>Ga0164243_10003856_pt1 | contig 23793 bp, 21 predicted proteins | sample OricompcompostOP_FD_108781 | JGI IMG/M metagenome (GOLD analysis project Ga0164243, IMG submission 108781) | Organic Plus compost microbial communities from Emeryville, California, USA - Original compost - Organic plus compost (OP) | ecosystem: Engineered > Solid waste > Mixed feedstock >...
GGGTCTGCGGGCTCTGCGGGCGGGGTCATGGTGGGCAAGGATATCACCTTGGACTGGTGTTTACCCCTAGCAAAACCCGTGCGAACGCGGCCGCCGGCGAAAGGCCGGGCGCGGCGCCCGCGATGCCCGGCAAATTGCACCGCACCGGTGCCGGCAGGCCCCGTGCAACCCGCATCCCGCCCCAGAACGGGGCGGCTGCCCGCAGGCCTTGACGCCTTCGTGCAACACCGGCCCGGGCCGGGCCGCCGCCGTCAGCGCTTGAGCAGGCCGTGGTACAGGAAGAACACCAGCAGCACCCCCAGCGCCACCGCCCAGGACCAGGGCGAGCTGCGCAGGCCGCGCTCGGGCTCGGCCGGCGCAGGCGGCGGGGGCGCGTGGGGCAGGCGCGCCGCATGGTCGATGAAGGCGGCGAAGAACTTCTCCACCACCTGCCCGGCCGCCTTCGCCACGGCGGCCTCGCCCAGCTCGGCCAGCTTGCCGCCCACCTGCGCGGCCACCGTATAGGACAGGCGCGTGCCGTCGTCCTTGGGCGCCAGGTTGACCTGGGCGGTGCCTATCACCAGCCCGGCCGCGCGGCCCTTGCCCTCGAAGGCCAGGGTACACGCGCTGGGCTCCTGGATGTCCGAGACCAGGAGCTCGCCGTGGTATTCGGATTCCAGGCCCGCCACGCGGGTCCGCACCGTCAAGTCGTACTCCGTGGGGGAGTGCTGCTGCACCTGCACGCAGCCGGGGATGCAGCGCTGCAGCACCTCCGGATCGTTGAGCGCCTGCCAGGTTTCGTGGGGCGGCGCGGGTATCCACTGAGCATCTGCAAGGCGCATGGCTGTCTCCCATGGTTGTGCTAGTTGTAGGGAGATTGTGGCGCTAAAGGGCGCGGGGCGCTAGGGAGTGGGGTTGGGTCAAGGAATCGAAGGAGTGACCAGCATCTAAATCGGCATCATGGGGATCTTTGGCACAAAGCAGGTGCATGGCACAAACCGGCGGGGTGAGTAATAATCGAACTCTATCCAAAGAGGGTTTAATGAAAATACACACGGCGATTGCTTGTTTAGTGGCATTTTTATGCCAAGCCGATGCGGTTGCATGGCAGTCGCAGAAGCTGGAAATTTCAGACGATGGTAATGTCCTCTTCTATAACAGTCCGGTCGCTGCGCGAGTGGCGGATACGATTTATTTTTCTTATATATCTCGCTCAGGAATCGTCTATGTTAGGTATTTGGAGAAAGGAAAATTCTCTCCGCCGCAGACGGTGCATGATTATTCTGATCGGATCAACAGGAACGCGGGCCTTGCCGATGACCATGCGGCACCGGCCATTATTTATGACGCCCAAGAAGACCGGCTTATTCTAGCAACGTCCTACCATGGTTCTCCTATGTTCTTGTATGAATTTCGCCAAGGGATGCAGAATTTCAAACTGATCAGAGAACTGCCTGGTAGGTACACATATCCCCGACTTGTTGAGCAGGCGGGCAAAATCTTCTTGATATCCAGATTCCAACAACATACTGGTGGGCACCTCGTTGTTTTAGAGTCCGCGGATAACTTCCGGGATCAGACATTTATCCTCCGGGCGGATAGCGGTACCGGCATTTACGCCGGGTCTGTAGGAGTAGACCATGATGGCTTGCTGGTATCGTATTCGAAAAACGTGCATGCAGAGCGGCGATTAATTGGCTGGTATTTGCTCAAGTATTCGCCCTCGGAAAAGCGAGTGATATATACATGTGATCTATCTTTCCTCTTGGGTGACAATTCTTACTCCAATCGCCCCACGGGGATAGGGGTTGGTATGGGGAAAATAATGGCTGGTTCGGCCTATTTCGACAGAATCAGTAACGAATCAAGCCGCGGTAGCCCTTTTAGCAGGAAGAATACTGTAGCAGTGGCGCAGGGAGAAAACGGAGACTGCGAGTCGTTTGCTTTGGTCCATAAGGGTCAAGCCGCAGCACCTTACTACAATACCAGCATAGCCATCAGTGATCACTTGCAATACCTTTATTTCGATAAGGATAGGCATGTGTCTAATACGGTGCTGCCGGATTGTTTCGATCACCCCCGTATGATGTACCCCAGTTTGATGGAATTCGGAATCGTTTTCGCGGGGATGAATCGTGATGCCTATAGCATCAGGAATTTTGATAATTCTCTATATTTCTGTGCCAGGTAGTGCCCTGCTCTAATGGTGGCGACCGCTAGTTTTTTCTCGGCTTGTTAACTGCTGCGACTTGCCGCCTGTGCATGGTTGCCATTTTATGCAGGTTTGTCTTTTGCTTCGCCACTGCGGAACCGCCGCTTCAGCCGCATGATCGGTTTCTCGAACCAGGCATAGCTGAGCGGCGCGACGATGGCCGTCAGGATCAGGCCGTAGTCGATCGGCGGCGGAAAATAAGGCGAGGCCCGGTAGGGGCCGTTGCCCGTGAATATCCCCTGCCAGATGTACAGGCCGTAGCTGATCAGGCCGATATAGGCCAGCGGCCGGAACTCCAGCGCCCGCACCAGCAGCGAACGCTGGTTGAAGTGCAGGAACAGTACGAGCATCGCCACGCCCGCCAGGAAATACAGGCGCGGCCAGCCGCCGGCTATGTGGCCGGCGATGCCGGCCAGTGCGGCGGCCAACAGCATCATGGGCACCGGCCAGCGCTGCAATCGAGCCGAGCATGCGGGCGAGGCCGCCACGTAGGCGGCCAGGCAGCCGTAGGCGATGGGGGCAGCTGCCGGGAAGGTCCAGCGATTGATGTGGTGGGTGGATGCGTAGGCCGTCCACAGGCTGGTGTCCCAGGCCAGCACGGCTGCGATGAACGACGCCAGCAGCGCTATCGCCACCCGCGGCCCGAGCAGGAAGACGAAAGGCCAGAGGATGTAGAAGTGCTCCTCCACGGCCAGCGACCACAAATGGCTGAAAGGCCCGAAGTTGCACGTCTTGGGCACGAAATTGAACAGGTAGGTATAGGCGTACCTGAAGGTGCATGCCCGCACGGAAACGAGGGAAAGCGTATCCAGCAGCAGGACCAGCGTGATGGCCAGGAGGTACAGCGGAAATATGCGCAGGGTTCGCCTGGCGTAGAAATTGACGAGGTTGATCGAGCCGGTCTGCCTTTGCTCGCGCAGCAGCAGCAGCGTAATGAGGAAGCCCGACAGCACGAAGAAGATCGACACGCCGTTCTCGGCGGAAACCAGCTTGCGGAAAATGGGATCCTTCCAGCCCAGCCTTTCGAAGATCATCGCGTGCGAGCAGATGACCAGCAGCACGGAGATGCCGCGCAATCCGTCCAGGCCCTTGATCTTTTGCATGTGCGGGAATCCTAGCGCGCAGCCGGCGCGGCAAGTGTGCGGGCCAATGCATCCTCCATCTCGACGGCAGGCCGCCACGCCAGCGTCCGGCGGATGTGGGCATCGTCCACTTCCAGCGATGCGGCCAGCTTGTCCAGCACGCCGGCCTTGCCCAGCAGGGCGAGCGGAGCCCGCATCAGCCTGGGCGGCACGCAAAGCAGGCGCACCCGGCGGCCCGTGGCGCGGCCCATCATCCCGAGCAGTTCCGGGGTGGACACCGATCGCCCATCGCTGACCAGGAATGTCTGCCCGGCAGCCGCGGGCTCGGTCGCGCAGCGCAGCAGCGCATCCCCCAGGTTCTCCACGTAGATGAAGCTGCGCCGGTTGTCGATGGCGCCCAGGGGCAGGGGCAAGCCGGCGTCCAGCAGCCGCACCAGCCGGCCGAAATTGCCCGGCGCGGCCGGGCCATAGACCAAAGGCGGGCGGACGATGCACAGTTCCATGCCGGTCTGCGCAGCCAGTTCGCGCAGGCCCAGTTCGGCTTCGTGCTTGGAGACGGCGTAGGGGTCGTGGGGGGCGGGCGGGCTGTCTTCCGTGAAGGGCGCGCCCGGCCGGGTGGCGTTGCCGTTCACGCCGATGGAGCTGACGTAGACGAAGCGGCGCACGCCGGCCGTGGCCGCCCATCCGGCAAGCGCCAGCGTGGCGTCGCGGTTGACGCGGCGGAATTCGGCGAGCGGGTCGGCGGCCGTATCGTGCAGACGGTGCGCGCGGGCGGCGAGATGGATGACGGCGTCGGGGCGATGGCCCGCCAGGGCGTCGTCCAGCGGACGCAGAACATCCGCGGCCAGATGGTCCGCGCCGGGATAGGCATCGCCGTCGGGCCAGGCGCGGGCCAGCGCGATCAGCCTGTGGCCTTGGCGCTGCGCCTGGGGGCACAGGCTGCGACCGATGAAGCCGGCCGCGCCGGTTACCAGGATCTGCATAGGATTCCCTTGCATGGCGGGCCTGAGGCGCCTAGCGGCCCATCGCCATGAAATGCGGGTTGGCGAAACCCGGTTTGCCGTAGCGCAGCGGCGATCCATCCAGCGTGCATACGGTACCGCCCGCCGCGGCAAGTATGGCGTGGCCGGCGGCGATATCCCATTCCATCGTCCGTCCCAGCCTGGGATAAAGATCGGCCTGGCCGCTGGCGACGAGGCACAGCTTCAGCGAGGAGCCCGCGTTGCGGATGCCCGCGAGCTTGCGGCCGTCGAGAAATTTCGCCAGGGCGTCGGGGTCGCCGTGCGAACGGCTGGCGACCACCGTCAATCCGGCCGAGGGGGCTTCGCGGCAGGCCAGGGCGGCGCGGCGGCCGTCCGCTTCCATGAAGGCGCCGCATCCGATCGCGCCGGCGAACAACTGGCCCAGCGCGGGCGCCAGGACCACGCCCAGGATAGCCACGCCGGATTCGACCAACGCCACGTTCACCGTGAACTCGCCGTTGCGGTTGATGAACTCCTTCGTGCCGTCCAGCGGATCGACCAGCCAGAACCGGTCGCCGACCACGGGGACGTCGCCTGCGCATACCGCTTCTTCGGCGACCACCGGCGTGTCCGGCAGCAGGCAGCGTAGCGCGGGCACGAGCAGGGCCTCGGCACGCTGATCCGCCAGGGTGACCGGGGAGTCGTCCACTTTCTCCCATGCCGAAAACTCCGTCCGGTGTACCTCCATTACGGCATCTCCCGCCTGGCGGACACAGGGAATCACCTGTTCGAGCAGGGCGGGGAAGTCGGGGGCGGGCATGGCGTGGGTTCTTTCGCAGGAAGGGGGGCAAATACGCGGCTCAAGATATTAACTTATACTTTTAGGGATTGATCCGAATAAAAAATGTTTAATATTCCGCGGCCGGCCCGGGACGTAGCGACCGGGCCGCATAAGCCCTGCCCCGGACACCGTGCCCGCGAATCTTCCATCCCGTCCCGTCCCGGTCTTGAACGAGCACCGCCGCCGCGCAGTCGAGATGCGGCTGGCCGGCGATACGCTTGCAGCCGTCCGCCAGGAGACGGGCTTGAGCATTCCGACCATCATCGCTGCCTGCAAAGCCTACCGCGACGGCGGCTGGCCGGCGGTCGACACCAAGCCCCGGGGCCGTCCCCGGCGAGGCGGGGGGCGCTTTGCGCCCGAAGCGGAAAGGGCGCTGCGGGAGGCCATGCTGGGAGGCCCGCCGCCGCAGGAGCAACTGCCGGGAAGGCTGATATGGGACCGGCAGGTTGTCGCGGACTGGCTCCGCGCCGAATGCGGCGTCGCCATGCCGGGCGCCGGCGCGGCCCGGCTGATTGCTCGCTGGGGCCTGAATGCGCCGTCCATGCTGGAGCAAACCAGGCGCTCGAAGCATCCCGTGTTCTCTCGATGGTTCGATACCGACTATGCCGCCTGCCGGGCCCGCGCGCGCGATGCCGGCGGGCGGATTCTCTGGGTGGGGCAGCGCGCCCTGCCCGGATCGTCCCTGCACCAGCTCTACGCGCATACGCCGCGCGGCTATCTGCAGTGGCTGGTCGTCGGGGGACCGCCTGCGCTGGAAGACTGGCGGCGCTTCCTGCAAGGCCTGGCCCCATCCGACGGCAAGCCGACGATCCTCGTGCTGGCCAACCCCTATCTGTCGAGGCCGGATGCGCTGCAGGATTGGCTTGCCGCGCAGGCCCCGCAGTTGCAGGCTATCCATCTGCCCGGCGATGGGCCCGCCGCCGGACCCGCTTCGAGGCATACCGCCGAAGGCTCACCCACAAGGTTTCGCATGTCCACGACCCTGACCCATCTGCAAAGGCTCGAGGCCGAAAGCATCCACATCATGCGGGAAGTCGTCGCCGAGACGGACAACCCGGTCATGCTGTATTCCATAGGCAAGGACAGCGCGGTCATGCTGCACCTGGCCATGAAGGCGTTCTACCCTGCAGTGCCTCCCTTTCCCCTGCTGCACGTGGATACCCGGTGGAAGTTCCGGGACATGTATGCGTTCCGCGACAGGATGGCGCGGGAGTCGGGCATGGAATTGCTCGTGCACGTGAACCCCGAAGGGGTCGCCAAGGACATCAACCCGTTCACGCACGGCTCGGCCATCCATACCGATGTGATGAAGACGGAAGGGCTGAAGCAGGCGCTCGGGCAGCATGGTTTCGACGCCGCCTTCGGCGGCGCCCGGCGGGACGAGGAAAAATCCCGGGCCAAGGAGCGCATCTTCTCCTTCCGGACCGCCCAGCACCAATGGGACCCGAAGAACCAGCGCCCGGAGCTTTGGCGCCTCTATAACGCGCGCAAGCACAAGGGGGAGTCGATACGCGTGTTTCCGCTGTCGAACTGGACCGAGCTCGATATCTGGCAGTACATCTATCTGGAAAGCATACCCATCGTGCCGCTGTACTTCTCGGCGCTGCGCCCCGTGGTCGAGCGCGACGGGACGCTGATCATGGTCGACGACGAGCGCATGCCGCTGCGGTCCGGGGAAGTGCCCATGATGAAGCGGGTGCGCTTCCGCACCCTGGGATGCTACCCCCTGACGGGCGCCATCGAGTCCGAGGCGGACACGCTTCCGGCCATCATCCAGGAAATGCTGCTCACCCGGACCTCCGAACGGCAGGGCCGCGTCATAGACCATGACTCCGCTGCATCCATGGAAAAGAAAAAGCAGGAGGGCTACTTCTGATGGCTCACGTCTCCGACCTGATTGCTACCGACATTGCGAAGTATCTGCAGGCGCACGAGCAGAAGGGGCTGTTGCGCTTCATCACGTGCGGCAGCGTCGACGACGGCAAGAGCACCTTGATCGGCCGCCTGCTGTTCGAATCCAAGATGCTGTTCGAGGACCAGCTCGCCGCCGTCGAGGCCGATTCCAGGAAGTGGGGAACCCAGGGCGGCGAGCTCGACCTTGCCCTGCTGGTCGACGGCCTGGCGGCCGAACGCGAACAGGGCATCACCATCGACGTCGCATACCGCTTTTTCTCGACCGAGAGGCGCAAGTTCATCGTGGCCGACACCCCGGGGCACGAACAGTACACGCGCAACATGATCACCGGCGCCTCCACGGCGGATGCGGCCGTGGTGATGGTGGACGCCCGCAAGGGGGTGCTGACGCAAACGCGCCGCCATAGCTACCTGGTGTCGCTGATCGGCATCCGGCAGGTGGTCGTGGCGATCAACAAGATGGACCTGGTCGGCTACGAAAAGGACGTGTACGACCGGATCCGGGCCGACTACGCCGAGTTCGCCGCCAGGCTCGGCATCGAGGGCGTCACTTTCATTCCCATGTCGGCGCTCAAGGGCGACAACATCGTTGCGCCAAGCAGCAATATGCCGTGGTATCGCGGCACGACCCTGATGGGCTATCTCGAAACCGTGGAAGTCAACGAGTTCCGCATGCAGAAGCAGCCCTTGCGCATGCCGGTGCAATGGGTCAACCGGCCCGGTCCGGACTTCCGCGGTTTCGCCGGCGCCATCGCCGGCGGTTCGGTCAAGCCCGGCGACGCGGTCCGGATACAGCCCTCGGGCAAGGTCGGCACGGTCGCACGCATCGTCACCCGGGATGGCGACCTGCCCCTGGCGGTGGCCGGGCAGTCCGTCACCCTTACGCTGGCCGAGGATATCGACATATCGCGCGGGGACGTGGTCTCCGCCCAGGACGCGCCGGCGGAAGTGGCCGACCAGTTCGAAGCCACCATCGTCTGGATGCACGACGATCCTCTGCTGCCGGGGCGTCCCTACTGGCTGAAGATCGGAGCCCGCACCGTCTCCGCGAGCGTCACCTCCATCAAGCATCGGGTCAACGTCAATACGCTGGAGCATGCGGCCGCGCGCCGGCTGGCCCTGAATGAAATCGGCGTTTGCAACCTGAGCGTGGACCGCCCCATTGCGTTCGATCGCTACGCCGACAATCCCGACATGGGCGGTTTCATCCTCATCGACCGCCACAGCCACAACACGGTGGGCGCCGGCATGTTGCACTTCGCCTTGCGCCGCAGCCACAACATCCACATCCAGCATGTGGACGTGGACAAGGCCGCCCGCAGCGCCATCAAGCATCAGCGCCCCTGCGTACTCTGGTTCACCGGCCTGTCCGGCGCGGGCAAGTCCACCATCGCCAACCTGGTCGAGAAGCGCCTGCACGCCGAAGGGCGGCACACTTACCTGCTGGACGGCGACAACGTGCGGCATGGCCTGAACAAGGACCTGGGCTTCACCGACACGGACCGGGTAGAGAACATCCGGCGGGTGGCCGAAGTCAGCAAGCTCATGGTCGATGCGGGGCTGATCGTGATCACCTCGTTCATTTCGCCCTTTGCGGCAGAGCGCGAAATGGCGCGCGGATTGATGGAAGAGGGCGAATTCATCGAAATCCACGTCAGCACGCCTTTGGCGGTGGCGGAAAGCCGCGACCCCAAGGGCCTGTACAAGAAAGCGCGGGCCGGGCAACTGAGGAACTTCACCGGGATCGATTCTCCGTACGAGGCGCCGGAGAACCCCGAGCTGACGCTGGACACCACGTCCGTCTCGGTCGAGGAAGCCGCGGAGCAGGTCATCGCCGCGTTGCGGATGCGGCATATCTGCTAAGGGGGGCAGCCGCCGTCCAGGGCTGGCGTGATGCTGCCGCCGATACGCCCGGTGGCTGCCGGGCGCTGCGGCGGGCGGGGCACGCCGCGGGCCGGGAAGGGCTCGCCGCGCGGGAATGAGCTTATGCCTAGAGTATGATAACGCGCGAAATTGGCGGGTTATCGGTCGGGGACATGGGTAAGGTTCGGGGAAAGGGGCGCGCTGGAATGCCAGTCAAGAATTGGATAGGCGCGGCATACCGGGCATCCCATCAACTGCGGGAGCTCTACAGGGTCGCGGTGCGGCCCGATGTGGCGAAAGCGGCCCTGGCTTTGGCCGTTCAAGGCGTGGGGCTGGCGTTCCAGCTGGCGGCGCTGACGGTCCTGCTGCATCCCCCCACGGCGGAGTTGGCCGTCCGGAAGCTGGGAGTTTTTTTTTCTCCCGACGCCGAAGTGCCGACCACGGTATTGCTCGGACTGGGGATCGCCTGTTATTGCGTGGGAGAAGTATTGCGGTTCGCCGGGAAATTCAAGGCGACGCATCTTATTTATGATTACGCTCGCAACATTTTGAGCGTGCTGCCGCGGGAGGATCAGAGTAGAGTGTCCCAGCAGCAGGCGTCGGTCGCCTTCAGGTGCGCCCTGCTGATGCGAAGGCTGTTGGAGATACTCCCATCCCTGGTGATGGTGGTGGCCAATGCCATCATGATAGTCAAGCTGATCCAGCTGAGCACGCTGGCGGTGCTGTTGGTATTGACGTGCATATTGGTCGTATACCAGTTGCGCATCGCATATACATCCGCCAAGGTCCAGACCGAGATATTGCGGCACCGCAAGAGCCAATCGAAGCAGTGGCCGAAGCCCGTCGATGGCGCATTGCTCAATACAGCGTTGAACGTCAGGAAGTTCGTGCTTGGCTATGACAGCCATTTCGCTTCCGGTATTTACATCATCTCGCTGATAATCGTCATCGTGCTGGTGGAGGAAGGCGGCGGGCAGACGCACAGCCTGGCCTTGCTGGCGTTGTTTTTTTTGTTCGGCAACCATACGAGAGCGATTTTGAGCGCATTGACGGTGGTGGCGCGGCTGCATCCGGCCCTCGTGCTGTTCATGGAAATCAAGAGCGGGCGGGGGATGGACAAGAACGCGGCGATGGCGGAAATCGAGGACATCGAGGACGACGTTCTTTCCTAGCGTCGTCCCAGGGCATGAATCGTTAAGAGCTCGGATTAATACATGATCGGAATCAAGCACGTCTCCGTCGAAATCCCGCCAGGCAGGCTGGACAACCTGGCGCGCCAGGAGGAACTGGATTTCGACGAGAACTTCCTCAGGTCCAAGATCGGCGCCATTTCCGTATCGAGGCTGGCGCCGGAGGACAATACGATCGATCTTGCATCCAGGGCTATGGGCCGCCTGCTGCAGGAAACCGGCTTGCCTGCCTCGGACGTGGACCTGCTGGTGCTGGTCACCCAGACGCCTTGCACCGGCGGCATCCCGCACCTGAGCGCCATCCTGCATCACAGGATGGGGCTGCGCCAGGACTGCCATTTCTTCGATGTGGCGCTGGGATGCAGCGGGTGGGTTCAAGGCCTTTCCATCGTCAAGGGCTATTGCGCAAGCCATGGCCTGAAAACGGCGGTGCTGGTGACTGCGGATCCTTATTCGAAAATCCTGGATCCGGGCGACAGGAATTCGGTGCTGCTGTTCGGCGACGGGGCCGCCGCGACCCTGTTGACCGAGCGTCCGGTTTTTTCGATCGGCAAGTTCGCGCTCATGAGCGACACGCAATCGCACGAAGCGATCCGGCGCGAAGCGGGCGGGTTCTTCCAGATGAACGGCCGGCGCGTCATGGAGTTCGGCGGCAAGCTGGTTCCGGCCAGCATCAGGCAGGCGATTGCCATCCAGGACGAGCCCGGCCTGAAGATCGACAGGTATTTCGTTCATCAGGGCAGCAAGTACATCGTCGATCAGCTAAGGCGGCAGATGGGCGCGAGCGAGTACGAAATGCCTTATTGCTCTACCGACTACGGGAATCTGGTGTCGTCCTCGATCCCCGCGGTGTTGAAGCAGGAATGGGATCGCACCGGGAATCGTGCGGTAGTGTGCGGCTTCGGCGTTGGCCTGACCAGCGCGGCCACCGTTTTATCAAGACTTGAATAGGGAGTTTGTTTTGGAAGAGAAAATCAAGAAAATCGTCGAGTCGGTCGTGATGGGCTTCGACGCCTCGAAGCTGGGGCCTGGCGATAACTTCAAGGAAGCCGGCATCGATTCGCTGGATATCTTCTCCATCATCATGGAGGTCCAGAACGAGTTCGGCGTGCAGGTTTCCGACGACGAGGCGGAAGAGTGCAACTCGATAGGCGCGATCATCGCCATGCTTGAAAAGAAGCAGGCGGCCTGAGCGCTGCCCGGTCCGTCCATTATTCATCTAGAAAACCCACCTCAGCAGGATGGCGGCATGTTTGGTTTTTTTCGGCGCTCCGTAACAAAGCAATCGCCAGTAGTAGAGGCTGCCAAGAAAATAAAAACAAAGAAGAAGCTGAGCGCAGGCGATTACGAGACGCTGTTATCGAAGATGCTCCAAATGGGGTTCAGGTTCCACCTGCCGGCCGAGCTCGCGCATATGATTCAGCAAGGCTCGGCAGCGACCTGCGGCGTGATGAAACATGATGTGCATCATGACCTGGACGGTTGCCTGATAGCCGCGCGTATTGAAGCCGGGCTGGGAGTGCGGTCGGTTTACTTCTTTCTTGGCGAGCATGATCTCACCAGGAAGTTTCATAACACACCGCAATTCTGGCAGGCAGTAGAGGAAATCGCATCACTGGGGCACGAAATAGGCATTCACACTGATGCTCACGATCTGTTGGAGAGGCACGGCGATCTTGAGCAAGGGATAGCACATGTCCTGGATGAATTCCGGCGAAACACAGGCGTGAGGATTACGTCGGGGAACTTGCATGGTAATACCGCCTTGCGGAAGTTGTATGGCTCTCCCAAGGCAATGATAAAAGCCAGGAACGGCGATGCGAAACCAATACCGCATGAGTTTCCCATGTTAGGGGATAAATTCAGGCGGTACGAGAATTTTTACTCGCTGGAGAATTTTTCGGAAACACTAGGCATCGATTGCTGGCTTGATGTCAAAGTGTATTGGCGGGGAAATCATCTGCCCATAGATGCCTATTTGACCGACAATAGTAGTGCTCTGAGGTTGCTTTTCGAGAAGAAGAATGCTTGGATTATGCCATTTGAGGATGTGGCGTCGGCTAAAAATGATTCGTTTTCTCAGATGATTGGTCGACCATTCCAGGTGCTGATTCATCCGCAAAACATATCGGGGTAGCGGTGATCGCAAGGGCTGGGATGTCCCTCTTTACATTTTTTTCTGGAAAAGCATGCTTAATTTGTTGGCGTCGAAGATAGTTCCTACCAAATGGAAATATAAAACCATTGGGCATGAGAGCTTTTCAGACTGTATGGGTGAGCCCTTCGACCAGACGGGGATCCGTGTGATTGGTCAGAACCTCCCCCTGCAGTTCCTGTACCTGCACAAGAAGCGTGGCTTGCCATTGCTCGTGTGGTTCCACGGCGCAGTGGATCAAGAAAAAACGGAAATCCCTCACTTTGTTGGGGTTTCCCTCGGTGCCCGCTTGAATGTCAATTCATTGCATATCGCGGATCCGTCCATGCGGGTATCGCCGACCTTGCGTTCCTGCTGGTACGTCGGTACGGCCGGGCTAGATTTCCAGACGCAGATGGTTCAGCTGCTGTCGGCGATTGCAAAGCGCACGGAGGCTCCCAGGATTGTGGTTTTCGGCTCGTCTGGCGGCGGATTCCCGTGCCTGGCACTGGCGGCAAGGCTGCCCAATACCGTGGCCATCGTCAACAGCCCCTGCACCAGCCTGATGGAGCATCCCAATCCCGCGCTGGTGAGGAACTACGAGGCGCACTGCCTGCAGGGGCAGGCGGTCGAATCGCTGCGCCCGGAGCGGTTCATCTGCGCCAAGCACGATTACCGCGTGCTGGAAGGCAACACCCTGACCTATCTGATCAACCAGGGCGACAAGCACAGCATCAAGCACTTTGCCGCTCCTTTCGTGCGGCAATTCGGCATGGACTTTCCTGAAAGCGTCGGGGACTATGGGCTCCCCGGCGGGGTAATGAAGGTGCGCGACTGGGGCGCGGGGCACAAATATCCGCCGGTGGATTTCCTGATGGCGGAGTTGTCCTCTGCCGCGGGATGAGGCGCGCGGTGACGGCCCGGCTTCTCGCTACCCTCCAACTATCATGACTTCGCCTGTGCTTTCCGCCTATCTTCACGCGCATCTGGCAGACCCTGATCGATTCCAGCAACTTACGGATGAGGACAAGGCTCAGTATGGCAGCCCCGGGCTGGAGATGCTTGCGCCACCGTTGACAGGGGATGCCGATTGCGATCGTAAACGCGGAAATTGGATCGACTGGCGTGCGGCGCCTTACTCCGCAAAGCGGCATTCGGAGTATCTGTTCGAGCCTGAGAAGGACCTGGGCGGGCAACACGCGCGAATACTGATTTCCGCCGTCATGCCTACGCCTGTGGACATGGACGCTTACCTCGCAGGGATCCATCGGGATCGCAGGTACACGGTCCGGGGCAAGAAAGCGGAAAACCGCGGATATCGGGCCAGGGGGATTGCACCCGCCGAGCACGGCGACGAAATCTACGAAATTATCCACTCCAGCAAGGACCGGCAAGGCCGGCCGATAGCGGAGATGTTCGACGCGCGCCCCAGGACATGGCGCTTTCCCGACTATATGGCGTTTTCCCACCCGGAATACAGGGACATATGCGTGGGCGTGTTCGATCCCGAAGGCGTGCTGGTCGCATATCTTCTGGGAAAACGGGTCGGCCACCACGTGCAGTATGACGAAATAATGGGGCATGCCGAGCATGTGGGCAACGACGTCATGTATTTATTGCATTTTTATTTCTTGCAGCAATGCGCCGAGCAGGAGGTCGTGCCGGTATGCTTAAATTACGGACCCTGGTACAGCGGGGAAAATCCCTATTCGGCAATGGGCGGCCTGAATCACTGGAAGCGGCGGATCGGTTTCCGTCCGGCGTATCTGATTCTTGCGTCATCCTAGGCGGGCAGCCCCGTTCCGGCACCTCGCTGCTGACCAGCCTGCTGAGGGAATCGGCCGAGCTTTTCCAAGCCTTCGAATTGCATGTGCGCAAGCCCAGCTTCGTCGTAGGCAACAAAGGCAACTACACACGCAACATTTTTGCGCAGATGGGGCTTGCGCGGGATACCTATGATGCGGTTTGCCAAAGCCACGGCGTTTCCTACGAGGCCATGAACCTGGGCTCGTGGGTCGGCCCCAAGGAAGAGGTCTCGGCCGAACCGTTGAGCGGCAAGGAAACCGGGCGCTTCGAGCACGAGCTGGCGGCGCGCTGCAGTCTGGTCGCGTCGCTCATGAAGCAGACGGCCTTGGCTGCGGGCAAGAGCCGGTGGGGCTTCAAGATATTGGGCGACATCATTTATGCGCCCCATTATGCTCACGCGTTGCCCAATGCAATGTTCATCCTGCTGGTGCGCGACCCGCGAGATCACGCCCTGTCCGTCATGAAGCTCAATGCGCAGCGGCAGGCGAAGGGGCAGCAGCTTTTCTATGAGGATTACCGGGCAGTTGCGCGGGGCTGGAAGCAGACCATCGGGGAGGGCAGGCGCGTGCTGGAAGCGCACGGGCTGCGCCATATCGTCCTGCGTTACGAAGACCTTGTCGCAGATCCGGAAGCGCATTTGAAGCTGCTGTCGGAAAAGTTGGATCTGGACCTGTCCGCCGCGCTCGACTTTTATAAAAAGGACTACATCGCCGTCCATACTGCAAACTTAAATCACCTCGGCCGCCTCAAGGAGCCCATCAACACGGCTTCGGTCGGGAAGTGGCGGTCGGAATTGACTGCCGTGCAAGCCCGCGTATTCGCCGAAGAAGCAGGCGAATTGATGGCCCGGTATGGATACGATACGTAGAGCCTTCGTCGGCCTGCCGATATGAAATCATTCGACGAGGTCCAGGCTCGCTACGGCGACATTCCGGGGGAGGAAGGGGCGCGCCTGCGAGCCCGCATGTACGCGCCGTACTTCCTGAGATTCGGAAGGGACGTCTACATAGGCGAAGGCTGCCGATTCTTCCACCCGGACCGCATCGTCCTCGAAGACGACGCACGCTTCAACGACGGGGTGCTGGTGTACGGCTCCGGAGGCGTCTGGATCGGCAGCCACGCCCGCATCGGCCCGCGCTGCTTCATTCATTCGGCCAATCACGATGTCTCGGACGCGCCGACGGCATACTTCGAGCGGAAGTACATCGAAGCCCCTGTCCGCCTGGGCAGCGACGCCTTGCTCTCGGCCAACGTAAGCATTCTGCCGGGCGTCACGCTGGGCGACCACTGCTTTGCGGCGTGCGGGGCAGTCGTCGCCAAGGGGCAGTATCCTTCCGGCAGCAAGCTGTTCGGGGTGCCGGCGCGCGCTGTGCCGCCGGCGGAGGCCGCGCCGGTCGAAACGCTTGCCGAGACATTGGTATTGACCCCCCGGGAAGGCGCCTGGCATCGGGTATTCGCCCACCTGCTAAGCACGCTGGGCCTGCCGCAGGTCGGTTTGGCCGCCGAAGGGGATGCCTGGCCGGCAGGGGTGCGCAGCGTCTTGCTTGCCGGCCCGGCGACATGGTCCCCTTCGCTGCCGTCCGGGCTTGAGGCCTGGCGGCTCGTCGACGGCAGCCGTGCGGCGCCTGCTGCGGCATTGCCCCGGGAACGGCTGTTCAAGTACGCGTTCGCGGGCCAGGACGGCGGGGACGACATCGGCGCAGAACTGGCCCAAGCGCTGTTCTGGCTGCTGGTCCGGCTGGAAAAGGGCGCGGGCCGGCTGTCGCTGCAAGAATTTCACGAGTGGCTGGTGGCGCTGCAATGGCTGGATCTCGACCGTTCCGTGCATGGCGAGTTGCTGGCTCGAATTCTCGGCGGGCTTCGGGCTCGCCGCCCGAGATTGCTGCCGGGGGCGCGGCAGCTGTGTGCTTCGGATGGCCGGTTGAGCGAACGCCTGCAGCAGATGCAGGCCCGAGTGGAGCGCCTGCTGCGGCAGGATCGCATGCACGGCGCATACCGTACGGCGATTACCGCTGCGGACGCGCTGCTGGATGCGCTTTCGTCCGGCGTGGGCTGCGCATCGTCCATCGATGCGATGCGCCAGAAAGTGCTCCAGAGCCGGAAGAGAAATCCTACGGTCGCGCAAAGGGCGATCGCACGGCTGGCTTCGGGCAGGATTTCGACCACCGCTGCGGGCATGCGGAACAGCAGGGAATTGCTGGCCTGCTGCCTGGCTGCGCACAAGCTTGGGGACGAGGAAGCGTTCCGCCGTTGGGACGGCATCCTGGCATCGCCGGCCTGGAGGGTGGCCGGGATAAGCTTTCCGCGCTTGAAACCCGGCGCAGCGGGCTTCAACTATTCCCCCATGGTCATGATCTGGCTGTTCGCCAGGGCATGCGCGCGGCAGCCGGGCTATAAGCTCCCCTCGAATCTCGGGCTGGACCTGGAGCGCAAGGAAACCCTGGAATGGCGCGGCGACGAGCATGGGCAATTCCTGAACCGGGAGCGGCGGGAGATATCCAGTTCGCTATTCTTCAACTGGGAACGGCTGCATCGCGCCGATTGCCCCGATGGGGCGCAGTTCGTCCTGGATCGGGGCTCGTATCAGGCCACGACGCGTGGCCTGGAGGCTATCTGGGTGCAGGCGTTCAAGGCCATCCAGCATGCGGCGTCGCGCCCGCTGCTGAGGCTCAGGCCATGGCCTGCGCCATACAAGGCTGCCCTTTCCCTGCGCTATGACGTCGACCGCCCCGTTTCGGCCGACCGGATCACCGAGCTCGTCAGGCTGCAGATCCGTCTGGCCAAGGCCGCCTTGGGCAGTTGGTACTATTTTTCCGGCCATCCTGATCTCGGCAAGCAGGCCGGCATACTGGGGCGGCACTGGCAGGAGCAGGCCATTCACGCCCAGGCTCCCCAGGATGCGCTGCCGGGCCGTGGGGTGACGCACCATTCGGCGCCGACTTCGCAATACTGGAGAGGGGATGGCACCAGCGAGTCGCTTGCCCGGCGTGGCGCAAGCTACGGCGAATTTCTAGCCTCCTGCCTGCATACGCCGAGACCCTGGCTCGGCGCCGATCCTTCGCAAGCCTGCGCGCTGTGGCTGACGCCGCTGCACTTTCCGCTGGAAGGGTCTACATCGGACGTCGACCTCGGCTACTTCGACCAGCTTCTGACGGAGTTCCGGGAAGTGCTTGCCAGCGGCGGGCATGCCATTATCGGCAGCCATCCCGACCTGAATCAGCAGCTCCTGAGCGCCCTGTTCGAGCGCGAGGATTTCGGCAATGTGTGGATGGCCAACGTCGCCGAGGTGGTGGCAAGGTGCCGCAGGGTGCTGGGGCTGGGGCAGATAAGCGTCGTTGCCGGCAAAGAAGAAGACATGCCCTGCCTGTATTCGGCCCAATCGATCGGCGATCTGGCGGTCGAGTGCTGGCTGCCGGGGCATGAAAACCCTGTGTTGCATACGCTGCAGTTGCAGGCGAAAGTGCCCCGTCCTGTTCCCGCATCGACGTAGATCGCATGCGGCATCCTGAAAACATATCAAATCTGAATAATCGAATACCCAGAAATGGCGAAAATCTGCGCAATCGTTTTCAACACGGTCTCCCGGGACGCTCGTGTGCTCAAGGAGGCGGAAACGCTCAGGTCCGCAGGCCACGACGTAACTCTGGTGGGCTTGACGGACCAGCAATACTCGGCGACGCAGGAAACGTTGGAAAATGGCGTTTCCTTGCTTCGGGTGGACGGGCGCAGCGTTACGCAACGCGCATGGCGACTGGTTATCGCATCGCTCGCCCTCCTGCTGCTCCTGGCCTATTCCGCCCTTTTCCACCATGCCAGGGAAGCATTCTGGTGGATTCTTGCAGCGGAAATACTGGCCGGCGGCATCATCCTCGGCTACATCGTTTTCAAGCGGGAAAACGCAGACCCCGGAATTGTCGATGCGGATGCCGAGGATACGCCTGCTCGCCGACACATGCTGGCCGGCTTTCTCCGGTCCATACCCATTCCCGGCGCATTGCGGCCTGCGGTCGCTTTTCTATGCAAGGCGGTGCGCAAAGTATATAGAGTCCTGCGCCGGGCCTATAGGATTCTGTACAGGATGGCGGCGCCCTTCAGGCCCAGGCGGGTAATGTCGAAAATCGTCGGCCAGATCAAGCAGGTGCCGGGCATGCGCAAGATGGTGTCCATGATTGCGCTGCCGGGGAAAATGGTGGCCATGTATTTCAAAGTGCGCCAGGTGCGTCCCGAAATCTTGCATTGCCATGACGTGGCCACGCTGCCGGTCGGTATCCTCACAAAACTGACGCTGGGATGCACCGTTGTCTACGATGCGCATGAAATCTATGAAGAGGTGGCGCAGGGGTCCGAGCGCCGGGCACGGATCTACCGGAGGATCCATCGTGCGGGGCAAGGCCGGATCGACGGGTTCATCACGATCAACGACAGCATAGCGAAATGGTATGCCGATGCCTATCCCGCTTTCCCGCCGGCGGTGGTGATCAAGAATGCAACCCGGGTGGCCGGCCCGATCGATTACGATGGGCGCCTGCACAACGCGGCGGGGCTACCCCGGGATGTCAATATCCTGCTGTATCAAGGTGGTTTTTCTACCAAGCGGGGTCTGGAATACCTGGTCGAATCGGCCCGCTATTTCGCGAACGGTTGGGTGCTGGTCATGATGGGCTGGGGAAAACTGGAGCCCCGGTTGCGGGAGATCGCCGAGTCGGTCAACCAATCGCACCGCGAGCGGGGAGGGAAGGATGCCGTGGTGTTCATTCCCCCCGCGCCGCAGCGAGAACTGGCCTACTGGACCGCAGGGGGTTCGGTCGGGATCGTGCCTTATGAAAAGATCGGCCTGAATCACTGGTTCTGCACGCCCAACAAGCTGTGGGAATATCCCAACGCCAGTTTGCCTCTGCTCGTGAGCCCATTTCCGGAATTGAGCGCACCGATTGTGAAATATCAATGCGGGTGGCTACTGCCGGAGGATCAGAGCCCCGAGCGCCTGGGAGAACTGATAAGCAGCCTGTCCAGCGACGAAATTGCCCGGGCTCGTGCGAATTGCAGCAGATTCATGGCCGACGATAACTGGGACGTGTATGCGGGTCGCCTGGTCGATATGTATACCCAGCTATCGGTACGGCTGGTCTGATCGTATCAGGAGCGTGTGCCGGGCATCGCCAGGGTACAGGCTCAATGCTTGTTCACGCTTGCGCTGAAATATACTGTGCCGGCAAGCTCCCCGCCCACCGAGATTTTCGATTGAGTCAGGCGTACCCCAAGGGCTTGCGTCAACGTCACGGTGATGTCCTCGGCAGGCAGCGCCAGCGGCCAGCGGGCACTTACCCATCGGCAAAAGACCCACTTGCCGGAGGCGTCCGGGAGCGCCCGCAGATGCAAGGCCTTCGTCATGGCGACGAAGGTTTCTATCGGCGTGAATGGAGCGGGGCTCCGCAGGACTATGGAAGGCCGGCCGGTATCGGATGCGGCAAATTCGCACACTGCAGCGAGGGAGTCCTCATCATAAGGGTAACGGCCGACAGGCCGGGCATCCCTTTCGCGCAGCCGGCCATACCAAAGGACGTCCCCGGCAGTCAGGCTCAGAGTAGCTACATTTTCCGGGGTTGGCGCAATGGCGGTGCGGTCCTGCGTCAAATCTAATGTCAGATTGGAACTGGTCATCCGATGTATCTGGATGTCCATATTCTTCATCGGCATGGGCAGGCGCTGCGACAATACATCCGTGATGGTGTTCAGCATATCCGTGCCATGCACGTAATTCCGATTTCCCTTGAATTGAAAATCCAGGTCGAAGCGTAGCGTCATTTTCAGATCGGCCTTTGGTGTGAGGCTTGGTTTCGCAAAATACATATTTTGCCATTAGTCCTTCTTGCACAGAAGGCAAAATGCCTTCCGCCAGCCCATTCGGGCCCAGGCTGTTGCATATCATTGCAAATCATACAGGTATGCTTGACGGCATGGCGGCAGGCAGCCCCTTTTTCTACGGAGGCCGACAAGGGCTCGCTTGCGGCAATGGCCCCGAAGAATCGGGCGGGCAGGCGGTGCACAGCATGTCATCGAAGCGCATGTTGCCAGGATAGAAATAAAAAGTAATATTCTCCTGGTAAGGTTGGTGGGAAGATGCAAACGAACACATTTGCTAATGCTCGCCCAACATATTGCGGCATGGCATTATCCGGATGCGTGACATAATGGCGCGCGCCGATCCATCGGTACTTTCCTGCTCAGGGTTGCTTCCTGCCGGGCGTCCATGCCTCATCGATATTCCCGCAATGTCCTCACGCTGATCGGCGGCGCCGCCATGGCGCAATTCCTGCCCGTCCTCGTCAGCCCCATACTGACCCGCTTTTTCAGTCCTGCGGATTTTGGCGTGTATGCCTTGTTTACGGCAGCCGTATCGGTATGCGCGGCCTGCGCCGCCGGCCGCTACGACATGGCCATTATGCAACCTGCCGATGACGGGGATGCTGCCGGGCTGTGGCGCCTGGGCGTCGCCGTGGCGGCGCTTGTCGGGTTGACATTGCTTGCCCTCCTGCACGGCCTGGCCAATCTGCTGGACGTGGAGTTCACGAGGCGCCTTGCCGCCGGTCCCCTCCCTTACCTGGTGCCCCTGTCGGTTTTCTGCCTTGCCGTTTTCAACTGCTGCAGCCAGTGGCTGAACCGGCACCAGCGCTACGGTCTTATCAGCGGGCTGAGGGTCATGCAGGGCGCCGTCATCGCCGCCGCAAGCGTGTTCGGCGCCCTGGTAATGCCCGGCACGTACGGCCTGGTATGGGCTGCCTCGCTGGGCAACGTGCTGGTGGCCGTGGCGGGCGTAGGCTGCTGCCTGCGGCCGCTCGCGGGCGCGGCGCCGGCCAGGGATACATGGCGCCTGGCCGTGGCGTATCGCAAATACCCGCTGGTCTCCATGCCTACCGGCCTGCTCAATTCCGGGGTGCTGCAGGCTCCCGCGCTGTTCTTCAGCCATTTCTTCTCCAGTGCTGTGACGGGCTTCTACGGCCTGGCGTTCCGGGTCCTGGCCGGGCCCACCAGCATTGTGGCGACGTCGGTCGGCCAGATCTACTTCCAGCGGGTCTCGGTGCACGCCAACCACAACCCGGGAGCGATCGTGGCGGAAATCCGCCGCACCGCGCTGAGGCTGGGCCTGCTGTCCGTCACCTTTTTCCTGCCCGTGCTGCTGTTCGGAGAAGCCCTGTTCGCCCTGGTGTTCGGCGAGCCCTGGCGCACCGCTGGCTACTACGCCGGGATCATGGCGGTATCTGCGTCCATCAAGTTCGTCGTGTCGCCCCTGTCGACCACTTTCATGGCGGTCGACAGGCAAACCACGCTGGCCAAGTGGCAGATCGCCTATTTCGCCACGGCCGTCACCACTTTGGGACTGGGCGCGCGCTTTGGGCCGGAAACCTTGCTATGGCTGCTGGCGGCGCACGATTTCCTGATGTACGGGGTTTGCCTGCTGCTGGTGCTGCGAGTGGGGCGCGCCGCCGGCGAGCACCAACAGAACCAGCGCGGGTCCCAGTCCGTGCGTCAGCAGGGAGGTGGGCAAGTCGGCGCTGAACAGCAGCGACAGCAGCGGCGCAATGGCCACGGCCAGGGTGAACCACGGCGGCAGGCGTGACGACAGGGCGTTGAGCAGGCGCAGGAGCAGGCCCAGCGCCAGGGCGTAGAACGCCACCCCGGCCAGGCCCGCGTGCATGTAGCCGGTAGGGATGAAGCCGCTGTTGACCCAGCCTTCGCTGGCCTGGTAGGCGGCGATGAGTTTTTGCGGCGGTTCGGGGAAAGGGTAGGACAGGAACCGGCTCAGCACGCTGTTGGACCAGTAGACGTGGCCTTGCTTGGCGAAATACTCGAAGTAGAGGAAGGCGTCCCTGGGCGGAACGAAGAATGCCCTGCGCACCAGTATCGAAGTCATGAGCCAACTACCGGTAGCCTTGAAGAGCAGCAGCGATGCGGCTATCACGCCGGTCAGCGCCAGCGGCAGCAGGTTGACGGTCCTGAAATGGCGCATGTGCCAGTGGATGAAGAGCACCGCGAAGGGGTAGACCAGGATGGCCCTGTGCTGGGCAAAGGCAAAGAAAGCGATCTCCAGCGCGATCGCTGCAGCGGCGAGCGGCCAGTTGCGGCGCCATAGCGCGAAGCACAGCAGGAAGGTCAGGAAGACCTTGGGCGTCCATACCATCAGGTAGGCGAAGGGCCCCTGGTACATCACGTCGAGTTGCGCGCGCAGCTCGTAGATGCGGCGCAAGTCCAGGTTCAACGTGGCCACGCCGACCTGGTGAAGCATCCATGCGAAGGTCAGGGCCGTGACGGCCACGCAGACGGCCACTGCGAGTATCGGCCCGCGGCGAAAGGTGGGCAGCCAGGTCTGCTGCGTGCCGGCGGCAAGAGTGGCGATGACATAGGCTGCCACCATGGTGAAGAAATGGGCGGTGCTGACTTGCGTCAGGCCGTACAAGGAACATAGCGGTGCGACGAAAACGAATAGCAGCGTGCCCAGCGCATAGTTGGACGGCAGCAGCGTCGAGCGCGGCAGCAAGGCCGCGCAGGCCAGGTATGTTGCCCAGGACAGCGCATATCGGTCAGGGCCGATGTCGACCGGAAAGCCCATCTGCCAGGCGCGCCAGGAGACCGAGTGCACGTACGCCAGGTCCAGCGCCAGGCGAAGCAGCGCTGCCAGGGCGTAATAGGCCCACCGGTTCTCGCTGATCTCGATCAGCCGGGTTGCCGGCAGTTGCTTCACGCGCTTCTCCTTGGCGAGCGTCCGGGGCGCGGCAGGTAGGGCCATAGCGTCGCGGCAAGGATGCCGGCCAGCAGGCCGAAGATGCCGCCGGCTGTCGCGCCAGCCCGCCAGTCGATCCGTTTCGGCGTCTTGATCGGTCTTGCCTGGAAAGTCATCGGCATTTCGATATACACGCGCCGCTGGAGTTCGCGCAGGCCCTGCAATCGCCGGCGCATCTGGGCCCTATCGTCGATGGATGTGTCGGAGGGCGGGATGCGCGCCAGCAGAAGCGACTGGTCCTTCTGGCGTTTGCGCAAGCTGCGCAGCATGGCCTCGGCGGCTGCGTATCGCAGGCTCTGAACGACGTCGTTCAGCAAGGCGTCGGCGCGCTGGGGCAGCGCATAGCCCGAAAGCACCAGCCTGTTCGTCAACTTGCCCGGCTGTATGCTCTGCGCGACCAGGTCCAAGTGATCCTGGAAGTCGGAGAGGGTCCGGTAGGATCGCCTCAACCGCAAGTCGCGGTCGCGCAGATGGGCCCTGTAGTACTGCCTGGCGAATGCGTTCGACCGCAGCACCAGCATTGCCTGGACGTAAGCGGCAACCGGGTCCAGGCTTTCGGCCCAGACTTCGCGGCTGGCCTGGCATTGCAGGTAAGGCTCGCCTTCCAGGTCCTGGCACTTCGGTTCAGGCAGTATGCTCGCAGCCGATTCGAGCGGGCTCAGCACGTATTGCGCATTCGGCCTGCCTTGCCGCCAGGCGGATGCCGCGCCCAGGAGAACTCCGGCTGCTACGAAGAGGGCAATGGTCCTGGGATGCGCGCGCACCAGCGACATGGCTTCCCGCAAATCCGGGCTGCGGCCAGTCTGGCTAGCGGCGGCAGGACGAGTCATATTCCGGGACCAGTGCATGCAGGCGCGCCAGCACCGCTGCGGTATCGCCCGATTCCAGATGGGTCGACATGTCGTGCAGGCCCTGCTTGACGGCGTCGTAAGGGAGGTCGTGCTCGCGGGCCTTCATGATGCGAGGGTGCTCGGTTGCCAATGCGTCGTCGCCGATCAGCAATTCTTCGAAAAGCTTCTCGCCGGGGCGCA
>Ga0164243_10003860_pt1 | contig 23777 bp, 21 predicted proteins | sample OricompcompostOP_FD_108781 | JGI IMG/M metagenome (GOLD analysis project Ga0164243, IMG submission 108781) | Organic Plus compost microbial communities from Emeryville, California, USA - Original compost - Organic plus compost (OP) | ecosystem: Engineered > Solid waste > Mixed feedstock >...
TTGAATTGCGTAGAGTTGCATAGAATTGCATTCATGCAGACGGCAAGATATGTGTTGTACGGGTACGGGCAACAGCCCGCACCCATCCACCACCTGGCCTTACTCGCCTGCGGCTCGACGGAATCTTGCTCTGCGAGGCCCACGGTCGCTGCCGCAACAGGCCCGCAAGGGCGGGAGTGGAGATGATGGAGGAAGGCACCAAAAAGGGGCGGGGCACTCGACCCAGAAGGGCGAGTATCGAGGTATGGGTGACGCCTGAGGAAAAGCACCGGATTATCGAGAAGGCGCGATGCACCACCCACCAAACCCATTCCGCGTTTTTGCGTGCGGTTGTTTTGGGGGAACCGCTCAAAGCGCGAGACGATCTGATGGCCGCGAGGTCTCTGATTAAGACATGCGGCGATCTAGGCCGAGTGGCGGGACTACTGAAACTGTGGCTGGCCGAACGATGGGGGCGCGGCGTCCGAGCCGCAGAGGTTGAGGCAGCGATGCATAAGTGTCGCGATCTACAAACAGGAGTCCACATCGTGGCAGGCGTTGCAATTCACGGCAGAAGAAGGAGAAATCGTTATGGCAGGAAAGGGACGCGGCTCGCGGCCTCGCAATCAGCGGATCGACATTTGGGTGACGCCGGAGGAGCGGGCAGAGATTGCCGATAGGGCCGCTGCAACCGGCATGTCGGCATCGGGCTTGGCGCGCGGGGTTGGGCTTGGCTGGGAAGCCCCGGCCACCATCAATAAGGAGGCGTTGGCGGACCTTATGCGGCTGAACGACGAACTCAACCGAGTAGGCAATCAATTGAAGGCATGGCTGGACAGTGAATCCGGCCAAGATGACCTCGATCCGGCAGCGATCTTGCAGAGCTTGGGGGAGATCAGCGGCGAGATGGAGAGCGTCACGCCACGCCTCACCGATTAGGGCATCGACCTTTGCCGGAGGCTTCGTGCGATTCGTGCTTTTAGGAACCGCTAAGATAATTCGTGTTTTCAGGAACCGAGCGTCGTCATCACGCACCAATTTGCGGGTGACGTACCCGGTTCAAGCGGATTCCTTTACGGACTCGATAAAGCTGCGGAGATCATCAAGCCGGAAGTCCCAGAATAGGAAAACATCCTTGTCATTCTGGACGCTCAAGCAGTTGGCGGGGTTGAACACGCCGCTCAACACAGCCGATGCAATGACGTTTGCCCGGCCAAGCTCCCGATACCAAATGGTTGCCTTGCCGCCGGTGTCATGCACAATCCGCTTATAAGAGTTGACTGCCGAGTTTGAGACTTTGCACTCAATCGCCATGATCCGGCCATCATGCAGGGTAGCGACCACATCCGCCTTGGCACCAGCCAACGGGGTTTCTCCCATGAACTGGCCGCGCTGCGGGGCCGCTGCTGCAGTAGGGACCGAACGCTTGGGCACCTCTTCAAAGCCCAACTCCACCAATAGGGCCTTGACCTTGTTTTCTTGCCTATCCTTGGCATCATTGCGTCGGAAGGTTTCAACCTTGCGAGCAGCCACGAGTGCCGCGCTAGCGACGATGGCGGCCGCGCGCTCCTCTGGTCGTGGATCGCGGTTCTCGCCTACCCAAGGGAAGCGGTGAGGGTCAAGAATCTTGAAAATGATGTCGCGCAGCCGAATAGCCTGATCGGGATTACTGCGAATTGTGCCTGCGGCCAGCGATGCCTCTGCCAGCGTTTTCAGGTCATCTTCCGAAATTGGTGGAGCGGTGAGGTAGCAGAATGCGCGGCGGCTATCGTCATCCGCCATGAGGTCGGCAATTACGTCCGCGCTGATTTGGGGTGATTTCAATTCCGGTATCCGGTCAACCAGACCGCCGAATAGCGCGGAAAATGTCTCAAAATGTTGAGAATATAGCTCTAGCGGTTCTTCCGTGCGCTCATGCCGAAACGTGTTCCGCGCCGTGCTGGCGTCGTTCGTAAGCTGTTCTGGTGTCCATTTCGGCGGTAATGTCATGTAAGTTCTCTAGCCTTGGAATGGTGAGGCGTTCCAGTTCCTTCGGCTCAAACTTAATAAGTCCGCCTGCATAGATTCGGCCCCCCTCGGTTGTGGCGCTAAGATGCAGGAATTTGACGATTGCGTCGAGGGTGGACGCAGGCAGCGTGTCACGCGGATAAAGGCCGTGAGCAATGTTGATATGACGCGCGCCCGCTGCATTGCGCACGAAATGGGGCGCGCGCCTCGCCATATAGGTGCAGAGGATTGCGGGGGGAGCTTTATAACCCACACTCCACCATGCCCGCCTATGGCGAGCGATATAGGATTGATCCGCATCCATCATTTGCGCCCAGCGCAGGAACGTCTCGACCGCTTTCCGTTCGCTAGCAGTCAGAGTGGAAAGGTCGGCGGGCAGGTCGACCACGCGCCGGAGGCGGTCAGATTTGCGCAAAGTATGGTTTACAGCCAGCAACTCACGGGCGCGCGTGACGGCAGGCAGTAATAGCCGGTCAGGGAGGCGCGGAGCGGCAGGATTCTCGACCCACACCGCATTGCACCCCGTCACTTGCCCGCGTTGGACGCGGAACAACTCCCCTAGATCGATATACCCGGCGGGGCGTGGAACGGCGGGACGATGAATAAGCGGCGACCATTTGCGGGCATCTGCCAGATCGTCCCATGACACCGATCGCCCCGTATCGAGAGCAGCTAAATCGTTCATGCTATCGACGCTGCGCATGGTGAAATCCGCAGGCCTCTGGCCGACCCGGAAACATGTGATAGCACCAGTTGTCATGGCGTCAGCGAAGGGCATTGCCGTGGGCGCGATGACATGGACCGAGGTTCCGCCAAGCCCATCCGCGAGCATCTGGCGCATTATGCTGCCATAGTTCACGTCGAGCCATTCAGCAGCGGTGATAAATGCGCCGAAATCACCGCGCTGACCGATGGCGCGCGTTTTCAGGAAGAAATGGACATGCAGCCCCGCGAGCTTGCTTGCCTTAAAACCATGCTTTCGTGCCGTGGCGGCAAACCAATTCTTCCATTCTTCGGAAATCTGGTGGTGGCGCACATAGGGCGGATTCCCGATGAAAAGGGTCGCCCCCTTAACGCGCGGCAGGGTCAAGTCCCTGTAGTCTATCAGCTTGACGGAGAGGCGCTTTGCAAAGCCATTCACGGCGGCATTTGCCCGAAGCATCAATGCCGCGAGCGGATCGAGTTCAACCCCTATGAGCTTCGCTTTGGGGAATTGCCGTGCTGCTGCGATCAGAAACCGGCCAGACCCGGCACCCGCGTCAACAACGCGGACAGGCGTCGTTTGCTGCCTTGCGGCCCATTCCACCATCGCAGCTACGATCACGGGAGGGGTATAGGTTGCTCCCTGATTGCGCCGCGCATCCGGCGACCGGATTTGCGCGAACATTTCGCCCAAGGGGTCGGCTCCTACCGCGATCAGAGCGCGGAACGCCTCGACTTGATCGGGCAGAGCTTTGGCCTTGCCAATCAGGCGGCGCTCCTGTGGCGTGAGCTGCGCCACGTCGCCGATCAGCGCGGCGGCTATGTTGGCGAGCTGCTTTTCCGTTGTCATGATCCGGCCTTGGGTGGCGACTTCTCGTAATTTTCCCACATCTCTTCAAACAGCTTACGCAGCGAGATACCGCGCCGCGCCGCCTCCGTCTTCACCGCGCGAGCAGTTTTCGGGTGCAGGCTGAAACCGACTATCTGGCGGTCGGAGCGTTGGGAGGCTGCTTGAGTCGACATGCCTCATATTGTCGACAAGTCGACGAATCCGTCAATCCACTTTTTCGGATTTGTGGCGTTCAGCACCAAAAATCGCGGATCGTCAATAGAGCATGCGAGCCTTGCTCGCGCCCACCGCAATCCATATGGTCAATGATGGCTACCGTTGTCGTGCAACAAAGGCAACGAATTCCAATGTGGTATTTTTCATGGCATCATTGATTGGGATGCATATTAAGACCCTGATATTAGCTCATTTTTTTACTCTATTCACAATTGAGTGGGAGTAGTCACGGTTGGACCGCGTTTTCTGAACGACCAAGTTCTGCATCTAGCAAGACTTGGTTTCCCGGATACTCAAGAGCGCTGACACGATACCGCCCCTTATGGGATTATCTCTTCGCAAGCGAGACGGCGCTGCAAAGAGGTAAAGCCTTGTCGTGAAAGGATAGGCGCGAAATATCCTCGCACGGCTGTCCGCTTATTGCCGTTCCGGCGCCTTCTCACCGGAGCGGTAGGCGGATCGCCAGCCCAGTCTCGTCTCGATGCGCCGGGCGCTTTCCTTGACCAGCGCCACCAGATCGGGGTTCTTCTGGGTGACCTTCATATCCGGCACCACGATCGAGATGGTGGCGCGGCAGGCGCCCTGGCTGTCGCAAATGGGCGCTGCGATACAGGCGACGGAGAAGTCGGATTCGCCGGCCTGGATCGACAGGCCCTGCTCCAGCGCGGTGGCGGCGCTGCGGGAAAGCTGCGCTTTGTCGGTTTCGGCGCGACCGGTCGGCGACGCGGTGGCGCAGCGGCCGAATATCTCCAGGCGCTCGGCCTCGGGCAGATGTCCCACCAGCAGCCGGCCGGAGGCCGTCCAGTTGAGCGGCGAGCGCGTGCCGACGCGCGAGGTGACTTGGAAATGGTCCAGCCCCTCCTCCATGGCGAGCACCACCATGTCGTCGCCGTCGCGGCCACAGACCTGCACCGTCTCGCCCGAGCCGCGCGCCAGCTCGTGCATTTCGTGGACAGCCACGTTGAGCAGGTCGAGCGAACGGGCATAAGTCAGGCCGTAATGGTAAAGCCTGGGGCCGAGCCACAGCAGCCCGCCGTCGGTGCGGTCGAGCATCTCCTTGTCCACCAGATCGTCGACGATGACATAGATGGTGGAGAGCGGCGCGCGCACGGCGCGCGCGATCTCATAGGCGGTGGCAGGCCGTCCTTCCTTCTGCAGGTGGTCGAGGATCTGCAGCGCCCGGTCGATGCCGCTGGTGCGCGTACGGCGGGGTCCCGCCGGATCGGCGGCGCCTGTTTCGATGTTGGCGGCAGTGGTCGACATGAGGTTCCTATGGAAGCGTATTTCAGCTCCGTTGGCTAACGCGGCAGAGGCGGGTTCACAAGAGACGACAAGCGCACGCCCGCCGCAATCCCGGACACCCTCAATCCGGCCATTTCAAGATCGCCGCCTCGCGCGCCAGCAGCCGTTCGACGAAAGGCGTTGCGATCGGCGTGTTGGACTTGCGTGCGGTCTCCAGTTCCTCGGCCAGGCGCCTCGCCACCGTGAATTCCTCGTCCGGGTGCAGATTGCAGGGATCGAGGAAGAAAGTGCCGTGCTCGACCTCGTGGTCGCGCACGATCACCGGCGGATCGCCGGCGGCCAGCCGGTCGGCGAGGTCCCAGGCGGTGATGTTGGCCGTCTGCGGGTCGACCGCCACCTTCAGGCGGTCGAGCGGGTTGTTCGTCGGGTCCGGCACGATCGTCGCCGTCACGCCCGGCCGGCCGGCCAGCACTTCCACCCAGCAGTCGAGCGCCCGGCGCTCGCGGGCGCGGATGCCGGCGTGGTCGCGACTCTTCCAGGCCTGCAAGGCTGCCAGCGCGCCCACGATGCCCTCCTTGCCGACCTTCATGCCGCGGCCGATGCCGCGGTTCTGCAGATAGGTGTCGCGCACCCGTTCCTTGGAGCCGGCGACGATGCCCGAGGTCGGCCCGCCGAGAAACTTGTGGCCGGAATAGAGCGCGAGGTCGGCGCCGTCCTTCAGGAAGCCTGTCAGGTCGTATTCGGAGGCCGCGTCGACGATCACCGGCACACCACGGGCATGGCAGACGTCGCAGAACACTTTCAGCGGGATCTGCGCGTAGTCGACGACGTGGTGCGACACGACATAGACGGCCGCCGCGGTGCGCTCGGTGATGGCGCCGGCGAGCTGGTAGGCATGGGCGCTGGTCGCCTGGCCGACCGGCACGACCCTGGCGCCGGCAAGGCGGATCGCCTGCTCGACCGGCGCGCCGTAGCTGACCATATGACCGGACTGGATCAGCACCTCATCCTTCAGCCCCGTCGTGTCCGGCAGCCGCTCTATTGCCGCGAGGTCCGGCCCGGTCATGCAGGCGGCGACCGCCAGCGTGATGCCTGCCGAGCAGGAGGCGGTGACGAAACCCGCCTCCGCGCCGGTCAATTCGGCGATCACCGTGCTGGCGCGGCGGTAGAGGTCGCCCATCTCGACGAATTGGGTGAGGATCGCCGAAACGGCATCGACGGCGCCGGGCACGACGATGGAGGCGCCCAGCGCCGTCATCGTGCCGGAGACGTTGACGACCGGCCTGAGGTTGAGTGCGGCGCGGATATTCTGTTCGGTCATGTTCCCGGGACTCCAATTGGTTCGGCCGGGTCGAACGAACTACCGGCATCGACTGGAAGTGTACCCCCACCCCTGACCCCTCCCCTCAAGGGGGAGGGGGATTCTTTGCGCGCGGCAGCTTCCTCTCCCCCTTGAGGGGAGGGGTCAGGGGCGGGGGTAACTTTCATGTGTGATCGCCCTTAATCAATCGCCGGTCAGTCAATCGCCACGATGGCTTCGATCTCGACGGTGATCTGCCCCGGCAGCGAGCCGTGGCCGACGGCCGAACGGGCATGCACGCCGGACAACCCGAACACCTCCACCATCAGGTCGGAACAGCCGTTGATAACGGCAGGATGATCGCCGAAGTCGGGCGCGGCGTTGACCATACCGAACAGTTTTATCACCCTGCGCACGCGCGACAGGTCGCCGAGCGCGGACTGCATGACGGCAATCAGGTTGATGCCGGTCAGACGCGCGTCGGCATAGGCCTGTTCAATGGAAACGCCTGCACCGACCTTGCCGGTATGCTGGCGGCCGCCCGGTTCGGTCGGTCCCTGGCCAGACAGGTAGAGCAGTTTTCCTTCCTGGACATGGGTGACGAAATTGGCGATCGGCGGCGGCGCCGACGGCAAGGTGATACCGAGCGCCTTCAAGCGCTCATTGGGGCTCTCGTTGGGCGTTTCTTGCAGACGCTTCGGTTCGGGAAGGTTCATGCGGGAGGACTCCGGTCAGGTTCTGCCATCGTGGCGGATGCAGGCCACGTGATGCCCGCCGCCGATCTCGACGACGGGAGGGACGGTTTGAGCGCAGGCGGCGATCGCTTCCGGGCAGCGGGTGCGGAAGACGCAGCCGGACGGCGGCGCGATGGGGCTCGGAATATCGCCCTTGAGCGGCACATGCGTGCGCACCCTCGTCGGGTCCGGCACCGGCGCGGTGGCGAGCAGCGCCTTCGTGTACGGATGGCGCGGCGCGGCGTAGACCAGCTTGCTCGGGCCGCGTTCCATGACGCGGCCGAGATAGAGCACCACCACCTCGTCGCACAGATATTCGACCACCGACAGGTCGTGGGCGATGAACAGCAGCGTCAGGCCGAGCTTCTTCTGCAATTCGCCGAGCAGATTGAGCACCTGCGCCTGCACCGACACGTCGAGCGCCGAGACCGGCTCGTCGGCGACGACGAATTCAGGCTGGACGGCAAGGGCACGGGCGATGCCGATGCGCTGGCGCTGGCCGCCGGAAAACTCGTGCGGATAGCGCGCGGCGTGGTCGGGCGACAGGCCGACGAGGGTCAGGAGTTCGGCGATGCGCTCGCGGCGCGCCTTGCCGCGTGGAAAGCCGCAGGCGTCCAGCGCCTCGCTGAGGATCGCGGATACTTTCAGGCGCGGGTTGAGGCTGGAGAACGGGTCCTGGAAAACGATCTGGAGCTTTCGCCGATAGGCGCGCATCTCCTTCGCCGACAGCGAAAACAGGTCGACGCCGTCGAACAGCGCCTTGCCGGAGGTCGGCTCGATCAGCCGCAGGATAGCGCGCCCGGCGGTGGTCTTGCCGGAACCGCTCTCGCCGACCAGCCCGACCGTCGAGCCGCGCCTGACCTCGAAGCTGACGTCCTCGACGGCATGGACGATGCGGCCGTTGCGCGCCGGAAAATGTTTCGTCAGGCCCTGCACGGAGAGCAGCGGCTTCGTCTCCGCGCGGCGGTCGATCCCGCTGGCGGCGCTCACAGCTCGGCACTCCGGATGCAGCGGGAGAAGCCATCGCTGCCGGCCGGTATCAGCGGCGGTGGTGCTGCCTTACAGGGCGGGATAGCGAAGTCGCAGCGCGGCTCGAAGGCGCAGCCCGGCGGCAGCGCGGTGATCGGCGGCACGGAACCCGGAATGGAATAGAGCGCGCGGCGCTCGCCGGCGGCGTCGATATCGCGCACGGCGTTCGGCGTGCAGGCGAGCAGGCCTTTCGTATAGGGATGGCGCTGGTGCGCGAACAGGTCCTTCACCGGCGCCTGCTCGACCACGCGGCCGGCATACATGACCACGACATTGTGGGCGATCTCGGCCACGACGCCGAGATTGTGGGTGATGAACAGGATCGACATGCCGAACTCGCCCTGCAGCCGGCGCAAGAGGTCGAGGATCTGCGCCTGGATGGTGACGTCCAGCGCCGTCGTCGGCTCGTCGGCGATCAGCAGCGAGGGGTTGCAGGCGAGCGCCATGGCGATCATCACGCGCTGGCGCATGCCGCCCGACATCTGGTGCGGATAGTCGTCGAGGCGCGAGGCTGCGTCCGGGATCTCGACATGCTTCAGCATGGCGAGCGCCCGTTTGCGCTTTTTCTCACGGCTGACATTTTCGTGCAGCGCGATCATCTCGCCGATCTGGTCGCCAACCGTATAGAGCGGATTGAGGCTGGTCATCGGCTCCTGGAAGATCATCGCGATCTCGCGGCCGCGGATGCGGCGGAAATCCGCCGGGCCGAAACCGACGAGGTCGTGCAGCTTTTCGGTCCGGTCGCGAAACAATATCTCGCCGCCCTCGATCCGGCCCGGCCGCGACAGCAATCCCATGATCGACAGGCTGGTGACCGACTTGCCCGAACCGCTCTCGCCGACCACGGCCAGCGTCTCGCCGCGCTTCAGGTCGAAGGTCACGCCGTCCACCGCCTTGGCGGTGAAGCGGCGGTTGACGAACCAGGTCCTGAGGTCCCGGACGGAGAGGATCGTATCGGGCGCCGGCGCGTCGGTCATGACTTCCACCCGCAATGCGGGCAGACATGGCCAGCGCCGGCCGTGCCTTCCGGCGGCACATGGCGATGCGCGGCGACGGCCTCGGCGCCGAGGATGGCATGGCGCGGCTCGAACAGGCGGTGCAGCGTCGAGGTCGCCCCTTGCGAATCGCGCACGGTCACGTCGGCGTCGACGAGGTCGAACAGGGTGAACTCGGCCGGCTTGCCCTTTTCCAGCAGTTTTTTCGTCGGCAGTTTTATGGCGCACCGCGGTGCGATGGTGGAGGCGGCGACGACGTCCTCGAATGTCATGCCGAGCGACAACAGCTTCGACATGGTGGTGGCCATGTCCCACACGGACGTGTCCATCGAGCGGTTGTGCAGGTCGGTCGAGATGGTTTTCGGCGGCAGGCCGCGTTCGAGCGCTGCCTTCGCCACGTCGAATGAGAAGGAGGCGCCGCCATGGCCGACGTCGAGTACGATGCCGCGCGCCGCAGCGTCTTCGGCCAAGCGATAGAGGTCCTCGTCCTCGAGGATTGAGCCGCCCGCCTTGCCGTTGAAACAGTGGGTGACGATGTCGCCTTCCGACAGCAGCGGCAGGATGTCGTCGTAGAGCGGCGGCGGCTCGCCGACATGCACCATGATCGGCAGTTTCAGGATGCGGCTGAACTTCTTCGCCAGCCTGACCGGCGTCAGGTCCCAACCGCCAGTGATGACGTGGCTGGCGCGCACCTTGAGGCCGACGATGACGTCGCGGTTGGCCTCGACGGTTGCAATGGTGCGGTCGATGTCGATCGAGCGCATGTCGATCAGTTCGGAGACGCGGTTGCAGGCGACCAGTCCGATCGAGCCGATGTTCAGGAAGGCGTAGATGTTTTCCCTCGCCGGCTCGATGATGAACTCGCGGAAGCCGTGGAAATTGGCCTCGCCGGCCGAGCCGGCATCGACCATGGTGGTGACGCCGCGCGCGGCGCCGCATTGCTCGGGACGCAGCGAGATGTCGGTGCCGCCGTACCAGACATGCACATGCAGATCGGTCCAGCCGGGCGAGAGGTATGCGCCCTTGGCCTCGATCACCTGCACATCGTCGCCGGCGGCGATCATTGCGCCGGTCTCGGCGATGCGGCCATCCTTGCCGATCAGCACGTCCAGCCGCTCGGGCAGCCCGGACCCGAAACCGACGAGCCTTGCGCCACGGATCAGCAGCGGGCGCTCGGCGGGAGCAAATTGATTGCCGATCATCAGATGTCCTTTGCCAGTCTTGGGTCGAGGAGGTCGCGCAGCCCGTCGCCGACAAGCTGCAGCGCAAGCACGGTGACGACGATGGCGGCGCCGGGAAACATCATGATCCAGCCGGCCTGGTCCATATATTGCCGGCCGACCGCGATCATCGTGCCCCAGGTCGGGATGTCCGGCGAGATGCCGACGCCGAGGAAGGAGAGCCCGGCTTCCGCCAGGATGGCGTTGGCGAAGATGAAGGTGCCCTGCACCAGGATCGGCGAGGCGACGTTGCGCAACACATGCCGCATCAGGATGACCGGCGTCGGCACGCCCAGCGCCCGGGCGGCCTCGACATAGGGCAGTTCGCGGATCACCAGCGTCGAGGCGCGCACCACGCGCGCCAGCCGTGGCGCGTAGACGATGCCCAGCGCCACCACCACGTTGACGGCGGTGGGGCCGAGCGCCGCCACCAGCGCGATGGCGAGCAATATGTCGGGGAAGGCCATCATGGCGTCGACCAGCCGCGACACCGGCGTGTCGAGCTTCTTGAAGAACCCGGCCATCAGCCCGAGCACGATGCCGACGATCGAGGAAAAGACGACCACGGCCAGCGCGACCGAGAGCGAGGTGCGCGCGGCGAACAGCATACGCGAAAACACGTCGCGGCCGAGGTCGTCGGTGCCGAACAGATGGTCAAGGGCGGGCGGATGCAGCCGGTTAGCGACGGAAAGCTTCGTCGGCGCATAGGGCGCAATCCATGGCGCGGCGAGCGCCGCCACTGCGATCAGCACCAGCACCACGAGCCCCGCCGCCGAGGTTGGCCGGCTCATCAGCCGCGACAGCAGATTGGGCTCGTTGTGCAGGGGAACGGCGATCGCGGCCATCAGTACCGTACCCTCGGATCGATGGCGAGATAGAGCATGTCGATGGCGAAGTTCACCAGAACGTAGAGACCCGCGATGACCAGCAGCGCGCCCTGTATGACCGGATAGTCGCGCCTGAGCACCGCCGACACCACCAGCGAGCCGACTCCCGGCAGGCCGAACACGGTCTCGGTGACGACCGCGCCGGAAATCAGCAGCGCCGCGGTCAGGCCGATCACGGTCAGGATCGGGATCAGCGCGTTCTTGAAGGCGTGCTTCAGCACCACGCGCCATTCGCTCATGCCCTTGGAGCGGGCGGTGCGGACATAGTCGTCGTTGAGAACGTCCAGCATCGAGGCGCGGGTGAAGCGGGTGATCAGAGCAGAGGACACCAGCCCGAGCGCCAGCGCCGGCAGCACGAGATGGTTCAGCCGGTCGAGGAAGGAGGCGCCCGGTCCGCCATAGCCCGACGTGTCGAACCAGCCGAGTTTCACCGCGAAGAACTGGATGAACAGCAGGCCCAGCCAGAAGCTCGGCACGCTGGCTGCGAACATGGCGAGCGTGGTGGCGGCCTGATCGAAGACGGAGCCGCGCCTGTAGGCGGACAGAATGCCGACGGGCAGCGCGATCACCGTGGCGATCAAAAGCGAGAAGAGAGTGAGGAAAAAGGTCGGTTCGGCGCGCTGGGCGAGCGCGGTCGTCACCGGCTCGTTGAGGAAGATCGACTGGCCGAGATCGCCCTGCAGGAGGTCGACCACATAGCGGCCGAACTGCACCGGCATCGATTGGTCGAGCCCGAGCCGCGTTCTGAGCGCGGCCACATCGGCGGCGGTGGCGTCCGGACCGAGCATGACCGCCGCCGGGTCGCCCGGCGTGACGCGCACGATCACGAACACGATGGTGACGACCAGCGCCATCACCGCGATCATGCCGATCAGCCTGTTCAGGATCGAGCGCAGCATTGGCTATCCTTCGACCGTTTGCGTCCGGCGATCTCTTTCGCCTGAGGGCAGAGCGATCCCATAGGGTGACGCACCCCCACCCCTAACCCCTCCCCACAAGGGGGACGGGGACTTTGCGGTAGCACCGAGGTTGGCACGTGGCCTAAGCATTGGCGCCGGCGTCTCCCTCCCCCTTGTGGGGAGGGGACAGGGGTGGGGGTACCGCACCGTCGAAATTCCATATGCGACAGCCCTGCCCCCCGAATGCGATCACTTCTCCAGATAAGCGTTCCAGAAGAAGGGCCACGGCGCCGGCGTGACGCCCTTCAACTCCGGCGATTGTGCGGCGAGCGCGTTGAAGTCGCCGACCTTGTAGATCGGGGCCTCGTCGTAGATCACCTTCTGCACGTCCTCATAGAGCTTGGCGCGCTTGGCCGGGTCGGACTCGGCGTTGAACGCCTCGACCGCCTTGTGCTTGGCGTCGGTCGACCACCAGCCGGGCGTGGTGTCCGACATGAAGCCGTTGAGCGAAGGCTCCGGCAGGAACGGGCTGTGGGTGATGTAGATGTCCCACAGCTTCGGATCGGTGCGGTTCTTGGTCAGCGTCGCCCATTCGACCACGTCCAGCTCGACCTTGAAGCCGGCCTGCTCGAGATAGGCCTGCGCCACCTGCGCCATCTTGTAGTGGAATTCGTACTGGCGGCTTGTGAGGATGCGCAGCGGTTTCGAGCCGTCATAGCCGGCTTCCTTGAGCAGGGCCGCAGCCTTCTCGGTGTCGCCGTCCGGCTTGTAGGCGTCGGTGCCCGCGGTGTTGTGCCAGGCAAAGCCCTCCGGATACATCGAGCCGTCGACGGCGAAGAAATCGGTGGAGCCGAAGGCGGCGGTCAGCATATCGCTGGGGGCGAGCGCCGCCTGGATGGCCTTGCGGATGCGGATGTCCGAGTTCAGCCCTTCCTTCGTGTTCATGACGAAGACCGGCCAGCCGAAGGGCTTCAGGATCACCGGCTTGTCCTTGCCGCCGGAAAGCTTGTCATAGGATTCCACCGGCAGAGCGTCGGCATAGGCGAACTGGCCGGCGACCGCGCCCTCGACTCGGGTATTGGGATCGGGAACCGGCACGAAGCGGATCTCGTCGAGATACTGCTTGCGGGCGCCGCCATAGAAATTCGCTTCGCCGTCGCGTGACTTGTAGCCGTCGAAGCGGGCGAGCTGGATATATTGGTCGGGCTTGCGGTCCTTCAGCATATAGGGACCGGTGCCGATGAACTTGGTCATCGGGTCCTCATCGGCGTTTTCCGACGGGATGATGATGGCGGCAGCGTTGTTGAAGGCCAGAAGCGACAACAGCGGTGCATATGGCTTCTTCAGCGTGATCTTGACCGTATTGGCATCGACCGCCTCGACGCCGCTGATGACTTCGGCGGCCTGCTTGCCGCGCGTCGCGATCTTCTCCCAACGATTCAGCGAGGCGACCACGTCGGTCGAATCCATGTCGGAGCCGTCGTGGAACTTGATGCCGGTCCTGAGCGGGATCGTGTAGGTCAGCCCGTCGGCGGAAATCTGCGGCATGTCGGCAGCCAGCAGCGGCGTGATCGCCCAGTCCTTGCCGAAGGTGTAGAGCGTCTCGAAGATATGCTGGGTGATGATGCCGACCAGATCGGCGGTCGAGGCCATCGGATCGAGCGTCGGCGGCTCGCCGACGGTCGCCACGTCGATCACGCCGCCCTTGACCGGGTCGGCCAAGGCTCCATGTGCGGCAGGCAGCATCATTGCAGCAAGCGCTGCGGCAAGTGTCGCCAAGCGTCCCATATTCAACTCCTTGTTCCCTTATTATGTAATCTATACTTTATTTGTGTATGACTATTCCATCAGGCTCCCGTTTCGTCAAGCGGCTGCGGCCAAGACCCGTTCATTCGCCGTGCCGGGACTTGTCTGGCGCCCGACACGTCGCCAGATGAGGATCCAGCAGACGGGCAAACAGGAATGCAGCCATGAATATCGGTGAGGCGGCGGCGGCTTCGGGCGTTTCGGCCAAGATGATCCGCTATTATGAATCGATCGGCCTGATCGTCGACGCCGCGCGCAGCCCTGCAGGGTACCGCATCTATTCGCAGGACGACGTGCACACGCTGCGCTTCATCCGGCGCTCGCGCGATCTCGGCTTCTCGGTCGAGCAGATGGGCAATCTGCTGGCGCTGTGGAACGACCGTTCGCGCGCCAGCGCCGACGTCAAGCGGATCGCGCTCGCCCATATCGCGGAACTGGAACGCAAGATGCGCGAGTTGCGCGACATGACCAGGACGCTGCGCCATCTCGCGGACACCTGCCACGGCGACGAGCGGCCGAACTGCCCGATCATCGAGGAATTGTCCTGCGGGCATCACGCAACGCCGGACCAGAGCGGCCGGCGGCAGGAGAGCGGACGGCCATCGGCCGCATAGCGCAGCGCCGTCGCACGGACGATCCGTCCCGTACCGGAAAATGAAACAAATTCGCCATCATCGCGGCATCGTGCCGACACAATCGCATCCGATAAGCGCAACCGGAACAAGAGGTTGGCTCATGTCACGGATTGCGGGACCCCTTCTGCGCGACGACGCCGCATCGGCGCGGATGCCGGCGGCTCTCGCCAGCCGGAGCGATCCCCTGCAAAGGGTGGGGCCGTTCGATCCCGCGCCGGCTCATGAACGCGATCCCGGTTTCGCCGGCATCGTCGTCACCGGCCTGCTCGTCGTCTATCCTGCGCTGGCCATCGTGGCGGCTGTCATCGTTGGCCTGAAGCTGTCCGGCGCCGGTGCCTGAGCGCCGCTGATCTAGCGGTTCCTTCGCATGCGGATCATTTCGGCCGTTTGAAAGCGTTGCGCGCCGCCTCGACCTCTGCGCGGCATGTGCATCCTTCGAGATGATCGTTGACCAGCCCCATCGCCTGCATGAAGGCGTATACGGTCGTCGGGCCGACGAAGCTCCAGCCGCGCTTCTTCAAGTCCTTCGACAGGCGCACGGAGACGGCCGTGGTCGGATTGGCGCGCAGATGCTTCAGATCCACCACCGCCGGCCTCTCGTCCGCACCGGGCTCGAAGCGCCAGAAGAAGGCCGCCAGCGAACCGGCCTCCTTGATCAGCTCGCGCGCGCGCCTGGCGTTGTTGACGGTCGAGACGATCTTGCCGCGATGGCGGATGATGCCGGCATCGCCGACGAGGCGCTCCACATCGGCGTCGGTGAAGGCCGCGACCCGGTCGATGTCGAAGCCGGCGAAAGCCTCGCGGAAGTTGTCGCGCTTGCGCAGGATGGTGAGCCAGGAAAGCCCCGACTGGAACCCTTCCAGGCAGATCTTCTCGAACAGCCGGCGGTCGTCATCGACCGGCCGGCCCCATTCATGGTCGTGGTAATGCAGGTAATCGGGCAAATTGCCGTGCCAGAAACAGCGCATCGCCCCGTCTGGCCCTGCGATCAATCCTGTCTCTTCGCTCATCATCGATCCGTTCGTTAACCGGGCCGTCGGGTTTTTACGCCGGCTTTACCAGATTCCTGAACCGGCCGGTAACCGTACCGGAAGGTTTCCTGACAAAACGGCATTTTACCGATTTCGATTCACCTTTCGGTTGCCGCGGCGCGCCACCATGCCGCTCGAAGTCGGGAGCGGACACCCGTTTCCGGCCACGAGACGATCAGGCAAGAGTGCGTTCAATGTCCAGGTTCTTCTTCTCCGCTTTCGCCGCGGCGGCGATACTCGCCGCCGGCGCTTCGCCCTCGCAGGCCAACGACCGCTACAGGGAAAGGCCGCCGGTGGTGGTCAGCCCCGATCTTTCGGCCCCGTGGGTGCTCCAGCTTCAAGGCGCTCCCAGGGTGCGTGCGCCGAGGATGAACGCGCCGCGCACCGACGCGGCGCGGGTGACGCGGCAGGTCCGTCCCGTCGCCCTGCCCCGCATGCGCGCCGGCCAACCGGCCGCGGTCCAACCCGACCGGACCCGCACCGCCGCCGTGCAGAAACCCGCCCGGCGCATGATCATGGTGCCGAAGCAGATCAACCCGATCTACCTGCCGCAGGAAGTGAACTACGACGGCAGCGAAAAGACCGGCACGATCGTCATCGATACGCGCGACAATTTCCTCTACCTGGTCGAGAAGAACGGCAAGGCGCGCCGCTACGGCGTCGGCACCGGCAAGCCGGGCTTCGAGTGGGCCGGGACGCACAAGATCACCGCCAAGCGCGAATGGCCCGACTGGCGCCCGCCGGCAGAGATGATCGCGCGCGAGGCGGCCAAGGGGCGCCATCTGCCCACCATGCTGCCCGGCGGCATCGAGAACCCGCTCGGCGCGCGCGCCCTCTATATCGGCTCCACGCTCTACCGCATCCACGGAACCAACCAGCCCTGGACGATCGGCGGCGCGGTATCGTCGGGCTGCATCCGCATGCGCAACGAGGACGTGGTCGATCTTTACGAGCGTGTGCCGGTTGGCACGACCGTCGTGGTCATGTAAGGAATTCCGCGAACAACGGGGGACGGGCCGTGTGGGGACATGGCCGGTCACGAAAGGGGCAGCCGCAAGCCGGCTGCCCCTTTTGCTTTCGATCAGGACTTGTCGTAACAGGCAGCCGGTCTTAATTGTGCGTCGCACAAGAGGCAGGACTGTTCGCTTTCCCGCCCTCACGCTGACGGATCGCCTGATAACAAGGCGGCAAGACAGGTAATCGAGGTTCAAGCATGTCATCGCCCGAAGACAGCCGCTACCTGAAGGGCGGCCCGGTCGCCCAGCGCATCATCGCCGCCGTTCGGCATGACGCGGAGATCGCGCGCGCCGAAGGTTTCGCGCCCAAGCTGGTCTCGATCACAGTAGGCGACGTCGCCGCCGTCGACGTCTATGTCCGCAACCAGCGCGCCAAGGCGGCGCTCGCCGGCATCGATTTCGAGGAGCGGCATTTCCCGGCGGACCTGACGGCGGCGGAACTGGAAGCCGCCATCCACGGCATGAATGCCGATCCGCGCGTGACCGGCATCATCATCCAGCGTCCGGTGCCCGCGCACATATCCATAAAGGCGATCCAGGCTGCGGTGCATCCGCTCAAGGACGTCGAGGGCATGCACCCCACCTCGATCGGCAACATCGTCTACAACCAGCTCGACCTGGCGCCGTGCACCGCCGCCGCTTCGGTGGAACTGCTCAAGGAAACCGGGCTCGATCTCAAGGGGCTCGAAGTCGTCGTCGTCGGCCATTCGGAGATCGTCGGCAAGCCAATCGCCTTCCTTCTCATGAGCGAGGGCGCCACCGTCACCGTCTGTCACCACATGACGCGCTCCGTGGCCGCCCATGCGCGCCGCGCCGACGCGCTGTTCGTGGCCGTCGGCAGGCCGCGGCTGATCAAGGCGGACATGGTCAAGCCGGGCGCTGCCGTCATCGACATCGGCATCAACTCCGAGACCGGTCCGGACGGCAAGGAGCGGATCGTCGGCGACGTCGATACCGAGAGCGTGCGCGAGGTCGCCGCCTGGATCACGCCGGTCCCCGGCGGCGTCGGCCCGCTGACGGTGGCGATCCTGTTGCGCAATACGATGGTGGCGCTCAACCGCCAGCGCGACCTCTACCGCGCCACTTACGGCGTCGACCAGTCGGACGCATCGCGCATCGCGGCCGAATAAGCTTCGCCATCCGCTGGTCCAACACTCAAGGATCGACAAGTCGCCGCTTGATTGGGATCAAGAAGCGATCAAGCGTCGGCGCCCATATCGAGGCACGACGTCAAGCTCCAGGAGACAATCATGCACCAGCACATCCTGATCCCCACGGACGGGTCCGAAACCGCGCAGAAGGGCGTGAGCTACGCGCTCGCGCTCGCCAAGGACCTCGGCGCCAAGGTGACCGTGGTGACGGTGACCGACCCCTATCCGGTGCCGGGAATGGCACTGGGCGCCGGCTGGATTCCGTCCGAGGAAGAGGTGAACAGCTACTATGCGGCGCAGAAGGACAGCGCCGGGAAGCTTTTGCAGGAGATCAAGGCGGCAGCCGACAAGCTCGGCGTCGAGGCCGCGACCGTGCATGTCTCGGAAGCCCGGCCGGCCGACGGCATTTTGCAGACGGCGGCGGAGCACGGGGCGCAACTGATCGTCATGGCCTCGCACGGACGGCGCGGGGTCTCGCGCCTGGTGCTGGGCAGCCAGACGGCGGAAGTGCTGGCGCTCGCGGAGGTTCCGGTCCTCGTGGTGAAGTAGGCGGGGAAGGCAGGCGCCCGGCCCCGGGCCACTTCGTGGCAGCGGCCCGGCGCTCTCCGGATCTATGCGCCCGATGGGCGCTCGCGTGGCAAGCCGGCGGGCCTTCGCCCGCCATAAGCCCAGTCGAGCAGTTGCACCGTATGCACGACCGGCATTCGGGCCGCCGAGGCGATCTGGGTGATGCAGCCGATATTGCCAGTGGCGACGGCCTCGGCGCCGGTCGCCTCGATGTTCTTCACCTTGCGATCACGCAGCCGCGCCGAAATCTCCGGCTGCAGCATGTTGTAGGTGCCGGCCGAGCCGCAGCACAGATGCCCCTCGCGCGGCTCGCGCACGGTAAAGCCGGCATGGGCCAGAAGCGCTTTCGGCTGGCGCGTGATCTTCTGGCCGTGCTGCATCGAACAGGCCGAATGATAGGCCACGACCATATGCGGCTTCGCCGCCGGCTCCGGCAGGTCGAGCGACGAAAGATATTCCGTCACGTCCTTCGCCAGCGCCGATACCCTCGCCGCCTTCTCCGCATAGGCCGGGTCGAGGCGCAGCATGAAACCATAATCCTTGATCGTGGTGCCGCAGCCGGACGCCGTGATGACGATGGCATCCAGCCCGCCGTTCTCGATCTCGCGCGTCCAGGCGTCGACGTTGCGGCGGGCGGAGGCGAGCGCCGCCGCCTCCCTGCCCATATGGTGGGTAAGCGAACCGCAGCAGCCTTCGCCTTGCGGCACCACCACCTCGATGCCCAACCGCGTCAGCAGCGAAACCGTCGCCTCGTTGATGGCGGGATCGAGCACCGATTGCGCGCAGCCGGTGAGCAACGCGACGCGCCCCTTGCACTCGCCTTTCGGCGCGTGCCTGCCCGGACGCGACACCGGCGAGGCGGCGGGAACCGATTTCGGCGCGAGCCGCAGCATGGCAGCCAGCGGCTTCAGCGCCGTACCCTCGAACAGCCCTGCGAAGGGACGGCCGAGCTTCGCCAGCTTCAGCGCGGCGCGGAACCGCGCCGGATAGGGCAGCACGAAGGCCAGCAAACCGCGCACCAGACGGTCGGGCAGCGGCCGTTTGTAGGTCGCCTCGATATGGGCGCGGGCATGATCGACCAGATGCATATAATTCACGCCCGACGGGCATGTCGTCATGCAGGCGAGGCAGGACAGGCAGCGGTCGATATGGGTGACGATTTCCTTATCCGCCGGCCGGCCGGCCTCCAGCATGTCCTTGATGAGGTAGATGCGGCCGCGCGGACTGTCGAGTTCGTTGCCCAGCGTCACATAGGTCGGGCAGGTGGCGGTGCAGAAGCCGCAATGCACGCATTTGCGCAGAATGCTTTCGGACTCCGCCACATGCGGGTCGGCAAGCTGCTCGGACGTGAAATTGGTCTGCATGATGTCTGCCTAGGCCATGCGGCCGGGGTTGAGGATGTTCTTCGGATCGAATTGCTCTTTCAGCCTAGCCGATAGCGCTGCCAGCGCGGGCGGCTGCGGCTGGAAAACCGGTATTGCCGCGCGGTCGGCAGGCGTCGCGCGCACCAGCGTCGCGTGGCCGCCGCCCTGCTGGCGGACCAGAGCGCGCACCAGGTTCGCCTCCGGTTCGCCGGCCTCCATGCGCAGCCAGGCCAGTCCGCCCTGCCAGTCGTAGAAGACGTCGACCGCCGTCTGCCGGCGCAGCGTCATGACCATGTCGTGACAATCCGCAGGCGCCATCGAGACGCGCCAGACCGGGCGCTCGTCCGGACCGGCGAACGGCGCGCAATCGCGCACGTCCCGCCACAGGGCCCCGGACTTCTCGCCGGAAATCTCCTCCAGCGCTCCCGCGTGCTTCAGCAGGCCTTTCAGCATCTCAAGCCGCGCCGCCACCGAGGGCGCGAAGCCCTCGACGCGCAGCAGCGTGGCGGACTCGCTGCCGAAGCGGCCGCCATTGACGCGCGCCACGGACGGATAGGGCAGGTGCGCGGCGCTGGAGACCTCGGCGCTGGAACCCAGGGCAAGCGCCATGGCGGCGGCCGCCTGCTCGTCGTAGAGGCCACGTATCGCGAGCGTCGTCTCGGTCTCGGCCGCCGGCAGCACCTTGAAGGTGACGTCGGTCACCACGCCCAGCGTTCCCCATGACCCCGCCATCGCCTTCGACAGATCGTAGCCGGTGACGTTCTTGACCACACGGCCGCCCGACTTGAAGGCCTCGCCGCGCCCCGACACGGCATGGATGCCGAGGACATGGTCGCGCGCGGCGCCCGCCTTGAGCCGCCGTGGGCCGGAAACATTCGCCGCCAGCACGCCGCCGATCGTGCCGCGCCCCGCTGCGTGGCCGTGCAGCGGGCCATAGTCCATCGGCTCGAAGGCGAATTGCTGACCGTTCTCGGCCAGCAGCTTTTCGATCTCGGCCAGCGGCGTGCCGGCCTTTGCGGACAGCACCAGTTCGGCCGGCTCGTAGAGAGTGACACCGGAAAGCTTAGAGAGGTCCAGCGTGTGCCCGGTCTGGGGCGGCCGGCCGATCTCACGCTTGGAACCGTGGCCGACGATTTCCAGCGGCGCTTCCTCCGACACTGCCCATTGGACGGCGGAAAGCGTTTCGGCAGCGGAGGTGGGGGCGAAGATGGTCATGGCGCAGACCTTTTCCCCCCCCTCGAGGGGGAGATGGCTGCGCAGCAGCCAGAGGGGGTCGCTGCGGCAGCGCGGGACGCCGGTAGGCCTCTCGACGCCTCGTCGACCCCTCCCGGCCGCTTCGCGGCCGTCCTTCGGACCCCCTCAAGGGGGAGGAAAAACACTGGCGCTCGCATCATCAAAACCTCGGAATATCCGGAAACGCCACTTGTCCCTTGTGCACGTGCATCCGCCCCAGTTCCGCACATCGTCTCAGTTGCGGAAACACTTTTCCCGGGTTGAGCAGATGGCCGGGGTCGAAGGCGCATTTGACCCGCATCTGCTGGTCGAGGTCGGTTTCGTTGAACATTTCCGGCATCAGGTCGCGCTTTTCCACGCCAACGCCGTGTTCTCCGGTCAGCACGCCTCCGACATGCACGCACAGGCGCAATATGTCGGCGCCGAAGGCTTCCGCCTTTTCAAGTTCGCCCGGCCTGTTGGCGTCGTAGAGGATCAGCGGGTGCAGATTGCCGTCCCCGGCATGGAAGACGTTGGCGACGCCGAGCCCGTATTTTTCCGACAGTTCCTTCATGCCGTGCAGGACCTTCGGCAGTTCCTTGCGTGGGATGGTGCCGTCCATGCAGTAGTAGTCGGGCGAGATGCGGCCGACCGCCGGGAACGCCGCCTTGCGCCCGGCCCAGAAAGCCAGCCGCTCGTCCTCGTCCTGTGAGATGCGGCAGGTGGTCGAGCCGTTGCGGAGCGCGATCGCCTCGACCTCGCCGATCAGGTGATTGACCTCGACCTCCGGCCCGTCCAGCTCGACGATCAGCAGCGCCTCGCAGTCGAGCGGATAGCCGGCGTTGACGAAATCCTCGGCGGCGTGGATGGCCGGCCGGTCCATCATCTCCATGCCGCCGGGAATGATGCCGGCACCGATGATGTCGGCCACGCACTGGCCGCCCTGCTCGCTGGTCGGGAAGCCGATCAAAAGGGCGCGAGCCGTGTCCGGTTTCTTGAGGATGCGCACCGTGACCTCGGTGACGACGCCGAGCAGCCCTTCCGAGCCGGTCATGACGCCCAGCAGATCATAGCCTTCGCTGTCGAGATGCCGGCCGCCAAGCCGCACCACCTCGCCGTCCATCAGCACCATCTCGATGCCCAGCACGTTGTTGGCGGTCAGGCCGTATTTCAGGCAGTGCACGCCGCCGGAATTCTCCGCCACGTTGCCGCCGATGGAACAGGCGATCTGCGAGGACGGATCGGGCGCGTAGTAGAAGCCTTCCTCCTCGACCGCGCGGGTGATGCCGAGATTGGTGACGCCCGGCTGGGCGACGACGACACGGTTGGGATAGTCGATGGCGAGGATGCGGTTGAAGCGACTCATCACCAGCAGCACCGCGTCCTCCAGGGGCAGCGCGCCGCCCGACAGCGAGGTGCCGGAACCGCGCGGGACGACGCGGATATTGCGCTCGTTGCAGTATTTCAGCACGCGCGAGACCTGCGCGACCGTTTCCGGCAGGACCACCACCAGTGGAAGCTGGCGGTAGGCGGTCAGCCCGTCGCTCTCAAAGGCGCGCATCTCGTTGACGGCGTCCACCACGCCTTCACCCGGCACGATCGCACCGATGTCCGCGACGATTTCGGCGCGGCGGGCGAGCGTTTCGCTATCAGCCTTCGGCATGACGAGGCCGGACATGAATGATCCTTCCGTCAAACTGGTAAAAAGCTTTTACCAGTGACCGGCAGCGCTTGCAAATGCGGCTTTGGGCGAAGTCGGAAGCGACGGACGGCGCCGCTTTCCGCAGCGGCAATTGGCCGCGATGCTTTCATGAGGGCAGGCTGTCGCGGATGGAGTGCCTGATCGCGGATGAGAGTTCCCGATCGCAACTGGCGAGCACCCCCACCCCTATCCCCTCCCCACAAGGGGGAGGGGGATTTTTGCAACGGCGCTACCCTGCGCCAGTGCTCGCGATCTTGGGCGAAACGATGGTGTCGGCGTCTCCCTCCCCCTTGTGGGGAGGGGATAGGGGTGGGGGTGCGCTGCAGCGATGGCTATGCTCTCAAAGGAACGGAAAGCCGCCCTACTCCCCCGCCGCCCTGCCATGTTCGGAATGCGCCCGCTGGACGCACCTCACGCCCCACCATACCAAGAGCACCACCACCGGCACACTGACCGCGGTGACCGCTTCAGGCGCAACAGCATGGCCGAAGACCGAAGTGCTGCCCTTGGCGAGATAGCCGATCAGGCCGACGACGTAGTAGGAGACCGCCGCCACCGACAGGCCCTCGACGGTCTGCTGCAGGCGCAGTTGCAGGCGCGCGCGATTGTTCATGGAGGCGAGCAGGTCGCGGTTCTGCTTTTCCACTTCGACATCCACCCAGGTGCGCAGGAGCGTGGTGGCGCGGGTGAGCTTTCTCGACAGGTTAGCCTGGCGCTCCTCGACGGAGCGGCAGGTGCGCATGGCCGGCGCGACGCGGCGCTGCAGGAAGCCGGCCCAGGTGTCGTAGCCGGGCACGGATTGCTCGTCGAGCGCTTCCAGCCGTTCGCGCACGATGCCGTCATAGGCGCGGCTGGCGCCGAAGCGGTAGAGGCTGGACGCCGCGTCGGCCTCCAATTCCGCTGCCAGCTCGGTGAGGTCGGCCAGCAGCGCCTGGTTGTCGCGCGTCTCCACGACCTTCATCTCGCTGGTGATGACGGCGAGCCTGTCCTCGATGCGACGCGCGCGGGCCGACATGGAAAGTGCCAGCGGCAGGCCCATCACCGCAAGGGTGCGATAGGTCTCGACATCGATCAGCCTCTGGCAGAGCGCGCCGGTGCTGGCCGGCGTCAGGCCGCGGTCGAGCACCAGCATGCGCGTCAGCCCGTCGCCGTCCTGGCGGAAGTCGGTGACGATCGCCGCCTTGCCGCGCTCGACCAGCGAATAGCACAGGCTGGTCGGGTCGAAGGCGGCAA
>Ga0164243_10003861_pt1 | contig 23766 bp, 20 predicted proteins | sample OricompcompostOP_FD_108781 | JGI IMG/M metagenome (GOLD analysis project Ga0164243, IMG submission 108781) | Organic Plus compost microbial communities from Emeryville, California, USA - Original compost - Organic plus compost (OP) | ecosystem: Engineered > Solid waste > Mixed feedstock >...
CCGGTTTGATACAATCCAGGGCGCGATCCTTCTCGCCAAGCTTGGGACATTCGAGGGGGAGGTCGGGGCGCGGATCGCGATCGGCGATCGTTATCTGGCGATGCTCCAGGGAGCGCCCGGCATCGAGTTGATCCGGGTGGGGGCGGACAGAAGCTCGGTATGGGGTCAGTTCACCATCCTGGCGGAAGACCGCGCGAAGTTGGTCGCGCAGCTGACGGAAGCTGGCATACCCACCGCGATCCACTATCCGATCCCGTTGCATCGCCAGTCCGGCTATGCCGGGCGATGCCGGTTGGCAGGACCGCAGGTCCATGCCGAGCGCGCGGCTGCCAGGGTGGTCAGCTTGCCGATGCACCCATTTCTCTCCGCCGAGCTACAGGATAGGATCGTCCAGACTGTGCTGAAGGCAGCGCGGGCCTAGTTAAAAGCGGGTAGGGCGATCGATGCGCCTGGGGAGAAATATCCTCCAATCGCCGTTTGCGCGCAGCGTGGGCGGCATGATGGCGTATACGGCAATCGGCCAGAGCGTGTATCTTCTGGCCGGACCGTTCATAGGAAGGATCTATTCTCCCTACGAATTTGGCTTGTACGGCCTGTTTTTCACTTTCGCGGTGACTGCGGTAGGGATCATATTCCTCAACTATGACTTTGCCATACCCGCAGCGAACTCTGACGATGATGCACGGGCGCTGACCAAGGGAGCGTTCACGCTTGCCATGGCGCTGACGCCGCTTGCCGGCCTGGTCATGGCCGTGATGATCCTGTTCCGGATGGCGGGCTTCGGAGGCCTGCCCCTCACGGCGCCGCTGATGCTCATGGCGCTTCTCGCCACGCAGGGCTTGGTCCAGCTGCTGCAGAACTGGAGCGTCCGCCGGCAGCAGACCGTCGTCATCGGCAAGGCCAGCGTGACGATGAACGTCGTGCGGGGCGCGACGCAGATCGCGCTGGGGGCACTGCTGCCAAGCTGGTGGATCCTCGCGGCCGGCGAGGTTCTGGGAAGAATCGGGAATGCGTTTCATCTTGCGCGGATGTCGCCCACGCCAGGCGCGGATGTCGCGCCTGAGGGCCTCCCGCAGGCGGCAGTGCCGAGCGCATTGCGCCGATATCGTCAGTTCCCGCTGGTCCTGCTTCCTTCCCAGGTCATCGACGGCAGCGTTGCCTTCATCCAGTCCGCTGGGCTGGCTTATCTTTTCGGGGCCTCCGGACTCGGGCTCTTTTTCATGATGCGCCGTACGCTGGACCTGCCGGTGGCCTTCGCGTTCAGGAGCCTGAGCGACGTCTTCTATGCGCGATTGGCGCAGGATGCGCGGGAGGCGCCGGAGCGCGTGCGTCCCTTTTTCGTTCGCAGCGTCTTGCTGATCATGGGCTTCGGCTTTGCCGGAGGCATTCCGGCCATGTTCGTGAGCCCGGCCTTGTTCGCTTTCATCTTCGGTGCCGAATGGCGAGAAGCAGGCGTGCTGGCGGCGATCATGGCGCCGGCCTCGATCATGAATCTGGCGGTCGCACCGGTCGCGCGTGTTTTTGCGCTGACAGCCCGGCCGCATCTGCGGTATTGGTTCACGGGGATCAACCTGCTGGGAACGATCGCGGCGCTCATAATGGCCTGGACATGGTCCCTGAGCCTGATGTGGACCACGGCCTGCCTCTCCGCAGTGACATTTACGGCATATGTCGCGTATTTTGTGGCTGGATATGTGGCGAGTGCGGCGCTGATCGGCGCGAATGCCGGGCAGGCAGCGGGAATTGTAAGGAGCGTCCCTTGATCGATGTCTCGCGGCGTGGATCCTTGGCCGCGATGTTGACAATGTCGACTTCCGGCTCCGTCCCGCTGGGGCAATCCCCTCATGGCACTGTGGTGTCGGTGATGGATTTCGGCGCTGTCGGGGACGGCCGCGCCGACGACACGGCGGCGTTCAGGGCCGCGCTCGGCGCCGGTGCCTATGTGCTGGTTCCGCCAGCGCCGAGGCAATATCGCATCACGCGGCCGGTCACGCTGCAGCGCCCAGGTCAGCGGCTCGTCGGGTTCGGCCCGCTCTCACGCATCGTCTTCGATCCCCAGACCGGACGACCGGGAAACCTCTTCATCACGCAGCAGGATGACAGCGGCTTCAGTCAGCTGCATCTCATGCCGGGCGGCGCGACGAACAGCCTGTTCGAAGGATGGGCGATCGCGATCGCGGATGCGCGCCGCGTCGTAGTGGAGGATTGCCGGTTCAGCGCCATGCGGCGGGGCGGCGTGCTGTTGTCGGACAGCAATGATTGCCGCGTCATCGGCAACAGCTTCATCGATAGCGTGGTGAAGGGTGATGGCAGCGAGCGCCAGGCAGTGACCGGATATGATATCCTGGTCGCCGGCGCTTCCTCCAGGAACATAGTCCAGGGCAATCAATGCTTCAGCGGCGTGGGGGTCGCGATCGGTTGCCAGACGGTGACGGCAGGCAAGTCCCAGCGGGGGAATATCGTCAGGGATAACGTCATCACCGGCTATCCCTGCTACGGCATCATGGTCTATCTGAGCACGCCGACCGACAGCATCGATGGCGTGAACATCGAAGGCAATGTCATAGAGGACATAAGCGGCAGCATCTGGACTGACGGTAAGACCCTCTTCTACGGCTGCGGGATCTATCTCCAGACCTGCAACGACATGATGGTTACCGGGAACCGCATCCTGAGAACCAATACGGACCGGCGGCTTCCCTTTTCCGGAAGCGCTGTCCCTGCAGCGATCGGAATCAGCGGCTTTGGGAATGCCGTGGTGTCGGGGAATATTATCGATACCTGCCATCACGGAGTCGCCAGCATCCAGACGACCGCGCCGCCCGAACCCGGCGATGGCACGATCGTTGCGGACAATCTGATGCGTAATTGCGACGGCGCCGGGGTCTGGCTGGCGGATGGCGTGGCCGCCACGGTGCACGACAATCGCCTCATCGCCACGCCTGGGAAGGGAACGCACGGCATTTTCGTGCGCCATTTCGCTTCCACCTGGATGGACGCGTTCTCGGTGCGGGGCAACGACGTGGCCAATTTCGCCGTTGGCGTGGAGGTGAGCGGAGCCAAAGTGCCGAAGGCGGAGATCTCGTCCAATCGGATCAGGGGAGCTACCGGGAACGCCATCTATTCCGCGGCGGCGACCAGCATCATTCATCTCAATGAGACCGAGGGCCGATTTGGCATCAGCATCGCCCCGACCGCGGTTCGCGGATCGTGCCGCGACAATGTCGTGACGGCGTCAACGACCGGTATCATCGACGATGGCGGCAGCGGCATCATTGTTGAGGACAATATGGTGATTGCCAAAACACCATTCAGCACGTCGATCGCGCAAGCGCTGTCGGCGGGAAGCGCGCCGGCGGTGTTGTCGAAGCGCTGGTTCCGCAAGCAGGAATCCAGTCCGATCGCGGAGCTTCGAGGCGGCTTCGAAGGGCAACAGATCTCGATCATCGCCGACGCGCCGTTCGTATTGCGCAATAGCAGCGCAATGATAATGCGAGGCGGCGCCGACGTCGAAGTCGCGCGCGGTACAGTCGTCACGCTTGCCCGCTTGGAGGGTGTTTGGCGTCAAATGATGTAAGCGTAGCACGGAAAGTCGACACGTCGACAATTCGGCTGTCTGCGCTTCACCGTAAGGTTTAGCTTAGATCGGGAATCCGACGGGCTGTCGGTTGGAGGCGATGCGTTGAAAATACTCATCATGTGTGACTTGTTCGATGAGAATATCGGCTCCCAAGAAAATATTCTTGCGAAATACTTTCGCAAGCATGGTCATCAGGTTACGATCCTGACGTCGACCTATGAGTCGGTTTTCGACTTCATCGCCAATCGGCATGATGCAACGAAGCCTGGAAAGACATATTATATTGATGATCTGAAAGTTGTGCGTGCGCCATTTCGGATGAATATACTTCATAAGCTTCGTTCATACCGAGGCGTCAATAAAACAATCGAAGAAACGGCGCCGGACATGATATTCATGCTCGATATCATGCCGGATATGATCGAGGTAGTTCGTTATAAGAAGCGCCATCCACATGTAAGATTCGTGATGGACTATCATGCGGATTACAGCAATTCCGGGAAAAATTGGTTATCTATAAAGATACTACACGGTATCCTGCGTAAGTCCATATTATATTATGGCTTGCCGTATTTGGATGGAATTTATCCGGTTACACCGGGTTCCGGCGACTTTCTCAAGGAAGTCTATGGGATAGGTTGGGATCGGATGACGTTGCTTCCTTTGGGGGCTGATATGGATAATGGCATCGAAATCGCTCGACGCCAGGAAGGCCGCGCTCTGCGCAGGGAACTGGGAATAGCGCCCGAGGCAAAGGTGATCTTCTCCGGGGGCAAGTTCGCCAAGCTCAAGCGTACCGAGTTGCTGATAGAGGCTGTGCGGAGACTGCCGCATCAGCCGATCGAGCTCGTGATCGTGGGAGCGGCAAACATCGGCGAGGAGGAATATGCGGCTATGCTGCGGGAGGTCGCAGGGGACGATCCCCGCATTCATTTCGTCGGGTGGCTGGATAACGCTGGCCTGTTCCGTTTCATGGACATGGCTGATCTCGCCGTCTTCCCTGCGAGCCAGTCGAGTCTATGGGTCCAGGCCGTATCCATGGGATTGCCGTTGGTCGTCGGCAATTTCGGCGCGCAGGATACGTCGTACATGAATGCGCACGGCAACATCATCGAGCTGCCGCCCGATGAGATTCGTGCCGACCGGCTTGCCGAGATAATCGAGGAGCTGGTTTCCGATCCGGCGCGATTGGCGTCCATGGCTGCGGGGGCCCGGCAAACCTTCAAGGAGGTTCTTGACTGGGATACGCTCGTGGGGAAGGTGACTGGACAATCCGCCTACACTGGCCGGCTCGAGCGCGTTTCTGCCTGAAACAGGAGAGTGTTTTGTCTAACATCCTGGTGAACGGGCTGAAGTCGAAAGTCGGCGGTGGGAAGATCATATTCGATACATATCTCCGTCTCCTGATCGAAAGTGAACCTGCTGATACCTATTTTATCCTGACGCCGGACAAAAGAAGTTACAGAGAGTTCGAATCTGATAATATCAAGATAATAGATGTGCCGCATTGGGCGCATAGTAATGTTGCAGTTTTGCCATTGTATCGGATCGTAATGCCGAATATATTGCGCAAATATGCAATAGATGCGATACTTAACTTCGGGGATATCATAATCCCTACTGATACATATCAAGTGTATAACTTCGATTGGCCATTTGCTGTATATCCGGATCACGTTATATGGAAAAAAATGCCTTTAAGGGAAAGGGCATTCTTCAGGTTGAAGCTCTATTTCTTTGAAGCGTATTTGCGGAGGGCAACCGTCATCATGGCGCAGACAGAGGCCATGAAGCATCGCCTCGAGGCGCGTTACCGCTTGGATAATGTGGTTCTGGTCCCCGCAGCCGTAGCGGAGATTCCATCGGCGGAAGGAGCCGTATTCGACTTGCCGAAAGGCCGTTTCAAGTTCGTGTATCCGGCAAATTATTATCCACATAAGAACATCGACATTCTCGAGCGCGTCGCCGCGGAGCTAAAGGCGCGAGGTGCCGATGTTGCGATCGTGCTGACGATCGATCCGCAGGAGCACGAGGCGGCGGCGCAATTCCTGGACCGGATCAGGCGCCGCAATCTGGAGGACATCCTGATCAATGTCGGCCGCGTCTCCGCCGAGCATATTCCGGCGCTCTATCAGGCTTGCGACGCGCTGGTGATGCCGACATTACTCGAAACCTTCGGTCTGCCTTATGTCGAGGCGATGAATCATCGAAAGCCGATCGTTACGTCGGACATGGACTTTGCGCTTGCCGTCTGCGGAGATGCGGCGCTCTATTTCGACCCGATGGAGTCCGGGTCGATAGTGGCGGCAATGGAGCGTGTCCGGCGGGATGGGGCGGTGCGGGCCTCAATCGTCGCCAACGGCGCACGGCGGCTGAGCGCAATGTGGGATTGGCCAAGGGTTTTCGCGGAATATCAGATGCTTGTCATGCGGGGTTTGGCGCGACGCGCACCTGCCGCCGAGCAAGGAGCCGCATTGGGATGAGCGTTCCGGGGACCACAATAGAGTCGCCGTCGGACAGCGGTTTGGCCGAACGTGGAGAAGCTATCCTCAACACCGGCCGAACGGCGAACATGATTCTCGGGCTGGTGTATTTGATAACGTTCAGGCGGGTGTACTGGAGCTACATCAGCATTGAATGGGATTATACTGGACTTATATACAGTGATCTAAATTTTATAGAATTATTATTTATATTCTTGTCGGTGGCAATTGTATCGCTTTTTCTTCCCTTAAAATTCGATCGTCCATCGGCAATCATAATATGGTTTATGTATGCTTTTTTGTACGTGCCAACTATGGCGATTACGATGATGATCGGTGCTAAGGGGGCGGATGCATATATACCTATTCTGATATCTTTTTCAGTTGGCTTTTCGCTGGTGTGTTACATAACTGGCAAATCGAATATCCATAATCTTAGGGATGGTTTCGAGCCTGGATATCTTTTCGTAAGCGCTATAACGATATTGTTCTTTTCGAGTACAGTCGTAATATGGTTCGTATTTCGAGATATTATGACATTTGCTAGTATAGATGACGTGTACATCCAGCGTTTTGTCGCAGCGGATAGAACGGTTGGCGTTACGGGTTATCTGCGTACCTATTACGGTTCCTTTTTTGCTCCTCTGTTGATCGCGATCGGAGCTGCGCGGCCTTCACGGTGGCTGCTAATCGCATTAGGAATATTAGGCATGATCATGTCATACATGATCGATGCGTCTAAGATATCCCTGGTTATTCCTTTGGCCATGCTTGTGGCGGCCATTGCGTTTCGTTGGTCGGGGTTGAAGCTCTATCACTTCACCGCGGGAATGGTAACGATCTGTCTCATTAGTGCATTTCTGACGAGTTCGACACGATTCGTACGGTTTCTTGCTGATCTTATTCTGCTTAGGTCCATATCGATCCCCGCACAGACCTTTGCTCAATATTATGATGTATTCTCGATCAAAGGATACACGTGGTGGAGCAACGTGTCCGGATTGAACCTCATCGTGCCCCCGCCTGCAGCCTTTCGTCTCGATCAGTTCTGGCCGGTCCTCGGCCAGATAGTCGGCGCGGAATATTATGGCTTCGACAGCCGCGTGAACCTCAACGCCAACCCGTTCGTGGGAGAAGGAGTGGCCGCAGCAGGCTGGTTTGGTGTGCTGGTTATCTCAATTGCCCTGGCCTTCTATCTGAAGGTTCTGGACCAGCTCTCGGCGAAATGGAATCGGCGCCTGGTGCTCGTTCTGATGGTGCCGGTTGGCCTCACGCTGACGAACGTGCACCTGTCGACGTTCTTAGTATCGTTTGGTGGGTTGGCATGGCTCGTCCTGTTCCGCTTCTACGGACCGAGGGGCGAAGCTTGATCCTGCGCGGATCTATGGAGACTCCCCGCTTCCGCCTGTCGGAGAACGACGCTAAGAGGTGGCATCGCAACGAAAAGTCGCGATAATCTCAAGCTTTTACACCTTATGCGAGAGACAACGTGCGTCCATATCAAATTTGCAATAACTGCATCATGGATACGAGTGACTCAAGCATAGTGTTCGATGAGCGCGGATGGTGTGATTATTGTAACAACTATTACGATAATATCGTGCCCAATTGGCACCCCGATGAGCGCGGGGAGCGTGAGATTATGGCGCAGGTCGAGCAGATCAAGCGTGACGGCAAGGGGCGCGATCACGATTGTCTGATCGGCCTCAGCGGCGGTGTCGACAGTAGCTATGTCACGTACATCGCCAAGGAGAAATTCGGACTTCGCCCGCTGCTCTATCACGTTGATGCAGGATGGAATTCGCAACAGGCAGTCAACAACATAGAGAAGTTGGTGGACGGGTTGAATCTCGACCTGTTCACGGAAGTTGTCGACTGGCCCGAGATGCGTGACCTACAGCTTGCCTTCTTCAAGGCGAATGTGCCGCATCTCGATACGCCGCAGGATCACGCGTTCTTCGCGGGACTCTATAATTTCGCGGCGAAGAATAAGGTGAAGTACATCCTTACCGGCGCGAACTATTCCACCGAATGCGTGCGCGAGCCGCTGGAATGGCACTATCACGCGTCCGATGTGCGCCAACTGAAGGACATCCATCGCCGGTTCGGCACGCGCCCGCTCAAGAAATTCCCTCTGGCAGGGGTGCTGCGCTTCAAGGTTTGGTATCGCTTTGCCAAAGGTGTGCGTGTCGTGAAGCCGCTCAACTACATTCCCTTCCACAAGGAGGCGGCGATGCAGGAGCTGGTCGACCGGTTCGGATGGCAACGCTATGCCCACAAGCATTATGAATCGCGTTTCACCCGCTTCTATGAAAGTTATTGGCTGCCGACCAAGTTCGGCTATGACAAGCGCCGCGCGCATTTCTCGAGCCTGATCCTCACGGGCCAGATGACGCGGGAGAACGCGCTCGAGAAGATAGCGATTCCTGCCTATGATCCGGAGACCATCGCGGAGGACTTTGAATATATCGCGACCAAGCTCGGCATTTCGGTCGCCGAGCTCCGGGCATTGCATGATGGCCCGAAGAAAACCTTCCGTGACTACAAGAACGACATGACGATCATGGATTTGGGTGCAAGGGTGCTTCGCATGGCCGGCATTCAGCGGGCGATCATCCGTTGATCTCGATCGTCGACTACGGCCTGGGGAACATCGGGGCGTTCCTCAACATGTACAAGCGGATGAACGTACCCGCCAAGGCAGCGCGCACCGCCGCCGAGCTTGCGGATGCCGAGCGGATCGTGTTGCCCGGCGTGGGAGCGTTCGATCAGGCCATGGAATTGCTGGAGGCGTCCGGCATGCGCCCGTTGCTCGAAGAGAAGGTGGTGAACGATAAGGTGCCGGTGATCGGCATCTGCGTCGGCATGCAGATCCTTGCTGACAGCAGCGAGGAAGGGCGGGGGCGGGGGCTGGGCTGGGTTCCCGGCACGGTGCGGCATTTCCGTTCGATGCCGCTGCCCGAGGGCCTGCCGTTGCCGCACATGGGCTGGAACGATGTAGAGCCCCTGGCGAATGGCGGAGGGTTGTTCGACGGGCTGGAGCGAGACGCGCGCTTCTATTTCCTCCATTCCTTCTATTATGCGTGCGCCGATCCGGCCGACCGGGCGGCGACCGCCACCTATGGGGCGCCATTCGCCTGCGCGGTGCGGCGTGATAATGTCTGGGGGGTGCAGTTCCACCCCGAAAAAAGCCATCACTTCGGTGCGATGCTGCTCAGGAATTTTGCCGGTCTCTAAAGCGTGCGCTGGGTTCGATAATCAACAACAGGATGAGGACGGGGTGTAATGGTGGGAAATTCTCCTGGCGCCCGAGATATCCGGGACAAGATATGGCCGGAAGGTGCCATTCTTGGCGATCCGGATCGGCGCAGCACCGCGCCGAGCGCCTTGAGCGCGCTCAAGCCAAATGCACTGAGCTTTCTTTCCCGTCCTCTCACGGAAGATCGGCTGAACGAGATTCGCGACCAGCTCGCCGGCGTGACGCTGATCTGCGAAGAAAGTGCCGTCGACACCCTGAAGAGCTTGCGGAATACGACACTGATAGTCGTTCCTGCCGCGCGGCTTGCCTTCATGCGTGCCGTAGGGCACTTCTTCGCGCCGGATCTTCCGCCCGCGGGCGTGCACCCCACGACCGTGGTCGATGAAACGGCCCAGATCGATCCCAGCGCTTCGATCGGTCCTTTCTGCCTGGTCGGACCGGGGTGCGTCATCAGCGCGGAGTGCATAATCGGCCCCAATGTGTCGCTGTTGCAGGATGTCCGCCTCGGCCGTCGCGTACGGATTGCCGGCGGCACCGTCATTGGCGCGGATGGCTTCGGCTATGAGCGAAACGAGTCCGGGGAGCTAGAGAAGTTTCCTCATGTCGGCGGCGTCGTGATCGGTGATGACGTCGAGATCGGATCAAACACCAGCATCGATCGCGGAACGCTCAATCCCACCTTTATCGGCGCCCGGGTGCGCATCGATAACCAAGTCCATGTCGCGCACAATGTTGTGGTTGGCGAGGATGTGGCGATCATCGCCCAGGCGATGATCGGCGGCAGCGTCAAGATCGGCGACCGCGCATGGATTGCCCCTTCCGCCACCATCATGAACCAAGTGACGATCGGTGCGGATGCAGTCGTTGGCTTGGGGGCGGTGGTCGTGAAGCCGGTGCCGGACGGAATGACGGTCATGGGATCGCCGGCACAGGCGGACGCCGAGTTCCGCCGGACCCGGGCCGCTTTGAAGAGGTTGGCGGATGCCGACTGACGCGTTGAGTGGCTTTGTGCTTGACGGCTATCGGTCGCTCCTCGTGCGTCTTCGCAATAGCGGCTATTCTTCGGTCCGGCTGCAGGAGCTGCGACCGGACGAGCCCTGCATGTACCTTCGGCACGACATCGATCTTTCGTTGGAGCATGCGGCCGAAATGGCGCGGGCCGAGGCCGAGATGGGGGTTACCTCGACCTATTTCGTGCTGCTTTCGACGGACATGTACAATCCGGCGTCGGCAAGGAGCCTGGCGCTGATGGCGGAAATCATGGACTGCGGGCATGAGATCGGTCTGCATTTCGATGCAACGCAGTATCCGGCGAGCGACTTCGATGCCGCCGCGGGTCGCGAATGCGATATTCTTTCCGCGCTGACCGGCCGTGCGGTCGACACGATCTCCTTCCACCGTCCGGCTCCCGAGCTTCTCAATCTTTCCAGGCGATTTGCCGGCCGGCGACACACCTATGAACCCGCTTTCTTTTCCGAGATCGCCTATATCTCGGACAGCAATGGGGGGTGGCATCGCGGCCACCCGCTGGATCATCCGGCGATCGCCGCGCGGACTGCGATTCAGCTGCTTACCCATCCGATCTGGTGGGTGGGGGATGGCGAGCGTGAAGCTGTTCCGCTTATTCGCAACTTTGTCTCGGCGCGAATGCGGCATATCGACGATTCCGTTGCGGGCACCATAACGGCCTATGCCAAGTGGCGAGCAGGAACGACGGAAGGTAACCCTGCATGATGATGGATTTTCCGTTCGCTAGCGACCTGGCCTTGCGCAAGCGCCTGGCGGAGCTCTGACATGCTGCGACCGCGCATCATTCCCTGTCTGCTGATCCATGAGGGCGGCTTGGTGAAGACCGTCGGGTTTAAGGATCCCAAATATGTCGGCGATCCCATCAACGCGGTTAAGATCTTTAACGAGAAGGAAAGCGACGAGCTTGTCGTTCTCGACATCGATGCGACTGCGAACGGAGTAGAGCCGGATTATGCCATGATCGCACATCTGGCGGCGGAATGCCGCATGCCGCTCTGCTATGGCGGAGGGGTACGGACCGTGGCGCAGGCGAAGCGGATCATCGGTCTCGGCGTCGAGAAGGTCTCGATCAGTGCAGCGGCAGTCGAGCGGCCGGAGCTGATCGTCGAAATCGCGGCCGAGATCGGGCGGCAAAGCGTCGCCGTGGTGCTCGATGTCCGCAGGAAGATGCTCGGCGGTCAGGAGCTGCGCACGCACAATGCGAAACGTGCTCACAAGATTGACCCGATCGCCTTTGCCCAGGAGGCGGTGCGGCTCGGCGCTGGCGAGATCATAGTGAATTCAATCGATCTCGACGGGACGATGAAGGGGTACGACCTGAAGCTGGCCCGGCGAGTTCGCGAAGCAGTAGGTGTGCCCGTCACTTTCCTGGGCGGTGCCGGATCGCTGGGCGATATCGAAGCGCTGATCCGCGAGGTCGGCGTGGTCGGGGCAGCTGCCGGCAGCCTGTTCGTGTTCAAGGGGGCCTATCGCGCGGTGCTCATCAATTACCCGGCGCCCGACACCAAGGAGGCCATGGTGCGCGCTGCGCTTGCCGCCTGACTAAGGAAAGACAATGTTCACAGATAAGACCCTGCTCATCACCGGCGGCACCGGCTCCTTCGGCAATGCCGTGCTGCGCCGCTTCCTCGATTCCGGTCTGCGCGAGATCCGCATCTTCAGCCGCGATGAGAAGAAGCAGGACGATATGCGCAAGCTGTACAGCAGCTCGCGGATCAAATTCTATCTGGGCGACGTGCGCGACGAGCGCAGTGTGGCGCCGGCGATGCGCGGAGTCGACTATGTCTTTCACGCGGCGGCGCTGAAGCAGGTGCCGAGCTGCGAATTTCATCCGATGCAGGCGGTGCGCACCAATGTCTTCGGGACCGAGAACGTCCTGACCGCGGCCGTCGCCGCCGGCGTGAAGCGCGTCGTCTGCCTGTCGACCGACAAGGCGGTCTATCCGATCAACGCCATGGGTATCAGCAAGGCGATGATGGAAAAGGTGATGGTTGCGTCCTCGCGCAACCTGGAAGGCACCGGTACCGTCATCTGCGGCACTCGCTACGGTAATGTGATGGCTTCGCGCGGATCGGTGATCCCGCTGTTCGTCGATCAGATGCTGTCCGGACGTCCGATCACCATCACCGACGGCGAAATGACGCGGTTCATGATGACGCTCGATGATGCGGTCGAGCTGGTGCTCTACGCCTTCACCCATGGCAACAACGGTGACATCTTCGTCCAGAAGGCGCCGGCGGCGACCGTCAACACGCTGGTGGCGGCGATGAAGGACCTGCTCGACCGGCCCCATCACGAAGTGCGCGTCATCGGCACCCGTCATGGCGAGAAACTGTTCGAATCGCTGCTGAGTCGCGAGGAGCGCGCGGTCGCCGATGACATGGGCGACTATTTCCGCGTGCCGCCCGACGGACGCGACCTCAACTATGGCAAGTTCGTCGAGCAGGGTGAGGCGCGGCTGAGCCAGGGCGAGGAATATAACTCACACAATACCCGCCGGCTCGATGTCGAGGGCATGAAGCAATTGCTGCTCAAGCTGCCGCTGATCCATCGCGTGCTGCGCAATGAGCCGATTGCCGAGGATGCCTACGCATGAAGATACTGGTCACCGGCGCGAATGGCTTCGTGGGGCGTAACCTGGCGGTGCGCCTGGGCGAAGCCGGACATGCGGTGCTGGCGGTCGGCCGCGACACCGATGCGCAGGGCTGGCGGAATGCCGTGCGCGAGGCGGAATTCGTCGTCCATCTGGCGGGGGTCAATCGCCCCGTCGACGTAGCGGAGTTCGAAACCGGCAATGTTGGGTTGACCCGCCAGCTTTGCACGATGCTGGCCGAGGCCTGCAATCCGGCGCCGATCGTCTATTCCTCCTCCACCCAGGCCGATCGCGATCAGCCTTATGGCAGCAGCAAGGCCGCGGCCGAAGCGGCTCTGCTTGCGCATGGCGAGGCGGCAGGCGCGCCGATCGCGATCTTCCGTTTGCCCAATGTGTTCGGCAAATGGGCACGGCCCTATTATAATTCCGCAGTCGCCACCTTTTGCCATCGCATCGCGCGCGGTGAGCCGATCGATATCCATGATCCGAGCGCCGCGCTGCGGCTCGTCTATGTCGACGATGTGGTCGATGCATTCTTGCGCCTGATCGAGCAGGGCGTCTCGACCGGATATCATGAGGTGGCGCCCTCCTATCAGACGACGGTGGGCGAGTTGGCGAGTGCGATCCGCGGCTTTCCGGAAAGCCGCGGTACCCTGACGACGCCGCGCGTCGGCACCGGGCTGATGCGCGCCCTCTATTCCACCTATCTGAGCTATCTGCCGGTCAACCGCTTCGACTATACCGTGCCGATCCATGCCGATCCGCGTGGCCGCTTCGTCGAGATGCTGAAGACGTCCGACAGCGGCCAGTTCTCCTATTTCACCGCCGGACCCGGCATCACGCGCGGCGACCATTATCACCACAGCAAGGTAGAGAAGTTCCTCGTTATATCCGGTCGCGCGCATTTCGGCTTTCGCCACATCCAGAGCGGGGAGCGTCATGAGATCGTCGTGGAAGGGCACGAAGGCCGGATTGTCGAGACGATCCCGGGCTGGACGCACAACATCACCAACATCGGCGACGGCGAGCTGGTCGTCATGCTGTGGGCGAACGAGATTTTCGATCGCGCTCGACCCGATACCGTCGCCATGAAGGTCTGATTGTCATGAAGAAGCTGAAGGTGATGACCGTGGTCGGCACGCGGCCGGAGATCATCCGCCTGTCACGCGTGCTGTGTGCGCTGGACGCGTATTGCGATCATGTGCTGGTCCACACCGGCCAGAATTATGATTACGAATTGAGCCAGGTGTTCTTCGACGATCTCGGCATCCGCAAGCCGGATCGCTTCCTCGATGCCGCCAAGGGCAGCGCTTCCGCCACGATCGGCAATATCCTGATCGCCATGGAGGATGTGCTGAAGGAGGAGCGGCCCGATGCGTTGCTCGTGCTCGGCGACACCAACAGCTGCCTGTCCGTGATCCCCGCCAAGCGACGCCATGTGCCCATTTTTCACATGGAGGCGGGCAATCGCTGCTTCGACGCGCGCGTGCCGGAGGAGACGAACCGGCGCATCGTCGATCACACGGCCGATGTGAACCTGACCTACAGCGACATCGCGCGCGAATATCTCCTGGCCGAAGGGCTGCCGCCCGACCGGATTATCAAGACCGGCAGCCCGATGTTCGAGGTACTTCACCACTATATGGACCGGATCGACGCATCCGACGTGCTTGACCGGTTGGGCCTCGCCGAGCACGAATATTTCGTGGTCAGCGCGCATCGCGAGGAGAACATCGAGTCCGATCGGACCTTCTTCCGTTTGGTCGAGATCGTGAACCATGTCGCCGAGACCTATGACCGGCCTGTGATCGTCTCGACGCACCCTCGGACCAAGAACCGGATCGATGCGGCCGGCGTCTCGTTCCATCCCCATGTCCGGCTTGGAAAGCCGCTCGGCTTCCACGACTATGTGCGGCTGCAGAAATCCGCCCGCGTCGTGCTTTCGGACAGCGGGACGATCACGGAGGAATCGTCGATCCTGAACTTCCCTGCGATCAACATCCGTGAGGCGCACGAGCGGCCCGAAGGGATGGAGGAGGGGGCGGTGATGATGACTGGCCTTAGCCTTGAGCGGGTGCGACAAGCCATGGCGATCCTGGCGACGCAGGGCCGCGGCGAGCGGCGCGATCTGCGCTTGGTCGCCGATTATTCCATGCCCAATGTATCAGCCAAGGTCGTGCGTATCCTGCACAGCTATACGGACTATGTCCGACGCGTGGTGTGGAGAGAATATTGATCCAAGGCTTGCTGTGTTCAGGCAATGGATCTTGGTCTAGCATGACGTCTGTCTGAAAGAGTACGGGGTTCAGGGGATATGGTCATTCAGACGAAGCTTTCCGCAGAGCAGATTGAAGCTTTCTATCACGACGAATTCGTCGATGATCAGGTCCGTGATTTTCGCGATATGCTGGGCAGCGGCCGGGGTGGTAAGCGGGTGGTCGACATCGGCGGTGGATGTGGATTTTTCGCCAGGCAACTGGCGGAAACTGCAGGCGAAAGCACGCGCGTGATCGACATGGATCCGCGCTCGATTGAGGAATGCCGGAAGCTGGGGGTCGATGGCCGCATCGGCGATGCGCTCTCGCCGGCGGCGGACGGCGACGAAGGCGTGGTCACCTTCAATCTGATCCTGCACCATCTTGTCGGCGCTACCGAAGCAGAAACGCGTCAGCTTCAGATCAGGGCTCTGAAGGCATGGCGCGGCAAAGTAGATCACCTGTTCGTGAACGAATATATCTATCAGTCCTATGCGCTGAACTTATCGGGACGGTTGATATATGAAATAACTTCGAGCCGCGTTTTATCGGCCATCGCAAGGAAAATCTCCCGTTTCATTCCTGCGTTCAAGGCCAACACCTTTGGGGTCGGTGTGCGGTTCCGATCTCATGAGGAATGGCGAACGGTTTTCGCCGAGGCAGGCTATCGTGTGATCGACAGCCGCATCGGCCAGGCGGAGCGCATTTCTCCGGCCTTGCGCACGCTGCTGATCAAGACGATCCGGCGGGACAGCTTCGTGTTGGTGCCGGTTTGATCGAGATGAATGGGCCGGGGCCGGACGCTGAAGGGGCGCTTCGTTTACTTGTCGTCAGTCAATATTTCTGGCCGGAGAATTTCCGGATCAACGACCTGACCGCGGAGCTTGCGCGCCGTGGCCATGAAGTGACCGTACTGACGGGCACGCCCAATTATCCGGAAGGTCATATCTTCCCGGCCTATCGCGCGGATCCATCTGCGTTCGATCGTTTCGGCGATGTGCCGGTTATCCGGGTTCCGGTCATCCCGCGGGGCCAATCGAGCCTGTGGCTCATGCTCAACTATCTGAGCTTCGCAATCAGTGCGTTGTTGTTCGGCACATGGAAGCTGCGCGGCCGGCCGTTCGACGCGATCTTCGTTTTCCAGACTTCACCGGTCACGGCGGCGCTGCCGGCGGCGCTGCTGCGCAGGCTGAAGCGCGCACCGATGTTGATGTGGGTCCTCGATCTATGGCCTGATACGCTTTCGGCGATCGGCGTGGTGAAATCGCCGCGCCTGCTGGCCGCCGTGGGGAGGCTGGTGCGCTTCGTCTATGCTCAATGCGATCGCATCCTGGTGCAGTCGCGCGCGTTCGAGCCGAAGGTTGCGAGGCTTGCCGGCGGAACCGGCAAGATCCGCTATTTCCCTGGTTGGGCGGAAGCGATCTTCGACGCGGGAGGCGATACAGCCCCTGTCGAAGTGGCGCCGGAGCTCGCTCCCTATGCCGAGGACTTCAAGATCCTGTTTGCAGGCAATATCGGTGAAGCGCAGGATTTTCCCGCAATACTGGAAGCGGCCGATGCGCTGCGCAACACGCCTGGCGTGCGATGGCTCGTCGTCGGCGACGGTCGCGCGGCGCCACAGGTGCGCGAGGAAATCCAGCGGCGTGGGTTGGGCGATCGGGTCATCCTGCTCGGCCGATATCCGCTAGAGCGCATGCCGTCCTTCTTTGCCGGTGCGGATGCGCTGCTGGTGACGTTGCGCCACGAGCCGGTCTGGAGCATGACCATCCCGGGCAAGGTTCAGAGCTATCTCGCCGCGGGAAAGCCATTGCTCGCCATGCTGGACGGCGAGGGAGCGCGCGTGATCGAGGAAGCCGGGGCGGGGCTGGTGGCATCCGCGGGGAACGGCCCCGCGCTCGCTGCGCAGGCGCGGCGGCTGATGGAGATGGATGGGGGGCAGCGGGCGTCGATGGGACGGAACGGGATGCGCTATGGCCGGCAGGAGTTCGGCCGGCAGCATATGGTCGATGCCCTGGAAGCGTGGATCGAAGAATGTCGCGCCGGAAAAGCGCCGATGGACATGCCTGCGGCGGCAACTAGGGGCTAGGATAACGGACATGGCATCGAAACCGCGCCTATTCGTGCATTTCCGGCCGAGCCTGGCCTTCATTCTGCTTGCGATTCTGTTCGGCGTGTTCTGGATTGCGGGGGGAGCATCGCAAGGCGGTGTGCCGGGTCAGGCCGTTGTTCGCACGGCCGCCTGGGCGGCGCTGATCCTTTTCTTTCTCTTCGGCGAACGCGTTTCCCCGATTGCCTGGCCCATCGCGTTGCTGATGGGTGCGGCGCTGGCGATCGCGTTGCTGCAACTCATCCCGTTACCGCCGGCCGTGTGGCAGGCGCTGCCCGGTCGCGCGCCGCTGCTGGAAGCGGCGGCGGCGAGTGGACAAGCGCAACCGTGGCGGCCCTTGTCGATCGTGCCGGATGCGACGGTCAATGCGGCGTCTTCGCTGGTGGTGCCTTTCGCGGTGCTGCTGCTGACGGTGGGGCTTCGGGAAAATGAGCAGAGGTGGTTGCCCGGGATGCTGCTGATCTGGGTCCTGCTGTCGAGCCTTGTGGGGCTGCTGCAATTTTCTGGTGCCCCGTTCGATAATCCGTTCGTCAACGACATGGTTGGGGAAGTCGATGGGACCTTCGCCAATCGCAACCATTTCGCGGTGTTCATGGCGTTGGGCTGCCTTGTTGCGCCGGTATGGGCGTTCTCGGCAGGCAGTGTATCCAAATGGCGTGGACCCACTGCCTTCGGGCTGCTGTTGCTGTTCATCCTGACCATTCTGGCAAGCGGATCGCGCGCTGGGATCATCGTCGGCGGTCTGGGCATCGTGATTGGCCTGGGACTGGCATGGTCGCGGATCCGGCGCAGGCTGGCCACCCATCCGCGGTGGGTGACTTGGGCGTTGATTGCGGGCGTGGTCGCGGCCATCGGCATCGCCGTGCTGCTCAGCGTCGCGGCGGGACGTGCGATTTCGATCAATCGCGTGTTCGTGGCCGAGACCGGGGCGGACATGCGCGTCCGTGCATTGCCTACCGTATTGGCGATGGTGCGGGAATATTTTCCGTTCGGCGCCGGGCTCGGCACCTTTGATCCGGTGTTTCGGATGCATGAGCCTCTGAGCCTGCTCAAGCCGACCTATTTGAACCACGTCCACAACGACTGGCTCGAGATCGTGCTCGACACGGGGCTAGCTGGCCTGCTGCTGCTGTTGGTCGCCGCGGGGTGGTGGCTATGGGCAAGCACCCAAGCGTGGTGGATTCGACCGGACAGGCATCATCCGCTTCCCCGCTTGGGCAGCGCCATGTTGTTGCTGATTTTTATCGCCAGCATTTTCGACTATCCCCTACGGACACCGATGATGATGGCTGTGGCAGTGATCGCAGGGATGTGGCTGAACAGCTGGACGAAAACGCCGAGTTCGTCAGCTTTACCGACCTCTAAACAGCATCTATAGCCCGCCAGGCTCCTTTATCTGGAAGTTTTTCGAGCGTATGCGAAAGGTTATCACCACTTCCCTTTTGGCAATCGCCCTTTCGGCATGTGCCCATCGGGAGCCGATGGTCTCGACGGCGCAATTGACCGTGGTACAGAACAGCACGACGCTGCCGGCGCCAACACGGCAGGATCTGACCGTGGGGGATCGCCCAGCTCTGATCGGGCCGCTTGATACGATTCAGATCGATGTCTTCAACGTGCCCGATCTCAGCCGAGAAGTGCAGGTCGACGCGAGTGGCCGGATCGCTATGCCGCTCGCCGGCACGATCGATGCGCGCGGAAAGACGTCGGAGGAGCTGGCACAGGCGATCGAGGCGGCCTTGAGCGGACGCTATGTCCGCAATCCCGAGGTGACGATCAATATCAAGAGCTCGGTCAGCCAGGTCGTCACGATCGATGGCCAAGTCGTTGAGCCGGGACTATATCCGGTCACCAATCAGATGACGTTGATGCGCGCGATCGCATCGGCCAAGGGCCTTTCGGAATTTGCGCGCCAGGATGATGTCGTCATCCTGCGTACCGTCGAAGGACGCAAGATGGCCGGGCTGTATAATATCGCGGCGATACGGCGTGGGGCATATGGCGACCCGCCGATCTACGCCAATGACGTGATAGTCGTCGGAGATTCCCCGCAGCGCCGGCTGTTCCGGGACTTCGTGTCCCTGTCGCCGCTTCTCGCTGCCCCATTGGTGGCGTTCCTGCAATGAGGTCGGCCGACGCATGAATATGGTTACATCGAACCCACATGCTGGCGGCCCTGCGACGGGTCGTGTCTTGAGCGGTCCTCGCGCGCCTAGCACCGAGAAGATGCCGTTAATCCGCCAATATCTGCGCGTCGCGATGCGCTGGCGTTACGTCATCATCGGCATGGCCGCGGCCTTTTTTCTTCTCGGTCTGATCGCAACGCTTCTGATGACGCCGAAATATACGGCGGTAGCGACTGTCGAGATTTCGCGTGAGACGAACAAGGTCACCGATTTTCAAGGTGTCGAGCGCGAAGGCGGCATCGCGGATCAGGAATTCTATCAGACGCAATATGGCCTGCTGAAAGCGCGTTCGTTGTCGGAGCGCGTCGCCAATCAATTGCGTCTCGTGGATGATCCGAAGTTTTTCGAGATGTTCGGCGTATCGAGCGATGAGCCGGCCTTCCAGGTCATCCAGGGGCGTTATTCCGCTGCCGGACGCGCCAATCGGTTGCGGGTCGCCGGGGAGATTCTGCGCCGGAATCTCTCGATCAACCCCACGCGCTTGTCGCGTCTGGTCGATATCTCTTTCACCAGCCCTGACGCGGCTTTTTCCGCCAAAGTCGCCAATGCCTGGGCCGACAACTTCATTCAGACCAATCTCGAGCGCAAGTCGCAGGCAACTTCCTATGGGCGCAACTTGCTGCAACGCCAGTTGACTCAGGCCAAGGAGCGGCTCGACGAATCCCAGCGCCAGTTGGTGGGCTATGCGTCTGCGCAGCAGATCATCAATCTGCCTGCGCAGGGCGGCGCCGACGGAAACGCGACTGCCGAACGCTCGATCGTCGCCGACGATCTGGCCAGCCTTAATGCCGCGCTGGCACAGGCGACTGCCGAGCGCATCCAGGCTGAAGCGCGTTATCAGCAGGCTGGGCGCGCGGGTGCGTCGACCGAAGCGTTGAGCAATGCGGCCATCAACAATCTGCGCCAGCGCCGCGCCGAGCTAGCCGCGGAATACCAGCGGCTGATGGTGCAGTTCGAGCCCGGATATCCGGCCGCGAAGGCGATCCAGTCGCAGATCGACCAGCTCGATCGGTCGATCGCGCGCGAGGAGAACCGGGTATCGGGGTCGTTGCAGGCCAGTTACCGCGAAGCGCAAGAACGCGAGCGCGCGCTGCAGGATAAGGTTGATCAACTCAAGTCGAGCTACCTCAATCTGCGCCGCCGCAGCATTCAATATAATATCTATCAGCAGGAAGTGGACACCAACCGCGTCCTGTATGACGGGCTCCTCCAGCGTTTCAAAGAGATTGGCGTCGCCGGCGGCGTCGGAATCAACAACATCTCCGTCGTGGATGCCGCCGACGTGCCGCAGAAGCCCTCAAGTCCGCGCCTGATGCTGAATCTCGCCCTCTCCTTGCTTGCGGGGCTGGCCTTGGGAGGATTGGCGGCCTTCGCACTCGAGCAAATCGACGAGGCGATCACGGATCCGGGCGAGGTCGAGCGGCGGCTCGGCCTACCGTTCCTGGGCTCGGTTCCCAAGGTCGCGGACATCACGCCGAAGGATGCATTGCTCGATCGGAAGTCGGACCTGGTCGACGCATATCTTGCGGTCCAGACCAATCTGGCTTTCACTACGGAGCATGGCGTGCCGCGCTCGTTTGCGGTTACGTCGACGCGTCCGGCAGAAGGCAAATCCACCACTGCGCTGGCGCTCGCCACCACGCTTGCCCGCGCGCAGCGCAAGGTGATCCTCGTCGACGGCGACATGCGCTCGCCGTCGATTCATCATCTGGGCGGTGTGGGCCATGATCGCGGGCTCAGCAACTTCCTGACAGGCGATGATGACATTGCGTCGCTCATTTTCCCGATGCGCGACTTGGGTTTCATGGCCATGTCCGCAGGACCGATCCCGCCCAATGCGGCCGAGCTGCTGACCGGCAACCGCCTGTCGCTGCTGATCGATCGATTGCTCGAGCAATATGACCATGTCGTGATCGACTCCCCGCCGGTGATGGGCTTGGCCGACGCGCCGCTGATCGCGAGCCGCGTGGAGGGCGTGATCTATGCGGTTGAATCGCACGGCATTCGTTCGAGCTTGGTCAAGACCGCGCTGGGGCGTCTAGCAAGCGCTAATGCCCGCATCTTTGGCGGCGTTCTCACCAAATTCGAGGCGCGCAAGGCACATTACGGTTACGGCTACGAATATGGTTATGGTTACGGCCGTAGCGACAAGGCAAAGGCGTAACCGGATTATGCCGCGACGCTCCGCCCTGGCGAGGCGTACCCGAAAGGAATGGGCGGTACGCGGTGCGCTGGCGCTATTCGCGGCAGTGCTAGGCTATGTTTCGGTCATCCATACCGCGGCGGCGGTAGCGGCGCGTAGAAACGCGGAACTCGCGCACCGCCTGGCACCCGGGAATGGCGCCATCGCGGCCCGTCTGGCGCTATCTCTGGCGGGGGCGGAGGCAACGACCGCCGACCGCCAGCGTGCGGATGTACTAGCGCGGCGGGCCCTGTTACGGGACGCGACGGCAGTCCCGGCCGTCGTCACGCTCGGCGTGAATGCCGAGATCCGTGGCGAGCGGGCGAAGGCCCGACGGCTTTTCGCCTATTCCCAGGCGCTGTCGCGTCGGGATCTGCAAACGCAATTCTGGGCGATCGAGGACGCTGTGGGACGTGATGATGTCGCCGAAGTATTGCGGCATTATGATATCGCTTTACGTACAAGCGTGGCCGGATCGGGTATATTGTTTCCTTTGCTGGCAACAGCCGCCAGTGATCCTGCGGTCCGTTCGGGGTTGATCAAGATTTTGGCGGCGCGGCCGAACTGGAGTGAAAGCTTCATTGGCTATGTTGCCGGGAATGGCCCCGATCCGCGATCGACTGCAGCATTGTTCCTTGGATTGCGACATGTCGGCGTCGCTGTACCGAAGACCACGTTGGCACCGCTGGTCAATGCCTTGGTGGCCGGTGGCTTTATGGACGATGCATGGCGCTATTACGCGTCCGCGACCCCGGGCGTTGATCGTAGTAGCTCGCGTGATCCAGAATTTGGTTTTGGTATGGATACGCCGTCGTTGTTCGATTGGGTGCCGATCAACGATGGCACCGTGACCACGTCGATCCAGCGCGGCGATGAGAGTGGCGTGTTCGATTTCGCCGCGCCAGCCAGCGTTGGAGGGGTGCTGCTGCAACAGTTGCAGCTGTTGCCGCCGGGCACCTATCGTATTGCCGGCTCCAGCAGCGGGATCGAACAGGAAGAATCCGCCCGGCCATATTGGGTGCTCAGCTGCAGGCAGGACGGGCGTGAACTCGGCCGGGTGCCACTGCCTAATTCGGCTGAAGCCAATGGTCGCTTCACGGGTATCTTCACCGTGCCGCCCGGCTGCCCGGTGCAGACGCTGGCGCTGGTTGCACGACCTTCGGATGCGGTGGCAGGCCTGTCGGGCCAGATCAACCGCGTCCAGTTGACGCCGGTGCGGGGCGCGCGATGAAGGGGAAGTCAGCGATGCGTGGCATGTTGATCGTACTAGCGCTGGGTGTCCTGTTGCCGGCCGTGGCGCAAGGGCAGGTCAAGACGACGGAGCCGCAGAGCGCGCAGCCGCGACAGCAACCGACGCAGTCCAATCGCGCGGGACGTGTTGCAAGCTCATCCGTCGGTGAAGTCGGGCAGCGCCAGACGAGCGAGCAGGCGGCGCCCAACGCACAGCCGATGGCGCGCCTCGATACGCGCATCAACAATCGTGTGCAGAATCGCATCGGTAACCGGATAGACCGGAGCTACTATCAGCAAGGCGATGCTGCCTCACCATTTACCGTCGCGGAGGAAGAGACGCGGGAGCAGGGGCGACGCCGCTGAGCTGATTTCCCCATTTTGCCGTCGTGAAGCTGAACGGCAGCCCTTTCTATGATAATATCCTTTATCACAGGCGGTACCAGTTGAGGGATGGGCCAGGATAGCGCCGTTGCTTCCGGGCAAGGCGGCCGATCCGAGACGGACAGCGTCGAATAACCCGGTTATCGTGAACGGATGTTTGTGGATGCTTCGATCTGGTGCGCATTAGTGCGATCTGCCGGAGCGCTACGGCAAGTGGAAGACGGTGCATCGCCGCTTCAGTTGCTGGTGTCATGCAAGCGTGTGGGAACGAGTATTTGACGCCCTGAATGCCGACCGCCCTGCTCGAAGGTCAGGCTGGCGATGCCGTGCTCGCCGACAAAGCCTATGACAGCAATGCCTTACGCACAATCATCGCCGACATGGGCGCTGAAGCGGTGATCCCGTCGAACCGTTCCCGCAAGGTGCCAATCCCACATGACGCCGCGATCTACAAACCTCGCAATCGCATCGAGAGAGG
>Ga0164243_10003862_pt1 | contig 23762 bp, 25 predicted proteins | sample OricompcompostOP_FD_108781 | JGI IMG/M metagenome (GOLD analysis project Ga0164243, IMG submission 108781) | Organic Plus compost microbial communities from Emeryville, California, USA - Original compost - Organic plus compost (OP) | ecosystem: Engineered > Solid waste > Mixed feedstock >...
CGCCAGATAAGCGGCATCGTAAGCACTAAGCTGGTGGCGTCGCGCGACCCGAATAACTTCTGAATCCTCACTGCGCGTTACAAGACGCAGCGGCAGGGCGCGAAAACGCGTCAGGGCTGTGTACACCATGTCCTCAGCGATACGACCGCGCTTTTCAGCGCTCAGCAGAATGCTGCGGATTTCATGCTGCAGAAGTTCCGGCGCAACCGCGTCTTCATCGGCCAACTGGTTCATCATCTCGGTGGCGAATGGATGATCTTCATCAGGCAGCAGCCAGGCACCGGCTACTGAGGCGTCGACAATAAAAGCCATCAGTAGCGGCGCCCTTCTTCAACCCATGAGCGGATTTCATCCTGGGTGACAGGTTGCGCCTGGGCCCGGAAAGCCCGTACGGCTTCAATCGCGGCCAGGCGCTGTCGCCGTTCATCAAGCGCAACGAGGCGCGCAATGGGTGTGTTGCCACGCGAAATGATCACCTCTTCGCCCGCTTCAACCCGCGCCAGCAAGTCTGAAAGATGCGTTTTGGCTTCGGCGACTTTCACGGTTACAGTCATGGCCAGATCCTAAGGCTGTTGGCAGCAAATATCGTTTCATTAGGGCTGTTGTAGCGCTTCTCTGCAAAATGGTCAACACATTGGTCAAATCACCTTCGATAATGTATAATTATCGATGGTTATATGGCCAACCATAAAGCATCAGTAGTGCCGGACATCAATTATTCTCTGGTGTCCGTTTGAGAAACTGTTTACCATGTTTTCAATGCGTTACGATCTCGACCAATTGCCTCTGAAGACCCTGCTTTCGCCCTCGGCGCGCGCCAGTGCCGCTTTGGCGCGTCTCGACGAGCGCATTGCTTCTTCGCCGGTCGGCGCAGGCCTGATCGAACGGTTGCATTTTGCCGATGCCTGCGCCTCTTTGTGGCTCGATGGTGAACTGGTCGAAATGGAGGATCTCGTCCTGCACGAGGCGGCGCGCGATATCCGCTCCCCCAGCCACCAACTCACCATTGCCCGCGACGTGTTGCAAACACGGCGACGCATTGTAGCGCAGGCCCCGGACTGGGCGCTGAGTACGAACGGTTTGCGCAGTCTTGGGGTTGGTGGGCAGGCGTGGCCTGCAGCCTCGTTGGGTGGCGGCGGCATCGGCGCGGAGGGCGAAAACGACGCGGTATTCGATACAGCCGATGATCGGCAGGACCGGGACGGGGAGGGGAGAAAACATCGTCTGGATGACGGGCTCGACTTGCCTGACATCGATTTCGACGCCATCGATGCGGTACTGGCACGGTCCGAAGACGTTCTGGCAAAAGTAAAACAGCCGCAGAGGATGGCTAAGCCGGAGACTGAGCCGCTGATCCGCGATCCCGACTGGGATGAAGACGAACGGCTCGAGGAATGGCGAACCGTGTTGCGGTCGATCCACGATCTGCCGCCGGTGTTGCAAGCCGTCCTGGCGCTCGATGCCTGGAACGAGCTCGCGGTTTTGCAGCGGGCGCCGTGGCTGGGCCGCTTGCTGGCCGCATCTTTGCTCCGGCGCGATGGGCTGACCACGCAGGCGCATCTCTTGGCCTTCAATGCCGGCCTGAAAGCAATCCGTGTCGAACGGCGGCGTCATCGCAATTTTGAAATGAGGATTACCGCCGGTCTCGAGGGGCTGATGGCCGGGATCGAACTCGGTTTCAAAGAGCATGACCGGCTGCTGCTGGCACGCCAGATGTTCGAACGACGCCTGACGGGCCGACGCGCCTCCTCAAATCTGCCGGGGCTCATCGAGCTGGTGCTGGCGAGGCCCCTGGTTTCGGCCGGCATGATCGCCGCAGAACTCGACATCACGCCCCGTGCCGCCCTTCGCCTCGTCGAAGAGCTCAATCTGCGCGAAATGACCGGCAGGGGGCGATTTCGCGCGTGGGGCGTATTGTGAACTTTTGAGAACCAGCATTTATATTCACTCCGAGCCGCCAGGACGACGTGAACACCTATAGAAGAGACGATTGATGGCATCGAAGACGACTTTGAATGCAAAAAACCTCGAGGCGCTTGGCGCAGCGCGTCTGGCCGAGTTGTTGATCGAAATCAGCACCGGCAACGCCAATCACAAACGTCGTCTTCGCATGGAACTTGTTGGCAATTCGAGCGGTGCCGAACTGGCAAGAGAAGTCCGCAAGCGTCTGGGTAGTATCGCCCGCGCAAAAAGCTGGATCGACTGGCAAAAGGTAAAATCGGTCAAAGCCGACCTGGAAGCGCAGCGCAAAACGATTGCAGAAAAAATAGCGGCAAATGATCCGGATGAGGCCTTTGAGCTGATCTGGCAGTTTCTCTCGCTGGCCGATCCGATATTCGAACGGTCCAACGATGGCAACGGTATACTGATTGAAAGTTTTCATGCAGCATGTGAAGATGCAGGACGCATAGCGAAGCTGGCAAAAATTTCGACAGATCGCCTCGTCGACAAGATCTCTGTAGCGCTTCAGGACAATGGTTACGGTCAGTATGATGATCTGATTGAAACACATGCATCTGCCCTTGGCGAGACCGGTCTTGGAAAGCTCCGAAAATCATTCGAAAGTTGGGCCAAAGAGCCCATGCCGAAAGCGACTGGCAAAAACAGCCAGCTTGTTGGCTGGAGCATGAATGGCCCTGTTTATCGGCAGGAGTTCCATGCTGAAAGTAGAGCAATCAGGATAAAAGTCGTGCTTCAGCAAATAGCGGACGCACTGGGCGACGTCGATCTTTATATCGCACAGCAGCCGGAGAAATCGAAGACGTTTGCAACGGTTGCGACCGCGATAGCCAGACGGTTGTTGTCAGCAGGGCGAGGGCGGGAGGCTCTCGATATACTCGATAAGACCGAGTTCGGCAGCCGACGCGAGATACCGTCACAGTGGCAGGTCCTGCGTGCTGAAGTTCTGGAAGCCCTCGGACGAACGCTGGATGCGCAGCAGTTTCGCCAAATGAGCTTTGAGCAGACCCTCAATGGTGATTTATTGCGAGACTATTTGCGGCACCTGCCTGATTTCGACGACATGGAGGCCGAGGAGCAGGCATTCGCTTATGTCCGCAATTTTCCCGATGCAAACCGGGCTCTTTATTTTCTTGTTCAGTATCCCTCGCTCAGCGAAGCGTCAAAGCTTGTGCTCAGTCGAGCCACGGAGATGGATGGAGATCATTATGAACTGATGTCAGTGGCAGCAGAAAAGCTTGCCGAAAAGTTTCCGCTGGCTGCCACAATTGTGCTGCGTGCGATGATCGACTTCACGCTCGATGGCGGGCGCTCCAGCCGCTACAAACATGCAGCGCGCCATTTGCTGGAATGTGGCGCGCTGGCGCGCAATATCCAGGAATACGGGACCGTTGTGCCTCACGATACTTATAAAGCAAACCTCCGCAAGGTTCATGGACGTAAACAAGGCTTCTGGGCTCTCGTTGATCGGTGAGAGGGGCAAGTCATACAGAAAGTCCTGCTCGACAACGTCTATTGGTAGCCATCTATTTACTTCTATGTTAACAATATCCTGGCATTATTGAACTTCAAAAGAGGGAATAATGAGGCACATTCTGGCAACTGTATCTACTCTGCTTCTGGCAACATCAATGGCCGCAGCTGCAATTCCTCCGTCCGGTGCTGAAACAGCAGTGAGAGCTGAAGCGCCCGCCCAAACACGGGTGGCATTTGCGAATAGTTGCAATGATTCCTGGTGGAAGTTCAGCCTTATTGAAGCCATTACCTGCCTCTTGAAATAGTGGCTCGATTGGTTGCTCAAGCGGCGCTGTTTGTAGCCGGGCGTGCCAACCACCGTCGGACTCATACTCTCGATCCATCTTGCAAACTCGGATGGCTACGCTCCTAACGCGTATCCAATCCGATTGTACTGCTGCCAGGTTACTGCGGTGGTGTTCGAGTTCTTGCGCTAGGTAGTTCGTGCGATCCCCGACAGGGCCGGTCGTGTTGCATAGAAATTTATTACGAGAGACAGGAATCTGAAGCATGGTGGAACCCAGATTGCCGAGGCTTGCTGTCCTCATTGACGCTGACAATGCATCCTCAAAAATCGTCGATGGGCTATTTGAAGAAATAGCAAAGATCGGCGAGGCGAGTGTTCGACGCATCTATGGCGACTTCGCCAATGTTCGTTCGAAGGCTTGGATCAATGTTCTTGCACGGCACGCCATCATCCCCCAGCAACAATTCGCCTACACTGTGGTCAAGAACGCCTCCGATATTACGCTCGTCATCGATGCAATGGATCTCCTGCATAGTGGTCGTTTTGATGGCTTTTGTCTTGTGTCGTCGGACAGCGATTTCACGCGCCTTGCCTCGCGAGTCCGCGAGCAGGGTATCGATGTTTTCGGCTTCGGTGAGCGAAAGACGCCCGAGAGTTTCCGGCAGGCATGCCGCCGTTTCATCTATACCGAAAACCTTTTGCCAGCGGTGACTTCCAACGGTACGGACGCAACAATGACATCGCGCTCACTGCAGAATCCGGGTGCCGCTACGCCAATCATCATGAAAGTAATTGCGCAGATGGAAAGTGAGGATGGTTGGGTGCCACTCGGCGCGGTTGGAACGCAGCTTGCAAACCTGAAGTCCGATTTTGATCCGCGAACCTATGGTTTTCGCAAGCTGAGCGATCTCATCAAGAAAACTGACGCTTTCGACATTGATCGGGTTGAAGGCCGCCCACTTCGCATTCGTGTCAAACAAAAAGCCGTCCGTAAAAAGACCTGATCGATACCTGAGCAGAGCCAAAATTCAGGCGGGGTGAGCATGCCGAGCTTTTTTCGCTCCGCTCGTTCACACATAATATTTCGTCGACATTGAATGCATTTGGACAAACGTACAGTATACAACCTTAAACGATCAGAAGGCTGGATTAGCTACTCGCAAACGCTGTCCTTTTTCAGTATGGTTTGAAGCAAGAGTGCTTCTTTCCCATCAGTCGTAAATAGCCCAACGTCCCAGCTCTCCTTGTCTTTTTCATAGCTGAATGCCAAACCGCTGGCCGCGTCGTTGGGTGATTGTCTCGCTTGCAGGGAAACGGGTAGAACATTCTTTTCATTAAATGGCCCACCTAACATTGCAATATATCGCTGCTGGATGGCCAGCGCCTGTGCGACTTGAGGAATGTACTGTTGGACGGTTATTTGCGTTGCGCGGCCTGCATAGTCGTCGCCGCCGCAAAAGCGAATGTTGATACGCGTACCCTCTTGATGGTCGATACCGACATCGCGGACAGTGATCGAATCCTTGGTAAAGTTCTCAAAAACCAGTTTATTCTCAATGACCCATTGCTTGAATTGAGAATAACCCATTCCAGGCTTCACCTGTTCGATGACAGTTTCAGCGTGACTTGGTCCTGCGGTTAACAGGATGCCTACAATAATCAACGCTCTTCTCACTACCTTAACCCCCCAGTTGAAAAGCACTTACAAGTCCAATACTAGTTTCAAAATAAAACGTCGATAAGAAAAATCTGCCAGCGTTGAAATCACGGGGGGGTAACATGCGCTTTTTCGCAAAGGTCTTAATTCTGTTCTTGTGGAGCAGTTTTGCGCATTCGACTGAGGTTAATAGAAATTTTCGGGTAGAAGGCCTCGCTCCTGGCGAATATGTGGTCTTCTCATCAAAGGAATACAGCCAGTACAAGTGCGGCAAAAGTGACTTTGGCGATTTGACGTGGTGCCGTAAGAGCGAGAAGCGCAAGTTTATGGGCCAAACGGTTGATACCGTGACTTCGATTAGTCATCGTGCCGATGGTGAGGTTCTGTACATTAGCTACACCATGTCCGACGTTCGCATAACGCAGAACCTTGCGATGGAACAGACGGGCTACCTACAGCAATCATTTGGTACGCGACCGCGTATTCTGCAGATGAATACCCGAACCAAGACGCTCAATGAAGGGTTGATCGCGTATTGGGGAGATATAGATCTTTATCCGCTGCGGTCGGAAGAACGCAATCAGATTGAGAATGGTCAGCCGACTGGCAAAGGTTATCTGGTGGACTATCTTTCGTCTCCAAAACTATCGGTTAAGGAGCGTCTGCCTGTTTATGCAATAGGAAGCGGTTACGGCTATATATATTTGATCAGCAGCGGTCCCTCTGGAAAAGGGACAATAAGCTTCCGCGCGATGGACAACCGCGCGATTCTGGCTGAAATCTCTTTAGCGGCAGGTGTTGTACAAGCCGGAAATTCCGAGTTGCACAACATGTTCGCCGATGCTGAAAAGCAAGCAGGGCGCCTTCCCATAGGAAATAGGCAAGCACTTAGCGAGTTGCAGCTAGAATATCAGAATGATCGTAATGTGAATTCTGTACAGAAAATCAATCAGTACAAAGAGAGGCTTGACGCGATTTCCAACATTATGATCCGTGACATCGTCGCGCAAACGAAAGACTCTGCACTAAAAGAAAAGCTGCAACCCTTATCGGCCGAGTTGAAGCAGATAAACGCCTCAGTTCTCCCCGAAAATCTTAAGATAGAGCACAATGCGATTATCGATGATTACAATAAGCTGATGACTTCTTCAAACCTGACTGAGGCTCAGGTCGACGCGTGTTTGGATCGTTACCATTCCTTCAAAATGCAACGGGAAGAAGCCGAAAATCTGACGCAGATAACGGCCAAAGTTAAGAAATCGACTGAAGAAATGGAAAAGGTCGTTGATAAGCTCGATAATCAGACGGATCGGGATGCTGCTCGAACGCTCATTTTGAAAGCAAAGGCAATTGGCACAGAAACAACCTATAAAGATCTTGTCGAAATTGCGCGGGAACTGCAAGCCTACGACCAGAAGGTCAATGAGCTCGAGGAGTTTGATGATCTCTCTAGACGAGCTCTGGAGCTGATCCAAAGAATCGAAAATGAACTTAAGAGCATCATTGACGATGGTGCGGTTGTACAATCAATTCGTGAGGCAATTGAACGGACCCGTCGCGCGATTCAGGCTAAGGATCTCTCGGAATTGAAGGTAAGCGTAGGCAATCTGACATCCAGGTACGAAAGTAGCAAAAACGAATTGAAGGATAAAACTTTTGATACTTTCTAATGCAAGAATCCCGACCGTCATGCATTCTGCATCAACTTCGCACACTCATCTGCTGCAATCCATGAAACGAGGAACAGCGGGAGGTTGCTGATCAAAGCGGAAGGTTACAGAAATTCAGTTCTTGAATTGAATCATGACGGGCAATTAGCACGTCGCCCAATGGCAGGGGCCACCGATCCATATCTATTCAAGGCGTAGCGGTCTATGCTCTAACGACAGTTCGCTTCTTGACTGGCAATCAAAGCAGCGAGGCGCTTCTCAATGGTCAGTGGTGCACCGGTTCGGCATTCATGCAATGGAAGAAAACCTCGCTTCGAAGCCGTCTTTCTTGCCAGATGCCGGGGAGGAAAACTCCAACCGACCGCCTGCTCCAGTAGCAATTGTTTTGGCAATGGCAAGACCAAGTCCTGCACCACGCACAAGAGCCTGACCGCGCTCGAACGGCTCACTCAGCCGAGCAAGCGTTTCGGGCGGCACGACTGGGCCGCCATTAACAACACGCAGTTCCCCGTCGCTTTTAAGACTTACGAGAACAGGCATGTCCTGTGCACCGTGTTTGAGTGCGTTTTCGATCAGGTTGCGCGCTAGTATGGCAAACGCATCCGCATCAATGCTCTTAAGCACGGGGCAATCAGGGAGAGTCAACTCAATGCGACCGACAGCATCGGTAGATCCGTTGAACTCGCCTACAACTAATCGAAGGATTGCAACAATATTTACTGGCTTTTCGGCAAGGAGCCGTCCGCCCTCGGCTCTTGCCAACTGCATCAGTTTTTCTGTCAAGCGGGCGAGGCGGCGCAGCGCCGTTTCCATGTCCTGCGCACGTTCGCGCGTGGTAGCATCGGGCGCCTCGACGATCAGTCTTTGCGACTGTGCGAGCGCCGCTGCCACCGGGGTGCGCAATTCGTGGGCTGATTTGGCTGCAAGACTGCGTTCGGCTTCCAGGGTCAGTTTCAAACGGTCCAACAACCGATTTACCGCTATGGCAACAGTGTCAATTTCGGAGGGAAGCCCATTTACGGCGACCGGATCAAGATCTCCACTGCCACGCGCCTCAATCTGATTGCGAAAACTGCGAACCGGTGCCATGGAAAGACGTACGATGAACCAGACACCGATCAAGCCGAGAAGGACGGCCAGGGAGAGAGGTACAGCAAGCGTGTATAATATGTGTTTAGCCGTATCGCGCCGGTGGGAGAGGGGTTCAGCGACAGTAATTGTGAGACTACCCTGCATTGCGGCGTCAGAGTAGAGCCTGTGGGTTGGTGTGCTGCTGAAACCCATTCTTGAATAGGGCGGAAAAATGGTCACATCCGCACTATGGGAACGCATCTGCACGGTTCCGGCTGCGTCACGCACCACATAGGTGAAATATTCGTCGTGTTGGCGCAGGGTCGCCACCCTCTGCTCGGTGTCGTCGGCATCTCGCCCCAGAATCTCGAGCGCCGCGACCGGCAGAATGCGTTGCGCCGTTTCTTCGAGGGCGCTGTCAAAGGCCTTATTCAGTTCCTCGCGCAGAAGGTGTGCTGTCACAATCGTTGTAACAACCCACAACAGGGCCGCGCCGAGCCCGAGCCAGAGCGAAAGTCTCCATTGCAGGCTCTTCGGTTGCATCATTTTGCGTTTCCAAGCCGGTATCCGATGCCGCGAACCGTCTCGATGATCGCATGTCCAAGCTTTTTGCGGAGACGGCTGACATGGACCTCAATTGTATTGCTCTCGACTTCTGAGCCAAAGGCATAGAGCCGGTCCTCGAGTTGCGACTTGGTCAATGCAATACCAGGTCGCTGCAGGAAGTTTTCTAGCAGTGCCCATTCGCGACCGGTCAGTTCAACGGGGCGCCCGTCCTGCCTCACGGTCTTGGCGGCCAGATCGATCTGGAGGTCGCCTATTTTGATCAATGGGTTGGGATTGCCGCTGTAACGTCGCGCAACGGCATTCAGTCGTGACGACAGTTCCGCCAGATCGAACGGTTTGATCATGTAATCGTCTGCCCCGGCATCGAGTCCTTCGATCCGGTCGGAAATCTGGTCCAGTGCCGTGAGGATAATGACAGGCGTGACACTGCCTTTGGCGCGAAGATTGCGTAAAAAATTGACACCCAGCCCGTCGGGAAGCATCAGGTCCAACAGCATTAGGTCGTAGACTGCAGAGTTGACATGCTCTGTTGCGTCGTCGAGCCGAGTCACCCAATCCACGGAATGGTTGACGGCGATATGGTCGCGAACGGCCTTGCCCAGGATTGTATCGTCTTCGATCAACAGAACCCGCATACAACAGCACCCTTTATTCAATAAGAAGCGGCCCCGTGTCGACCCGATTCAGTCAGATGTGAACATATTCTAACTGAAGCTGTAACCTGTCATTCCTCTGACGTCATATCCTTGCCAGCTTCAGCTGTTCGTCAGAAATGGCTGGCATTATTCTCTTCAAAGCGCATTGATCAGGAACAATGATATGATGGTAAATTACCTTGCTGCAATCTCCCTTTTATTGATTACAGCAGGAAGCGGCGTGGCGCGAGCCGATGATGACTGCCATGTGTCGATGGACAAGTGGCAATCCAGGGACGCGGTTCAGGCCATGGCTACTTCTCGCGGCTGGACCGTAGCGCGGATCAAAATCGACGACGGCTGTTATGAAGTCCGCGGCTCCGACAAAACCGGAATTGCTTTCAGGGCCAAAGTTGATCCGGCGACGCTTGCTATAGTCAAGATAAAACACAAGGTCGGCGAATCCGACCACGACGATGATCGCCGTCGCAAATCAAGAGATAACTAGGGATAGGTGTCAAGCGCTGCGTCGGCATGCTTTCCAGCCGCTTGCTCGAGAAAACTCCCTGCCAAATAAGCACCCGGCGCTCCGCTAATAGAGCGCCTTCAGTCAAGGAAAGACTTGTCATGCCTCGCAGTCCTGATCGTTATTCAAAAAGCATGGTTGTGATTCACTGGTTCACCGCAGCGTTGATCCTCGGTGCATGGTTGACGTCGGTGGGTGGACGCCGTATGGCGGAAAATCCGCCTATGTTGCATTTTTCTCTAGGGCTTGCCGTGCTCGTGCTTGTTGTCCCACGCATTCTCTTGCGTCTTTCTGGCGCTGCGCCGTCAGCATCTCCGATGCAAGGGATGCTTGCGCTTGCGGCCAAGGCAGGTCATGCAATCCTCTATCTGTTTCTGCTCGCCTTGCCGCTCAGCGGCTGGTATGCCGCCTCGCGGATTGGCGTTCCCATATCATTCTTCGGCCTTTCCGTTCCAGCCATTACGGCCCCAGTGCAAGGCTCCCCCGGATTGATCGCCGACTTCCACGAGAATGCCGGCACCATCATTCTTTATCTGGCCGGTCTTCATGCGCTGATGGCGATATGGCACCAGTTCGTTTTGCGCGACGGCACGCTCAAGCGCATGTCGCTGCATTGATAACAGCCCGCATCGTCGGTTCTTAAAACGGTGGACCTGCTGGCAGGTCCACCGTTTTCGTTATGTCTTTCCTGACAAAGCGCTGAAGCAGAAATTACATCAGTGTCAGGCGGCGTTCAGCTCATCTTGCGAGAGTGGCTGGCATGAACACGGATCCGGTTCAGGTCCGTGCGCCCGTTTCTTTGAAAGAGGTAGTCTGACATGAAAGTACTTCTCGCAGTATTGTCAATGACCACGGCACTTACGCTTCCGGGTATCGCCATGGCGCGACCCGTAACTCTGACCACGACGCTGAACAGCTATGGCGGGGACGGCGCTTATCTTGCCTATTACGTCACCGATGCTCAGGGCAAATATGCTGGTAGTCTTTGGATGGCTGGTGGCAAATCCAAGTATTACGAACACCTGTCTGGGTGGTATCGCGCAACGGGTGGCAACACGAGCGAAATCAATGGTATCACTGGCGCGAGCGTCGGGACGGGCAAGACGCTTAAAATCACAGTTGATCTGGCCGATGCGTTTTTTGATGCGGGCTACACATTGCACGTCGACGCTGCGGTGGAAGACATGCGCGACAGTCCCAATGAGGTGGTTATACCGCTGACATCCGGCGGTGTGAAAGCTCCAGTCAAAGGACGCCGTTACATCGCAACAGCCGATTATTCACTATAAACGGTGATTGCTATGTTCCGCGTTATCCATCGTTGGCCGGGACTTCTTGCCGCGTTGCTCCTGATTGTGCTCAGTATCAGCGGTGCAGCACTGTCGATTTTTCCCGCTGTCGAAAGTATTTCGTCTCCACAGGCTGATGTGACACTTACGATCGCCGATCTGGCGGCGCGTGTTCAAGCGGTCTATCCGCAGGTGGAGCAAATCCGGCGGGCGCCGTCTGGCCGGATGACGGCCTATTGGTTCGATAATGGTGCGCCTCAGGCGGCGGTCATCGATCCCGCCACCGGTCAGGCTATCGCTTCTGCCGATCCGAATCCAGTCGAACGCTGGCTGACACGTCTGCATCGTTCGCTCTTTCTTGATGATAGCGGTCGCATGGTCATGGCTGCGGGCGCTGCCGCCATGCTGGTGCTGAGCCTGTCCGGGGTGGCGCTTGTCGCACGTCGGGCCGGGGGTTGGCAGCACTGGTTCTCGCGCCTGCGTGGCCCGCTCTCCGGGCGTCTGCATGTCGAGGTCGCCCGACTGGCCGTCGCAGGCCTGCTGCTTTCCTCGGCCACGGCTTTGTGGATGATGGCCTCCACCTTCGATCTGTTGCCTGATAGTGCGGTTTCGCCGGTCATGCAGACTGAGGCAAGCGGCCAGACTGGAGCGCTTCCGGCGACGATGGAACCGCTGCGGCAGATACCGGTTGCGGAAATGCGCAGCCTGTCATTCGCCGATCCATCCAACCCGATGGAGATTCTCACCCTTAAGACCGATCGGGGCACCGGCTATATCGATCAGGGCACGGGCGCTCTTCTCGGCTGGAGCGGCCTGACCGGATGGCAACGTCTGTCGGAAACCATTTATATGCTCCATACGGGAAGGGGGGCTTCTGTTCTGGCGCTGATCCTTGGCCTGGCGGCTCTTGGTGTACCAGTCATGGCGGGCACGGGCGTTGTTCTCTGGTTCGACGGGCGTCGCGGACGGCCGCGCATTCGCGAAAATGTTGCCGCGGGACGGGCGGAGACGATCATTCTCGTCGGCAGTGAAGGCGGTAGCACATGGGGTTTTGCCGCAACATTGCATGCGGCGCTGTCCAATTCTGGCCAGACGGTTCACGCTGCGCCAATGTCAGCCTTTGATCCAGGCCGTTATCGGCAGGCCCGGCGCATTATCATTTTGGCCGCTACCTATGGCGATGGCGATGGGCCCGCTTCGGCCAAGGGGTTCCTTGAACGGCTCTCACCTCAGGTAGCGGATCCGACAATTCCGCTGGTTGTGCTCGGGTTCGGCGACAGTAGCTTTCCTGCCTACTGCGCTTTCGCGCGGGCGGTAACGGAGACAGCTCAGGCCGCCGGGTGGAAAATGCTCATTCCCTTTGAGACGGTCGACCGCCAGTCGCCGCAGGCTTTTGCCCGATGGGGGAAGACACTCGGTACTGCGATGACCATAAATCTTGAACTCACGCATCAGGTCGTTCAACCCACCGCCGTCCCGCTCACGCTTGTGTCGCGCCGTGATTATGGCGCGGCAGTACAGGCACCCGCAGCAATCTTGCGCTTTGCCTTGCCAAAGCTTTCCTTCTGGCGGCAAGTGCTTGGCCACGGACTCGGGCGCTTTGTGGCCGGCGATCTGATCGCCATCGTTCCTTCGGGATCGACCGTGCCCCGATTCTACTCGCTGGCTACTGGACGCAACGACGGCTTTGTCGAGATCGTCGTGAGAAAACATCCGGGTGGGCTATGCTCTTGCCAGCTCCTGGAACTGGAGCCCGGGGATACGATCAGCGCTTTCCTGCGCCGCAATCCCGGTTTCCATGCAGACGATCGGACACACATGCCCCTGATTTTGATCGGCGCGGGAACCGGAATCGCACCTTTGGCGGGTTTTATCCGTGCCAATACGCGACATCGCCCGATCCATTTGTTCTTTGGAATGCGCCGGACAAATAGCGATTTTTTCTTTGGCGACGAACTCCGTGAATGGAAGCAGAAGGGGCAAGTTGCGCACATTAGCTCCTGTTGTTCACGCGGGAAAATGCCGCGCTATGTGCAGCATGCTCTTCGGGAAGAAGCCGATGACGTCACTCGGCTGATTCAGGAGGGGGCGCGGATCATGGTATGTGGCGGACGCGATATGGCCAACGGAGTCTCGTTGGTTCTCGCCGATATTCTGGGTTCCACGGGGCTGACATTGGCCAAACTCAGGGCGGAGGGACGTTATGTCGAAGACGTCTACTGAGATGCAACGTCACGCTTTGAGCGGGCCTACCATGGGTACACGTTGGTCAGCGTTGTTTTACCAAGCAGCGGGGTTCGATCCACAATCCGTTCGGGCCGCACTTCAGGCGGCAGTGGACGCGGTGGACATGCAGATGTCAACATGGAAGCCGGAAAGTAATCTAATGCAGGTGAACGCCGCGCCGGTGGGACACTGGATAAAGGTGCCGCAGCAACTGCTGGACGTTTTGCGCCTTGCGCTCGACATTGGCCGTGCATCGGGCGGCGCGTTTGATATCGGCATGGGGGATGCCGTAAGCGCCTGGGGTTTCGGGGCGTCAGAGGCGGTCCCTGAGCAGATGCGAGCAGCGCTCGAGCGCGAGCGCCGACCAGCCCATGACGTTCTGGAACTGGACGTCGAGCTGGGAATGGTGCGAAAGTCGGCTCCCATCACGCTTGATCTCAATGGAATTGCCAAGGGATATGGCGTGGATCGTCTGGCGGAGACATTACTGTCTTTCGGGATTTCGTCCAGCCTCGTCGGAATCGATGGGGAGATGCGGGCGCTCGGGTTGCGGCCAGATGGGCGTCCTTGGTCGATTGCAGTTGAGGCTCCTGACTATGATCGTCGCGCAGCCCACTCGGTTTTGGCTCTTCAGGATGCGTCGGTCGCCACGTCGGGCGATTATCGGCATTGGATTAATGTCAACGATTACCGCCTGTCGCACACCATGGACCCGCTTCGCGGTGCTCCCGTGATGGAGCCTCCGGCGTCAGTCACCATCGTGACACGTACCTGTGCCGAAGCGGATGCATGGGCAACAGCGCTAATGGTGCTTGGTTCGAAGACCGGCGCGGTACTGGCAAGGCGGTTAAGCTTCAATGTTCTGTTCTTATTGCGTGCTGAAGGAACGACAATTCGGTGCGAAGCTGTAGGTGACTTATTCACCAGTTTAAATTCTGGTGTCCCACGACGCCCTTTAGCCGATCTTGGGGGAGATTCTCAACGCCCGAAGCGCATTGAGGATGACAGCGACGTCAATCAGCTCCTGGAGTAATGCACCCTGAACAGGTTTTAGATAACCGAACGCGGCTGCGATCATGGCGATTACAGAAAGACCAATCCCAACCACTACACTTTCGACAGCAATGCGCCTTGACCTCTTGGCAATTTCAATCCCGGCGCGAAGTCTATCTATTCTATCTACGAGGAAAACGACATCGGCAGCTTCTGCCGAGGCTGCCGCTCCCCTCGCACCCATGGCAACGCCAACATCAGCCGCTGCAAGTGCGGGCGCGTCGTTGACGCCGTCTCCGACCATCATCACGGGGCCGTTCTTACGCTCGCTGAGCACGGTCAGCACCTTTTGATCGGGCGAAAGCTCCGAGTAGACGGCATCGAGCCCCAAACCCTTGGCGATACGTTTGGCCACTGCAGTACGATCACCTGTCGCCAGCACTATTCGCTTTACGCCGTCCTTGCGCAATCCCCGTAACGTATCGACAACTTCGCCGCGCAAGGGATCGGCCATGATGATATAGCCCGCAATCCTGGCGTCTATTGCGACTGCAACCAGGGCCGCTCCAGCTTCTCTATGGGGGATTTCACTCAGTTTTGCATTGACCTGTCTCTCAACGAAGCTATGTCCACCGACAACGACGCTTTTGCGATCGACCCAGCCCGCCACGCCATCTCCGGCCAGTTCGCTTACATCGGTCGGCAATACAAGATCTATACCGCGCCGCTGAGCGGCCAGTACAAGAGCCTGCGCCATCGGATGTTTGGACACTTGGTCAAGGGAGGCGGCGAAACGCAGTAGATCATTTTCGCTCAATCCTGGCTGCGCATTGATTGAAGTAATTTGTGGGCGGCCATCTGTCAGTGTTCCAGTCTTGTCCAGTACCAGCGTATTGATACGGGCCATGTTCTCTAATGGACGAGCACCCTTTACCAGCACGCCGAAATGAGCGGCGCGCGATAGTCCCGCAACAAGAGCGACTGGCACCGCCAAGATGAGAGGACATGGTGTCGCCACGACGAGAACGGCGACCGACCTAATCGGGTCTCCCGTGAAAAACCACGCGCCGAAGGCGATTAAGACGGTCACTATCAGAAAGCCGATAGACCATTGGTCTGCTAGCCTAGACATCGGGGCTTTCGAATGCTGGGCCTCTTCCACGAGCCGAACAATGCCAGCGTAGGTGCTATCTTTTGCTTCGTGTCTGGCAACAATATCGAAGGCATCGCCAGCATTTACTGATCCGCTCAAAGCATCGGCTCCGGATGTAAGCGAAATCGGAAGTGACTCTCCCGTCAAAGCAGACATGTTTACGAAAGCTTTTACGGAAGTGATACTTCCGTCGACGGGGATGACGTCTCCCTGACGGATCAGAAGGCGGTCACCCGGACGAATAGTTTCGACGGCAATCTCTTCGAGATGGTCATCGACATATCGCATTGTTGTTCGCGGCGCACGGGACAGCAAAGCATGCATCTCACGGCGTGCTCGTCCCTCGGCAAAGCTTTCAAGAAAGGCTCCGCCAGTATACATGAGGGCGACAATCGAAGCCGCCAGCATTTCCCCAAATGCCAGTGCGGCCGACATCGACATCGCGGCGACGATATCTAGCCCAAACTCCTTTCGGCATAAACTCCGGAGAATCTCGACGAGCAAAGATCCCAGCACTGGCAAAGTGGCGATTGCCCAGATTATCCGTGCTCCCGAGAAGTAGCCGGAAAAGTGCAAGCCGAGCCCCATCACAAGTCCACACAAGGCAAAAATCAGCAGGATTGTTTTTGATCGATCTTCAACCGAGAACCGCATCTTCATAGTCTCCCTGACCTATAGAATGAGCAAATTATAGAGCCCTGCCTCTGACCGACTACAGTAATTCTTCTTTACATATGGATTCCCTATAAACTCAGATCGACGGTCAGACCGCTGTGCCGACTAGGGCCCCAATACCAGCCGTGATTGCCATGGCCAATGCGCCCCAAAAAGTGACGCGAACGGTTGCCTTAAGCATATTAGCTCCTCCCGCCTTGGCGCCGATTGCGCCTAGTAACGCTAGAAACAGCAAGGAAGAGATAGCAACCGCATAAAGCAAGATCGAGGGAGGCGCGATGAACGCCATCAGCAAGGGTAGGGCGGCCCCAATCGAGAACGTGGCCGCTGAGGTCAGTGCTGCTTGCACAGGCCGTGCTTCCATGTGTTCGACAATTCCCAGTTCGTCACGGGCATGTGCCTCCAGAGCATCACGTGAGGTCAGCTGTATTGCCACCTCCCGCGCCAATTCCGAAGTTAGGCCGCGATCAATATAGGCTTGCATCAATTCATCGAGCTCTGCTTCGGGCTGAGATTCGAGTTCCCTGCGCTCTCTGGCAAGATCTGCCAACTCCGTATCGGATTGAGAGCTGACGGAAACATACTCACCCGCCGCCATGGACATCGCGCCTGCGACAAGGCCCGCGATGCCAGCGACCATTATCTGTGTTGTTCCCGTTGAAGCAGATGCGACGCCCATAATGAGGCTCGCCGTTGAGACAATGCCATCATTGGCGCCGAGTACCGCTGCGCGAAGCCATCCGATCCGAGATACGAGGTGGTTTTCTGTATGCAATCGGCTCATTGAGCTACCTCCGGACGTTGGATTCATATCATCATACCGCTATCGAGACCCTTTGCCAGTGGACTGAACGTTTGAAGTTTTAGAATTCTTCTCCAGCGATTGGGGTTTTACCTTTTTCGTTAGAGTTTATGCGCAGGTTTTGAGGATCTGCCTGTTCGAGGGAGGCTTGAAAAGCTATACATTATACATTATAGTATATTATATAATGATAACGTCGGAGACAAAGATGCCCGTTACCAAAATATCTGAGAAGCTGTCGGTATCTTCGCAGCCAAACGCGCAAGAACTCAGTGTACTCGATCGAAGCGGCTTCAAAACGCTGATCAACAACCGTCCCGATAATGAAAGCCCAGACCAGCCCGGAAACAAGGTCGAATACGATACCGCCCGTCAATACGATCTTTCCTACGCTTTCATCCCGGTCACTATGAGCGCGATAACTGAAGCCGATGTGCGTGCTTTTCAGGCGGCGGTCAGAAAATCTGAAGGTCCCGTGCTTGCTCACTGCAAGACGGGTATGCGCTCGCTTAGCCTTCATCTGATCGGCGAGGCATTGGACGGGCGCATGTCCGTCGAGGAAGTCATACCCTTCGGGCACCGGCACGGATTTGATACCAGTGCTGCCGCAACTTGGCTTAAACGCTTTGCTGACCGGCGCCCACAGGTAAAGGGATTTTTCGACAAGCGAACCTCCAGTGTTCAGTACGTGGTATCCGATCCGGCAACGAAAATTTGTGCAATAGTAGATCCGGTTCTCGACTTTGATGAAAAGTCGGGGGCAACAGCGACCGTCAATGCCGATGCAATTCTCAGTTACATTCGCGATAACAGCCTGACTGTCGATTGGATTCTCGACACCCATCCGCATGCCGATCATTTCTCCGCAGCGCAGTATCTGAAGGAGAAAACAGGTGCGAAAACAGCGATAGGCGAGCATGTGGTCGAAGTCCAGAAGCTGTGGAAGGGGATATATAACTGGCCCGAGCTTGCTACGGATGGCTCACAATGGGATCGGTTGTTTGCCGATGGCGAGACGTTCAAGATCGGTTCCATTGATGCCAGGGTTCTGTTCTCGCCTGGGCATACGCTTGCTTCCATCACTTACGTGGTGGGCGATGCCGCCTTTGTGCACGACACAGTCTTTATGCCTGACAAGCGGTACGGCACGCGCCGATTTTCCCGGTGGAGATGCGCGAGCCTTGTGGAAGTCAATCCAGGGCATTCTTGAACTTCCTGACGAGACGCGGATATTCACCGGGCATGATTATCAGCCACGCGGCCGTGCGCCACGCTGGGAAAGCACTGTGGCGGACCAGAGAAAGTTCAACGCGCACCTTGTTGGTCTGACGGAAGAGGACTTCGTTGCCCTACGAACCAGGCGAGACAATACGCTGCCAATGCCAAAGCTCATCCTGCATGCGCTACAGGTAAACATACGTGGGGGGCGCCTCCCTGAGCCGGAAGCCAACGGCAAGCGCTACCTGAAATTTCCGCTGGATGCATTGGACGGAGCTGTATGGGGATGACAAGGGACATAACGGCAATGATGAAAGCTGGCCAATCTTCGGCAGAACTGTCCTTGCGGGCGGGCGAAGTGGCAGACTTACTAAAAACATTGTCCCATCCAGCCCGTCTGTTGATCGTCTGCAGCTTGGTGGAAAGCGAATATTCCGTGGGAGAGCTTGAAGAAAAAGTCGATGTTCATCAACCGCATCTATCGCAGCATTTAACGGTGCTGCGCAGTTCCGCAGTGGCTGAGACGCGTCGGGAAGGAAAGCAGATATATTATCGGCTCACCGAAGACAAAGCGGCGCAACTGGTCGCTGCACTTTACGACATCTTCTGCGTGGAGAACGGAAAACCAGCGCTGACAGCGCGTGAAAATTAGGAACTTATGGTGCTGAGTAATTCCATCCTTGCGGCGGTTGGGTCAGGAGGTGTTGTTGGCTTTATGCTGGGGTTACTTGGCAGCGGCGGCTCCATCCTGGCTACACCGTTACTCCTGTATGTCGTCGGTGTGAGCCAGCCCCATGTCGCCATCGGTACGGGTGCGCTTGTTGTTTCATTCAACGCGTTCGCGAACTTTACGAGCCATGCTTTGAAGGGGCACGTCTGGTGGCGTTGTGGTGTCGTCTTCTCCGCACTGGGCGTTATAGGGGCACTCATCGGTTCCAGTCTTGGAAAAGCTTTAGACGGTGATCGTCTCATCCATTTGTTCGGCATTCTGATGATCGTCGTCGGGCTGTTCATGTTGAAGCCTAATAAGAGACTGGACGTCGAACGCCGCCCGATCGATTTAAGAATGTGCCTCGTAACAGCAGCTGTAGCTCTTGTTTCAGGTACGGCATCCGGATTCTTTGGTATCGGCGGCGGTTTCCTGATCGTGCCCGGTCTGATGTTGGCAACAGGTATGCCGATGATCAATGCAATCGGCACGTCCCTTCTCTCGGTGGGCGCATTCGGACTGGCCACGGCTTTGAACTATGCGAGTTCCGGGCTGGTGGATTGGTGGCTTGCTGCAGAATTTATCGGAGGTGGCGTATTAGGAGGGGTAATTGGAATGATGCTCGCCACGCAATTAAGCGCCTACAGGAACGTTCTGAATCGCATTTTCGCCGCGATAATCTTCATGGTTGCGTCATATATCCTGTATCGCAACTCTATTGGCGTCAGATAACTAACCAATGGCAGCCTCCCACAGCTGTGACCAAGTGAAAACTGAATGGTCGCCCATCCGACAGCCTCCGCAATTCGGGCGTATTCAATGAACCGGCAGTCTCTAACAGAACTTGATACCATTCTCACAAAAGAAAAAAGGCTATTGTTGCCAATGACATAACTAAAACTGCTAACCACCCCAGACTAACCATCCATATAGGCGCTGTCAGTCGCCCCATGATACGTCTGTTGCTCGCCATTGCCAGCAGGACTATCATCAGAGGTGTAGCCAGCACACCATTGAGAAATGCCGACCAGTATAAGACGCGTATCGGGTCTATTGCGCTGAAACTGAGAATGACCCCACCAATCGTTGAAATAGCGATCGTGCCATAGAACGCCTTGGCCTCGCGAGGACGCCGATCAAGGCCTTCAGGCCATCGAAACATCTCCGCGACGGCGTAAGCCGCGGAGCCAGCCAATACCGGAACCGCGAGCAATCCGGTGCCAATAATGCCGGTGCCAAAGGCAACGAATGCAAACTCTCCAGCAATCGGTCTCAGGGCCTCCGCAGCCTGGGCCGATGTTTTGATGTCGATAATGCCGTTCGCATTGAGTGTGGACGCAGTTGCTATAATAATAAGCAATGCGATTACATTGGAGATCGCCATTCCGATCAAAGTATCGATCTTGATTCTATTCAGCTCCGTGTGGGCTTTTTTGGGAGATGCGATTAAACGCCGGAGATGCCGGCGATGCAACTCTTCAACTTCTTCTCCTGCCTGCCAAAAAAACAGGTAGGGGCTGATCGTTGTGCCAAATAGTGCGACCAAAGCCATAGCATGCTCCTTGTCGAAGACAAGACGGGGTATGAGTGCACCTCGCAAGGCTACATCCCAAGGTACATGCACAGTCATTACCACTGCAGCATATGTTAAAAGCGAAAGAGTTAGCCATTTGAGAACTGAGGCGTAGCGCCTATAGCTCACCATAACTTCAAGCGTCACGCATAGAACTGCAAAAGCTAAAGTGTAGAGGATTTCGGGCCCGCCTGCGAAGAGCCGCACTGCAGCCCCCATTGCTGCAAGATCCACCCCTATATTGATAAAATTTGCGAGGAATAGCAATACAACCGTCCCACGCAGTAACCACGGCGAATAATGTCGGCGCAAGTTTTGCGCAATTCCTTGTCCGGTTACGACGCCGATACCAGCACTCACACCTTGCATCGCAGCCATTAAAGGATAGCTGAACAACATGGTCCATCCGAGCGAATAGCCAAACTGCGCTCCCACCTGGCTATAAGTTACGATCCCGCTCGGGTCATCATCCGCAGCACCTGTAACAAGTCCCGGACCAAGAACGCGCAGGAAAGTCTGAGGACGGTGTAGATGTCCATCGTGGCAAGGCGGCGAGTTGTGCTGTTCCATGGGGGCTCTGAGTGATGATCAGGTATTTCTGGGACATAAACTGTCGCGGTATATTTTTAGTATATCTGCTACGTCTGGTGAGTGCTTACAAATTCTCTATTCTTTAGAAGTCACACACATCTTCTTCTGAAACGCCATTTTACGCGTCTCCTGATGCGAAAATTATTTTTTTAGCCTATTTTACGATGAGGACTGACTTTTTACCCAACGTGACAATCTCATTTGCCTGGCTACCAAGAAGCAGGCGCTGCGCCCCAGAATATCCGTGAGTTGCTACAACTATAAGATCGCATCCGATCGAGTCTGCTGCTTTTAGAATAGCATCCGATGGTATTGGATTGACCAAGTGCAGAACGTTGACATCGAGATCGATTTTCCGCGCTCTGTCCTGGGCATTTAGAAGAATACTTTCCGCATGTTTTTTCCAGCTTTGATCATATCTTACTACGATGGCCTCATCATCAAACATTCCGCCAAAGATACCGGCGCTGCTGTAAGGTGCAGTCACTGTTGCTACTGTCGCATCACAATCTAACGCTTTTGCCAGAGCCAGCCCTTGCTCAACACAGCGATCAGCAAGATTGGAACCATCGGTTGCGATCAGGATATGCTTGTACATACTGAACTCCTTTTTCCCAGCAAGAAGTCGCCACCAACCACTGCCTAGGAGAGTAACCCACCTGGTATACTCATGAGCAACTGTTCAAAATCAGGGCTTCTTCCAATACTTCCGCATAAATTGTATCAAAATCTGTGATCATACAACAGATACGCCATTGTTGGTGACGGAAACCGAATCTGGCTAGGGGGCTACCGTCAGTTCGTGTCCTCTGGGAGGGCTGGCATATGGACGATAAAGGCGCGTATAGCCTATTCTTGACTGGCAAACTGAAGCACGCGATATCGGATACCGTGCATTCTAAGGCACGGTTTCCAGATCGGTCTCGCGAAACTCGTTATCCGTCGCCAAGATTGGCACACGATAATATTTCGCGCACGCGTAATGAATGCAGTCTGCTAAGTTCAGACCACGACGGCCTTTCCGGTAGGTATTGGCCGCGTGGAGTGAAAGCGTCGTGGTTCGTCTTGCAGGCGGCAGATCGCGAAGCTCGATGGCGCGGGCGTCCAGAAACTCCATGATAATTGGCTCAACATGATCAATGGGAAGATCGAACTTGTCTGGACGAGATAAGGCGAGGGCGGTTTCCAGAACGGCAAGCGGTGATGTAAAGCGCTTTTTGGCATTCATGATCGCGGTGGAAACGCGTTCGGCTTCTGGTTCGTCGGACAAAACAGCAACGAGGGCGCAAGCGTCAATAAACATGCCGCTCACGCTTCCCACATTTCGTCATAGGCTTCTTTCGGTAACGGCTTTTTTGCTGCTTCCTTGCCTGCAACATGATATTTTTCCCGCAGACGCGCCGCCGTCTGGGCCGGAGTTTCGACGTTCAGACGGCGCTCGATCGCTTCGCGCATGGCAATGACGATTGCATCAGAAATGCTTACCTTTGCGATCTTTGCAAACTTGCGCGTCAACTGGTCGGCGGTTTCATTTGTGACATTGATTGCCATGTTCGGCACTCCATGTAGATAAATCTTCACTTTAATGTAGATACTTTTCTCAACATTCGCAACGGAGAACCGGTCGTGTGCCAGAAACACGCGACCGGCCTGCGGTTTATTCAGCCGCTTGGGAAAACTCCGCTTCATCGTCGGCGCTTCCAGCTTCTTCGCCGGTTTCGTCGTCCATGGTTTCGGCTGCGGCTTCCTCCGCGATCCGAACGGGGACAGGGAGCCATCCGCTTCCGGAAACAAGGCGCTCTGCGATCAAGACCGCTTCGCCTTTCTTCTTGGAGGCACGGACTGACAATTCCGCCTCCTTGCCCTTGGCTTCGGCCACTGCCAGTTCAACCGTCGTCCTGTTGACGTGAGTGAAATAGTTGTCGGCGGTCGGCTCGAACCAATCTGACATATCAACTTCAAGTGACCGGGCCAGTTGATCGGCCTGCGCCACATCGCCCTTGCGCTAGCAGAATTTAGGCTCGACCGCATTGACGGAATGAGCGACGGAAAAAGCCAGAAGCGATAGAAGCATGTCTTGTGGCTGCTCACGCAGCCAATCGAACAGGTCATCGGGATTGCGGGGAAGAATGTCGCCGTAGCGATCCGACAGTGTCGCCGCACTCGTAAATGGTTCGCAACAGGCGGTAACCACGCGCCGAAGCGCTTTTGAACAGGCCGGGCAGAGTATCGGTCAGGCAAAGGACATTAAAGGTTCCATCGACCAGAACACGCAGCTGCAAGTCCAGGCAGGGCTGACCATCAATGAACTGATCGGCGTCATGAACGGTGCCGTGTCGTCATTACAGGCCGATAATCAGCGCCGCCTCACCGACATTTCCAATTCCAAGAAGGTGTTGACGTACAGTGCAAACTAACATCGCTAACATCTTCCTGAAGTTTTTTATCTTCATCGCCATCGCAGCCGGCGTTGCCGGCTGTGGAACGGCCAAGGAAAAAACTGCTCCTTGCAAACGTCCCGCAAATCTCACGTCATTTGCCGAAGACATTCGGCAAGACTGTGGACCTATGGCCTTTGTTAATGGCGATCCAGCGACTGCCATTGCTGCGATCAATTCAATAGCAACGGAATAATCGGGGGCCGCTATGCATGATTTCTTGAGCGATCTTTTGGAGAGAATTGATA
>Ga0164243_10003863_pt1 | contig 23756 bp, 23 predicted proteins | sample OricompcompostOP_FD_108781 | JGI IMG/M metagenome (GOLD analysis project Ga0164243, IMG submission 108781) | Organic Plus compost microbial communities from Emeryville, California, USA - Original compost - Organic plus compost (OP) | ecosystem: Engineered > Solid waste > Mixed feedstock >...
GCGAGAAAGCCGGCATTCAAAACCTCATTTCTTCTCCATCACGCATTGCAGCGGATGCTGATGCTGACGGGCAAAATCCATGACCTGAGACACCTTGGTCTCGGCCACTTCGAATGTGTAGACGCCGCATTCACCCACTCCATGGTTGTGGACGTGCAGCATGATCCTTGTCGCTGACTCCCGGTCTTTCTGGAAGAAACGCTCCAGAACATGAACGACGAACTCCATGGGTGTGTAATCGTCGTTCAAAAGCAGTACACGATAGAGGCTCGGCTTTTTGGTCTTCGTCCTTGTACGGGTTATGACCGCAGTTCCGCGCCCTGTGTTGTTGCCCTCGTCGTCCCCACGGGTCATCCGCAAAGCGTCGCCTGGCATGTTGCTCTCGCCGATCCTGATCTTCCCATGCTTCTTGCCGCGTCTCTGCATGAGAGACGATATCTAGGTATTCGACGGATGATTTTAAGCCCTTCTGCGGTGCTGACAATACGCATTGCACTTCCGGAATGCTCAAATTTTCACCTGACACCACCGCCTGCCCACCGATCGCGGCCGTCCAAGCCCGGACATTGGATCGCCCTTCTACTTAGGGCTTCAATGAGGCCTTTCAAAGGGGGTGCGCGGCGATGTCCGTCGGAAGACCGGAGGCTGCCGTTTCAGCCCGGCATTCACGACACAAAATTTGCGTGTCGGCCCGGATTTTGCCGGCATTGCCGCAATCTCGCCTCATCACGGGAAGAGGACCCCTTTGGGGTTTAATCAAAAAAACGTCAAATGCCGGTACAAATCGAAAAAAACGGTCAAGAATTAACACACCATAACGAATTGGTAACGCCGCCGGTCCTACCGTCGCCCAAACAGGTCTGCGGACTTTTCGATCCGCACCAGGAACAATCGCGATAGTGGGTATGGTTGTGCGTCAGGCGCTCGTTGGGAAAATCCGTCACTTCTCTAGCCTTGCGGTCGTGGCTCTCGCTCTGGGAGCGTTCATGCTCGCCACGGCGTCCTCCGCAATGGCAAATTCGAAGTACGCCGGGATCGTGGTTGATGCGAAGACCGGCAAGGTGCTTTACGAGGATAGTGCGGACGAACCGCGCTACCCGGCATCTCTTACCAAGATGATGACGCTTTACCTTGTCTTCGAGGCCCTCGCCAATGGACGGATCTCGAAGAACTCGCGCGTCACCTTCTCGGCAAACGCGGCCAAGGAGCCGCCAACCAAGCTCGGCGTTCCAGCCGGCGACAGCATCACGGTCGAACAGGCGATACTGGCCCTCGTGACAAGATCTGCAAATGATGCCGCGACGGCTCTTGCGGAATTCCTGGGCGGTTCGGAAGCGAACTTTGCCAGGTTGATGACGACCAAGGCGCGGCAGCTCGGGATGACCTCGACCACCTTCCGCAATGCGCACGGCCTGCCGAACAACGAGCAGCGGACGACAGCGCGGGATATGGCCAAGCTCGGCATCGCCCTGCGCGAGCATTTCCCGCAGTACTATGATTATTTCGACACCCGTTCGTTCACCTACGCCGGCCGCCGCATCAGGACGCACAACAACCTTCTGGGCCGCGTCAAAGGCGTGGACGGCATCAAGACCGGGTACACGAGGGCCTCGGGCTTCAACCTCGTCTCCTCTGTTTCCACCGGCGGGCGGCAGATCGTCGCCGTTGTTATGGGCGGCAGAACGGCCCGCAGCCGCGATGCTCACATGGTCGACCTCATTCAGCGTTATCTGCCCAAGGCCTCGACCGGACGCGATCGCGATCTGATCGCGAAGGGTCCCGCCCTCACCACGAAGCCGGTCATCGCGGCCAGTGCCCAGCCCGTCATGGCGGCGGCTGCAGCGCTGCCAAGCAGCGCGCCGCTTCCGCCCGAGCGTCCGGATGCTCCCCTGACCGCCTACGTGGAAGAGGCCGTTCCAGCCGCCAAGGCGGCGCTCGTCGAAGCGATGGGAGATACGGAGGAAGTGGATCCGCTCCCCACCGCCTCTACACCGATGTCCGGTTGGGTTATCCAGGTGGCATCCACGCCCACGGAAGCCGACGCCAAGCGTGTGCTCGAGCGGACCGCAGAGAGCGCTTCCAGCCTTCTCGCGGAGGCGAAGCCCTTTACCGAGACCTTTGTTCACAAGGGCCAGACGTTCTATCGCGCGCGCTTCGGCGGCTTCGAAAGCAAGACTGCCGCTTGGGACGCGTGCGCTGCGCTCAAGAAGAGGAAGGTCGATTGCTATGCCGTCCAGAACTGAGTCTGCTGGACGGTGAGAAGTTTGCGTAACGGGGGAGTTCAACCGTGATCGGACAGGAGAACATCTCGCGCTTCGTTGATGCGCGCAGCAAGAAAGGAGGAGCCGCCCATATCGGGATGCAGGCGTTGCATCAGGCGGCGATGAGCCTGGCGGACTTCCGCCGCGGACGCTCCCACTTGAAGACCAAGGACCTTGTAAGCCTCCTCCTTGGACATGGGGCCCGCAGCTGGCGAGCCTCGCTGCCCCCCGTCCTGATCCGGCTTCATGTTATCGCGCCAGACGGCAAACCGGCCATCAAGATACGTTTCCAGTAGCTGCAGGCTTTCGCTGTCGCCTGAAAGTTCGCTGCGCAGCGCAAGAAGCTCTTCGAGGGTCATCTCCGCCAGGCGCTTGCCCTCGAACTTGCCGGCGAGGACACCCCCTTCCAATCGCCCCGTATCGTGATCGAGTTCCATTTCCAACACGGCGGTCCGTACTCTGGAACGCTGGCCCGGCGACTTCTGCCGGCTGCTCCTCAGGCGCATGGAGCCGAACCATGCCGCAGCCAGCGACAGGAGCATGCCGCCTATCCCTCCCCTTCCCGCAAGCATCATTGCCAGGCCAGCGAGTGCGAGTATGGCAGGGGCGGCAAGCCGAACGGTCGAGGCGATCGCCGCCGCACTTGCATGCAGCAGGGCGTAGGCGGCAAATGCAAGAAGAAGCAGCAGCGCAAAAAGCAAAAGCGGAACGGTCATGATCTGCCGCTCAGATGCTCGATCATAAGCCGGTCTTCGGGCCTGCCGCGCGCTTCCAGCGCTGGCAAACCTCCCGTGGCATAAATCGCGACCGCTCCCAGGAGCTTGGCCAGGGTGTCGGCGGACTGCCGGTTGAAGCGGAACCATGCACCCTTCGACAGGCGGGCGATTTCCCGAAAGGCGGCGGTGGCTGCAGCATCCCTCCCCTCCTGGAACACAAAGACGGGCACCCCTTTCAAGCCCAACTCTCCGGCGCGCTGGCAGAGATCGTCCACATTCTCCTCCATCGCATCGCCGATGAAGACGAGCGCGTTCACCCGACCGCGTGCATTTTCCCTCAGGGCGTGGGACAGCACCTTGCCGATCTGCGTTCGCCCGCCGCGACAGTCGATGCGCGTCATGAGGTCCCGGAGAGCTCCGGTATCAGCCACGAAGCGCGAAGCCGCACATTCGCCGTGGCCGCGGTAATAGACGAGCTGCACATTGAGCGCCCCGACCTTCCCGACCGCGTCGAACATCTCCGCCTGGATTTCGCAAGCAAGATCCCAGGTGGGCTGGCGACTCATCGTGGCGTCGAGAGCCAGGATGAGGCGGCCACGTTCGTGCCCCTTCACCGCGAGCGCCCGCGCCTGGCGCACGAACGCTTCGATCGCGCTGCTTTCGGAGCGCGGCTTCGAAACCTCCGACTTCCTCCCGGTCTCCACCGGCGGTTTCCTGTCGCTCATGGAAAAAAGATGTGCTCGCGGGAGCCCGGTGGCAAGTCCCGCACAGAATTGGAGGAGTAGCCGCGACGGCTTTTCCTTTTCCTGTAACGGAAGCCGGACCTACAGCAGGCCCAATTCCGTCAGTTCACGGCGCAGATGGTCCGGCAGATCTCCGGTGCCGGATCCGGCGCGAACATCCGCCGGCGCATCCTCGGCCCTAAGATAGCGCCACCCCTGGAAGGGACGGCGCGGCTGCCATTCCGTACGGACCACGACGGGGTCGAGCACGAGGCGGCAGCGCTGGATGCCCTCCCCGTCGACGAAGGGGCGTATGTCGACAAGCCGCTGCCGGCACTGCACCATGCCCTTGATCACCCAATAAAGCGAACCGCCGCCGGTGATCTCCTTCACCTGTTTCGGCACCATGCGCGTGACATGGTATTGCTCGAGAGGCTCGCCGCGGCGCTTCTTCTCCTCCAGCCGCTCGGCAATCCATTCTTCGAGGTCTTCCGGAGACTCGCAGCCGACGCAGAGCTTTATGAGGTGAAGGGTCATGGATCGTTTCTAGGACGCCCGGGCGGCGGAAGAAAGGCTATGCCGGGTGTGTTCCACATGTAGCTAGCATTCCACCACATTCACCGCCAGGCCGCCGAGGCTCGTTTCCTTGTAGCGCTCGTTCATGTCGAGTCCGGTCTGGCGCATCGTCTCCACCGCAGCGTCCAGGGAGACGAAATGCTTTCCGTCCCCTTTCACCGCCAGCGATGCAGCCGTTACCGCCTTCACCGCGCCCAGCGCGTTGCGCTCAATGCAGGGCACCTGCACAAGACCGGCCACCGGATCGCAGGTCATGCCCAGATGATGCTCCAGCGCGATTTCGGCGGCATTTTCCACCTGTTCCGGAGTGCCGCCCAAGACGGCAGCGAGCCCAGCGGCAGCCATGGCCGAAGCGGACCCCACTTCCCCCTGGCAACCAACCTCGGCTCCGGAAATGGAGGCATTGTGCTTGATCAGGCCGCCCACCGCGGCGGCGGTCAGGAGGAAATCCCGAATGCCCTTCTGGTCGGCATCCGGATGGAATTGCAGCCAGTAACGCAGCACTGCCGGCACGACACCGGCAGCGCCATTGGTAGGCGCCGTCACAACGCGCCCTCCGGCGGCGTTCTCCTCGTTGACCGCCATGGCGTAGACGGAAAGCCAGTCATTGGCGGCAAGGGGATTGGGCCGGTTCTGCCGCCATTCCTCCTCAAGTTTCTCATGCAGAGCCCGGGCGCGACGGCGCACCTTTAATCCGCCCGGCATCACGCCTTCCTGCGTCAGCCCGCGTTCGATACAGGCCCGCATGGCGGCCCAAATGCCGTCAAGTCCGGCATCGAGTTCCTCGCCGCTTCTGTAGACGAGCTCATTCGCACGCTTCATGTCGGCGATGGAAAAGCCGCTTTCCGCCGCCATCATCAGCATTTCGCTCGCATTGGCGAAGGGATAGGGAACGTCTCGGTCGACAGCAGGCCCTTTCTCGGCCTTCAGCGTCTGGAGTTCCTCTTCCGACACCACGAAACCGCCGCCTACCGAATAGTAGATGCGCCGCAAAAGCAGCCGGTCGCTCCCATCAAAGGCGCTGAAAGCCATGCCGTTGGCATGGCCGGGAAGCGGGTTCTTTCGGTCGAAGATGAGATCGGTTTCTGGATCGAAGCGGTATTCGGGATGACGCGGCGGGGAAAGCCGCTTGTGGTCCCTGATCCGCTGCAGGATCGCATCCGCCGCGTCGGGATCGACCGTCACCGGCGTGAGCCCCTGAAGGCCGAGGATCACCGCACGGTCGGTGGCGTGCCCGACACCCGTAAATGCCAGCGAGCCGTGCAGGCTGACTGAAAGCCGCGCCACCTCCACGCCCGCCGGGCGCGGCCACTCGCCTTCGGCGATCTCCCGCAGGAAGCGCTCCGCTGCCACCATCGGTCCCATCGTATGGGAACTCGACGGTCCAATGCCGATCTTGAAGAGATCGAAAACCGAAAGAAACATCAACAGCTCCAGCCGCTGTGAGCGGTCCGCGCACCCTTGCGCGATCAGAGCCGGATATGCGTGTCGGATAGCGACATGGCAAGGTCCAAAAGAAAACGGGGCGCAGGCCATACGCCTCGCCCCGTCTCCAAACCGTGCGCTGGATTTAGCTTGCTGCAATCACGGCGACCGCGTCGCTTCCGACAAAAAGCCAGGCCAGGAGGATGACGCCGACTAGACCGATCGCTGCTTTGGCTGCAACGCCCCAGCACGATTTCTGAACGCTTTCGTCCATTGAATTCCCGTGTTCTTCTCTTCGCAGTGACTCCTCCTTCCCTCGTCACCACGTTTGGCCGAATACCCTCAACCCATATGCCGCGCAATAGTAAAAACGGCGAGAGATTGGCATCGGCTCGGTCATTTTGCCGCTAAATGTATGTCTTAGGCTATAATTTTCAATGACTTATCCGGGAAGCCTCGTTAACGAGGCTATAATTAGTGTGGCGGAAAATAGGCGGGAACGCTCCCCCATCGTCGGCTCAAGCACCTGCGGCGCGGTCCGCCGAAGGCAAAAGGCTCTCGCTGCGTCCAGTCACCCGATATGCCAGAAGCCCGATCCATTCGCGTATCGCTACAGAGGTGTTCCGAAGCGAATCGAGCACATTGTCTTCGGAAAGGCCCGGTACCTCTCGACCGGACGTCTTGTAGTCCACCGGCCACGGCACGATCGCGAAGCCTGTCTGGCGGAACGCGCCCACAGCGCGCGGCATGTGAAAGGCAGAAGTTACCAACAGCCATGTCTCGCCGGGTTCAGGCTTCGCCATATCTAAAGAAAAGAGAGCGTTTTCAAAGGTATCGCGCGATCTGTTCTCAAGCTCGATTCGTCCCGGCGCAACGCCGAGCGCCGTCAGCAGCCGCGGTGCGGTGTCGGCATCGCCTTCGCCAGCCAGGAATACCGACCCTGAGCCCCCGGAGACGATCAGCCGCGCCTCGGGATAGCGGCGGGCGAGGATCGCCGCCTCTACGAACCGATCACCGCTCGAGTTCAGCTCATACCCGCCGCGGGCGAGATTGATCGCGCCCTCGAAGCCGCCGCCGAGCACAACAATACCGTCGACATGGGCGGGCGGCGTATGGGGACGGGCGAAGCGGTCCTCCAGAGGGTGAAGCAAAAGCGCGCCGAGCGTCGTCCAACCGGAAAATGCCAGCAAGAGAAACGCGAGGACGCCGAGCGCAATCGATATCTTGCGCCAGCGAAGAAGGGCAGCACCGACCGCCGCCGCAATCAACAGGCCTATGAGATTGAACGGCTGAAGAACCGCCCAGAAAATGGCCGACGCCAGATGGAACATTCTTTCCCCTCAAGCCGAATCGGAAAAACGTGCTTGAGGTTACCCGCTATCGTTGGCCGGCCCGAGAGGCGGCAGCAGCAGGTGAGCGCAGGCTGGCTACCACCACTTCTTCGGCTCGAACCTGCCGGCGGCCTGCTCTATGACATAGGCCGTACGGAACAGCGTCTCCTCGTCGAACGCCCGTCCGATGAGCTGAAGCCCGAGCGGAAGTCCCTGGCTGTTGAGCCCTGCGGGAACCGCGATGCCCGGCAGGCCCGCCATGTTCACGGTCACCGTGAAGATGTCGTTCAGATACATTTTCACTGGGTCGGCGTTCATGTCCTGATCGGCGATGCCGAAGGCGGCCGAAGGGGTGGCTGGCGTGAGGATGGCATCGACGCCGGCCTCGAAGGCCTGCTCGAAATCTCGCTTGATAAGGGTCCGCACCTTCTGCGCGCGCAGATAGTAGGCGTCGTAATAGCCGGCCGACAGCACATATGTGCCGATCATGACGCGCCGCTTCACCTCGCGGCCGAAGCCCGCCGCGCGGGTCTTCTCGTACATCTCGGTGATGTCGCCGCCGGGTACGCGCAGCCCGTAGCGCACACCGTCGTAGCGGGCAAGGTTGGAGGAGGCTTCCGCCGGCGCGACGATGTAATAGGCCGGCAGGGCGTATTTGGTGTGCGGCAGCGAAATGTCGACGATCTCCGCACCCGCTTCGCGCATCCAGTCGATGCCCTTCTGCCAGAGGGCCTCGATTTCGGCCGGCATGCCGTCGACGCGGTACTCCCTGGGAATGCCTATCTTCAGCCCCCTGACCGACTGGCCGATGGCCGCCTCGTAGTCCGGCACCGGCCGATCGACCGAGGTCGTGTCCTTCGGGTCGACCGAGGCCATGGATTTCAAGAGGATCGCCGCGTCCCGCACGTCGCGGGCGATCGGCCCCGCCTGGTCGAGGGAGGAGGCGAAGGCGACGATGCCCCAGCGCGAGCAGCGCCCGTAGGTGGGTTTGATGCCGACGGTCGCGGTGAAGGCGGCGGGCTGGCGGATGGAGCCTCCCGTATCCGTGGCCGTGGCGCCCGCACAGAGCCATGCGGCCACCGCCGCCGCCGAGCCGCCGGAGGAACCGCCCGGCACGAGGTCCTTGTTGCCGCCCTCCTCCCGCCACGGGTTCACCACCGGGCCGTAATAGGACGTCTCGTTGGACGAGCCCATGGCGAACTCGTCCATGTTGAGCTTGCCGAGCATGACGGCCCCGTCCGCCCACAGATTGGCCGTGACGGTGGATTCGTAGCGCGGCTTGAAGCCGTCCAGGATGTGGCTGCAGGCCTGGGTGTGTACGCCCTCGGTGGCGAAGAGGTCCTTGATGCCGAGGGGAACACCTTCAAGCGCACGAGCATCGCCCTGCATCAGGCGCATGTCCGAGGCCTTCGCCATCTCGCGCGCCTTGTCCGCCGTCACCGTTATGTAGGCGTTCAGCCGCCCGTTCGCTGCCTCGATCGCGGAAAGATAAGCCTCGGTCAGTTCAAGGGCGGTAAACTCCTTGGCGGCCAGCTTGGCGCGGATTTCGGAAATGGTGAATTTGGTAAGTTCGGTCATGAAATCGTCCGTTCAAGCAGCAGCCGGCTGGGCGGAAAGGTTCTTTTCGGAGAAGACGGACCATCCGGTGTTCGGATAGTCGAGGACGGGGCCGCAGCGCGCGAAACCTGCGCGCTCATAGACGGCCCAGGCAGCGGGATGCCGGTCGCCGGTCTCCAGCACCAGCTTCGTCAATCCCTCTTCCCGCGCCAGCGCCTCGATACGGCCGACGATCATGCCGCCGATGCCGCGCCCGCGATGGGAGGGACGTGTGTACATGCGCTTCACTTCGCCAACGCCGCCTTCGTGACGGAGCAGCGCGCCGCAGGCCACGGCCTGCCCTTCGTCCCGCGCCACGAACAGCGTCGTGGCGGGCGTCGCCATCTGCTCCACCGTCAGGTGAAAACAGAACTCAGGAGGTGTCAGCGCCAAAAGCGCTTCGTTCAGCTCCGCAATCAGCATGCGCACCTCGTCCTGAAGCGGCGTTTCCGCGGCGACGGCAATGGCCATGCCCTACTCCACCACCTTCGGGACGAGAAAGAAGTGATCGCCCGTATTCGGGGCATTGGCGACAATGTCCTCGGCCTTGCCGCCGTCAGTCACCTCGTCCGTCCGCATCTTCATGGTCATCGGAATGACGGAGGTCATGGGCTCGACATCCGTCACGTCGACTTCATTCAACTGCTCCACGAAACCAAGAATGGCATTGAGTTCGCCGGTCATGCGCTCGACATCTTCCTCGTCGACGGCAATCCTTGCCAACCTTGCCACGCGCTTCACGGTGTCGGTATCGACGGACATCCTTATCTTCCTTGTGAGGGAAATCTCGGCACAGGGCTATAGTCGCGCCCGGCGCCGGGCGCAACAATTTCGCGATATGGGGATGACCGGCGGGCGGTTTTACCGACCGCGACGGAACGCCCCCCGGCCGCACGGCCCATACTGATGCTAGAGTTCCACCGCTTGGCCGCGCTCAGGCGTCAACACCTTCGTGCCAGAACCCTCCATGCCTTCGATGAACTTTTCCGCCGTCGCATCGAGCGCAGGGAAAGTGCCGTAGTGGCAAGGGATGACGGTCTCAAAATGGAAATATCGCCGGCAGGCGAGCGCGGCCACGGCCCCGCCCATTGTGTAGCGGTCGCCAATGGGAACGATGCCGATCTGCGGTTGATGCAGTTCCTCGATTAACGCCATATCTCCGAAAATGTCGGTGTCGCCCATGTGGTAGACGGTCCTGTCGCTCGGGAAATGAAGGACAAGGCCGTTGGGATTGCCAAGATAAATGTTGCTGCCGTCCTTGGTGAACGAGGAGGAGTGGAACGCATTAACGAAGGTGGTGGTGAAGCCGCCGCAATCCACCGTGCCGCCGTGATTGCCCGGATTGATCCTGCTGGGATCCACCCCCTGACTGCCGCAATAGCTGCTGATCTCCGCGTTGGCGACCAGCATGGCTCCCGTCTTCGTCAGTATGTTCAGAGCATCGCCCAGATGGTCGCCATGGCCGTGGGTTAAAAGGACATGAGTGACGCCTTCCGCCGGACCTTCCCAGCCACCATTCCACGTTGGATTGCCGGAGAGGAACGGATCGATGAGGATGTTGACGCCGCCGGCTTGGATTTTGAATGCGGAGTGGCCGTACCAGGTAATTTTCATGCTCGGGCTCCTCGCTTGTCGTTTCGTTGAAGGATAAGACGAGGAGGCGTGGTGTCAAAGGCGAGTTTCGTCGTGAGCATAATCTCCGTTGAGGAATTGGAACAAGGCCGGACAGGGGGCATGCCGCTTGCCGGACTTGACCTCGGAACCAAGACCATTGGCGTTGCTGTTTCCGACCTCGGTCTGTCCTTCGCCACTCCCCGGACGGTGATCACGCGAAAGAAATTCCAGGAAGACGCGAAAGCTCTCCTGCAGTTTCTGTCCCGCGAGAATGTGGGCGGCGTGATTGTCGGGCTACCTGTCAATATGGACGGCAGCGAAGGTCCAAGGGCCCAGTCAACGCGCGCCTTCGTCCGCAACCTGCAGCCGCTGACCGAGCTCCCCTTCGCGTTCTGGGACGAAAGGCTGTCAACGGTCGCGGCCGAACGCGCGCTGATCGAGATGGATGTTTCCCGCGCAAAGCGTGCGCAGCGCATAGATGCGGCGGCAGCAGCTTTCATCCTGCAGGGAGCGCTCGACCGGCTTCAGGCGTTGCGGGAGACATCTCCGAGGTAACGTCCGCGCCGCACCGAGAACCAGGCTCCGATGGCTTGCCGGCGCCGGTAGCAGACGATTCCCAGAAGGATAAGAGTGTCGATGACACAGGCCCGCGCCACCAGGGGCGGGATCCTGGAAGGCTCGATGCCGAGCGTGTTCCCATAAAGTTCGAAAACGACATCGTGGACTTCCCGGCTCAGCATCAGGAAGCCGAAGTCCAGATCGTTGGCGGAGAGGAAATACCAGATCCAGAAGACGCCGAGCGGCAGCACCCAGAAGATGAGAATGTAGCGCATGATCGGCTTCTCCCAGTATCCTCGCCCGACACTGGACCCACGGCCTGCCTGTCGCAACGGCAACCTTTGATTAACCTTAATTATACGAACGGGGAGAGGACTACCCTTCGCTCGACAGCGTCTAACCAGCCTCGGGATAGAGCATATCCACGATCGCCGCCGCGTCGTGCCGTGCGTCGAGCATACCGTAAGTGCCGCGCCATTGGCCCGCCAACCGGGTTTCGATGAAGGCGTCGGCCACCTGCCCTCCTCCGAGATGCTTCAGTTCCGCGGCCGCGGCAGCCAGTGCCAGTTGCTCGGTCAGGATGCGTGCCGTGCCCTCGTCGCTCTCGCATACGCGCATGGCCGCCCGCAACACCTCCACCGTGCCGCGTCCGGTCTCGCCCAAATCGCTGTGGATGCCGGCCAGAACGTCGTCGAAGAGGCTCGCATTGCGGGCAAGCACGCGCAGCACATCGAGCGCCATCACATTGCCCGATCCCTCCCAGATGGCGTTCACCGGGGCCTCGCGATAGTACCGGGCAAGCGGCGCCTCCTCCACGTAGCCGTTGCCGCCCAGGCATTCCATTGCCTCGTAGGTGACGGCGGGCGCGAGCTTGCAGACCCAGTATTTCGTCACCGGCGTCATGACCCGGGCATAGGCCGCTTCTGCACGATTTCCCGCGGCCTCATCGAAGGAGCGGGCAAGCCGGAAGGCGAGCGCGGTGGCGGCGGCAACGTCGAGCGCCAGGTCCGCAAGGACGCGCAGCATCAAAGGCTGTTCGACGAGCCGCTTGCCGAAGACCTGACGGTGGCGTGCGTGGTGCACGGCTTCCGCAAGGGCCGCCCGCATCAGTCCAGAGGAGGCGAGCGCGCAGTCGAGACGCGTCAGCGTAACCATGTCCATGATGGTGCGGATGCCGGCGCCGAACTCCCCCACGGGAAAACCGAGAGCGCCCTCGAATTCGACTTCCGAGGAAGCGTTGGAGCGATTACCGAGCTTGTCCTTGAGGCGCTGGAATCGAAAGCCGTTTCCGGAGCCGTTGTCGGTCAAGCGAGGCACCAGGAAGCAGGAAATCCCCTCCTTGGCCTGTGCGAGCATCAGGAAAGCATCGCTCATCGGAGCGGACATGAACCATTTGTGACCGGTAATGCGGTAAAGCCCGCCGCCCGCTGGCTCCGCAACGGTCGAATTGGTGCGTACATCAGTGCCACCCTGCTTTTCGGTCATGGCCATTCCCAGGGTCACGCCGAGTTTCTGCCCGGCAGGCCTGTTGGTGTGATCGTACTTGCGCGCGATCACACGCGGTGCCCAGGCGCGGAAAAGCTCCGGGTTGGCCATCAGAGCGGCGAGGGCCGCACTCGTCATGGTGATCGGGCAAAGATGTCCGCATTCAAGCTGGGCCGTCAGATAGAACCGGGCGGCGCGCACCTGGTGCCGCCTGCCTTTCTCGTTCGCATCATCCTCCCAAATGGACGAGTGCAGGCCGGCGCCCACCGAGCGTCTCATAAGGGCGTGATAGGCGGGGTGATATTCGACCAGATCGATGCGGCGGCCATAGCGATCGTGTGTTTTCAGCACCGGCGTTTCGGTGTTGGCGAGCCGCGCCAACTCCGTCGCATCGGCACTGCGGACAAACCGCCCGAGCTGCTCCAGATCCTTGCGCACCGACTCTGAAAACGCTTCGCCCAATTGGATCAGCAGCGGATCCGACCGCCATGCGTTGGTGCCGGTTATGGGTGGCGCCTGGTTCAGAACCTCATGATTCACGAAAAATCCTCCACGGGCGGAAACCCGAGTTTCATGATAACAGCCCGTGTTTCTGATATATGCTTAACTTTCAAAAACCTTATCCCGATTTCACCGCGGAATAAAATGACGGGGAGAAACGGCGCACAGACTTTTGCCTGCTTGCGGGTCCGGCCAGAGCTCCCTATAGCAGGGCCTCAAGATGACGGACACACCGCGCTTTCCTCTCTTTCCCCACCGCCACCTGCTGGGCATCAAGGGCCTTTCGCCCATTGACATTGAGATGCTGCTCGACCGAGCAGACGCGGCGGTGGCCATTTCCAGGCAGCCGGAGAAGAAACTCGCCACCCTTCGCGGGCGTACGCAGATCAATCTTTTCTACGAAGCCTCCACCCGCACGCAATCATCATTCGAACTCGCCGGCAAGCGGCTCGGTGCCGACGTCATGAATATGTCGGTGGCAAGCTCCTCGGCCAAGAAAGGCGAGACGCTGCTCGACACGGCAATGACGCTCAACGCCATGCGGCCCGACATCCTCGTCATCCGGCACTCGGCGGCTGGAGCAGCGGCGCTTCTTGCGCAGAAGGTCGGCTGTTCGGTCGTCAACGCCGGCGACGGGGCGCACGAGCATCCCACCCAGGCGCTGCTCGACGCGCTCACCATCCGCCGCGCCAAGGGGCGGATCGCCGGACTGGTGGTCGCCATCTGCGGCGACATGCTGCATTCGCGCGTCGCGCGTTCCAACATCATCCTGCTCAACGCGCTTGGCGCGCGCGTGCGCGTCGTCGCACCCTCGACGCTGCTGCCTTCCGGTATTGGCCAGATGAGCGTCGAGCCTTTCACCAGAATGGACGAGGGGCTCAAGGGTGCCGACGTGGTCATGATGCTCCGGCTCCAGCGCGAGCGGATGGCGGGCACCTTCATCCCTTCCGTGCGCGAGTATTTCCGCTTCTTCGGCCTCGATGCCGAAAAGCTCAAAGCCGCCAAGGAGGATGCGCTGGTCATGCATCCCGGCCCGATGAACCGCGGCGTCGAGATCGCGTCGGAAGTGGCCGACGGACCACATAGCGTGATCCAGGAACAGGTGGAGATGGGGGTCGCCGTGCGGATGGCCGTAATGGAAGCCCTGCTTGATCCGCGCCGCAACGGAGATGGGGCATGAGCGTCACCGTCTTCACCAATGCGCGCGTCGTCGACCCTTCCCGCGGTCTGGACGAGACCGGCACGGTCATCGTCAAGGGTGATACGATCGTCGCTGCCGGAGCGGCTGCACAGAACCAGGGACCTCCCGACAGCGCAACGGTGATCGATTGCGCCGGCAAGGCCATTCTGCCGGGTCTCGTCGATGCCCGCGTCTTCATCGGCGAGCCTGGCGCGGAACATCGCGAGACCATCGCGTCTGCGGGCCGGGCAGCCGCCGCCGGCGGTGTCACCTCCATCATCATGATGCCCGATACATCGCCCGTCATTGACGACGTGGCGCTGGTGGAATTCGTCCTGCGCGCCGCGCGGGAGACCGCCCCGGTCAACATCTTTCCCGCCGCGGCTGTCACGAAGGGGCTCGCCGGCATCGAGATCAGCGAGTTCGGGCTCCTGCGCGATGCAGGTGCGGTGATGCTCACCGAAGGCCGCCGCACCATCGCCAACGCACTCGTCATGCGCCGCGCCCTCACCTATGCGCGCGACATGGAAGTCGTCATCGCCCACGCCACCCAAGACCCTGCCCTCGCCTCCTCCGGCGTGATGAACGAGGGCCTGCTTGCGAGTTGGCTCGGCCTGCCCGGCATTCCGCGGGAAGCGGAGGCGATCCCGCTCGTGCGCGACCTGATGCTCACCAGGCTCACCCAGGGCCGCTACCATGCGGCGGAAATCTCGACCGGCATGTCCGCCGCCGCCGTGAAACGGGCCAAGGACGAGGGCGCCAACGTCACGGCGGGCGTCAGCATCAACAATCTCTGCCTCAACGAGAACGACGTCGGCGAATATCGAACCTTCTTCCGCCTCTCTCCGCCGCTGCGTGCCGAGGAAGACCGTCTTGCCATGGTCGAGGCGCTGAGGGACGGCACGGTGGACATCATCCATTCGGCGCACGACCCGCAGGACGTGGACACGAAACGCCTGCCCTTCTCGGAAGCCGCCGCCGGCGCCATTGGACTTGAAACGTTGCTTTCCGCCGCCCTCAGGCTCTATCATTCGGGCGATGTACCGCTCCTTCGCCTGGTCGAGGCGCTCTCCACGGCGCCCGCCCGGCTCTTCGGCTTGCCGGGCGGCACGCTGAAGCCCGGCGCGCCCGCCGATCTGATCCTTGTCGATCTCGATGCGCCATGGATCGTTCGCGAGGCCGATATTCGATCGCTGTCGAAGAACACTTCGTTCGAAGGCGCGCGCATGCAGGGACGGGTCTTGCAAACCATGGTTGCAGGACGCACAGTATTTTCCACCTGATTCTGGGGGGAATCGCCAATGGACACAACGAGCTGGTTGGCCGCTCTGCCCGCTTTGCTGGCCGCGTTGGCGTTCGGGTATCTTCTGGGATCCATTCCCTTCGGCCTTATCATCACACGCGCAGCGGGCCTGGGCGACGTGCGAAAGATCGGCTCCGGCAATATCGGCGCCACCAATGTGCTGCGCACGGGCAAGAAAGGGCTAGCTGCTCTCACCCTTCTTCTCGACGCCCTGAAAGGCACCGCAGCCGTCCTCATCGCCGGGCTCTACGGTCCTGAACCGGCGATCGCGGCCGCATTGGGCGCGTTCCTGGGCCATCTCTTCCCGATCTGGCTGGGTTTCAAGGGCGGCAAGGGGGTAGCCACCTATCTTGGTGTACTGATCGGCCTTGCCTGGCCGGGAGCACTGGTCTTCGCCGCCGCTTGGCTCATCGTCGCCATCGTCACACGATACTCCTCGCTCGCCGCCCTCGCCGCCGCCGTCTGCGTTCCGGTTTCTCTGTATCTCCTCGACTACGTGCAGCCGGCCCAGCTTTTCGTCGTCCTCAGCGTTCTCGTCTTTTTCAAACATCGAGCCAACATCGCACGGCTCCTCAGCGGAAGTGAATCGCGGATCGGAGCAAAGGGATGAAGATGGAGCCGGACGCCGGCCAGGGGCTTCGGCTCGAAGAGAATCAGCGGCGTGCCTGGCTTCGCCTTATCCGGACCGAGAATGTGGGTCCGGCCACGTTCCGCATGCTCATCAATCGCTTCGGGTCAGCTGAAGCCGCGCTTGAAAACCTGCCTGAACTTGCGCGAAAGGGAGGCGCGCGCAGGATACGCATTCCCGCTGAAGCCGATATCGAAGCGGAAATGGAAGCGGCCCGCCGCATGGGCGCGCGTTTCATCGCCATCGGCGAGCCCCACTATCCGGCGCTGCTTGTCTGCGCCGACAATCCTCCGCCCCTAATCGCGGCAAAGGGGAATCTCGATCTCCTGCGACAGCCCATGATCGCCGTAGTCGGGGCACGCAACGCCTCTCTCGCGGGCATCAAGTTCGCGCAACGGCTATCCCATGAGCTCGGCCAAGCCGGATACGTGATCGCCTCGGGGCTCGCACGGGGCATCGATACGGCGGCCCACCGCGGAAGCCTCGGCAGCGGCACAGTGGCGGTGCTGGCGGGCGGGCTTGATCGACCCTACCCGCCGGAGAACGACGGGCTCTTCCGCGACATTTGCGAGCAGGGCGTGGTTCTGTCCGAAATGCCCTTCGGCTGGGCACCGCGCGCGCAGGACTTTCCCCGCCGCAACCGCATCGTGGCGGGTCTTGCCTACGGCCTGCTTGTGGTCGAAGCGGTCGGGCTCCCTCATCAGCGCGAGGCTCGCCAACGAACTGGGCCGCCTCGTCTTCGCCGTGCCAGGTTCGCCGCTCGATCCGCGGGCAGCCGGTACGAACCGACTCCTGAAGGACGGCGCCATTCTCGTAACGCAGTCCGCCGACATTCTCGAGACGATCGCCCCGCTTCTCGGCCAACCACCTCAGACGAACAGCGCCCTGAAGGAACCTCCGGACCTCGGCTCTGCGCAGCCGCCGGGCGAGGATGAACGCGCCCGCGTGCTGGAGGCGCTCGGTCCGACTCCGGTGGGTGTGGACGAGATCATCCACCACACCGGACTCCATCCGGCCCAAGTGCTTCTGATCCTCTTGGAACTCGATCTTGCCGGGCGGCTCGAAAGACATTCAAACGGAGCCGTTTCCCTTCTTTCGAGTTTCTGAGATACAGCCGCCCCTGGCCGCATCGGCGCGCGCTATGTCATCCGCTTCAATGCACGCCATCTCGATGAAGTATGCGAGTGTTTCGCACTTCTCCGCTCTTGCCATCACACCCAGTTGTTCCAGCATCTCCTTGACGTAACGCAGCGTGTCACCTCGCACACGGTCATGGGGTTCCGCGGCTATCTTGCGCTTCCGATCATGCGGTAGCGACGATCCTCCACACGCCGGTACTTCTGCCCTCCGCCGCCATCCGTCCGCACACACTGTCGTCTGCCCGTTGCACTCTTTTCCCCCCCTCGGCCCAAGACGACTACGTCCGTGCGTTATATACAAATAAATGCAAAAGCTTTCGGAAGCACGTCCTGGTTGCACCCTGAGGAAGGCGCGAAATTCGATTGGCCCCTTGACCGCGGCTGCAAGCACAGCCATGTCACGTGCTGCCGGACCGAAGCACCGGAGCCAACCGCGGCAAAAGATTGCGGTTTCGAACAAGGTACTGCCAGCGAATGGATGTCGTAATCGTCGAGTCGCCCGCAAAGGCGAAAACAATCAACAAATACCTGGGCAAGGATTATAAGGTTCTCGCCTCCTTCGGCCATGTGCGTGATTTGCCGGCCAAGGACGGTTCTGTCCGTCCCGACGAAGACTTCGCGATGTCTTGGGAGGTCGACAGCCCTTCCGCAAAGCGGCTCGCCGATATCGCCAAGGCGGTCAAGGACGCCGACGGCCTCATTCTCGCCACCGACCCTGACCGCGAAGGCGAGGCGATCTCCTGGCACGTCCTCGAAGTTTTGCGCCAGAAGCGTGCGCTGAAAGATAAGCCCGTCCGCCGCGTGGTCTTCAACGCGATCACCAAGAAAGCCATTCTCGATGCCATGGCGGCTCCGCGCGACGTTGATGCCTCGCTGGTTAACGCCTATCTCGCCCGCCGCGCCCTCGATTATCTCGTGGGTTTCACGCTTTCTCCCGTCCTCTGGCGCAAGCTGCCCGGTGCCCGGTCGGCAGGCCGTGTGCAGTCGGTGGCGCTGAGGCTGGTCTGCGACCGCGAGGCCGAGATCGAGCGCTTCGTGCGCGAGGATTATTGGCAGATCGCCGCCCTGCTCGATACGCCGCGTGGCGATACGTTTGAGGCCCGGCTGACGGAGCTCGACGGAAAAAGGCTGCAGAAGCTCGACATCAAGAGCCAGGAAGAGGCCGACCGCATCAAGGCCCTGCTCGACGGCGCTGCCTACCGCGTGCTCTCCGTCGAAGCAAAGCCCACGCGCCGCAATCCGGCACCCCCCTTCACCACCTCGACGTTGCAGCAGGCCGCCTCCTCGCGGCTCGGCTTTTCAGCTTCGCGTACGATGCAAGTGGCGCAGCGGCTCTATGAAGGTGTGGACATCGGCGGCGAGACGACAGGTCTTATCACCTATATGCGTACTGACGGCGTGCAGATGGCGCCCGAGGCCATCCAGGCCGCCCGCGTCACCGTATCGGACACCTTCGGCGAGCGTTATCTGCCGGAAAAGCCCCGGCACTATTCGACCAAGGCCAAGAACGCGCAGGAAGCGCACGAGGCGATCCGGCCAACGGATTTTTCCCGCACCCCGGATCAGGTGCGCAAGTATCTCGATGGCGACCAGGCTCGTCTCTACGAGATGGTCTGGAAGCGCGCCATCGCCAGTCAGATGGAGGCAGCGGAGATCGAGCGCACAACGGTAGAGATCGAGGCAGCAGGCCAGGGCCGCGTTGCCGGACTGCGTGCCGTAGGGTCGGTCATCCGCTTTGATGGCTTCCTCGCTGCTTACGCAGAAGTGAAGGACGAGGACTCCCAGGACGAGGAGGACCGCCGCCTTCCGGAGATCAAATCCGGCGAAACGCTCAAGCGCAATTCCATCAGCGTCACCAAGCACACGACCGAGCCGCCCCCGCGCTATTCGGAAGCCTCCCTCATCAAGAAACTCGAGGAATTGGGCATCGGCCGCCCGTCGACCTATGCGGCAATCCTGAAGACGCTGGAAGACCGCGACTATGTCTCCAACGAGAGACGTAAGCTGGTCCCGCAAGCCAAGGGACGCATCGTCACGGCTTTTCTCGAAAACTTCTTCCGCCGCTATGTCGAGTACGACTTCACGGCAGATCTTGAGGAAAAGCTCGACGAGATTTCGGATGGGAAGCTTTCCTGGAAGCAGGTGCTGCGCGATTTCTGGAAGGACTTTTCCGCCGCGGTCGGGGACATCAAGGAATTGCGTGTCAGCGACGTGCTGGATGCCTTGAACGAGGAACTCGCTCCGCTCGTTTTCCCGTCGCGCGAGGACGGCGGCGACCCGCGCATCTGTCCCAAATGCGGCACCGGGAAATTGTCCCTGAAGCTCGGCCGCTATGGTGCCTTCGTCGGCTGCTCGAACTATCCCGAATGCGGCTACACCCGCCAGCTCGGGGAAAACGGCGAAAACGGGGAAGCCGAAGCCGGGCTGGACGGCAACAAGGTTCTGGGCACGGACCCCTTCACCGGCGAGGAGATCACGCTGCGCTCCGGTCGCTTCGGCCCCTATGTGCAGCGGGGTGAAGGCAAGGAAGCCAAGCGCGCGTCTCTGCCCAAGGGCTGGACCCCGGACAGCATCGATCACGAGAAGGCGGTGGCGCTGCTATCGCTGCCGCGCGATGTGGGAAAGCACCCCGAAACCGGAAAGATGATCTCCGCCGGCATCGGCCGCTACGGCCCCTTCCTGCTCCATGACGGTACCTATGCGAACCTCGAAACGGTGGAGGACGTCTTCTCGGTCGGCCTCAACCGGGCCGTGTCGCTGATCGCTGAAAAAAACTCGAAGACCAATGGGGCCCGCGCGAAGCCGGCTGCACTGAAGGAACTCGGGCAACATCCGGACGGTGGCGTGATTACCGTGCGGGACGGCCGCTTCGGGCCTTACGTCAATGTCGGCAAGGTGAACGCCACTCTGCCCAAGGGCAAGGATCCGATGTCCGTGACCCGGGAGGAAGCGCTGGAGCTTCTTGCCGCAAAAGCCGGAAAGTCAGGCAAGAAGCCGGCGCGAAGCAAAGCCAGGAGTTGACGTTTTGGCGCGCAGGAACCCGACACCGAAGGCAAGTAGCGACGGAGCTTCTACAAATCGCCACTTGCCGTCGAAAGACGATATCCTGCGCTTCATCTCGGAAAATCCGGATCGTGCGGGAAAGCGCGAAATTGCGAAGGCCTTCGGCCTCAAAGGCGGCGACCGCATCTGGCTCAAGGACATGCTGCGCGACTTGCAGGACGAGGGGCTGCTCAAGCAGAAGCGCCGGAGACTCTTGACGCCGGGGGCCCTGCCCCACGTTGTCGTTCTCGACATCTTCTCACGCGATGCGGAAGGCGGCCTGCTCGCACGCCCGACAGAGCTGGAGGACGAGGACGGCCCGGTGCCGCTTGTTTCGATCCGCGCGCAACGGGGCGGCCGCGCGCCCGCCGGCGTCGGCGACCGCGTGCTCGCCCGCGTCTTTCCCGCGAAGGAGGAGACCGGACCCGCTTATACCGCCCGCGTGATGAAAGTTTTCGAGAAGCGCCGGCGGGCGGTGCTCGGCGTCTTTCGCGAGACGGCCGACGGCACATTCCGCATAGAGCCGGTCGAGCGCCGCCAGCCCGAATTGCTGGTGGAGGAGGACTTCCGCAATGGCGCGAAGGGCGGCGATCTCGTCGAAGTCGAGCCGATCTCCCAGGGACGCTATGGCCTGCCACGTGCCAAAGTGCTTGAGGTGGTGGGCTCGATCGCCACGGAGAAGGCGGTCTCCCTCATTGCCATCCACGCGCATGAGATTCCGCATATCTTCCCTGAAAGCGTGCTGAGGGAGGCGGAAGCCGCCAAGCCAGCCACGCTCGAAGGGCGCGAGGACTGGCGCAAGCTGCCGCTCATCACCATCGATCCGCCCGACGCCAAGGATCACGATGACGCGGTCTACGCGGAACCGGATACGGACGAGAAGAATCCGGGCGGCGTGGTGGTGACCGTCGCCATCGCCGACGTCGCATACTACGTCCGGCCCGACACCGCGCTCGATCGCGAGGCGCTCAACCGGGGCAACTCGGTGTACTTCCCGGACCGCGTCGTGCCGATGCTGCCCGAACGCATCTCCAACGACCTGTGCTCGCTGCGCGAGGGCGAGGCTCGGCCGGCACTTGCGGTCCGCATGCGATTCTCATCGGACGGGCGCAAGATCGGCCATACGTTCCACCGTGTAATGATGCGCTCCGCCGCGCGGCTTTCTTACGAGCAAGCCCAGGCCGCCATCGACGGTCGGCCCGACGACAAGACGGGACCACTGCTCGAAACCGTGCTCCGGCCGCTCTGGAACGCCTATTCAGTGCTGAAACGCGGCCGCGAGGCCCGCGAGCCGCTGGAACTGGACCTGCCGGAACGGAAGATCGTACTCAAACCCGACGGCACGGTCGATCGCGTGATCGTCCCGCCGCGTCTCGATGCGCACAAGCTCATCGAAGAGTTCATGATCCAGGCGAATGTGGCCGCTGCCGAGACACTTGAAGCCGCCCGGCAGCCGCTTGTCTACCGCGTTCATGACGCGCCATCTCTCGCCAAGCAGGAATCACTGCGCGAGTTTCTCGCCTCGCTCGAAATCTCGCTGGCGCATGGCGCGGCCCTGCGGCCATCCCAATTCAACCAGATCCTTGCCCGCGTGGCCGGCAGCGAGCATGAGCAGCTCGTGAACGAAGTCGTCCTGCGCTCCCAAAGTCAGGCGATCTATACGCGCGAGAACATCGGCCACTTTGGGCTGAACCTCCGCCGGTATGCGCATTTCACCTCGCCCATTCGCCGTTACGCGGACCTCATCGTCCACAGGGCGTTGATTACTGCGAAGGATTTCGGGCCGGACGGCCTGCGCGAGCAGGACGAGGGACGGCTCGAGGAAATATCCGCGCTCATTTCCGCGACCGAACGTCGCGCCATGGCCGCCGAACGCGAGACCGTGGATCGTCTCATCGCCGAGCATCTTGCGGGCCGCCTCAGCGAGGAATTTTCCGCGCGGATCTCCGGCGTTACCAAGGCCGGGCTCTTCGTTCTCCTGCCGCAATACGGCGCGGATGGCTTCATCCCCATTTCCTCGCTCGGAGACGATTACTATATCTTCGATGAAGCGCGGCATGCTCTCGTCGGTCAGCGGAGCGGGTGCGGCTATCAGCTCGGCGACAGTGTAGAAGTCCGTCTGGTAGAGGTGGCTCCGCTTGCGGGGGCCATGCGCTTCGAAATGGTAAGTGAGCCTGCCCGTTTGCCCGGTTTATCCAAGTCGTTCCACAAGGCAAGACGCGGACTGGCCGGAAGCAGAAACGCTCGAGCCGCTCCACGGTAAGGGGCAGGAGACGATAATGGAAGAACATGTTTTTGGTGGTGCTGCGAAGGCGGGGGAGTCGCGTCCGATCTTCGAATCGATGCTTCGCGGCTTCTTGGGTAAATGTCCTCATTGCGGCAAAGGCAAACTCTTCCGCTCCTTCCTCAAGACAGTGGACCAGTGTTCCGAATGCGGTGAGGAGATGAAGCACCACCGCGCCGACGACCTGCCTGCCTATCTGGTGATCGTCGTTGTCGGCCACATCGTGGTCGGTGCCTTCATGGGGGTCGAGGCCGCCACCGTCTGGCCGACCTGGGTGCATCTGGTCATCTGGGGCCCGGTGACGATCCTGATGTCGCTTCTTCTCATCGGCCCCATCAAGGGCGCGGTTGTGGGCCTGCAATGGGCCCTCAGGATGCATGGTTTCGGCGGCGAAAAGGACATTCTCGAAACACATCCGGAACTCTGAATCGGGCGCATTCGGTACGGCGCATGGAACAGATCGCGAAAGCCGACGGCGACGCTGCGAAGCCGAAGGATATCGCCCCAATCCGCCCCCGTGATGCTGCAACCTTAATCCTTCTCGACCAGCGCGACGGTGACTACCTTGTCCTGATGGGACGACGTCATCGGCGTCACGCCTTCATGCCCGGCCGCTTCGTCTTTCCGGGCGGGCGCACGGACCCGGCAGACAGCCGGATCGCGATTGCAGACGGTCTCCACCCCGCCGAGGAAGCCAAGCTGATCGGATCCTCCGCTCGGGCGACTGCAGCACGAGCGCGGGCCATCGCCCTCTCCGCCATTCGGGAGACCTACGAAGAAGCGGGGTTGCTGATCGGTCGGAAAGGACCTTTCTCGACCAGGAGCCCGCACTGGCAGGGCTTTGCGGCCCATGGCGTCCAGCCCGCTCTCGGAGGCCTGCGCTACATTGCCCGCGCGATTACCCCGCCGGGTCGCGTGCGCAGGTTCGACACGCGATTCCTCGCAGCCTGGCGGCGGGATGTGGCCGTGGAGCTCGCCCGGTGCCCAACCGACGAGTTGGAGGAAATCGCGTGGGTGCCGATCGCCGAAGCCAAGCGGCTCGAGATTCCGACGGTCACCCATCAGGTACTCGAAGACCTGGAAAGGAGACTCGCCGTCGATCCAGCCCTCTCCCCCGGCGGGCCGGTTCCCTTCTATTTCGTCCGAAGCAGGCGCGCCGAGCGAGTGGTGTTGTAGGGCGATGCGGCTTGAACAGTCCTGCGGACTTGACTTTCCAGACTTTCCCTTTATGTCTGCCGCGAGTTTTTCGAAGCGTGCCCCTCCGCGATCGTTGTCGGGCCGCCGGATCATCACCAGAAACGGATAAGTGACATGGCCAAGGCCACGACCATCAAGATCAAGCTCCTGTCGACGGCCGACACCGGCTTCTTCTACGTGACGAAGAAGAACAGCCGC
>Ga0164243_10003864_pt1 | contig 23754 bp, 22 predicted proteins | sample OricompcompostOP_FD_108781 | JGI IMG/M metagenome (GOLD analysis project Ga0164243, IMG submission 108781) | Organic Plus compost microbial communities from Emeryville, California, USA - Original compost - Organic plus compost (OP) | ecosystem: Engineered > Solid waste > Mixed feedstock >...
CGGCCGCCGGTGACCGGCGGCCATGGCGGGGGAGCGCGGCGGGGGAATGCGGCGGGCGTGGTCAGGGACGGCCGTCGAGGAACATCCGCAGCCGGGTGAAGGTCTGCTCGTCGTCGCCCGGCACGTGCCCGTTCACCGCCCGGCACACCCAGCCCAGGCGCAGTGCCGGCCCGACGGCACGGGCCAGTTCGGCGATGTCACGGCCGAGCCGCTCGGCGAAGGGCGCCAGGTAGGAGTCGCGCAACGGGGTCGTGTCGACGGAGTTCGCGACGTCGTCCAGGCCCCACGCCAGCACGCCCTCCAGGGTGACCGAGAGCGTGAAGAAGGGATGGGACACGCAGGCGTCGCCCCAGTCGAGGATCACGTGCCCGGCGCCGCGCCGGTAGACCTGCCCGTCGTGCAGGTCGTCGTGCTGCAGCAACTCGGGCAGCCCGAAGGCGGCCAGTTCGGCGCCGAGTTCGTCGACTGTGTGCGCGGCGGTCCGGAAGCGGCGGACCTCCGCCGTGCCGTGGCGCTCCTCGAGCCTGTCCAGCAGCAGCCCGTACGCGTGCGCCAGGCCGGCCAGGCGCCGGTCGGGTACGCCGGCCCTGAGCAGCGTCGGCACCTGGTCGGCCAGGTCCAGTTGCAGTGCGCCGTACCGGCTCAGCACGTCGTGCCAGCGGTCGAGGCTGCGCTCGGCGGCCGTGACGTGGCGCAACTGCTCGCCGGCGTCGGCCATCAGCATCCACCCCGTGGTCGGGTCGGACGCGACCAGCGGCGGCACCAGGTCGGGGCGGCGCGCGGCCACGGTCTCGACGACGACGACCTCGTGCCGCAACGAGGGCTCGTTCGCCTTGAACCAGAGCGTGCCGGCCGAGGTCGGCACGCGCAGCACGGTGGACCACGCCGTCACGTGGGTCTGCTCGACCTCGCCGGTGCGCCCGATGCCCCCGTCGCGCAGGCGTTCCTCGATCCAGTCGCGAGCCGTGGCCAGCCACGCCGGGTCTCGCCAGCGCTGCGCGCGGCCGTCGTCATCCATGAGGCGTGACGATAGCCGCCGCCGGCATGGCCGGCACCGGATTGTCGTCGTCTACTGTGGACGATCAGTTCGCCGACCAGCCCCAGTGCCGGCGATGTGCCTGCACCGACCACGCCGAGACCCGGTCCCGGTCGGGCTCGGCGGGCAACGGTGTGCGCCCGCTGCGCAACCGATCCTCCACTTCGGACTCGATCGCCTCGATGGCGGCGAGCACCGCCGCGAGGTCCGGCTCGTCACCCCGCTTGACCGCCCGTACGTGTTCGCGTTCCCGCTCCGGCATGGGCAGCGTGAGACGCCCGTCCCGGACCACCTCCAGGCCCTGGTAGGCCAGGCGCAGGGCGTGCGAGGCGAATTTCACGTCGTAGCCGTACCGGGCCACCAGCTCGGGGCGCACCGGCGCGCCCCGGCGTGTGCCGACCAACCGGTCGCGCTGCGCGGCGAGGTAACCCAGGAACCGTTGCACGGCCAGCCGCGACAGCAGGGACGGCCCCAACGCGCGCAGTTCCTCGCCGAGCGGGGTGATCGTCACGATGGCGTCGGCCGGCGCGAACAACGGCAGCAGTGCGGTCGGGTTCCCCTTGGCCGCCAGTCGCAGGTAGCGGCGCAGCGAATACATCACCAGGTCGGTGTCGCCCGGCCCGGACCGGGCACCCTCGGGCTTGGTGCGCCAGACATAGTGGTCCATGGGCTCGCGCAGCCCAGGACGAACTCCGGCGGCTCGACGAAGATCCCCATCTCGTCGTGGTCGTCGGTGCCCGCCAGCGCGATGCCGTGGACACCCGAGCCGACCACGGTGCGCAGGATCTCGCCGGAGCGGGCCACCCGCCCGTCGCCGTGCTCGGTGTGCTCATCCGCGGCCGTCACGCCGACGATCATTCCACGATGGGCGGCTCCTGTCGGCCGGATAAATCCGCGGGCGTGGTGTCGAGGGCGGGCGCGGCGTCGCCGGCGCGGGCGGCTCGACGCTCCTGCCACAGCTGGCCGACCCGGCCACCGAGCCGGCGGGCGTGCTCGCCGGCCCGCTCGCCCAGTTCCTTGGCCCGTTCCACACCGGCGGCGCCGATCTCCTGCGCCCGCTGGCCGGCCCGGGACTCCAGCACGCCCTGCACCGGTGCACTGTGGACGATGTGCTGGGCACCCTGCCGGGCGATGTTGCCGGTGACCGCGGCCGCGTCGACGAGGACAAGGCCGGCGCTCGTCGCCGCCTCCGCCACGGCGTGGCCGGCGCTGGTCGCGGCGACGGCCAGGGTCTGCCCGGCGCTCGCCGCGACGCTGGCGGTCTGGCGGCTCGCCGCGACGGCCGCCGCCGAGGCGCGTCGCGTCAGTCCCGCCGTCTGTTGCCCGATCGCGGCATAGAGGTTGCGCCGGACAACGACCGTCCCCGTGAGACGGTCGATGAGCGTGCGCCGGGCAGGTGCCAGTGCCACGAGGAGGTCGAGCCAGAACAACGCGAGGGCGGCGGTCCAGGCCAGCGCGCCGAGGAAGAACTGGCCGAGAACGAAGAGCGTGAGCGCCACCGCGATGATGCCGGTCTCGACCAGCGTGATCAGCATCGCGCGCCCGAGCGCGGCGCCAGCGCGCGGGCGTGTCCGTTCCGGACCCGTACCGGTGGTCACGTCAACGACCATCATGCCCAGCGTCCGGCCTCGCCAGCCCACCAGGATGGCGTGGTAGACGAACTGCAGCACCGGAACGGCGAGCAGCCCGACGATCAGGGGCAGGACGAGTTCAAACCACTCGTCGCCGGCTGCCTCGCGCAGCACGGCGGTGGTGCCATGCGTCGTGAAGAGCTGGGTCAAGCGGGCCCAGCCCGCGTGCGCGGCCACGGCGCCCACGTAGCCCGGCAGCGAGTTCACCACGTGAATGGCCGTGAAAGCCACGAACGCCAGGCCGGGCACCATGACGACCAGATAGTCGACCAGCCAGCCGACGACACGCCGGCGCCGTCCGCTCGTGACCGGCACCTCGGTGGCGGGCTCCGCCGAATCCCTGGGCAGCACAGATTGATCCATTGATTGCTCCAATCGCGGATTCGGCGTCCGATGCTAGGACCGGGGTTATCGGTACGCACCCCGCGAACGTTCGACAAAAGGTGTCCAAACGGCTTTCCCGTCCGCCCGGCAGGCTGGCGAGGGCCCGGAACACATAGCCCATTCCCAGCAAATGTTCGTTACGTTAGGTCGGTGACTACCCCTGGCCGGCGCGAGGAACGGCCGCTCACGGTCATGGTCGAACCGGAGGCTTCCGCGGGCAGCGCCGCGCCCACGCTGACGGCCGGTACCGCCGCGCCCACGATGACGCGGCGTCTGGTCGCGGCGTCGACGCGGGTGTCGGACCGGCTGCGTGCGGCGGGCCGGCGCCTGGCCGGGAGCGGGGCGCGGTGGCGGTCGACGCGGGTGCGTTGGGTGGCGGGTCTGGTGGTCCTGGCGCTCGTCGCCGTCCTGGCCTACCGGGCCGGGGGCGGCGGCGCGACACCGGCTCCCGCGGCGCGGCCCACGCCGACGCCGTCGGCGAGCCCGACCCCACTGACGCCGAGCCAGATCTACCAGGCGATGGCCGGCTCCGTCGTCTCCGTCGAGGCGCTGGACGCCACGGGCACGGGCGGCTCGGCGGGCACCGGAGTCATCGTCAACGCCGACGGCACGATCATCACCGCGGCCCATGTGGTGAACGGATCCGCGTCGGTGCGCGTGAGGTTTGCCGATGGGACCCTCTCTGCCGCCGCTGTCGTCGCGGCCGACCCGACGATCGACATCGCCGTCCTGCAGCCTGAGCAGTTGCCGCAGGTGCTCGTGCCGGCCGTGCTCGGCTCGGCCGGCCGGCTCGCGGTGGGTGACTCCGTGCTGGCGATCGGCGACCAGCTGGGGCTCACCCAGACCACCACCACGGGGATCGTCTCGGGCCTGAACCGCGCGGCCCCCGGCCCGGACGGGGTGACCATGACCGGCCTGATCCAGTTCGACGCGGCGGTCAACCACGGCAGCTCCGGCGGCCCGTTGGTCAACGCCGCCGGCCAGACCGTCGGCATCGTCGTCTCGTTGGCGAATCCCACCGACGCGGGGACCTTCATCGGCGTCGGTTTCGCGGTGCCCATCGGCGCGGCCCTGGCCGGCGGGCGCGGCGAGGGCCAACCCGCCCCACCCCAATGACCTCGCCGGTACGGGTCGCGCCCGCCCCGGCCGCCGGCCCTACCGGCCACAGTGGACAGTTCACACAGGACGGATGCACAGCATGACACAGCAGAGCGGCGCCAACCCCCTGGAGCAGGTGCTCTACGAGGTGAAGAAGACGATCGTGGGGCAGGATCTGCTGCTGGAGCGGCTGCTCGTGGCGCTGCTGTGCCGGGGCCACATCCTCGTCGAGGGTGTGCCGGGGCTGGCGAAGACGCTCGCCGTGAAGTCGCTCGCGGGCGCGGTGGGTGGTCAGTTCCAGCGGGTGCAGTTCACCCCCGACCTGGTGCCGGCCGACATCGTCGGCACCCGCATCTACAACCAGCGCACCGGCGAGTTCCAGGTCTCGCTCGGCCCGGTCTTCACCAACCTGCTGCTCGCCGACGAGATCAACCGGGCGCCCGCCAAGGTGCAGAGCGCGCTGCTGGAGGTGATGCAGGAGCGGCAGGTCACGATCGGGCTGGAGACGCACCCCGTGCCGCACCCGTTCCTCGTGCTGGCCACGCAGAACCCGATCGAGAACGAGGGCACCTATCCGTTGCCCGAGGCGGCCGTCGACCGGTTCATGATGAAGGTGCTCGTCGACTACCCGAGCCCCACCGAGGAGTTCGTCATCGTCGAACGGGCCATCACACCGAGCGGCAGCACCGGTGCGGTCATCGACCTCGATCAACTCACGGCCATGCAGTCCCGGGTCGAGCAGGTCTACGTCGATCCGGGGCTGATCGAGTTCTCCGTCGCCCTGGCCAACGCCACCCGCAGGCCCGCCTCGGTGGGGCTGGACAAGCTCGAACGCTACATCGCGTACGGGGCCTCGCCTCGGGCCTCGATCAACCTGGTCCTGGCCGCGCGGGCGCTGGCGTTCCTGCGCGGGCGTGACTACGTGCTGCCCAACGACCTGCTCGACCTCTACCTCGACGTGTTCCGCCACCGGCTGGTGCTCTCCTACGAGGCGCTCACCGACGAGGTCAGCGCCGACGAGGTGCTGGAACGGGTCGCGAGCGCCCTGCCGGTGCCCGTGCCCCGGTCGCAGCGACCGTACGGGCTGTCCTCGCCCGGCCCGTCCGCGTCCTACGGCGCACCGGACCGGTCGTTCTACGCTCCACAAGGGACGGTCGAGTCGTGACCGCGGCGACGGCGCGACGTGCGTCGGCGCGGGCGGGTTCGTCGTCGCCGGAGGCCCTGCTGCGCCGGCTGGAGTGGCGGGTCGTCCGTCGGCTCGACGGGCGGTTGCAGGGCGCCTACCGTACGGCGTTTCGCGGTTCGGGCATCGACTTCGACGGCCTGCGCGGCTACACGGCCGAGGACGACGTGCGCCACATCGACTGGAACGTGACGGCCCGGCTGGACGAGCCCTACGTGCGGCAGTACCTGCAGGACCGGGAACTGACGGCCTGGCTGGTGCTGGACCAGTCCGCCTCGATGCGGCTGGGCGCGCACGAGGGCAAGGACTCGGTCGTCGCGTCGCTGGCGGTCGCGCTCGCGAAGCTGTTCACGCACGGCGGCAACCGGGTCGGCGCGATCCTCTACGACAACGGCCAGCACCGTACGGTTCCGCCGGCCACGGGCCGCACCCACGTGCTGCGGCTGACGCACGAGATCACCAAGCCGGTGCCGGCCCGCCGGGACGGCCGGCCCACCGACCTCGCCGCGATGCTGCACCTGGCGGCCGCCACGGCCCGCCGGCGGAGCCTGATCTTCGTCGTCTCCGACTTCATCGGCGAGGGCGACTGGTCGGCGGCGCTGTCCCGGCTCGGGCAGCGCCACGAGGTGGTCGCCATCCGGGTGGTCGACCCGGCCGAGGAGCGGCTGCCCGACGTGGGCCTGATCGTCGTCGAGGATGCCGAGACCGGCGAGCAGCTGCTCGTCGACGCGAGCGACCCGCTGTTCCAGCAACGCTTCCGTGCCCAGGTCGCCCAGCGGGAAGGCCAGGTCGAGCAGGGCATGCGCCGCGCGCGGGTCGGCGCGCACCGGGTGGGCACCGACGAGGACCTGGTCACGGCGCTGGTCGGGATGGCGCGTCGATCGAGGGCCGGTCGCTAGTCATGTTCATGTATCCCTCGATGATCTGGGTCGCGGTGCTGGTCACCGTGGCGCTCGGCTTCGGCTACCGTGCGCTGCATCGGCGGCGGGTGGCGGCGCTGGCGGCGGCGGGCGTCGCCGAGAACGCGACCGGCCGGTGGGCCCGCTGGCGCCGGCACGTGCCGCCGGTGCTCTTCCTGCTCGCCCTCGCCACCCTGCTGGTCGGCGTCGGGCGGCCGCAGGCGACCGTCGAACTGCCCCGGAGAGCGGGGACCGTGATCCTCGCCTTCGACGTCTCCAACAGCATGATGGCGACCGACGTGAAGCCCAGCCGGCTGGCCGTGGCGCAGTCGGCGGCGATCGACTTCGTCCGGTCCCAGCCGTCCTCGGTGGACATCGGCATCGTCTCGTTCGAGCAGGGCGCGCTGACCAGCCTGGCCCCGACCGCCGACCACGAGGAGGCGGTGCGGGCCATCAACCGGATGCACACCGCGGGCCGCACCTCGGTCGGGTCGGCCATCCTCGCCTCGCTGTCGGCGATCGTGGGCCAGCCGGTCGCCCTGCCCGGCCCGGACTCCGACGCACCCGCGCCGGACCTCGGCTACTGGGGATCGGCGACCATCGTGCTGCTCTCCGACGGCGAGGACACCGGGGGTCCCGACCCGATCAGCGCCGCGGAACTGGCCGGCGCCGCCGGGGTGCGGGTGGAGACCATCGGCATCGGTACGGCCGAAGGGGCGATCATCGAAGTCGATGGCTATCAGGTGGCGACGGCGCTGGACGAGCAGCTGCTCACCGACGTCGCGGCCGCCACCGGCGGCTCCTACCACCCGGCCACCGACGCCGAGACCATCAGCGACGTCTACCAGCAGTTGGAGTTCCGGATCACCAGCAAGCCGGAGGAGCTCGAACTCACCGGCGCGTTCGTGGCGGCGGCGCTGGTGTTGCTCACCGCCGGCGGTGTGCTGATGACCCTCTGGTACGGACGGATCCTCTGATGTCGCTGCACTGGCCGTGGGCCCTGCTCGCCCTGCTCGCCTTCCCGTTGCTGCTGCTCGTGCGCTGGTGGCTGCGCCGGCGCCGGCGGCGGGAGACCGTACGGGTCTCCAGCGTGACGCTCATCCGGGCCGCGCTGCCCGGGCCGACGTCGTGGCGTCGGCGCGTGCCGCTGATCCTGCTCGCCACGGCGCTGGCGGTGCTCGGCGTCGGTGCCGCCCGCCCCTCCGCCGCCGTGGTGGTGCCGTCGGACGCCTCGGCGATCCTGCTCGCCATCGACGTCTCCGGCTCGATGTGCTCCTCGGACGTGTCGCCCAACCGGCTCACCGTGGCGCAGGACGCGGCCCGCAACTTCATCGACGCCCAGCCGAGCGGCACGAAGATCGGTCTGGTCACGTTCGCCGGCACCGCGGCGCTGGTGGTCCCGCCGACCGCCGACAAGCAGCGCCTCATCGACGCGATCGGCACGCTGCGGACCTACCGTGGCACCGCGATCGGCCTGGGCATCCTGCAGGCCATCGACGCGATCGCCGAGATCAACAGCGAGGTGGCGCCGACCGGGGTGGTGCTCGACCCGCCCGTGGCCGGCTCGACCAGTTACCAGCCCGACACCATCGTCGTGCTGACCGACGGGGCCAACACGCAGGGCGTGCGGCCCGAGGTCGCGGCGGGGCAGGCGGCGGCGCGCGGCCTGCGCGTCTACACGATCGGGTTCGGCACCACCCAGCCGGCCACCTTCGTCTGCACCGCCGACCAGTTGGGCTCCGGCGGGTTCGGCGGCGGCTTCGGTGGTGGCGGGTTCGGTGGCGGGTTCGGCGGGGGCCGCGACGGCGGCTTCGACGGCGGGATGCGGCGAGCGCTGCAACTCGACGAGGAGGCGCTCACCGCGGTCGCCGAGACCACCGGCGGCGAGTACTTCAAGGCCGAGGACGCGCAGCAACTCAACGCCGTGCTGCGGGACCTGCCGAGCAACATCGAGCTGCAGACCAGGCAGACCGAGCTGACGGTCTGGTTCGCGCTCGTCGGCTTCCTGCTCGCCTTCGCCGGGATCGGGCTCTCCTTCTGGTGGAACCGTTCCCCGGCCCCGCGGCCGGTGGCGCAGCCGTAGCGGCTGGGGTCACCGGCCGACTCCCGCCGCCGCCGACGCCCGCCGCCGCCGACGCCCGCCGCCGCCGACGCCCGCCGCCGCCGACGCCAGATGCCGACGACTCCCGCCGCTGACGAATCGCGCGGCGTGCGTCGGAGCGCCAGGCTCACAGCTCGCGCAGGATGTCCTCCACCCGCTCCTTGGCGTCGCCGAAGAGCATGCGGCTGTTCTCCCGGTAGAACAACGGGTTCGGCACCCCCGCGTAGCCGGAGGCCATCGACCGCTTGAAGACGATCACGTGCTCGGCCTCCCACACCCGCAGCACCGGCATGCCGGCGATCGGGCTGGTGGGGTCGTCCTCGGCCGCCGGGTTGACCGTGTCGTTGGCGCCGATCACGAGCACCACGGAGGTGTTCGCGAAGTCGTCGTTGATCTCGTCGAGTTCCAGCACGATGTCGTAGGGCACCTTGGCCTCGGCGAGCAGCACGTTCATGTGACCCGGTAGCCGGCCCGCGACCGGGTGGATGCCGAAGCGCACCTCGACACCCCGCTCGCGCAGCCGGCGGGTGAGGTCGGCCACCGGATACTGCGCCTGCGCCACCGCCATGCCATAGCCGGGGGTGATGATGACCGACGACGCCTCCAGCAGCAGCTTGGCGGTCTCGGCCGCCGTGATCTCCTGATGCTCACCCAGCTCGGAGTCGCCGGGCGCGGCCACGGTCGCCCCGAACCCGCCCGCGATCACGGACAGGAACGAGCGGTTCATCGCCTTGCACATCACCCGCGACAGGTAGGCACCCGACGATCCCACGAGCGCGCCGGTGATGATCAGCAGGTTGTTGTTGAGCAGGAAGCCGGAGGCGGCCGCCGCCCATCCCGAGTAGCTGTTGAGCATCGAGACGACGACCGGCATGTCGCCACCGCCGATCGAGGCGACCAGGTTGATGCCGAGCAGCAGCGCGATGACGGTCACCAGGGCGAGCCAACCGACGTGCGGGTGCAGCACGAACCAGATGGTCAGGACGGCGAAGGCCACCAGCGCCGAGAGGTTCATGGCGTGCCGGCCGGGCAGCATGAGCGGTGCCGAGCTGATCCGGCCCGACAGCTTGCCGAAGGCGACGACCGACCCGGTGAAGGTGACCGCGCCGATGAAGACGCCGATGAAGACCTCGGCGTTGTGGACGTTGAGCAGCGCGCCTTCCAGGTGGCCACCCTCGGGCGCCGAGGCCGAGGCGCTCGGGTCCAGGTACGAGTTCCATCCCACGAAGACCGCGGCCAGACCGACGAAGCTGTGCAGGATGGCGATCAACTCCGGCATGGCGGTCATCTCGACCGTCGCCGCCCGCCAGATTCCGATGACCGCACCGATGATCAGCGCCTGGACCAGCAGCGCGATGCCGAGTCCGCTGATCGAGCCGGCGACCAGGCCGATCGTGGCGGCCAGTGCGACCGCCATGCCGACGATGCCGAAGACGATGCCGCCCCGCGCGGTCTCGTGCTTGGAGAGCCCCGCCAGGCTCAGGATGAACAGCAGGCCGGCGACGATGTAGGCCGCGGCCGCGGCTGAGTTCGCGGTCATCTGGTCATCCCTTCCGGAACATGCTGAGCATGCGTCGCGTGACCGCGAACCCACCGAAGATGTTGATGGCCACCAGCAGGGTGGCCGCGAAGGACAGCACCGTCACGAGCAGGTTGCCCTGCCCGAGCTGGAGCAGGGCACCGACGATGATGATGCCCGAGATCGCGTTGGTGACGGACATCAGCGGCGTGTGCAGCGCGTGGTGCACGGCGCCGATCACGTAGTAGCCGATGACCACGGCCAGCACGAAGACCGAGAAGTTCGTGGCGAGCTGGCTCGGCGAGAACGCGGTGAGGCCGAACAACGCCACGCACATCGCGGCCACCAGCAGGTAGCGCCGGCCCGGGCGCGGGGGCTCGGGCGCGGTAGCGGCAGCCCGTACGGGTTTCGCCGCCGGGCTCGCGACCGAGACCGGCACCGGAGGCGGTGGCCAGGTGATCTCGCCCGCGTGCACGACGGTGATGCTGCGCTGCACCACGTCGTCGAGGTCGAGCACCAGCACGCCGTCCTTGCCCGGGGTCAGCAGCTTGAGCAGGTTGACCAGGTTGGTGCCGTAGAGCTGGGACGCCTGCGCCGGCAGCCGGCCGGGAAGGTCCGTGTAACCGATGATCGTGACGCCGTTCGGTGTCCTGACCACCTGACCGGCGACCGAGCCGGCCACGTTGCCGCCCTGGGCCGCGGCCATGTCCACGATGACGCTGCCGGCCCGCATGCTCGCCACGTGCTGCTCGGTGATGAGCCTCGGTGCCGGCCGGCCGGGGATCAGCGCGGTCGTGATGATGATGTCGACATCGGCGGCCTGCTCGGCGTAGATCTCGGCGGCCCGCCGGTCGTACGCCTCCGAGGTCGCCGCGGCGTACCCGGTGCCGGTCTGCTCGACCTCGACGTCGACGGGCAGGTACTCGCCGCCCAGCGACTTGACCTGGTCGGCGACCTCGGGCCGCGGGTCGGTGGCCCGCACGATCGCGCCCAGCGACGAGGCGGCACCGATCGCCGCCAGCCCGGCCACCCCGGCACCGGCGACGAGCACCTTGGCCGGCGGCACCTTGCCGGCGGCCGTGACCTGGCCGGTGAAGAAGCGGCCGAACGCGTGCGCCGCCTCGATCACCGCGCGGTAGCCGGCGATGTTCGCCATCGAGCTGAGCACATCCATCGACTGGGCCCGGGAGATGCGCGGTACGGCGTCCATCGCCAGCGCCGTGACGCCCCGGGCGGCGAGCTTGTCGAGGAGCTCCGGGTTGAGCGCCGGCGCGAGCAGACCGACCACTGTGGACCCCGGTCGCAGCAGCGCGATCTCGTCGTCGGTCGGGGCGTTGACCTTGAACACGATGTCGGTGGACCACGCGTCACCGACGCTCGCCCCCGCCTCGACGTACGCCTGGTCGGTGAAGCTCGCCTTCACCCCTGCCTCGTGCTCGAGGACCACCTCGTAGCCCAGTCCGATCAGTTGCCGTACGGTTGCCGGGGTCGCGGACACCCGGGTCTCTCCGTCACGGACCTCACGGGTCACTCCAATGCGCACGGCACCGCTCCTCCGAGGGTTGAGGAAAGCTCCTTGCTTCACGCATTGTCCGGCAGCCCGCCGCTGCCGGCTCACGCGGGTTCGCTACGTCACAGTCGGTAGCCCCGGCCGGGCCGAAACCTCCCGGGTCGCCCGGTCGAGTTCCGACGCCAGCTCGCCCAGCCAGGCGGCGAATCCGGGCACACCCGGCACGGTCCGCGTCGCGATCTCCCGGAGTCGGTCACTGGTCTCGGCACCGTGGTCGACCAGCAGCGCGTGCCCGCCGGCCTCGATCGTCGCCCGAAAGGCGGGGAGATCGCCGAGATCGTCCCCGGCGTACGCGACGGTCCGTAGCCCGTTGGCCGCGATCAAGTCCCTGACCGCCGTGCCCTTGTCGACCGAGAGCGGCGCCCGCAGCTCCACCACGAGCTTGCCCGGCTCCCGGCGCAGGCCCGTGCGTTCACTGATCGCCGCGACGGCGTGCTCGACCCGCGCCTGCGCGGCCTGCTGGTCCAGCGCCTGGCGCCAGTGCACGGCGACGGCGACCCCGCCCTTCTCCTCCACCCGTACCCCGGGCAGGTCGGCGACGGCGGCCCGCAGTTCGCTCGTCGCCTCGGCCACGGCCGCGAGCCAGGGGGTCACCCCGGGATGCCGCGTGACCACGCCGTCGCGGAGTTCCTCCACTCCGTAGGAGCCGAGCAGCCGCAGTCCGGGCACGCCGGCCCGGTCGGCGAGGAACTCGACCGGACGGCCGGAGACCACGGCGACGACGCGCAGATGGTGGGCGATCCGCGCCAGCGACTGGTCCGCGCCGTCGGCCATCCGGCTCGTCGTGGGGTCGGCCACGATCGGCGAGAGCACGCCGTCGAAGTCGAGCAGCAGCCCGGCCCGGGCCGGCTCGGCGCACAGCGCCTGGATCGCCTGGTCCATCCGGTCCGCGTCTCCTCCCGATGATCGACACGTGACACTCGATGATATCGATGAAGCGCGGCGCACCAGGGCGATCGGCTCACTCGCTGGGATGTCGAGCATACCGGCGATCGTTGAAGCGTCAAATACTGAGTAGTACAGTAATGCCGTGTACGACATCCTCCACCCCGCGGTTCCGGGCGGCGCCTTCGACGAGTTCGTCACCACCGCGGCGCCCGCGAGCGCTGCTCAGCGTGGGTGGACCCCCCAGGACGGCGCACTGCCGGCGCTCTACCTGAGCCACGGCGCCCCGCCGCTGTTCGACGACGGGCCATGGATGCGGCAGTTGCACGCCTGGGCCCTGTCCCTGCCCAAGCCTCGGGCGATCCTGATCCTCTCCGCGCACTGGGAGTCGGCGCCGCTGGCCCTGTCGTGCTCGGCCGCGAACACCGAGCTGGTCTACGACTTCGGCGGCTTCGCGCCGCGCTACTACACCATGCGCTACGACACCCCCGACGCGAGTGACCTGGCGCGGCGGGTGATCGCCACGCTCCCGGACACCCAGCGCCCGTACGAGCACCGCAGCCGCGGCCTCGATCACGGTGCCTGGGTTCCGTTGAAGGTCATGTACCCGAACGCGGACATTCCGGTGCTCCAGCTGAGCCTGCCGACGCAGGATCCGGCGGCGCTGCTCGACCTGGGCCGGCGACTGCGCCCGCTGCGCGACGAGGGCGTGCTCATCGTCGGGTCCGGGTTCATGACGCACGGGCTGCCGTTCATCACCCGCGCGATGCTGCTGGAGAACCAGCCGCCGGGTTGGTCGCGGGACTTCGACGCGTGGGTGGCCGACGCGCTGGCCCGCGGCGACGTCGAGGAGCTGAGCCGGTACGCCGACCGGGCCCCGGGGATGCCCTATGCCCACCCCACCGTGGACCACTTCATTCCGCTCTTCGTCACCCTGGGCGCCGCCACCGACCCGGAGCAGCCGGCGACGACCACCATCGATGGCTACATGATGGGCCTGTCGAAGCGCTCGTTCCAGGTCGCCTGATCCGTCCGCCCGGCCCTCGACACCCGCCGAGCTCGCGGCCCCGGCCCGTACGGGTGAACGCGATGAGGACCGCGCCGGACCGCGGTGACCCGTACGGTACGGATGGGTGGCGGGAGCACCACGCCCCGAGCAGAGTCGCGGCAGCGAGGCGGAGGGGAAGATGCCGATCGGACCTCAGCCATCCGGCAGGCGCGGCACCGTGGGCCGGCCCTACAGCGCACTCAACCTGCGCCTGGCCCTCGCGTTGTTCGGTCTGGTCTTCTGCGGGGTGGTGGGCGCGCTGCTGCTGATCCGGCACGTCCTGCCGGTGCTCGGCTGGCTGCTGGTGGCCCTCGCCGTCATCGCCGCCGTCGACGCGGTCGTGGTGCAGTTGCGCCGCCGGGCCCGTGCCCGCGAGGAGGACGGCGGCCACTCCCTGTTCGAGTAGCCCGTACGGTGGACCGATGACCGGCGACGAGCGGGTACCGTCGCCGGACGTGCGGGCACCGTCATCCGGCGAGCAGGTACCGTCGTCCGGCGAGCGGGTACCGCCGTCCGTGCGTCCGTCCAGAGTGGAGCCCCGGTACGGTGCGGTGGACGTGCACTACCCCGACAGCGGCGGCGGCCGTGCCGCCCTCGTGCTCGCCGACGACCCGGGGTTCGGCACGCTGGTCGCCGAGCACGTGACGTGGTTGGAGACCGTGGCGCCCTACCAGCCCGGCTCGTTCTACACCCGCGAGCTGCCGGCGATCGAGGCCGTGCTCGCCGGCGCGGGACCGCTGCGGCTGCTGATCGTGGACGGCTACTGCGACCTGGACCCGGACGGGCGTCCCGGGCTGGGCGTGCACGTGCACCGCGCCTGCGGGGTCGCGGTGATCGGGGTCGCGAAGACCGCCTTCCGCTCCGCCACCCACGCCGTGATGGTCCATCGTGGACAGTCGCGGCAGCCGCTGTACGTGACCGCGGCCGGCCTGCCGGTCGACGAGGCGGTCGCGCTGGTCGCCGGGATGGCCGGTCCGCATCGGCTGCCCGATGCCCTGCGCCGGGTCGACGCCCTCGCCCGGGGCCACGCGGCGCCCAGCCCGACGCGGGGCTGACGCGTCACGTTCCGGTTTCTGTGCCAGCGGGGGCGTCAGGGCTGCTCGGGGGAGCGGGCGTCGCGAATGTAGATGAGGGTGTCGCCGCTCTCGATGGTGCGCACCTTCTCGCCCACGACGTTGACGAGCTTGCCCCGCCGGAACAGCCCGATCACCAGGTCGTCGAGGTCGCGGGGATGCAGGCCGATCTCGTCACGCCGGGCCGACCTGGTCGCCAACGCCACGCCCGAGCCGGGGTCGAGCAGCTCGCCGACCATGTCGATCAACGGCGGTGACGACGTCGACAGGCCCAGCAGCCGACCGGCGTTGGAGGACGAGACGACCACGTGGTGCGCGCCGCTCTGCTTGAGCAGCGGTACGTTCTCGTCTTCCCGGACCGACGCGATCACCCGTACCCGGCCGGCGGTGAGCTGGCGTACCGAGAGGGCGACCAGCACCGCGACCTCGTCGGTGTTGGCCGCGATGATCACGGTCTGGGCTTCCCGGACCCCGGCCTCGGTCAGCACCTCCGACCGGGTGGCGGTGCCCTCGACGACGACCAGGCCGTCGGCGGTGGCCTGACGTGCCGCCGGGGCATTCGGCTCGACGACGACGATCTGTTTGGGGCTGGTGCCGTTCTCGATCAACGCCCGTACGGCGCTGCGGCCCTTCGTGCCGTAGCCGCAGACGATCACGTGGTTCTTCAAGGTCCGTCTCCACCGGTTGAGCCGGATGGTGTTGCGGTACTGGGTGGTCAGCACCTCCAGGGTGGTGCCGACCAAGATGATCAGGAACAGGATCCGGGCCGGCGTCACCAGCAGCACGTTGATCAGCCGGGCCGAGGGGGCGACCGGCGTGATGTCACCGTAGCCGGTGGTGGAGAGCGAGACGACCGTGTAGTAGACGCAGTCGAGCAGGCTCAGCCCGTCGCCGGTGAGATCCCGGTAGCCATCCCGGTCCAGGTAGACGACGACGACGATGAACAGCACCAGCCCGGCCGCGGCCGCCAGCCGCAGACCGAGCGCCCGCAGCGGACTGTGCTGCGGCGCGGGCCACTGGATCATGGCGCGTTCACCGGCGCGCCTTGGCTGTGCACGCGAACACGCTAGACGGTCGGGTTCGCGCCCCGCGCCCGGAGGTCCTTACGAGGCGGCGCCCGACAGCCGCAGCGCCCAGGCGAGGCAGCCGAAGGACGCGGCGGCGGTGACCGTACGGGCAATGTTGAAGGCCACCCAGCGCGACTCGAACGCGGCGCGCGCCCCCGACGGGTCCGTACGACCGGTGACACCGAGCGCGCCGGTCAGCGGAACGTTGACGACCAGCGTGATCCCCAGCGACAGCAGGATCAGGACGAGCGCGGCGATGAGCCACCCGGTCTCGGCCCGAGCCGCGTCGCTGACCGGATTACCCCGCAGATGCAGCACGAGCGCCGCGGCGGACAGCGCGCCGGCACCGAAGAAGGTCGCCAGGAACCACGGGTTGAGGATCTCGACATTGATCCGGCGCATCGCGTCGACGAACGTCTCGTCCGACGTCTTGGCCAGGCCCGGCATCACCGAGACCGCGTAGCAACCGAAGACCCCGGCCACGAGGCCCACCAGCAGCGTCGCGAGCAGCAGGGTCACGGTGGCCCACGTGCTCATGGTCATCCTCCTTCGCGCCAACGCGCGATTCGTCGCGTCCTGGGCAGCAGGGTAGCGACGCCCGGTCCGGTCCGGTGGGGCCAAGGTCCTCTTGCGTGCTGACGGATTTCCGCCCCGTCGATCGCGACGACCGGGCCGTCACGCTCCCGGGCGATGGCTTCGTGCTGGGGCGGCGGGGCCACGCCCGCGGCGACCGGCGACAGCCCTCAGCGGTCGGGCCGCAGCACCCGTACGACGGCGGAGGCCAGGCGCAGCACACCGATCCCCGTGGGGTGGAACGGCGCGGGGTCGGCCAGGCCCTGCAGGTCCGGACCGAGGGTGTCGCTGACCTGCCCGCACAGCGGCGTCAGCACCGGCCGGGCCACGTCGAAGCCGTACTTCTCGGCGCCGGCCGTCAACACGTCGTTGAGCAGCCGGGTGCGGTCGGCGAGCAGGGCGATGTTCTGCTCCGACAGGCCCGGTGTCCCCGCGGGGCCCCGGGTGTCGTCGCACCGCGCGTCGCTGGCGAAGACGTCGTACGAGGTCATGACGACGACCTGGGGCGCTCCCGGCAGGTCGTTGAGGTCGCGCAGCAGGTCGCCGTACACCCGGTCGAAGGCGGCCAGCCGGTAGGCGAACTCGCCCTCGGTGAGCCGATCGGTGCAGTCGGGCACCCCGTAGCAGTAGCGCACCTGGTCGCTCCAGCCCAGGTCGTTGGGGCCGATCACGACGACGACGAACTTCAGCCCGGTCAGCTGGCGCAGCCGGCCGACCTGGGGCGGGACCGAGATCATCCCGGAGCTGGTGTTGACCGACTGCGGACCGCGCAGTCCCGCCGTGGTCGAGGCGCCCGAGCAGGCCAGATTCGCCACTGGTACGGATGTCAACGCGGCGATCTCGGCCGCGAGCGAGTCGCTGCTGCGGCCGCAGCCCAGGTCCTCCTCCGAGGCACCGTCGGGCGCGGGGCCGCCCAGCCGAGCGGCACGGGAGTCGCCGATGACCGCGCCGGTGAACCCGGGCACGACCGGACCGACCGCCGCCGGCGGCGTGTAGTAGTTGCCCACCAGGTCCGACAGCGACCGCACCTGGGTCAGCCCGTCGACCACCCCGTGGTAGGCCAGCACGCCGCAGCCGGCCCATGCCAGCAGCGCGGTCACCACGGCCCCCACGCCCATGGCGTGCACCTGGGTGCGGCTGCGCTGCCACAGCTCCGCCACGGTCAGCGGGGCCCGGGCGTCACCCCGGGGCGGCGCCTGCGGCTTGTCCGACCGGCGTCCACCCGGCTGGCGGTCACCGGCGTGGCGGTCGCCGGCGTGGTGGTCACCGGCGTGGTGGTCGCTGGCGTGGCGGTCGCCGGTTTGGCGGTCGCCTGTCCGGCGCTCGCCCAGCCCGTGCCAGCGCAGGTGCATCCGGGACTCGCGTCGCAGTCCGAACAGCACCCGCAGGCAGGCCGCGAGGGCGACGAGGGCGATCACGATCACGAGCAGCAGCACGGCGGCCCAGGCGTACCAGCGGATGAAGGCGTCGGCGATCTGCCGGGTGGCGGTCTCCCGCGCGTCGGAGCCCGTGAGCGCCGCCTCGGCGGCGGCGTTGCGTTGCACCGGCCCCAGGGTGATCCGCGGTCGCAGCGGTCCCAGGATGCGCAGTGGCGCCACGTCGAGCCGGGTGTTGCCGATCTGCACCAGTTGCGCCGGACCCGACACGGACAGGCTCGGCACCCGGGCGCCGACGGCGAGGTCCTGACCGGCGACGGTGGTGTGCTGGTCGGGCGTGAGCAGGATCGTCGCCGGCAGGCCCAGCAGCACCGACAGGATGATCACCACGATGCTCGGCGCCGTCGTGAGTTCGCGCAGGAACCGCGCCGGCCGGGTCGCGGGTGCCGCCGTGGCGTTGGGGCCCGGCGAACCGTCCGGCGCCTGGGGGTCGGCCGACCCGTGGGCCGCGCCGTCGCGGTCAGCCGATCCGCCCGTGGCGCCGTCGTCCCCAGCCCTCCAACGCACGGCGCACCCCCAAGCCGCGGCCATGCCGAACTTGCGGCAATTCGTACAAGAGGCTCAAACCTAGCACGGGTTCGGCGCGGCACCGGCCAAGATCATCAGAGCGGCGATGGGTGGGCTTGCCTGCCGCGGATAGCCTGCGCGGCCGTGACCCTGCCCCACGACTGTACGCCGGTGCCCCAGCGGTTGGCCCGGATGCGGGAGCTGCTCGCCGACCTCGACCAGTTCGCCCGCGGACTGTGGCCCGAGGCACCGTCCTACGCCCTCTCCGCGCCGCTGACCGAGGCACAGCTGGCGGCCGCCGAGGCCGAGCTGGGCGTCCGGCTGCCGGCCGAGTATCGCGAGTTCCTGCTCGTCGTCGGCACAGCCGGCGCGGGGCCGGACTACGGGCTGGTGGGGCCGGCCGGGTGGGCCATGGGCGACGAGCTACCCCGCGCGACCGCGACCGTGACCACGGTGGAGGGCGCCACCTTCACCGCGGGCACCGGGCCTCGCCCCGCCCTGGCCGGGCAGCCGGATCCGTCGCGCCCGTTCCCGCTGCGCGGGGCATGGACGTCTGACGATCCCCTGCCGGTCGTGCCGGGCGGGCACCTCTACGATGGCTGCATCCAGCTCAACGACATCGGCTGTGGCTATGCGACATTTCTCGTGGTCACGGGCGAGCAGCGGGGCAACGTCTGGGTCGACTACTCCGCCGGCGACGGCGCCATCGCGCCGGTGGGCGGGTTCCTCGACTGGTACGGGCGCTGGCTCGACGAGGTGGTCACCTCCCTGCTCTGCCCCGCCATCGGCTCGGCGCTCGACGCCGGGGAGCCGGGACCGTACGAGCGGTTCGTCCTGCGCTGGGCGGAGTGTTTCGAGCGGCGGGCGGCCACCGGCGAGCCGTCGGCGCTGGCCGACCTGGCGGCGTTGCGGCTCTACCAGGCGGCCACCGACCCGTCCCGGGCCCCGCAGGCGTACGCCCTGATCGAGCAGCTCGACGGCGAGTCCACAGTGGACGACGAGGTGGAGCGGCTCACCGCCTGGGCCGACCCCGCCGGGGTCGCGGCCGCCACCGGGCCGTCGCCCGACCCGGCCGCCGTGCGTCGTCCACTGTGGCGCGTGCGCCGGCTGCTCGCGGGCAATCCGCGGTGTCCGGCCGAGGTGCTGGCCGTGCTCGCGGGCGACGACCGCCACGAGGTGCGTCTCGCGGCGGTCGCGCACCCGTCCTGTCCCGCCACGGCGCTCGCCGCCCTCGCCGACGCCGCGCAGGCGCGTTGGTCGGCGTCGGCACCGCTGCCGACCCTGTACGAACTGGACCTCGTCGCCCGGCACCCGGCCACACCACCCTCCACTGTGGAGTTGTTGGCGGCGCTGGACGAGCGCCTGGCCGACGAGCTCGCGAGCAACGTGGTGCGCTCCGTGGCCCGACGGCCGGACCTGCCCGAGCCGCTGGCGCAGAAGCTGTCCCGGTCGCGCTGGCCCTGGGTGCGCGCGGCGGTGGCCGGCAACCCCGCCGCGCCCGCCCCGGCGCTGCGGCGGTTGGCCCGCGACGTCGACGCCGACACGACCGTCACCTACGCCCTCGCCGGCAACCCTGCCGCGCCCGCCGAGGTGCTCGACGTGCTGCGGTTGCATCCCTATGTATCGATGCCATTGGAACCGGTCGAGGAGGAGGCGGCCCGGCCGTTGGCAGCGTTGGTCGCCGAGGGCGCGGTCGCGGACCCGGACTACCCGCACGCCCTGCTGGGCCGGGCGATCGCCGACCCGGACCCGATGGCCGGCTACCGGGCCGGCCGCTCGCCCTGGCTGGACGCACCGTTGCTGCGCCAGCTCGCCGCGCACCCGTACGCCTACGCGCGCCTGTTCGCCTGCGCACACCCCGCCACGCCGGCGGACGTGCTGCTCGCGCTGGCGGCCGACCCCGTACCCATGGTGGTGCGGCGTGCGGCGCAGCGGGCCGAGGTGCCCGCCGAGGCCGCCGTACGGCTGGCGGAGCACGAGGAGGCCGAGTGCCGCTGGGGCGCCGCCGTCAACCCCAACCTGCCGGTCGAGACGCTGCGGCGGCTCGCGGGTGACGCCAGCGTCTACGTCCGGCGGGCGGTGCTGGCGAACCCGAACACCCCGCTGTCCACTGTGGAGTCTCTGGTACGGGACCCGGACCTGTTGGTCCGGCGGGTGGCGGGCAGCCGGGACGACCTGACCGAGGCGATGGTCACGGCGCTGCTGGCCGACCCGGAACCCGACGTCGTCGCCTCGGCCCGCTGGTTCCTGGCCCGCCAGCGCCTCCTGGCCTGACCCCGGTTGGTCAGGTGGCCCGGCGCCGGCGGCCCAGCAGGGCGGTGACCTCTTCGGCGATGGCGTGCTCCTCGTCGGTGGGCACCACGCAGACCGCCACCCGCCCGTGGTCGGGGGAGATCACCCGGGCGCGCGTGTCCGTGGCGGTGTTGCGCGCCGGATCGACCTCGATGCCCCAGTGGTCGAGCCCGGCGAGCGACAGTGCCCGGATCGACGGCGCGTGCTCGCCGATCCCGGCCGTGAAGACGACGGCGTCGAGGCGGCCGAGCACGGCGTGGTAGGCGCCCACGTACTTGCGGACGCGGTGGCACATCACCTCGATCGCCAGCGCCGCGTCCGGGTCGCCCGCGTCGCGGGCCGCGAGGACCTCCCGCAGGTCGGCGGCGCCCGCCAGCCCCGCCAGCCCGCTGCGCCGCACGAGCACGTCGTCGACCTCGTTGACGCTCAGGCCGGCCTGCCGCTGCAGGAAGACCACCACGGCGGGGTCGAGGTCGCCGCAGCGGGTGCCCATGACCAGACCCTCCAGCGGCGTGAAACCCATCGAGGTCTCGACGCTGGCGCCGGCGCGCACGGCGGTGGCGCTCGCCCCGTTGCCCAGATGCAGCACCACCAGGTTCAGCTCCCGCCACGGCCGGCCGAGCAGGTCACCGGTGTGGCGGGCGACCGCGGCGACCGAGATGCCGTGGAAGCCGTACCGGCGGATCCCGTGGGCGCGAGCCAGCCCGGCGTCGAGGGCGTAGGTGGCGGCCGGGGCGGGCAGGGTCGCGTGGAAGGCCGTGTCGAAGACCGCGACCTGTACGGCGTCGGGCAGCAGCCGCCGGGCCGCCTCGATGACCGCCGCCGCGGGCGGGTTGTGCAGCGGGGCCAGCGGGCTGAACTCGTGGATGGCGGCCAGCACCGCGTCGTCCACGATGGCGGGCCTGGTGAACCGCGCGCCGCCGTGCACCACCCGGTGGCCGACCGCGTCGATGTCCGCGGCCGCGCCGTCGAGACGGTCCAGCGCCTGCTCCAGCGCGGCGTGATGGTCGGGGACGGCCTCGCCGACGCGCTCCACCGTGCCGCGGCGGTCTCCCGCGGGGGTGGCCGGGTCGACGAGCAGATACTTCAACGACGACGACCCGCTGTTCAGCACGAGGATCACGACAGTGACGCTAGTGCCCGGCGCCGGCACGGACCGGGCCGTCGCCGAGTTGCCCGGCCGGCCGGGTCCGTGAGGGTGACCCGCGGCCGGGTCCGTGGGGGTGACCCGCGTAACGGGACGGCAATAATCAGTCGGAACTGTCGGACCCCTCCGGCATCATTCCGAAGCGTGAACCTCAAGCCGTACCGTCAGGTCCTCGCCGTGCGCGGCGTGCGCCCGCTGCTGCTCATCGGCATCCTGGCGCGCGTGCCGGCGACCGCCACGGGCATGGCGCTGACGCTGTTCGTGAGTTCGGCCGGGCAGACGTGGGCGCGGGCCGGGTTGGTGGTCGGCGCCTTCACGGTCGGTGCGGCGGTGGGACAGCCGCTCACGGGGCGGTTGGTGGACCGGCGTGGGCTGCGGGCCGCGATGGTGTTCACCACGTTCGCCCAACTGGTCATCTGGCCCGTCATGCCGCTGCTGCCCTACCTGGGTGTCGTGGTCGCGGCCGCGGCCGTCGGGGCGCTCGCGCCGCCGGTGTTCCCCGCGGTACGGCTGGGCCTGACCGCGCTGGTCCCGGCCGACGACCGGCGGGCGGCGTTCGCGCTCGATTCGATGATCGTCGAACTGTCCTATATGGTCGGTCCGGCGACGGCGGTCGTGGTCGCGACCAGTGTCTCGCCCGCCGCGGGCCTCTACGCGCTGGCCGCGGGGATGGCGGTGAGCGGCTTCCTGCTGTGCTGGCTCAACCCGCCCACGCAGCCGGAGGGCCACGAGATCCCCGAGGTGGCGCCGCCACGGCGCACCTGGTTCAGTCCGGGCCTGGTGGCACTGATGGTCGCCGGTGCCTCCGCCACGTTCGTGCTCAGCGCCAGCGAGCTGGCCCTGGTCGCCACCCTGCGGGAAACCGGTCAGGCGCAGTGGACAGGGTTGGCGATCGCGGTGTGGTGCGCCTACTCGCTCATGGGCGGCCTGGTCTTCGGCAGCGGCCGCTGGCGGGTCTCGGCCCTCGGCCTGATCGGTGCGCTGGGCCTGCTGACCATCCCGGTCGGGCTCGCGGGCGGGAACGTACTGCTGCTCCTGCTCTTCCTGCTGCCCTCCGGCGTGCTGTGCGCTCCGGCCATGACCGCGGCCAACGACAACCTCACCCGGATCGTGCCGCCGGCCTCCCTGGGCGAGGCGACGGGGGTGCTCGGCTCCGCCTTCCTCGTCGGGATCGCGCTGGGCTCGCCGTTCGGCGGGACGATCATCGACTCGGCCGGCCCGGGCTGGGCGTTCGCCGCGGCCGGGGCGGTCAGTGCCGTGCTGGTGCTGGCGGGCGTCCCGTTCTACCGCCGTCAGGAGCGGCTGACCGCGGCGGCGGAGGCCCGCCGTCTCGCCGAGGCGGGCGAGGTACCGGCCGGAGCGGCCGCCGATGGCGCGCCCCAGGCAGGTGTCGCTGGTGGTCCGGCCCAGCCGGGTGTCGCCGAGGACGGCGGGCCGCACGTGCGCGAACCCCAGCCCGCGGCTGCCCAGCGTTAGGAAGGTGCCCTTCTTCTACGCCTGGCGCTAACAAGGTGCCCTTGCTTTCCCAAGGACGGATCGTGGGATTGCGGCCGCCGTACAGTGTCGGAGTGGGTCCGTTGGCGCTGGTCGGGTCGGGGGAGTACACCCCGGCGATGCTGGAGGTCGAAGGCCAGCTCATCGCGGGGCGGCCGCCGCGTTATGTCCAGCTGCCGACCGCGGCCAGTGCCGAGGGGCAGGAACGGCTGAACTACTGGGTCGAGCTCGGGCGTGCGCAGGCCGCCCGGCTCGGGGTCGAGGCGGTGCCGCTGCTCGTCGCCAGCCGCGAGGACGCGCACGATCCCACCTTCGTCGAGCAGGTCGCGGGCGCCGGATTGATCTATCTCTCGGGCGGCAGTCCGAGCCTGCTCGCCGGGATTCTCCGCGACACTCCACTGTGGACGGCCATCGTCGAGGCGTGGCGGAACGGGGCGGCGCTGGCCGGGTGCAGTGCCGGGGCGATGGCGATGGCCGCGAACGTGCCCGACCTGCGCCATCCCGCGCGGGGCGGCGAGCCGGGGCTGGGGCTGCTGCCGCACATCCGGGTGCTGCCGCACTTCGACCGGATGGCCGGTCGCATCCCGGATGCGCTGACCAGGCCGTTCTTCCGGGGCGAGGAGGGCGTGCACGTGGTCGGCGTCGACGAGGACACCGCGCTCGTCGGCGGCCCGGACCGCTACACCGTTCAGGGCAGGCAATCGGCCTGGCTGCTGGGCAACGGCAGGCGCCGGCAGTTCAAACCCGGCGACGAGATCGACCTCAGCCCACCCTCCTCCTGACCCTTCGCGCCGATCTTGGGCTTTTCCGC
>Ga0164243_10003865_pt1 | contig 23730 bp, 23 predicted proteins | sample OricompcompostOP_FD_108781 | JGI IMG/M metagenome (GOLD analysis project Ga0164243, IMG submission 108781) | Organic Plus compost microbial communities from Emeryville, California, USA - Original compost - Organic plus compost (OP) | ecosystem: Engineered > Solid waste > Mixed feedstock >...
GCGCGTTCTGGAGCTCGTCGTCGACCGGGGCGGAGGTGTTCTCTGACACGTCGATCGTTTCCCTTCGCTGTCGGTGCGCGGGCCGGGTCCAAAGGCCCGCGTGCTATTCTGAATGCTACTCTTACCGGCCTCAGCCGGTGCCGTGAATAACACCGGGCCCCGTTCCGCCCGGTTGCTTACAGTAAGGGGGTCTCGCGCATGGGCCGTGGCCGTCAGAAGGCGAAGCACACGAAGATCGCCCGCGAGCTCAAGGCATACAGCCCCGAGGTGAACTACTCGGCGTTGGAGCGCGAGCTCGGACAGATGCAGGACAGCGACGACGCGTACGTCGACAAGTGGGCCGACCAGTACGCCGACGAAGACGAGGACCGGCTCGAGCGAGCCTGACCGGGTCTTCCGCCCCGCGGGGCACGGACTCTGGCCCTGACCGCCCGGCACAGCCCGGACGGTCAGGGCCTTCGTCGTGACAGGCGTTCGTCGTGACCGAGGTTCGTCGTGACCGAGGTTCGTCGTGACCGAGGTTCGTCGTGACGGGCGTTCGCCGTGCCCGGCGCCGGTCGCCGCCTGAACCCGCGCAACCGGGCACGACCAGTGCCCGGGCCGCCAGTGCCCGGTTGGCCAGTGCCGGCCTGTCACCCGGGCGGGAACGGCCGTCACCGGGCGGGAACGTCCGTCCGCCGGATCACCAGCGGCCGTGCCGGCGCTCCCACTCGTCCTCGATCGTCCGCCGGCGTCCGGCGAGGATCCCGGCCGGGATCGAGGCGACCAGCGCCGCCGCGACGACCACGAGCGGCACCTGCCAGCCCCCCGTGACCTCGTGCAGGACGCCGACGAGCACCGGGAAGACGGCGGCGAGCGTGTACCCGGCGCTCTGCACGAAGCCGCTGAGGGCGACGGCGCTCTCGGGCGTGCGGGCGCGGATGCTGATCAGCACCAGGCTCAGCGGGAACAGCGCGCCGACCAGGCCGTAGAGGCCGACCCAGAGCCAGACGAGCCCCGGCTCCGGCGCCAGGAGAAGGCCGAGGAGACCCACGAGACCGCCGACGACGCCGAGGAAGTACAGCGGCCGGGTGGCCTGGAATCGGACCACCAGCACCGGCACCAGCAGCGAGGCGGGGAGGCCGATGACCGCGAACAGCGACAGCAGGAGGCCCGCGGCGGACGCGCTCACGCCCGCGTGGTCGACGAGGATCGAGGGCAGCCAGGCGAACGCCACGTAGGCCATGGTCGAGGAGGTCCCGAAGACGACCGCGAGCGCCCACGACAGCGGGATCCGCACGACCCGCGCGAAGCTGCGGGAGTCGGCGGGCGCGGTGACGATCGGCCCGGTCGAGACCGCGGCCACCTCGTCGCCCTCGTCCGCCGGGCGGGTGAGCGGGGGCGTGGCCGGTGCGGCGGGCGCGCCCGTGGCGGCCGCCCGGTCCTTGAGCACGAGGACGAGCCAGGGAACGATCCCGGCGAGGGCGAACACGCCCCAGAGACCGAGGGAGACGCGCCATCCGGCCGCGTCGGCCACGGGCACCGCCAGCAGCGGCGGCAGGAAGGTGGAGAAGGCCATCGCCGTCGTGTACAGCGTCATCATGACGCTCAGGCGATCGGGGAAGTACCTCTTGACCAGGGGCGGCAGGAGGATGTTCCCCGTGCCGACGCCGGCGAAGATCAGCGCGGTCGTCAGCAGCAGCGTGACCGAGTCCACCGACAGCCCGCGCAGCACCAGCCCGAGGGCGACCGCCGAGAGGGCCACGACGGCCAGCCGCTCCAGCCCGAACCGCCGTTCGAGCAGCGGCGTCAGCAGCCCGAAGATCGCGAAGCACACCGGCGGTGCCGTGCCGATCAGCCCGATCACGGCCGGCGGCAGCGGGAAGTCGCCCGAGATGTGGTCGATGACGGGCGACAGCGAGGCCACCGCCGAACGGAGCGAGAACGCGCAGAGGAGGATGCCGAGAACCGCCAGCGTCCGCCCCTGCCACAGCGGCCGCGCCGCCGTCACGAGGTCTGTGCTCCCTCGAGCCAGGACAGGTATTCGTCGCTGACCGTGCCCGTCACGTACCGCCCGTCGAACGGGCTCATGTCGAGGTCGGTGAGGTCGGATCCGTCGATGATCGCCGCCTTGAGATCCTCGACCTCCTGGTAGACGATCCGGTCGCAGCCGAGCACCTCCGCGATCTCGGGGATCGTGCGCCCGTACGCGACGAGCTCGTGCTTGGAGGGCATGTTGATCCCGTAGACGTGGGGATAGCGGATGGGCGGGGCCGCCGACGCGAAGATCACCGAGGCCGCGCCCGCGTCGCGCGCCATCTGGATGATCTGCTGGCTCGTGGTGCCGCGGACGATCGAGTCGTCGATGAGCAGGACGTTCTTGCCGCGGAACTCGGTCGACATCGCGTTGAGCTTCTGCCGCACGCTCTTCTTGCGCACCGCCTGGCCGGGCATGATGAACGTCCGGCCGACGTAGCGGTTCTTGTAGAAGCCCTCGCGGTACTCGATGCCGAGCTTGCGGGCCACCTCCATCGCGGCGGGGCGGGAGGAGTCGGGGATCGGCATGACGACGTCGATCTGGTCGAGCGGCACGTGCCTGGCGATCGTGTCGGCCAGGCGCTGCCCCATCCTCAGCCGGGACTCGTACACCGAGACGCCGTTCATGACCGAGTCGGGGCGGGCGAGGTAGACGTACTCGAAGGCGCAGGGGGCGAGGACGGGGTCGGCCGCGCACTGCCGGGAGAAGAGCTCGCCCTCGGTCGTGATGAACACGGCCTCGCCCGGCTCGACCTCGCGTACGATCTCGTAGTCGGCGTTCTCGAGCACGAGCGACTCGCTCGCCACGACCCAGTCGTCGGCCGCGCCCTCGGCACCGGCACGGCGCCCGAGGATCAGCGGACGGATCCCGAACGGGTCGCGGAAGGCGAGCAGGCCGTGCCCGGCGATGATCGCGATGACCGCGTAGGCGCCCTCGATCCGCTCGTGCGTGCGCGACACGGCCTCGAAGATCCGGTCGGGGTCGAGGTCGATCGCAGAGGTGGTGGTCTGCAGCTCGTTGGCGAGCACGTTGAGGAGCAGCTCGGTGTCGCTGGAGGAGTTCAGGTGCCGGCGGTCGCGCTGCGCCATCTCGGCGGAGAGCTCGCGGGTGTTGGTCAGGTTGCCGTTGTGGATGAGGATGATGCCGTAGGGCGCGTTCACGTAGAACGGCTGGGCCTCCTCCTCGCTCGACGCGGTGCCCTTGGTCGCGTAGCGCACGTGCCCGAGGCCCACGTTGCCCAGGAGCGAGCGCATGTCGCGGGTGCGGAAGGCCTCGCGCACCATGCCCCTGGCCTTCGCCATGTGCATGATCCCGCCCGGCTCGGCGGTGGCGATGCCGGTCGCGTCCTGCCCGCGATGCTGCAGGAGCAGGAGAGCGTCGTAGATGTCCTGGTTGACCGGGCCGTTGCCGACCATTCCGACGATGCCGCACATAGGGGGTTAGTTCTTCTCGCCTTCTCGATAGGCGCCGACAAGGCGCACGGCCCCTCCGTCGACGCCCTTCGCCCCCTGCTCAAAGTCGCCGTCGGGCCGGCGATCCGTGCGCACGGACGCGACCTGCCAGGTGTCGATGCCGCCTGCGGTGAGCGCGGCGGCGATGTCGGGCGCAGCGCTCGCGTCGACGACCGCGAGGAAGCCGATCCCGAGGTTCCAGGTGCCCTCGCTCGACTCGAGGGTGGTGCCCGCGATGTCGCTCAGCACGCGGAAGACCGGCGCCGGCGACCAGGTGCCGCGATCGACCTCGGCCCAGCTGCCCCGGGGGAGGACGCGGGCGAGGTTGGCGGCGATGCCGCCTCCGGTGACGTGGCTGAGGGCGTGCACCGCATCGCCGAACGAGTCGGCGATGCCCAGCAGCGGCGTGGTGTACAGCCGCGTGGGCGTCAGCAGCGCCTCGCCCCAGGTGGCCCCGAGGTCGGCGGCCCGGTCGCCGTAGCCGATCCCCGCGTTCGCGATGATGTGCCGGACCAGGGAGTAGCCGTTGGAGTGCAGTCCGCTGGAGGCGAGGGCGAGCACCGCGTCGCCGTCGCGCACCCGCTCGGCGCCGAGGAGACGGTCGGCCTCGACCACGCCGGTCGCGGCGCCCGCGACGTCGTAGTCGTTGATGCCGAGGAGGCCGGGGTGCTCGGCCGTCTCACCGCCGACGAGGGCCGTTCCGGTGAGGGTGCACGCCTCGGCGATCCCGCGGACGATGTCGGCGATGCGCTCGGGGAAGACCTTGCCGCAGGCGATGTAGTCGGTCATGAACAGCGGCTTCGCGCCGACCACGACGATGTCGTCGACGACCATGCCGACCAGGTCGTGCCCGATCGTGTCGTGCTTGTCGATGGCCTGGGCGATCGCGACCTTCGTGCCCACCCCGTCGGTGCTCGTGGCCAGCAGCGGACGCGTGTATCCCCGCAGGGCTGACGCGTCGAACATCCCCGCGAACCCGCCGACGCCGCCCAGCACCTCGGGGCCGTGCGTGGCGCGCACGGCGGATTTCATGAGCTCGACGGCACGATCGCCGGCGGCCGTGTCGACGCCGGCCGCGGCATAGGTGGGGGAGGACACGCGAATAGCCTACCGTCGGGCGCGGCCCCCGGGTCCCGCCGCCGTGTCGCCTCGCAGCTCCGATCCGTACCATGGGGCCATGGCCGACAAGCCGCAGTGGCTCGTGCGCGAGGACGCCGGGATCCCGGTGCTCGTCGCCCTCGCCCTGCGCCAGGATCTGGGGATCCGCGAGCCGGCCGACCTGCCTCCGCTGCGCGACCGCGCCACGCGGGCGCCCGACGCGCCGGAGGCGTCTGCGGAGCTGGAGCGCCAGTGGCTCGCGTACTGGGAGATGACGGTCGAGCCGATGGCGCATCCGTCCGACGTGCCCCTGGAGCTGATCGACGGGTTCGACACCCTCGTCGCCCTGCCCGCGCGCGGAGCGGACGAGCTGCGCGCCGCGATCCTGCCCCTCGGGCCCTCGACCGTCTCCTACGCCCGCGAGGTGCAGGCGCGCTACGCGCGGTCGGTCTCGAGCGCGGGCGACGCGTACCGCGCCTATGCCGGGGCGATCGCGGAGCACGAGCGCGAGGTGGGGCGCCGCGCGCACTCCTTCGAGCTCAACGTGCACGTGCTGCCCCTCGCCCAGCGGGGGATCTGGTGGATCGGCGCGATGAGCGTCGCCGTCACCGACGGGCTGCGGCGCGACGTGGTGGCGTTCGACGCCGCCATCCGCCCCGTGATCGCCGAGCTGGCCTGACCCGGCGACGCGGGCCTGACCCGGCGACGCGGGCCTGACCCGGCGACGCGGGCCTGGCCCGGCGGAGCTCGCCTGACCCGGTGCGCTCCGCTCCCGTCCCGAACTCTGTCGCTCTCACGGCCCGATAGCGACAGAATTCGCGACGGGAGCCAGAGGCCGAAGCCTGGCCGCCCTGGGACGCGTCACTCCGCGGGCTACTCGGCGACGGTCTCGCGCTCGACGCGGACGGTGCGCTCGGTGCGCCGGGCCGTCCGCTCCAGGACGAGCGCGACGAGACCGCCCAGGGCGATGCCCGCCGGCGCCGTCCACAGCAGCAGGAAGCCGAACACCTGGCCCGCGGGGTAGGTGACGCCGAGCGCCTCGGACGGCTCGAAGCTGCCGGTGAAGGTCAGGATCACAGCGACGATCAGGCCGAGCACGGCCCCCGCGCCGAAGAACACGCCCCAGCGCGGCGCACGGCGGACGCGGGCCTCGACGGACTCGTCGCGGACGGTGCGGGGCTCGCTGCTCATGGGGCTATTCTCCCACGCCCGCCATGGCCCTCGCGTGTCAGGGTCGCAGAGGCAGCAGGTCGGCGAGGTCGGCGCGGGTGCCGGAGGCGTGGATCCGGCCGGACGCCATGGCCTCGCTCCACGAGGACGAGCCGAGGGCGATCGCGATCCAGGTGGCGGGGTCGGTCTCCACGACGTTCGGCGGGGTGCCTCGCGTGTGCCGCGGCCCCTGCACCACCTGCACGGCGCCGAACGGAGGCACGCGCACCTCGACGCTGTTGCCCGGCGCCTTCTCGTCAAGCAGCTGGAGGAGGTAGCGGACGGCGGTGGCGTACACGGCCCGGGCGGGCCTCTCCCCCTCGTCAAGGGCCTTCGTGACCTCGGCGAGGGCCTGGCGCCCCGTCTCCGTGTCGATCTTCGCCGCCATCCTCCCAGCCTAGGCCGCGCCGCGGGTGCCGGCCGGGGCCTGCCTCCGACCGCCCCCGCCTCTCCGTCCGCGCCTACGCTGGTGTCATGTCCGACGCCATCCACGCCCCCGGTGACGCGGCCCCCGGTGACGCGGCCCTCGGCGGTGCCGCTCCCGGCGGACCGGCTCCCGGCGGCCCGGCGACCGCCGCCGGTGCCAGGGCGGAGCTCCTCGCGGCGGCCTCGTCCCCGGCGTGGGGCTCGCTCCTGCCCGCGGCTCCGTCCGACGCCGTGCCGCGCGCGGCGGCGGTGCTCATCCTCTTCGGCGTCCTCGACGCCGCGCTGGCACCGGCCGACGCCGCCATCGCCCGCGACCTCGACGTGCTGCTGCAGAAGAGGGCGGACACCCTCTCGTCCCACCCTGGCCAGGTGTCGTTCCCCGGCGGCAAGGCCGAGCCCGGCGACGCCGATGCGGCCGCCACCGCCCTGCGCGAGGCGCAGGAGGAGACGGGCCTGGACCCGTCCGGCGTCGAGGTCCTGTCGGTGCTGCCCGAGCTTCCGCTCATCGCCAGCAACCACCGGGTCACGCCGGTGCTGGGCTGGTGGCGGCGCCCCTCGGCGGTCGCCGCCGTGGACCACGCCGAGACGGTCGAGGTCTTCCGGATGCCGGTCGCACACCTGCTCGACCCCGCCCACCGCTTCACCGCGGTGCGACGGTACGGCGACCGCGTCTTCCGTGCCCCCGCCTTCGACGTCGACGGCACCGTGGTCTGGGGATTCACGGCGATGGTGCTGGACGGCCTGTTCGAGGCGGCCGGCTGGACCGTGCCGTGGGATCGCTCCGTCGAACGGTCCGTGTGACCGGAGTCGTTCCGCGGAACGGCCCGCCTGAGGGGAGCGGATCCGCCGGACCTCCCGTGCGGCGGGACCGTGCCGCCGGGCCTCCCGTGCGTCGGGACCGTGTGTGCCGCCGGGCGGTCCGCGTGAGCACCGCCCGGCCGGACGGGGCGTGCGAGCCGGGTCGATAGGCTGGCCGGGTGAAGATCCTCGTCCTCGGTTCCGGTGCCCGCGAGCACGCGATCATCCTCGCCCTGCGGTCGGAGGAGGCCGCCCACGACATCCTCGCGGCACCCGGCAACGCCGGCATCGCGCAGGACGCGACGCTCGTCGACCTCGACCCGCTGGACGGCGCGGCGATCGCCGAGTACGCGAACGCGCACGCGGTCGACCTGGTGGTGGTCGGACCCGAGGCCCCGCTCGTGGCCGGGGTCGCCGACGTCCTCCGCGAGCGCGGGATCCCGGTGTTCGGTCCCGGCCGCGCCGCCGCGCAGCTGGAGGGGTCGAAGGCCTTCGCGAAGCGGATCATGGACGCGGCGGGCGTGCCCACCGGCCGGGCCGTGCGGGCGGCGACGCTCGCCGAGGTCGAGGCGGCCTTCGACGACCTGGGCGCCCCGCACGTGGTGAAGGCGGACGGTCTCGCCGCCGGCAAGGGCGTGATCGTGACCGAGGATCGCGACGAGGCCCTCGCCCACGCCGCGCAGTACCTCCCGGCCGGCCCGGTGCTGGTGGAGGAGTTCCTCTCCGGACCCGAGGTGTCGCTGTTCTTCCTCAGCGACGGCGACACGGTGCGTCCGCTCAGCCCCGCCCAGGACTTCAAGCGCGCCTTCGACGGCGACGCCGGCCCCAACACCGGCGGGATGGGCGCCTACTCGCCCCTCCCCTGGCTCGCCGAGCGGTTCGGCAGCGCCGAGGCCTTCGTCGACGAGGTGACCCGCACGGTCGCCACCCCGGTGATCCGGCAGCTCGACGCCGAGGGGACGCCGTTCATCGGGCTGCTGTACGCGGGGCTGATCCTCACCCCCGCGGGGATCAGGGTGATCGAGTTCAACGCCCGGTTCGGCGACCCCGAGACCCAGGTGGTGCTTCCGCGGCTGGTCACGCCGCTCTCCGGCCTTCTGCTCGCCGCCGCCTCCGGGACGCTCGAGGACCAGCCGCAGCCGGTGTTCTCCGACGAGGTCGCGGTCACCGTCGTCCTCGCGAGCGAGGGCTATCCCGAGGCGCCGCAGGCCGGCCGTCTGATCGAGGGGCTGGACGAGGCCGCGGCGGTCGAGGGCGTCCGCATCGTGCATGCGGCGACCGCCGGTCCCGACGCCCCGGGCGGCGCGCTCGTCGCCTCGGGCGGGCGCGTGCTCAACGTCGTGGCGACCGGCGCCGACGTCGCCGACGCCCGGGCGCGCGCCTACGAGGCCATCGGACGCATTCGGCTCGACGGCGGGCACTACCGCCGCGACATCGCCGCTCGCGTCGCGTCCTGAGGCCCTGCGGCGCGCCGCAGGATGCTGACGCTGCGGTAGTCCTTCGCCGGCCCCTCGGCGTCCCAGCGCACGGCCCACAGCACCACCTCGCCGGCGGGCGAGCGGACGAAGCCCATGCGCGCCCGGTAGGCGTCGCTCCCGCAGGCGTGCGCGATGGGCGCGTCCGGTTCCCAGGCGAAGAACCGCCTGCCGTCGGCGAACGAGACCGCCCAGTCGCCCCGGTCGTCCTCGGCGACCGAGAGCTCGCGCTCGACCGGCGTGGTCCCCGACGCCCAGGTCATGACCCCGCGCTCGGTCCAGACGATCCGTCCCGGGTCCGCGGCCGCGAGACGCGTCGTGCCGCTGACCGCGTACCACTCGCCGCTCCGCCGGTCGAGGATGCGCCGGTCGAGGAGCCAGTCGCCCACGAGCGCGGGAGGAAGGGTCGTCGAGCGCATGCCCCCATCCTGACGCACGGGTGCGGGAACGGGCGGGCGCAGGAGGGACCGGCTCAGATCCCGCCGTCGACCGAGCGGATCGTCTCGCCCGGCTCGTCGGGGACGAGCACCGGGGTGTCGCGGTTGAGGCTCTCGCCGCGGAAGAACCGCTTCGAGCGCGGGAAGAGGTACCACAGCGCCATGAGCACCACCCCGAACAGGAGCGAGCCGATCCCGACCACGAACGTGCCGCCGATCCCGAACAGCACCGTGTTGCCGTAGTCCACCGCCCACATGTCGATCGCGGACTGGACGAAGGCGTAGGTGAGCATGAGCGCGCCGAGGAGCGGCAGCAGGCCCTTGACCACGAAGGCGCCGGCGGACGAGAACAGCTCCCGGCGGAAGTACCAGACGCAGGCGTACCCGGTGATCGCGTAGTAGAAGGCGATCGCGAGGCCGAGCGAGGCGATCGAGTCCTGCAGGATGTTGTCGCTGATGAGCGTCATGCCGACGTAGTAGGCGACCGCGACCACGCCCATCACGAGGGTCGAGAACGACGGCGTCCGATAGCGCGGGTGCACGTCCTTGAACCTCGCGGGAAGGGCTCGGTACACGCCCATCGCGAGCGTGCCGCGGGCGGTGGGGAGGATGGTGGTCTGCGTCGACGAGACCGCCGAGATGAGCACGGCGACGACCAGCACCCAGCCGAACGGACCCAGCAGGCCGTCCTTGATCGACAGGAAGAAGTCGTCGGCGTTGGCGGCGTTGCCCAGCCCCGAGCCCTCCTCGCCGAGGCCGGCGTACATCATCGCGGCGATCGTGACGCCCACGTACGTGACCAGCAGCAGCACGCAGGTGAGGAGCGCAGCGAGGCCGGGGATGCGCTTGGGGTCCTTCGTCTCCTCGTTCAGGGCCAGGCAGGTGTCCCAGCCCCAGTAGATGAACAGGGCGAGGAGGACGGCCTCGGTGAACCCGCTCCACGACGTCATCGCGAAGGGGTTCAGCCAGGACCAGTCGAACGGCGTGGGGTCCGGCGCGGTGCCGGCGAAGAACTGCACGAACGCGGCGATCACGAAGACGGCGAGCGCGAGGTACTGGATCGCCAGCAGCAGGTTCTGGATCTTCTCGCCGATCTCCACCCCGCGCCAGCTCACCCAGGTCATCGCCGCGATGAACGCGACCGCGACGAGGATGACCCGCCAGTCGTCGTTCTCGAACGAGAGCCCGAACAGCGCCCAGAAGTAGATGCTGCCGATCTGGGCGAGGTTGGCGAGCACGACCATGCCGGCCACGGCCACGCCCCATCCGCCCATCCAGCCGACCCAGGGCCCGAACGCCTTGGTGCCCCAGGTGAAGGTGGTGCCGCAGTCGGGGACGTCGCGGTTGAGCTCGCGGTAGGCGAAGGCGATGAACAGCATCGGGACGAACGCGATGACGAACGCGATCGGCGCCTGCGCGCCGATCGCCAGCACCACGAATCCCAGGCTGGCAACGAGCGAGTACACCGGAGCGGTGGAGGCCAGGCCGATGACCGTGGAGCCCCACAGGCCGAGCGTTCCCGCGGCCAGTCCCTTCCCGTCGGTGCGGCTGAGGTCGATCGGGGTCGTCGTCATATCGTCTCCAGGGCAGCGTCGCCGGTCGGGTGGCTGCGCCGAGGGAAGCCGGAGCGACGCTGCTGCCGGTGGCGCTGATGCCGCCACAGCATAGGGCAGGGGCTCGATGCCCGTCCAGAGTCGAGCGCTCCTGTCACGGGATCCGCGGCGCGATCTTCCGCTCCGCCTGCGGCGACACCCGCCGCTCCCGTCGCGATTTCTGTCGCTTTGTGCGGGACGTGGCGACAGATTTCGCGCCGGGAACAGAGGTGGGAGACGGATTTCGGGACCGGAGCCCAGCACCTGGAGCTCGGCCGCGAGCCCGCGACGCGACCGGGCGGCCCGCGACGCGACCCGGCGGCCGTCGCCGGCGGGCGACGCGACCGGGCGGCCGTCGCGAGCGGGCGCCTCAGCCCTTCGGTGCGTGACGGCCGAGGAAGAGGGCTGCGATCAGGGCCACGGCCATGATGCCCGCCGGGAGCAGCATGGTCTGCGCCATCGCGGTCGAGAAGGGCCCCGCGACCGCCTCGGGAAGGGTGCCGCCGCCGATCCCGCCCGGGGCCTCGCCCGCGCCGGGGAGGTTCGCCTCCAGACGCGCCTGCATGAAGGCGGCGATCGCGGCCGAGCCGATGACCGAGCCGATCGTGCGGGTGGTGTTGTAGATCCCGGCGCCCGCTCCTGCCTGCCGCGGAGGGAGGCGTCGCGTCGCGGTCGTCGCGAGCGGGCCCCACATGCCCGCGTTTCCGATCCCGAGCAGCGCGGAGGGCAGCAGGAACATCCAGATCGGGGTGTCGGGTGACATCAGCGAGGCGTTCCACAGCAGACCGCCGGCGACGAACAGGAGGCCGGGAATCAGGATGAGCCGGGGGTCGACCCTGTCCAGCAGCGAGCCGGCCAGCGGCGCGAGCGCGCCCGAGATCACGGCCATGGGGATCATGAGCAGCGCCGCCTCGGTGGGCGTGAGCCCTCGCGCCAGCTGGAGGAAGAACATGTGCGGCAGCGACATGCCGGTGACCGTGAACCCGACGGCCGCGATGGCCAGGTTGGCCCCCGAGAAGTTGCGGTCGCGGAACAGCTCCAGCGGCACGAGCGGCTCGCTCCTGGTGCGCCGCTGCTGGAACACGAACACCGCCATCAGCACGAGCCCGGCGATGATCAGGCCCCACACCGTGATGGGCCCGGCGATCGTGCCCCAGTCGTACTTCTCGCCCTCCTGGAGTCCGAAGACGATGAGGAACAGCGCGACGGCGCTGAGCACGACGCCGACCATGTCGAAGCGGTGCGGGTGGGTCTCCAGGCGCGGGACGAAGACCGCGGCCAGCACGAACCCGATGACGCCGACGGGCACGTTGATGAAGAAGATCCACTCCCAGCCGAGGCCGTCCACGAGGACGCCGCCGAGGAGCGGGCCCACCAGCGTCGCGACGCCGGCGGTCGCGCCCCACAGCCCCATCGCCGCCCCGCGCCGCTCGGGCGGGAAGGTGCGGGTGATGACCGCCATCGTCTGCGGCGTCATGAACGCCGCGCCCAGCCCCTGCACGGCCCGGGCCACGATGAGACCTTCCAGGGTCGTCGAGAGCCCGCACCACAGCGAGGCGCCGGTGAAGACGACCAGGCCGATGAGGTAGATGTTCTTCGGGCCGAACCGGTCGCCCAGGCGCCCGGTGATCAGCAGCGGGACGGCGTAGGCGAGCAGGTAGGCGCTGGTGACCCACACCACGTTGTCGAGGTTGTTGGTGCCGGGGTCGAGGGCCGCCTTGATGGCGGGGTTCGCCACGAAGACGATCGTGGTGTCGACCAGGATCATGAAGAACCCGATGACGAGGGCCCACAGGGCCGGCCACGGGCCGCGCGGGCGTGCCGGGGCGGTGCCGGTCGTCGACCGCACGGCGGTCGGAGAGGGGTCGGTCATTCGCGTGCAGCCTTTCGAGGTGCGTGATTCGTGCGGGGCGGGACGGGCGCCGCGGCGGGCGCCTGGCCCACGCCCCAGGGGTAGTCCGGCCTCGCGAGAGTGACGAGGAACCGGTCGGTCCAGCTCAGGTCGGCGCTCAGCATCGCCTCCCTGCGGTCGTGCTCGACGAGGAACTGCTCGGGGACGGCACGGCTCCGGGCGGACGCGAGACCCGAGCGGAGCAGGTCGAGCTGCTCGGCGAGCAGGTCCCGGCGGCGCGAGAGGAGGAGGGCGACCTCCTCCCTCGGCAGGTTGTGCGCCTCGGCGAGCGCCACGGTGAACTCCGCGTCGCGGTCGAGGCGGGAGAGGCCCTGGCGCACCCACTCCTCCAGCACCTCCGTCCCCTCGTCGAGGAGCGTGTAGGTGGTGCGCTCCGGCCGGTTGCCCTCGCGGTCCACGCCGATCTCGGCGATCAGCCCGTCCCGCTCCAGCCGCGCGACCGTGTGGTACAGCGTGCCGTTGGTGAGCCGCACCATGCGGTCGTCCTTGCGGAACCGCAGCAGCCGCAGCATCTCGTAGGGATGCATGTCGGCCTCGCGCAGCAGCGCGAGCACCATGACGCCCAGCGGCGTCGGCGTGCGGCCCCTCATCCCATCCTCCATGTCGATTAGTCCAGATGGACTATATCGCATCCTCGCCGGACCGCGCTCCCGCCGGACGGACGGGCGGGACCGGGTCGGCGCGGCCGCATCCGGCCGGCGGACGTGACGGATCGAGCCGCACGGGATAATGGGCGGGTGAGCACCCCCGCGACCCCTGCGAACGACGTCCCCGCCCGCATCCCCGGCTGGCGGCACCTCTACTCGGGCAAGGTCCGCGACCTCTACGCCTCGGAGGACGCCGACGACACCCGCCTCCTCGTCGTCGCGTCGGATCGCGTGAGCGCCTTCGACGTCGTGCTGGAGCCGGGGATCCCCCGGAAGGGCGCGCTGCTGACCCGCCTGAGCCGCTGGTGGTTCGACCGCCTCGCCGAGGGGCCGCACCCCGTCCCGAACCATCTCGCCGAGGGCGAGGTGCCCGCCGTCGTGGCGGACAGGGCGATGCTCGCGCGCTCGCTCGACATGCTCCCGATCGAGTGCGTGGTGCGCGGCTACCTCACCGGCTCCGGGTGGGCCGAGTACCGCGCGTCCGGCACGGTCTGCGGCATCCCCCTCCCCGCAGGCCTGGGCGACGGCGACCGCCTTCCCGAGCCGCTGTTCACGCCCGCCTACAAGGCGCCCCTGGGCGAGCACGACGAGAACATCGGCTTCGCCCGCGTGGAGGAGCTGGTGGGCGCGGAGCGCGCGGCCGAGCTCCGCGACGTCTCGCTCGCCGTCTACCGGCGCGCGAGCGCGATCGCCGAGGAGCGGGGGCTCATCCTCGCCGACACGAAGTTCGAGTTCGGGGTGGACGCCGACGGCACGCTGCGCCTGGCCGACGAGGTGCTGACCAGCGACTCCTCCCGCTACTGGGACCTCGAGGCCTGGCGCACCGGCGCCACGCCGGAGGAGCGGATGGCGAGCTTCGACAAGCAGATCGTGCGGGACTGGCTCGCGGCCCACTGGGACAAGCAGGGCGAGCCGCCGGCCCTCCCCGCCGACGTCGTCGAGCGCACCGCGGCCCGCTACGCCGAGCTCATCGACCGCCTCACCGCGTAGTCCGGCCCGGACCCGACGCCGTCCCGGACCCGACGCCGTCCCGGGCCCGACGCCGTCCCGACGGCAGGATGCCGGGCCGATGGAGGAATGGCGGCGAGGTCCGCCCTCCCGCCCGCCACAGCCGGGCCGCAGCGGAGCCCGGCCGGGAGGGCTGCGCTCCCAGGGAACGCTCAGGATAAGGTGGCGTGCAGCCTCCGTCCCCGACTCCGAGGAGCCCCCATGCCTCTGTGGAAGATCCACGGCGACGGCCGCACCGTCGAACCCGGCGCGGTCGTCCGTCCCGATGAGCGCCTGAACTGGCCCGCCACGATCGCGATCGGCGTGCAGCACGTCGTGGCGATGTTCGGCGCCACGTTCCTCGTGCCGATCCTCACCGGGTTCCCGGTGCCCACCACGCTGCTGTTCAGCGGCCTCGGGACGATCCTCTTCCTCCTCGTCACCCGCAACAAGCTGCCCAGCTACCTCGGCTCGTCGTTCGCGTTCATCGCCCCGGTCACGGCCGCGACGGCGGCGAACGCGACCGGCGGGTCCGACGGACGGGGCGCGGCCCTCGCCGGGATCGTCGCGGTCGGCGTGCTGTTGACGATCATCGGCGTCGTCGTCCACACCGTCGGGGTGCGCTGGGTCGACCGCTTCCTCCCGCCCGTGCTGGCCGGGGCGATCGTCGCGCTGATCGGCTTCAACCTCGCCGGCGACGCGCACGGCAACTTCGTGACCTCGCCGCTGACGGCGACGTTCACGCTCGCGGTGACCATCCTGTTCGCGGTGCTGTTCCGCGGCTTCCTCGGCCGGATCTCGATCTTCCTCGGCGTGATCGCGGGGTACGTCTTCGCCGGGATCCGCGGCGAGCTGGACTTCGCGGCCGTCGAGAAGGCCGACTGGGTGGGCCTTCCCACGTTCCACCTGCCCGACTTCGCCTCGCCGGGCACCTGGTCGGTGATGGCGATGTTCCTCCCCGTCGTCCTCGTGCTCATCGCCGAGAACGTCGGCCACGTGCGCGGCGTCGCGACGATGGTCGAGGACCCCTCGATCAACAGGCAGACCGGCAAGGCGCTCATCGCGGACGGCCTGTCCACCTCGGTCGCCGGCTTCTTCGGCGGCTCGGGCACCACGACCTACGGCGAGAACATCGGCGTGATGGCCTCCACCCGCGTCTACTCGACCGCCGCCTACTGGGTGGCGGGCGTCGCGGCGATCCTGCTCAGCCTGTCGCCCAAGTTCGGCGCGATCATCAACTCGGTGCCCCCGGGCGTGCTCGGCGGCATCACGACCGCGCTCTACGGGCTCATCGGGATCATCGGCGTGAAGATCTGGGTCGACAACCGCGTGGACTTCTCCCGCCCGGTCAACCAGTACACGGCGGCGGTGGCGCTCATCCTCGCCGTCGGCGGGTTCGTGGTCAAGGACGAGGGATCGGGCTTCGAGCTCGGCGGGATCGTGATCGCCACGCTCGCGGCGATCGTGATCTACCACGGCGGCAACCTCATCGCCCGCCTGCGCCGCTCCGGCGCCGACGACCCGCGTCCGCTGGAGGCGGTGGGCCCGCTCGGCGGCGATCCGGACTAGGCGGCACGCCGGGCCGGGCGGCTCAGGCGGAGGCGCGGACCACCAGCTCGGTCGGCATGATCGTCACGTGCGGCGGCTCGCCGCCGGCGAGGACGTCGATGACGACGGACGCCATCGTCTCGCCCTCGTCGTGCATCGGCTGGCGGACCGTGGTGAGCGGCGGGTCCAGGGTCTCCGCGATCTGCGAGTCGTCGTAGCCGACCACCGCGACGTCCTCCGGGACGCGCAGCCCCGCCCGGCGCAGCACGCGCACGGCGCCGGCGGCCATGAGGTCGCTGCCGACGAAGACCGCGTCCGGGCGCGGCCCGCCGCTCTCCAGCAGGCGGGTCATCGCCTCGGCCCCGCCCGTCTCCGAGAACCCGCCGTCCTCCTCGCCCGCCGGCTCGAGGCCCGCGTCGGCGAGCGCCGCACGGAACCCGTCCAGCCGGTCCTGCGCGGGCGGCATGGTGAGCGGCCCCGTGATCGTGGCGATGCGGCGGCGGCCGCGCGCGATCAGGTGCTCGGTCGCGATCCGGCCGCCCTGCACGTTGTCGACGTCGACGACGTAGTCGGAGGGACGCGCGTTCGCCGGCCGTCCGCCGAAGACCACGGGGACGGCCTCGGCGATCCGGTCCACGAACGCGTCGCTCGTGTGGTGCGACACGATGATCGCCGCGTCCACCCCGCCGTTGCGCACGAAGCCGGTCATCTTGCCGCGGTCGTCCTCGCTCGCCACGAGCAGCGTGAGCACGTAGTCCGACTCGGCGAGCCGCGCGCTGATGCCCGCCACGATCGCCGCGAAGAACGGGTCGCCGAAGAAGCGGGTCGTGTCCTCGGGGACGACGAGCGCGATCGCGTGCGTCTGACGGCTCGCCAGCGAGCGCGCCGCCCGGTTGGGCACGTAGTCGAGGAGCACGATCGCGTCCTGCACGGCCGCCAGCGCGTCCGGGCTGACCGCCGTCGACCCGTTGACCACCCGCGACACGGTCGACCGCGACACCCCCGCCGCCGCCGCGACCTCCTCGATCGTCACCCGCCCCATACGCTCCCCGTCTCCTCCGTACGTCTCCTGCACGCCGGGGCCCGCTCCCAGAGGACGATGCCCGTCCCGGTGCCGGGACAGACGACGTGATGAGCGGCGCGGGTCAGATCGCTCGCGCCGCGATGATGCGAGCGTACTCCCGACCGCTGTCTTTGACGATCCGTTCCTGGGTGTCGTAGTCGACGCGGACGATGCCGAACCGCTTGCCGTACCCCCACGCCCACTCGTAGTTGTCCAGCAGCGACCAGGCGAAGTAGCCGCGGACGTCGACGCCCGCCTCGGCCGCGTCCAGGGTGGCGGCGAGGTGGGCGCGGAGGAACTCCGTGCGCTCGGCGTCGGGGACCCGCCCGTCGACCGGCTCGTCGTCGTAGGCGGCGCCGTTCTCGGTCACGAAGAGCGGGACGCCGGGCGCGTACTCGGTCGCCACCCGCTGCAGCAGGCGGGTGAGCCCCTCGGGCTGCACCTCCCAGTCCATGCCCGTGCGCGGCAGCCCGCGCTCGACCCAGTGCACGTCCTGCGCCGCGGGGAACGGGGAGCGGGTGGGACGGGTGACGCCCTCGCCGCCGCCGTGCACGTCGCGGTCGCCGCCGGGCTGCGGGTGGCCGGAGAGGAGCTCGCCGTGGTAGTAGTTGACGCCCAGCACGTCGAGCGGCGTTGCGATGGCCTCCGCGTCGCCGGGGCGCACGGCCTCCTCCCACCGGGCGACGGCCGCCGGGTCGACGGCGCGCACGTCGTCGATCACGTCCTGCGGATAGGCGCCGCGCAGGAGCGGGTCGAGGAACCAGCGGTTGAACTGCCCGTCGATGCGGCGGGCCGCGTCGACGTCGGCCGGGTCGGCGGGATCGGCGGGATCGGCCACCGTGAGGTTGAGCGTGATCCCGAGCGAGAGCTCAGGGTCTCTGGCGCGCAGCTCCGCCATCGCCCGCCCGTGCGCGAGGAGCAGGTGGTGGGCCGCCACCAGGCCGTCGCCGACGCTGGTGCGTCCCGGCGCGTGCGCCCCGGCGGTGTAGGAGAGGAAGGACGAGCACCACGGCTCGTTCAGCGTCGCCCAGTCCCGCACCCGGTCGCCCAGCGCGTCGTGGACCGACAGGGCGTAGTCGACGAACCGGTCGGCGGTGTCGCGCGCGGTCCAGCCGCCCCGCTCCTCCAGCGCCTGGGGCAGGTCCCAGTGGTACAGCGTGAGCCAGGGCCGGATCCCGGCGGCGAGCAGCTCGTCGACGAGACGGTCGTAGAACGCGACGCCCTTCGGGTTCACCGGCCCGCCGTCCGGACGCACCCGCGCCCACGAGGTGGAGAACCGGTAGACCTGCAGGCCGAGCTCGGCCATCAGCGCGACGTCCTGCGGGGCGCGGTGGTAGTGGTCGCAGGCGACGTCGCCGGTGTCGCCGTTCTGGACCGCGCCGGGCACGCGGGCGAACGCGTCCCAGATCGACGCGGTCCTGCCGTCCTCGAAGGCGGCGCCCTCGATCTGGTAGGCGGCCGTCGCGGCGCCGAACAGGAATCCCTCGGGGAACGAGCGGGTCATCGGATCCGTCCTCTCTGAACGCCGACGATGCTAGCAGGCGTGGGAGCGCTCTCACCGCCGCCGGCGGAGCCGTCGTCGCGACTACGCTGGATCGGTGACCACCACGCCTGCGCTCGCCCGCGCCGCATCGCTCATCCGCTCCATCCCCGACCACCCCGAGCCCGGCATCCTCTTCCGCGACATCACGCCGCTGCTCGCCGACGCCGAGGCCCTGCGGGTCACGACCGAGGCGCTGATCGCGCCGTTCGCCGGAGAGTTCGACGTGGTGGCGGGCGTCGAGGCGCGCGGGTTCATCCTCGCCGGCGCCGCCGCGATCGCCGCGGGCACGGGCCTCGTGCCGATCCGCAAGGCCGGGAAGCTCCCGCGCCCCGCCGCCGCGGTCGAGTACGCGCTGGAGTACGGCACGGCGACGATCGAGATGCACGACGACCTCCCGGCAGGGACCAGGGTCCTCCTCATCGACGACGTGCTCGCGACCGGCGGCACGCTCGCCGCGGGGCGGCGCCTGCTCGAGCAGCTCGGCCACCACGTCGCCGGGGTCTCGGTGCTGTTCGAGATCGAGGACCTGCACGGCCGGGACGTGATCGGCGACGCGCACACCGTCTTCCGCTCCTGAGCCCCCGCCGCCGCTCCCGAACCCCGCCTTCCGTTCCCGAACCCCGCCGTCCGCTCCTGCGCCCCGCCCGCCCCGGCGGCGGGCGCCCCTCCGCGGTCTGGCCGCGCGACGCCGCGGGATAGACTGGACCTCGCCCCTCGCCCGCGACTTCCGGAGCCTCGAATGCCCACCATCGTCGTCGACGTCATGCCCAAGTCCGAACTGCTCGATCCGCAGGGGAAGGCCGTGACCGGCGCGTTCGCCCGCCTGGGCGTCGAGAGCTTCACCGACGTCCGCATCGGCAAGCGCTTCGAGCTCACCGTGGACGGCGAGGTCACCGACGAGGTGCTCGCCGAGGCGAGGCGCCTCGCGGAGGAGGTCCTCTCCAACTCCGTGATCGAGGACGTCGTGGGCGTCGAGGTCGTCGAATGACGGTGCGGATCGGCGTCATCACCTTCCCCGGGTCGCTCGACGACCGCGACGCCCAGCGCGCCGTGCGGATCGCCGGAGCAGAGCCCGTCGCCCTCTGGCACGGCTCGCACGATCTCGAGGGCGTGGACGCGCTCGTCCTCCCCGGCGGCTTCAGCTACGGCGACTACCTGCGCTCGGGGGCCATCGCCGCGCTCTCGCCGATCATGACCGAGGTCAAGGACGCCGCCGCGAAGGGCATGCCGATCCTCGGCATCTGCAACGGCTTCCAGATGCTCGTCGAGGCGCACCTGCTGCCGGGCGGCCTCATCCGCAACGACCACCAGCACTTCGTCCGCCGCGACCAGCGGCTGATCGTCGAGAACGCCGAGACGGCGTGGACCAGCGCCTTCGAGCAGGGCCAGGAGATCGTCATCCCGCTGAAGAACGCCGAGGGCGGCTACATCGCGGACGCCGAGACGCTGGACCGCATCGAGGGCGAGGGCCGGGTCGCCTTCCGCTACGCCGGCGTCAACCCGAACGGCTCGCTGCGCGACATCGCCGGCCTCACGAACGAGGGGGGCAACGTCGTCGGCCTCATGCCCCACCCCGAGCACGCGACCGAGCCCGGCTTCGGCCCCGACACCCGCGCCGCCATGCGCTCGGGCGTCAACGGGCTCGGCTTCTTCGAGAGCGCGATCGCCGCGGTCGCCCGCGTCGCCGCCTGACCCGCGCCGGCCCGGCTAGGGTCGAAGCGTGAGCATCGTCGTCACCGTCCCCACCGACCGCCTCGCTCAGAACCTCGGCGAGCTCCCCGACGACGTGGAGCTGCACGTCTGGGACCTGCGCACCCCGCCGCCCGCGACCCGCCTCGACATCGTCGTCCCGCCGTACATGGGGACCGCCCGGGTGCTCGGCGCCCTCGCCGGACTCGACGTCGGGCTCGTGCAGGGGCAGTCGATCGGCTTCGAGGAGATCCCCGCCGCGCTCCCGCCCGGGATCCCGTTCGCCAACGCCGCGAGCGTGCACGAGACCTCCACCGCCGAGCTCGCCCTCGCCCTCATGCTGGCGGCCCAGCGGCAGCTCCCGCGGTTCGTGCGCGCCCAGGACCGCGGCGAGTGGGATCCGGTGTTCGCCGAGAGCCTCGCGGACCGGCGCGTGCTGCTGATCGGCTTCGGCGGCGTGGGAACCGCGATCGCGCGGCGTCTCGCGCCGTTCGAGGTCGAGGTCACCGCCGTCGCACGGACCGCGCGCACGGAGGTCGTCGACGGCCTCGGCGCCGTCGCCGTGCACGGGATGGACGAGCTGCCCGCCCTCCTCCCCGAGGCCGAGATCGTGGTGCTGAGCCTGCCGGGAGGCGACGGCACCCGGCACCTCTTCGGCGCCGACCTGATGGCGCGGATGGCCGACGGCGCCCTCCTCGTCAACGTCGGGCGCGGATCGGTCGTCGACACCGGCGCGCTGCTCCCCGAGCTCGAGAGCCGCCGCCTCCGCGCCGCGCTCGACGTCTTCGAGGAGGAGCCGGTGCCGGCGGGACACCCGCTGTGGTCGGCGCCGGGCCTTCTGATCGCGCCGCACGTCGGCGGGGCGACGACGGCGATGACCCCGCGGATCGCCCTCCTCGTCCGTGCGCAGATCGACCGGATGCGCGCCGGCGAGCCCCCGCTGAACCTCGTCATCCCCGGCCGCTGAGTTCCCCGGCCGCCGAGTTCCCCGGCCGCCGAGTCCGCCGCTGAGTCGTCTCCGCCGCTGACCTCTCCGCGACCCGCGCGCCGGACCGCAAGCGCTTGCACTAGGGTGTGAGCATGGCTGAGCTCGAGCAGAAGTCCGCACCCGGTTCCGAGTGGTGGCGGACCGCCGTCATCTATCAGATCTACCCCCGCTCCTTCGCCGACGCCTCGGGCGACGGGATCGGCGACCTCCCCGGGATCACCTCGCGGCTCGACGCGCTGAAGGACCTCGGCGTCGACGCGATCTGGCTGAGCCCCTTCATGACGAGCCCGCAGAAGGACGCCGGCTACGACGTCGCCGACTACCGCGACGTCGACCCGCTGTTCGGCACGCTGGCCGACTTCGACGAGATGCTCGCGCAGGCCCACGCCCGCGGCATCCGCGTGGTCGTCGACCTCGTCCCCAACCACTCCTCCGACCGGCACCCGTGGTTCCAGCAGGCCCTGACCTCCGCCCCGGGGAGCCCGGAGCGCGCCCGGTACATCTTCCGCGACGGGAAGGGCGAGAACGGAGAGCTCCCTCCCAACAACTGGGAGTCGGTCTTCGGCGGCGGCATGTGGCAGCGGGTCACCGAGGCCGACGGCACGCCCGGCCAGTGGTACCTGCACATCTTCGACGTCTCCCAGCCCGACTTCGACTGGACGAACGAGGAGGTCCGCGCGGAGTTCCGCTCGATCCTGCGGTTCTGGCTCGACCGCGGCGTCGACGGCTTCCGCGTCGACGTGGCGCACGGCCTGATCAAGGCCGACGGGCTCCCCGACTACACGCCGAACCCCGACGGCGACTCCATGGGCGGCGGCGAGGAGGACGTGCCGTACTGGGGCCAGGACGGGGTGCACGAGATCTACCGCGACTGGCACCGGGTGCTGGCCGAGTACGACGGCGACCGCGCGCTCTGCGGCGAGGCATGGCTGCCGACGCTGCAGAAGACCGCGCTCTGGGTGCGCCCGGACGAGATGCACCAGACGTTCAACTTCGGCTACCTCATGACCCCGTGGGACGCCGACCGGCTGCGCGGCGTGATCCGCGACTCGCTCGACGAGTTCGGCGCGGTCGGCGCGCCCAGCACCTGGGTGCTGTCGAACCACGACGTCGTGCGCCACGCGTCCCGCCTGGCCCTGACCGCCGACAACCCGCAGGGCGAGGGCATCGGTCCCGCCTCCCCGGGCAAGCCCGACCCGGTGGTCGGCCTCGCCCGCGGCCGCGCCGCCACCACGCTCATGCTGTCGCTCCCCGGATCCGCCTACCTGTACCAGGGCGAGGAGCTGGGGCTGCCCGAGGCGATGGAGATCCCCGACGCCTTCCGGCAGGACCCGACCTGGTTCCGCACGAACGGCGAGCGCTACGGCCGCGACGGCTGCCGCGTTCCGATCCCGTGGACCGCCGACGGGCCGGCGTACGGGTTCAACGACACGGGGGCGTCCTGGCTGCCCCAGCCGGAGGAGTGGGCGCGCTTCGCCCGCGACGTCGAGGACCGCGACGCGACCTCGACGCTCCGCCTGTACAAGACGCTCATCCGCCTCCGCCGCGAGCACGGCCTCGGCGCAGGGTCGCTGATCTGGGAGGACGCGGGCGAGCACGCCGTCGCCTTCCGCCGCGGCGACGTCCACGTCGTCGCCAACCTCGGCGACGAGCCGCTGCCGCTGGAGGGCGACGTGACCTTCCTCGTGCAGAGCACCCCGTTCGAGGGCACGGCGCTGCCGCCGGACACGGCGGCGTGGTACACCCGCGCCTGAGCACGCCATGGTCGGCATCGACGACGTCGCCCGACGAGCGGGCGTCTCGACGGCGACCGTCTCGCGCGCCCTGTCGGGTCGTGGCCAGGTCTCGGCCGCGACCCGGCAGAGGGTGCAGGAGGCGGTGCAGGCGCTGGGCTACGTGATGTCGTCGCGGGCGTCGAGCCTGGCCTCGGGCCGCACCCGCAACGTGGGCGTGATCGTGCCGCACCTGGACCGCTGGTTCTTCAGCACCGTCCTGTCGGGCATCTCGGACACGCTCATGCACGCGGGCTACGACGTCGCGCTGTACAACATCACCGACGACGAGGACGTGCGCCGCGAGGTGTTCCGCACGGCGCTGCGCCGCCAGCGCGTCGACGCGGCGATCGCGGTGTCGATCCGGCTGAGCGACGCCGAGACGGCGCAGCTGCTGACCCTCGGCATCCCCGTGGTCGCGATCGGCGGACCAGACTCGCGGCTGCCGATGCTCACGGTCGACGACGCCGCGATCGCCCGGCTCGCGGCAGGGCACCTGCTGGAGCTCGGGCACAGGGACGTCGCGCACATCGGCGCTCGTCCCGAGTTCGACCGCGAGTTCCGCGTGCCCACCCAGCGACGGCGCGGCTTCGAGGCGGCGCTGGCGGAGGCGGGCGTTCCCGTCCGTCCCGACCTGCAGGAGCCTGCAGACTTCACGATCGAGGGCGGCCATCGCGCGGCGATGCGCCTGCTCGACCGCGGCCCGGGCCGGCCGACCGGGATCTTCGCCGCCTCGGACGAGATGGCGGTGGGCGCGCTCCTCGCCGCCCGCGACCTCGGCCTGCGGGTGCCCGACGACCTCTCGGTCGTCGGCGTCGACGGGCACGACCTCGGCGCCGTGGTCGGCCTCACCACGATCGACCAGTTCCCCCGGGAGCAGGGCCGGCGCGCGGCGGAGGAGGTGCTGCGGACCCTCGACGACGCGGCGACCGCGGCCGGCCCGGCCACCGCGGTCGATCCGGCCGCCACCGCGGTCGGTCCGGCCACCACGGCCCTCCCGTTCGAGCTCGTCGTGCGCACCAGCACCGCCCCGCCCGCCCGCTGATCCCCCGGGCCTCACGCCCGCCCGCTGATCCCC
>Ga0164243_10003867_pt1 | contig 23727 bp, 25 predicted proteins | sample OricompcompostOP_FD_108781 | JGI IMG/M metagenome (GOLD analysis project Ga0164243, IMG submission 108781) | Organic Plus compost microbial communities from Emeryville, California, USA - Original compost - Organic plus compost (OP) | ecosystem: Engineered > Solid waste > Mixed feedstock >...
AACCCCGAACGCCGAAGAGGACGACGTGCTCGGCCGCGGGCACGGCGCCACGGTGATCCGCACCGGCGGGGGCGACCCCGACCTGCTCTGCGCGCCCGGCGAGCGGCCCGTGCCGATCGACCATGCGCTCGTGGACACCCGCAACGACCACGGCACCGGCTGTACCTACAGCGCTGCCCTCGCTGCCCGGCTCGCCCACGGGGCCGACCTGACCACCGCGGCTCGGGCGGCGGCGGCGTACACCACCCGACAGCTCGCGATCAGCCAGACCTGGACCCTCGGCCGCGGACGCGGCCCCATCGCCCACACCCACCCATCCACCGGAGGAGAAGCATGACTGTCCACCCCGCCCACACCCGCGTCGAGCTCGGCGACCTCAAGGTCCCGGTCACCAGGGTGCAGCTCACCAACGGCGAGACCTTCGACCGCTACAGCACCGAAGGACCGGGCTCCGAGCCCGAGCGCGGCCTGCCGCCGCTGCGACAGCCCTGGATCGAGCAGCGCAATGACACCGAGACCTACCCGGGCCGAGAGACGCAGCTCGTCGACAACGGCAAGGCCGCCATCCGTCGTGGCCAGGCGCGTGAGGAGTGGGCGGGCGAGCGGCGCGCCCCGCGACGTGCCCGGAGTGGGGGAAACGTCTCCCAGATGCACTACGCCCGACAGGGCATCCTCACCACCGAGATGGCCTACGTGGCCCAGCGGGAGAACCTCGACCCTGAATTGGTCCGCAGCGAGGTCGCCGCCGGCCGCGCGATCATCCCGGCCAACGTCAACCATCCGGAGTCCGAGCCGATGATCGTCGGTCGCCGCTTCCTGGTGAAGATCAACGCCAACATCGGCAACAGCGCGGTGACCAGCTCGATCGCCGAGGAGGTCGACAAGCTCACCCACGCGATCACCTGGGGGGCCGACACCGTCATGGATCTCTCCACCGGCGACGACATCCACACCACCCGAGAGTGGATCATCCGGAACAGCCCGGTGCCGATCGGCACCGTCCCCATCTACCAGGCTCTCGAGAAGGTCAACGGCGAGGCCGACAAGCTGAGCTGGCCAATCTTCCGGGACACCGTCATCGAGCAGGCGGAGCAGGGCGTCGACTACATGACCATCCACGCCGGCGTACTCCTGCGGTATGTGCCGCTCACGGCCAACCGGGTCACCGGCATCGTCTCCCGCGGCGGTTCGATCATGGCCGGCTGGTGTCTGGCGCACCACGAGGAGAACTTCCTCTACACGCACTTCGATGAGCTGTGCGAGATCTTCCAGGCGTACGACGTCAGCTTCTCGCTCGGCGACGGACTGCGCCCGGGGAGCACCGCCGACGCCAACGACGAGGCCCAGCTCTCCGAGCTGCGCACCCTCGCCGAGCTGACCGAGCGGGCCTGGGAGTACGACGTTCAGGTGATGGTCGAGGGCCCCGGCCATGTCCCGCTCAACCTGGTGAAGGAGAACGTCGACCTCCAGCAGGAGTGGTGCCACGGTGCGCCGTTCTACACCCTCGGGCCGCTGGCCACCGACGTCGCGCCGGGCTACGACCACATCACCTCCGCGATCGGTGCGGCGACCATCGCCATGCACGGCACCGCGATGCTCTGCTACGTCACCCCCAAGGAGCACCTCGGCCTGCCCGATCGGGACGACGTGAAGACAGGCGTCATCACCTACAAGCTGGCCGCGCACGCCGCGGACGTCGCGAAGGGGCATCCCGGCGCCCGGGACTGGGATGACGCGCTCTCCAAGGCCCGCTTCGAGTTCCGCTGGCACGACCAGTTCGCGCTCTCGCTCGATCCGGTCACCGCGGAGTCCTTCCACGACGAGACGCTTCCGGCGGAGAACGCGAAGACCGCGCACTTCTGCTCGATGTGTGGTCCGAAGTTCTGCTCGATGCGGATCAGTCAGGACGTGCGGGATCGGTTCGGCACTGAGCTCAAGCCGGAGGAGGCCACCCTCGGGATGAAGCAGAAGTCGCAGGAGTTTCTCGAGCTGGGCGCGAGCGTCTATGTGGAACCGTCACTACCCTGAGTCTCTATGGGAGAGCTCGAGCCGAACCCCGACCTGCGCATCGGTGACAAGGAACGTCATCAGGTGGCCGAGATCCTGCGAACCGCTGCGGGGGAGGGGCGGCTCGACCTCACCGAGCTTGACGAGCGCCTCGAGGCGACCTTCAAGGCCAAGACGTACGCCGACCTGGTGCCCCTCACCGTTGATCTGCCGGCCGAGTCGGCCGCGGTGCCTCGACCAACTCCGCGGGCGCCGGCTGCGGAGCCGGCCACCAGCGAGCGACACCTTGCCATCATGGGTGGCTTCGAACGCCGCGGGGTGTGGACCGTCCCCGGCGAGATGACGATCTTCGCCCTGATGGGCGGTGCCGACCTGGACTTCCGCGAGGCGGACTGGTCGCAACCGGAGTGCACGCTCGTGGTGAACGCGATCATGGGCGGCGCCGACATCAAGGTGGCCCCGGACGTGCGGGTGATCATGGATGGTGTCGGGATCATGGGTGGTTATTCGGGCCCGAAGGGCGGTGAGGAGGTCCGGCCGGATTCACCCGTGCTGAGGGTGAAGGGTTTCGCGATCATGGGTGGCGTCTCGGTCAGCCGCCGGCCGCCCCGCGGCGGTGGTCGTCGGGGCGGCCCCAAACGGCTCGGCTGAGACCCGCTTGGCGGGCGGCGCTACTTCTTCTGTTTCGTGGTGCCGATCGTGACGCCACCGGAGTGCATGTAGCGCCCGATCCAGCAGTGGTATTGCGAGTCCCAGGTGCCGCACTGGAAGCTCTCGGAGTTGGTGCTCGCGCTCACTCGGAACTTCGGGTGCGTGCCGTTCTTGACCCGCACGTACCGCTGCATCACCAGACTCGAGAAGCCGGACAGACCGGTGACGTGATAGCGACGCCCGTTCTTGATGCTCTTCGAAGAGACCTTCGAGCCCGGGTTGCAGACCCGGACCTTGGCGACCGTCGTACCCGCCGAGATCCCCATGTAGCTGACCCCGAGGTTGATTGGATAGGTCTTGCAGGTGGTCTTGTTCTTCGCGGTCCGGCCGAGCGTGTACGACGAGGAGATCACCTTGGTCTTCCCGGAAGACTTCAGGGCGATGTCCATCCAGCCCCAGTCCTCATCGCCCTTCGTCTTCTTCCAACTCGCCGTCACGTCGATCATGTAGAAGTCGTACTTGTTGTTCTCGTCGTCGATCCTGAAGGACTCGACGTCGAAGTGGACCTTGCCGGTCGCCGAGGCGAACTTCGTCTTCGGGTTGTAGGTGTTGCCGTTACAGCTCGGACACATCCGCTTGTAGGACAGGGTGAAGGTCTTGACCTGGCGATTCTTGGCGTCGAGCGTCGCTGGAACGGACGCGCCGGCGGGCCAGGCAAGGACGGTGGCGGCGACGAGCAGGCCGATGGCTGCCGCGAGAAGACGCTTCATAGGGATGATCCTTCGAGTAGTTGCCGCCCGCGGGGCGTCGGGCGGCATCGCCTGGTCGGTCCCTTCCCGCGGAGCGGCAACTCAAACGTCGTCAAGCGGGTGCGTCAGGAGCGTGGCGCCCCCGCGGCGGCGACGCCCGCGTCTTCCTTGTCCAGGCCGATCCCCAGGGAGGGCACCCGGCCCGCGTGGTCGGCATCGACGGTGAGGTTCTCGGTCGTCTCCGGGTCGAAGAGATGCACCTTGGAGCCGTCCATCCAGATCTTGATCTGGTCGCCGTCCCTCACGGTGCTGGTGCCATCCAGGGTGATGACGAGTTGGGTACGCAGCGCCTCGCTATCGGTGTCCTTCGCGAGCTGATCGAGGTGGGTCTGGACCTCCGGCGGAGCCTCGAACGGGATGTATGCGTAGGTCTCGTTGCCGAGCCACTCCACGACGTCGACGGTCGTCTCGAAGGTGTTGGCCTCGGAGACGTCGCGGGCGTGCGGAGCGGAGGCCTCGGCGAAGTTCTCCGGTCGGACCCCGGCGATCAACAGCCCCTTGTCGGCGACCCGCTCGGCCTTCTCGGGCGGGATCTGGACCGAGCCGAAGGGCAGCTTCAGCGTGGTGCCTTCGACCGTCGCCGGCAGGAAGTTCATCGGTGGGGAGCCGATGAAGCCTGCGACGAAGAGGTTGCCGGGGTTGTCGTAGAGCTCGCGCGGTGTCGCAAGCTGCTGGAGCACGCCACGCTTGAGCACTGCCACCCGATCGCCCAACGTCATCGCCTCGATCTGGTCGTGGGTGACGTAGACGGTGGTGATGCCGAGCCGCTTCTGCAGCCGGGAGATCTCGGTGCGCATCTGCCCACGCAACTTGGCATCGAGGTTGGAGAGCGGCTCGTCGAAGAGGAACGCGTCCGCCTCACGCACGATGGCTCGGCCCATGGCGACGCGTTGGCGCTGGCCGCCGGAGAGGTTGGCGGGCTTGCGCTCCAGATGCTCGGTGAGCTCGAGGGTCTCGGCCGCGTCGCGGACCTTCTGGTCGACGATCTCGTTCTTCTCCCGAGCTAGCCGGAGCGGGAACGCGATGTTCTCGTAGACGGTGAGGTGCGGGTAGAGGGCGTAGTTTTGGAAGACCATCGCCAGGTTCCGGTCGCGGGGAGCGAGGTCGTTGACCCGCTTGTCGCCGATGACCATGTCGCCGGAGGTGATGTCCTCGAGTCCGACGATCATCCGCAGGAGGGTGGACTTCCCGCAGCCAGAAGGTCCGACGAGGATCAGGAATTCGCCGTCGGCGACGTCGATGCTGACGTCGTTCACGGCTGGGAAGCCGTCGCCGTACTTCTTGACGATGTGCTTCATCTCGATGGTGGCCATGGGTTCACCCCTTCACCGCGCCGGAGGTCAACCCGGCGACGATCTTGCGCTGGAAGAGCAGGACGATGATGACGATCGGGATCGTTGCGATGACTGCGCCCGCGGCGAGCAGGCTCGCCGGTCGGTTGAACGGATCGGCGCCGACGAAGAACGACAGCGACGCCGGGATCGGCCGAGCGCGCTCGGTCGAGGTCAGGGAGATGCCGAAGACGAAGTCGTTCCAGGCGAAGAAGAAGGTCAGGATCGCCGCAGTGAAGACGCCGGGCGCGGCCAGCGGCACGATCACCTTCCGGAAGGCCTGCCAGGAGGTCGCACCGTCGACCTGGGCGGCCTGCTCCATCTCCCAGGGGATCTCTCGGAAGAAGGCGGAGAGGGTCCAGATCGCGAGCGGCAGGGTGAACGACATGTACGGGATGATCAGCCCCGGCCAGGTGTCGTAGAGGTGGACTGCCCGCCACAGGTCGAAGAGCGGCCCGACCAGCGAGACGACAGGGAACATCGCGATCGCCAGGGCGACCGAGAGGACCAGCTTCTTTCCCTTGAAGTCCAGTCGCGCGATGGCGTACGCCGCCAGGGTGGCCAGCGCCACGGAGAGGATCGTGGCGATCAGGGAGATGCCGATGGAGTTCCAGATCGCGCGTCGGAACTGTTCGTTCTCCCAGGCGGCCTTGTAGTTGTCCCAGCCGGCGCCAGTGCCCTTCTTGGGGAAGAAGCCCGGGTTCCCGAGGGTGATCGAGTCCTGGCTCTTGAAGGAGAGCGAGATGATCCACGCGACCGGCAATAGGCACCAGAACAGGATCAGCAGTACGCCGAGGCCGAGTCCGCCTCGCTGCCACAGCTTCTTCGTCATCTCAGACCTCCTGCCTCGCCTGGGCGAGATCGACGCGGAACGCCTTGACCAAGACGAAGGCGACCAGCAGGACGGAGAGGAAGAGCAGGACCGAGAGCGCCGAGCCCATGCCGAGTGAGAACTGCTCGATCACCTGACGGTAGGTGAGGAACGAGATCGACTCAGTGTTCTGGGCGCCGGCGGTCATGACGAAGATGTTGTCGAAGATCCGGTAGGCGTCCAGAGCGCGGAACAGGACGGCGACCATGATCGCGGCCTGCATGTTGGGCAGGATCACCTTGTAGAGCCGTTGCCACCAGGTGGCGCCGTCGACCTTGGCTGCCTCGATCATGTCCTCGGAGACCTGCGCGAGCCCGGCCAGGAGGAGCAGCGACATGAACGGCGTCGTCTTCCAGATCTCCGAGACCATGATCGCGATCAGCGAGGACGCGGGGTGGCCGAACCAGTTGTAGTTGTCCGCGATGCCCGGGATCCAACTGTTGATGAAGCCGTTGTTCTGGCTGAAGGCGAACTGCCAGGCGAAGCCCGAGACGACCGTGATGATGCCGTAGGGGACCAGGATCGAGGTGCGGATCAGTCCACGAGCGAAGACCAGGCGGTGCATCACCATCGCGAAGAGGAAGCCGATGACGAGTTCGACCGCCACGGTGACGACCATGATCAGGACCGTGACCCCGGTGTCTCGCCAGAAGAGCGGGTCGGTGAGCGCGGTCAGGTAGTTGTCGAGGCCGACGAACTTCTTGTCGTCGGGGGCGGTCAGCGAGTAGTCGTAGACGGAGAGCCACAGCGCTCGGATCATCGGGAACGCGGTGACGATCAGCATCACGATCACGGCGGGCGCGACGAGCTTTCGTCCCAGGGAGTTCTCCGCTCGGGCGCGGTCGCTGATCATGGCTCGTCTGCGCGCGGGGGTGGGTGCGGTCACGGTCGTCACAGGAGCGCCTTCCCTTCGAGCACGTCCTTGAGGAAGCTCGCGGACTCGGCGGGTGTCTTGCTCGGGTTCACCGAGTTCGGCGGATGCCAGCGGCTCTGGACCGCGGAGGAGATCTTGCTGTAGAACGCGCTCTTCGGACGTGGGCCACCCTGATCGACGCTGGTCTTGAACAGCTCGAGCAGGTCGGCGGGGTAGGCCTTCTTCAGTTCCGCCGAGTCATAAGCGGACTCGCGGGCCGGCATCAGACCCTCGTTGGCGGCCAAGGCCACCTCGGCGTCGCTGTTGGTCACACAACTCGCGGCCTCCATGGCGTAGTCCTTGTGCTTGGTGTAGGAGCCGACCCCGATGTCGATGCCGCCGATGGGGGGCTTGGACGGTTGGTCGGCCACGGTCCGCGGATAGCGCGCCCAACCGAGGTCAGCGAGGTCGGCCTTGGTCGGCGGTCCTCCCTGGTCGCCGACGCTCCCGGAGTACTGGTTGTAGACGAAGGTCCAGTTGAGCATGAATTCGCCCGGTAGCAGCACGACCTTTTTCTTGTTGACCGTCCTGATCTCGCTGGCCGGCGCCGAGGCAACCGCCTTCGCGCTGTCGTCGGTCGGATACATCTGACCGAGGCTGGTGCCTTCGTTGGAGACCGACAGGTCGGACTGGGCTGCCTTCGAGTGGGCGAGCTCCTGGATGATCCGAGCCGCGTCCTTGCCGGCCTCGGAGTCGATGGTGACCTTCGCGTCGGTCCCGGCTTCGGTGTTCTCGACGATGTTGCCGCCGGCGCCCATGATGAGCGCGTTGATCCAGACGACGTACGCCTCGTACTTGTTGCCCTGGACTCCGACGGTCCCGCCGTTGTCGGCGGCCGCCTTGATGATGTCGTCCCACGTCCAGGTGTTGGTGTCGGAGGGGAGCCCCGCCTTCTGGGCGAGGGACTTCCGATACCAGACCACCTGCGTGTTGGCCCACTGGGGGAACGCCACGACCTTGTTGTCCCACTTGACCGTCTCGGCGGCCCCGGTCAGGACGTCGTCGTCAACGGCGTTCGCCGCCGCATCGCCCGAGAGCGGGGCCAGCCAGCCGGCGTTGGCGAACTCGGCGACGAAGACCGGGTCGAGGCTCATCAGGTCCGTGGAGGAGTCCCGCGCGGCGAGGCGACGGGCCAGCTGGGTCCGCTGGTCGGTCGCGCTCGACGGGAGGAGCTGGATCTGGATCTTGTACGGCTTGCCGGCGCTGCACTGCGCCGCCAGCTTGGTGAGGGTGTTGACCCCGTCGGGGTTGACGTACCAGTTGAGGGTGGCGCGGCCGTCGCTGCTGCCACATGCCGCCAGCGTCGTCGACGCCAGGGCTGCCGCCGCGATGGCGGCAAGAGCCTTCCCGTGCGCCCTCCGGCCTCGTCTCATGAACGCCGCCCTCCCCTTCGATCGGCAGTGATCTATGTCACTTGGTGTAGTGCATCGAGGTCACTTTGTCCACAGCCGCAACAGCGGTTTCCCAAACGGGGACAACTCATGCTGGACGCCGCGGGGCGTGGAGAGGCTAGAGTGACCGGAGCCACATTTCCCGTCGGAATCCTCCGCCGGTGTGTGGATCTCTTCACTACGGATCGTCCGGCACGTACCTGCCGGTGAAGGAGCAAACTCAACATGGCATCAGTGACCTTTGAGAAGGCCCAGCGTTGGTATCCGGGAGCACCGGAGCCGGCGGTGAAGGGCATCGACCTGGAGATCAAGGACGGCGAGTTCATGGTGCTCGTCGGGCCGTCAGGCTGCGGAAAGTCCACCACCCTGCGCATGCTCGCCGGATTGGAGGAGGTGTCCGACGGCCGGATCCTCATCGGCGACCGCGACGTCACCAACGTTCCGCCCAAAGACCGCGACATTGCGATGGTCTTCCAGAACTACGCGCTCTACCCGCACATGACCGTCGCGGAGAACATGGCGTTCTCCCTCAAGATGGCCCGTATCGACAAGTCGGAGCGCGAAAAGCGGGTCCAGGAGGCGGCCAAGATCCTCGGCCTCACCGAATATCTCGGCCGCAAGCCCAAAGCCCTCTCGGGTGGTCAGCGCCAGCGAGTGGCCATGGGTCGCGCGATCGTGCGGCAGCCGCAGGTCTTCTGCATGGACGAGCCGCTGTCGAACCTCGATGCCAAGATGCGGGTCCAGACCCGGACCGACATCGCCAAGCTCCAGTCGGACCTCGGCATCACCACCGTCTACGTCACCCACGACCAGGTCGAGGCGATGACGATGGGCGACCGGGTGGCGGTCATGAGCGCCGGAGAGCTCCAGCAGGTGGACACCCCGCTCGAGCTCTACCGCAAGCCCACCAATCTCTTCGTCGCCAGCTTCATCGGATCACCGCAGATGAATCTCATCGAGGCGAAGGCCGCCGACGGCCAGGCCAAGATCGGGGACTATCTCGTGCCGGTCGACCCGGCCGCGGCCAAGAAGATGGCGGGTGACATCACCGTGGGCGTCCGCCCGGAGGCGTGGCGGCTGGTCGGCCCTTCCGACGGCGGGCTGCCGGTCGAGGTGACCGTGGTCGAGGAACTCGGCTCGGACTCGTTCATCTACGGCACCAGCGACGTGGAAGGCACCCCGTCGACGATCATCGTGCGGGTCGGCGCGAAGGACAGCGTGTCCAAGGGCGAGACGATCCATGTCACCACCGATCCGGGGGACGTGCACGTCTTCGACACGACCTCGGGGCTGCGTCTCTCCGACTGAGGGCTGGGTGCAGGTTTCGCCGGAGCTCGGTGAAACTGGCAGCCCCTCAGCCACCATGCTCGCGGTTGAGCGCCGCCAGCCGCCGGTTGTACGCCGCCAGGGCCTCGTCGCTGTCCGGATCCAGGGCAGTGGCGGGGTCCTGGTCGGCGTCCGCCCAGTCGTCGGAGTGCGCATCATCGGGAACGGTGAGGTTGACGCGGCGTACGGACTCGAGGAAGGCGCCGGTCATCCGCGCGCGTCGGCGTGGGGAGGTGATGACCGCGACGACCAGGCCGATCGCGATGAACATCATCCCGCCGTCGCCACCGGCCCACATCAAGCCGCCGGCGGTCTGGATGTCGCGCACCGGGTCGAGCGCCCACGAGGGACGCATCGCGGAGTAGATCGGGAAGAGGTTCCGCTCGGTCTGCAGCATGACGATGCCCACGATCGTGTCCGGGATCATCCCGACCACGAGCAGTGCGATCCGGCCGAGGTAGGGCAGGTCCGAGCGGATCGGCTCCTCGCCGATGAGTGGGAGCAGGAAAAGCCAGCCGGCGACGACGTAGACGACCTGCTCGCCGGTCATCAGTCCCGAGTTGGTCGCCATGTGGTCCATGAAGTGGGTCAGGTGGGTGCCCACGATGACGACGGTGTAGACCAGCACGCCCATGGCGGGAGAGAACAGGATGGCGAACGGCATTGAGCGCAGCATGCGGCGCGCGCGCTCCTGACGGGTGCCGGTGAAAGCCTCGACGAGCACGGTCAGCGGGTGGCCCAGGACGAGTAGCGCCGGGATGACCATGATCAGTGCGAGGTGCAGGACCATGTGCATCCACGCCAGGGACATCGCGTAGCCCCCGATCGAGGAGGCCACCACCACCCACAACAGCGCCAGGCCGCCCAAGAAGCTGGCGGCCCGCCACCGCGGCACTGTCGACGACGGCCCGGCCAGGCTGCGGCCGGAGACGTAGAGGCTACCCAGCACGAGCACGGCGAAGAGCCAACCCGGCTGCAGGCTCCACGTCCCGAAGAACTCGGACCAGCCGAGTGGCGGGAGAGCCGACATGTCCATGCCGTCGTGCATGGCGTCACAGTAGTCCCGGGGTACGCCGCCTCCGGAACCCGGGCCGACCTTCCGGGTCGGAGTCAACAGAAGCGATGGCCTATCCTCGGCCGGTGCAACGCTGCGAGGTCACCGACCTGATCGTCTCCGAGTGCGCCCACTGCCAGGTGGTGCCGACGATCGGGAGCACCGCCGAAGCCCGGCGTACGACGCGTACGACGCGGTCTCGCCGGACGGCGCGCTCCACGACGCGTCGTGACCGGACGCAGATGCCCGTGATGCCGGGCGCGCTGGAGGTCTACACCGACGGCGCCTGTCGCGGGAACCCCGGGCCCGGCGGCTGGGCGTGGGTCGTCGCCGACGGACGTCAGGGCTCGGGCGGTGCCCGAGCCACGACTAACCAGCGGATGGAGATCCAGGCGGCGCTCGAGGCGGTGCGCGCGCTCGACGGCCCGCTGCTGGTCGTCAGCGACTCGACCTACGTCGTCAACTGCTTCCGCGACGCTTGGTGGGAAGGCTGGCTGACCCGCGGGTGGGTCAACACGGCGCGCAAGCCGGTCGCCAACCGGGACCTGTGGGAGCCGCTGGTCGACCTGGTCCGCTCCCGCGAGGAGGTCGCGTTCCGGTGGGTCAAGGGCCACGCGGGGAACCGTCTCAACGAGCAGGCGGACCGCCTCGCCGTCGCCGCCTCACGGTCGGTGTGAGGCCCGATCGGCGGTGCGTCGTACTGCGCGGACGTAGCGCGGCCACAGTTCCTGGGGCATGTCGTGGCCCATGCCGTCGATGAGGAGCAGTTCGGAGCCCGGGATCGCCATCGAGGTCGCCCGCCCGCCGGAGACGTGCACCATCTTGTCGGCCAGCCCGTGGATGACAGTCGCCGGGACCGTCAGCCGACGCAGGTCGGCGGTGCGGTCCGGCTGGCTGACGACGGCCAGCATCTGTCGCGCCACACCTGCCGCGGTCACCCCGCGCTCGTAGGTGTCGAGGGCGCGCTGGCGGACCTCCTCCTCGGTCGCCGGGTAGCCCGGGGAGCCGATCATCTGCCAGATGCGTACCGCCCCGGCGACGTAGGCGTCCTTGCCGACCTTCTTCGCGAGCAGGGTCGGGAAGAGCGAGGGGTGCTGGAAGCCGACCGTGCGTTGCCCGGTCGTCGACATCATCGAGACCAGGGAACGGACCTTGTCCGGGTGGGTGATCGCCAGCGTCTGGGCGATCATGCCGCCCATCGAGATGCCGAAGACGTGCGCCGCCCCGACCTCGAGATGATCGAGCAGGCCGGCAGCGTCCTCGGCGAGATCGGCGATGGTGTACGGCGGTGTGACCGGCAGCCCCACGAAGGCCTTGGCAAGCTTCGGGAAGGTGACCCGGCTCGCTTCGGCGTCGTCGAGCTTCGTCGAGCGGCCGATGTCGCGGTTGTCGTAGCGGATCACGTAGAAGCCGGCCCGGGCGAGGAGGCGGCACAGGTCCGGATCCCACCAGGTCATCGGCCCGCCGAGGCCCATCACCAGCAGCAGCGGCTCGTCCTCGGCGTTGCCGTAGGTCTGGTAGCAGAGCTCGACCCCTGGCCCGACCGGCGCGAACAACTCCTCCGACTCTGCGACGGCCGTCGGGGTCATCGGGGCGTGGCTCATCGTCCGTCGAAGTCGATCGAGGAGTAGGCCTGCAGCTTGGAGAGCTGATGCTCCGAGGTCACCCGGCGGATCGTGCCTGAGCGGGACCGCATCACCAGCGAGTCAGTGAGAACGGCGCCGCCCGGACCGTAGTGGACGCCCTTCATCAGGTCGCCGTCGGTGATGCCGGTGGCGACGAAGAAGCAGTCGTCGCCGGTGACCAGGTCGTCGGTGTGCAGCACGAAGTCGGGGTCGAGATTGTGGCCGGCGTCGAGCGCCTTCTGCCGCTCCTGGTCGTCCTTGGGCCACAAGCGTCCCTGGATGGTGCCGCCCAGCGCCTTCATCGCGCAGGCGGCGACGATGCCCTCAGGCGTACCGCCGATGCCCATCAGCAGGTCGGCGCCGCGGCCCACCCTGGCCGCCGAGATGGCACCGGCGACATCGCCGTCGGTGATGAACCGGATCCGGGCGCCCGCGGCCCGGATCTCTTCGACCAGCTCGGCGTGACGGGGCCGATCGAGGACGATAACGGTGATATCGGAGGGCTTGGTGCCCTTCGCCTTCGCCACGGCGGCGATGTTCTCCGCCACCGGTACCCGGATGTCCACCGCGTCGGCGGCCTCCGGGCCGGTGACGAGCTTCTCCATGTAGAAGACCGCGCTGGGGTCATACATGGCGCCGCGGGGCGCCACCGCGAGCACCGAGACGGCGTTGCTCATCCCCTTGGCGGTCAGCGTCGTGCCGTCGATCGGGTCGACCGCGACGTCGCACTCGGGGCCGTTGCCGTCGCCGACCCGCTCGCCGTTGTAGAGCATCGGGGCGTTGTCCTTCTCGCCCTCGCCAATGACCACCGTGCCGTCCATCGCGACGGTCGAGATCATCACCCGCATCGCCTCGACGGCGACGCCGTCGGCGCCGTTCTTGTCGCCGCGGCCGACCCAACGGGCCGCGGCCATGGCCGCCGCTTCGGTGACCCGCACCAGCTCGAGCGCGAGGTTGCGGTCTGGGGCAGTGGGGGCGACGCTCAGCGGCTGCTGACTCTGCTGGCCGGTCGGTGCGCTCATGCCGTCGCCTCCGTCAAGGAACCAATCGAATTCGGATGCACCGGCCTGAGGCCATCGGTCGCTCGCTGACGCTCGCTCATGGGGCGACTCTATCGGTCGGAGGCGGCCTGGTTCTGTGTCGTCGGTCGCTTGAACGTTCCAGTCGTCGGGTAGACCGAGACTTCGGTCGCCTTGACCGCGAAGGTGACCCGGGAGCCGGGCACCAGGCCGAGCTCGGCAACGGCGGCGGGGGTGACATCGGCAGCGAGCGGTACGCCGCCGGCGGCCTCCCGCTCGGAGTCGTCGGCACCCGGCCGGTCGTTCCGGGCACGCACACGGACCCGGTCGCCGAGTGGTTCGAGATCGGCGACGGTGACCTCGACGTGGTTGCGCGGGCTTCCGCCGGGAGCCTCGGTGAAGATGCTCACCGCGGAGGGGCGGAAGAGTGCGGCGACCTGGTCACCGGTGGCGAGCCGTTCGTCGGGCTCGACCAGCCCGGCGACGCGCAGGCCCGCGGCCGCACGGACCGCCTCCCCGTCCCACGTCCCTGCCACCAGGTTGAGCCCGGCCAGTTGGGCAGCGAAGGTCGATCGCGGCGTCGTCAAGACCTGGTGGGTCGGGCCGTCCTCCACGATCCGGCCGCGGTCGATCACGACCACTCGGTCGGCCAGCAGCAAGGCGTCGAGGACCTCGTGGGTGACGATGAGCGCGGTCTGGTCGGTGAGGACGTTGCGCAGGGTCTGGCGCAGCGCCGGGGTGACGGCAACGTCCAGTGCGGCCATCGGCTCATCGAGGAGCAGCAGCTGGGGCTGGGCCGCAAGAGCCCGAGCGATCGCGACCCGTTGCGCCTGCCCGCCGGAGAGCTGAGCGGGTTTGCGCCGGCCGAGTTCGGCGACACCGACCGCCTCCAGATAGCGTCGCGCCTGCGCACGGGCCTGGGGACGGCGTACGCCACGGGCGCGCGGGGAGAAGGCGACATTCTCCAGTGCGCTGAGGTGGGGGAAAAGCAGCGGCTCCTGCGCGAGCAGCGCCACTCCGCGGGCATGCGGTGGTACGCCGTCAAGGGTCCGTCCACCGAGGACGACTCCGGGGCTGCCGTTGGCGCCCTCGGAGCGGATCAGTCCGGCGAGCACGGCGAGCAGGGTGGACTTGCCGGCACCATTGGGCCCGAGGATCGCCACCGTCTCGCCGGCGGCGACGTCGAGCCGCAGGTTGACGTCGCGTTCCGGCACGACGGCCTGCACGTGGAGATAGGGGAGATGGGCGGGGGGATCGCTCACCGCTCCAGTGTCCGGCACCGCGCTCACACGGCGCTCCGACCCTGCCGGGCCAGGCCGATGACAAGGACCGCTACGACGACTAGGACCATGGCCAGGGCCACCGCCGAATCCGGGTCGGAACTGGCGTTGGAGAGGTAGATCTGGATCGGCATCGTCCGGGTCGTGCCCTGCAGGCTGCCGGCGAAGGTGATCGTCGCGCCGAACTCGCCCAGGCACCTGGCGAAGGCCAGCACAGCGCCGGAGAGGAGGCCTGGTAGCACCAGCGGGAGGGTCACCCGGCGGAAGACCGTGGTCGGCCGGGCGCCGAGGGTCGCCGCCACGACGTCGTAGCGCCGGCCGGCACTACGTAGCGCCCCCTCGAGACTGATGACCAGGAACGGCAACGCCACGAAGGTCTGGGCCATGACCACGGCGGCCGTCGTGAACGACACCGAGAGGCCGAGCACATCGAGGGTGTGGCCGAGCAGGCCGCGGCGTCCGAAGGTGTAGAGCAGCGCCATCCCGCTGACCACCGGCGGCAGCACCAGCGGCAGTAGCACCAGCGAGCGGACGATCGATTGGCCGCGGAACTCGGTACGAGCCAGCACCACCGCCATCGGTACGCCGAAGACGACGCAGAGGACCATGCTGGCGACGGCGGTCCGCAGGCTCAGCAGCAGCGCCTGGATCGACGCCTGGGAGGTGATCAGGGCGGGGAAGTCGCTCCAATGGATCCGGACGACCATCGCCACGAGCGGCAGCAGGACGAACGCGCCGCCGAGCAGCGCCGGGAGCCAGAGCCAGCGAGGAAGACCGAGCCGTGCGGGGGCGAATGGCGGGCCGGCCCCCCGCCGCCGGCCCGCCATCCCCCGGGGAAGAGGATCAGGGCTGGCCGAAACCGGCACTGGTCAGCACCTTCTGGCCGTCGCTGCCGAGCACGAAGTCGACGAACTCCTTGGCAAGGTCGGCCTGCTTGCTGTCCTTCACCTCCGCGATCGGGTAGGTGTTGACGACCTGGGAGGACTCGGGGAACTTCACCCCGCTGACCTTGTCGCCGGCGGCGGTGACGTCGGTGACGTAGACGAGGCCGGCGTCGGCTTCGCCTGCGGTGATCTTCCCGAGTACGTCGGTCACCGACTGTTCCTCGCTGACCGGCTTGATCGTGACCCCGGTCTTCTTCTCCATCTGCTCGGTGGCCGAGCCGCAGGGCACCTCGGGTGCGCAGACCACGACCTTGACGCCCTTCTTGCCCAGGTCTTGGAAGCTGCTGATCTTGGCCGGGTTGTCCGGCGGCGTCGCGATCTCGAGCACGTTGGTCGCGAAGTCCTTCCGGTCGACGGCGTCGTCGCCGAGCTTATCCATGTTCTTCGTGTCCGCCGAGGCGAAGACATCGGCTGGAGCCCCGCCCTGGATCTGGGAGACCAGGTCGGAGGAACCGCCGAAGCTGAGCTTCACGCTGACGCCCTTGTGGTCGGCTTCGAACTCCTTGCCGAGCTCGGTGAAGGTGCTGGTGAGCGAGGCGGCTGCGAACACCGTCAGGGTCTTGCTGCTCGACCCGCTGCCGGAGTCATCGCTGCCACCGCAGGCGGCGAGGGGGATGAGCAGGGCCGCGGCGGTGGCCGCGAACAGCTTGGTGACTCTCTTCGGTGCCATTTTCTTTGATGTCAGCACTAGGGACGCTCCACAACGACGTTGGTTGACTTGATGGACGCGACAGCCGTGACACCCGGTTCGAGGCCGAGATCCTCGGCCGCCTCGCTGCTCATCAGCGAGACGATCCGGTACGGTCCGCAGATCAGCTCGACCTGCGCCATCACGGTGTCCTTGGTGACCTTGGTGACGAGCCCGAGCATGCGGTTGCGGGCGCTGACCGCCCGCGCTCGTTGCGGGTCGGGCGCCTCGGCCAGCTCGACGGCTAGTCGGGCCAGTGCCGTACCGGGGATGGCCGTGCGGCCGTCCTCGACGGTGGCATCGACGCGACCGGCGTCGACCCAGCGGCGCATGGTGTCATCGCTGACACCCAGAAGAGCCGCCGCCTCGGCGACGCGGTACGCAGTCACGGCAGGCGATCATGCCGCAGATGCGTCATCGTGTCCCGCATTTGCCCGTACTTGCGTAAGGAAATCCTTAAGATTGCCGCAGATGCGGGTAGCCACTGTCCTCTCGTCAGGACCGCGTCCTCCCCTCAGGACATCAGCCCTCAGGAGACCAGGGAGAGCGCCGCGGTCGCCGCCACCAGCGAGACCGGGGTGAGCAGGAAGGAGACCCGATGGAAGAGCAGGTGGCTCGGCCGGACCCCCTCGCGGACGAGCACTCGGCGCCAGAGCAGGTTGGCCAGACTTCCGGTCCAGGTCAGTCCGGCGCCGATGCCGAGCCCGAGGAGTGCCGCCAGACCGGCGGTGACGCCGATCGGGGCGACTAGTGGCAGGAGGAGAAGGGTCGCCGAGAGGTTGGTGAGCAGCGCCGCCGCGAGCGTCGCGATGATGGCGATCAGCAATAGGTCGGCGAAGCCGGTGCCACGCGGGAGGACATGGTGCACCGCGTCGCCGAGGAAACCCGTCCCGAGGCCCGCGACCACCACGCCGAGGGCCAGCACGAAGAGTGCGAAGCTGGGATGCCCTGCCCGTAGCGCGGCACCCAGGTCGAGGAGCCGTCGGCGGCGCGCCCAGAGCAGGAGTACGCCGGCGGCGCCGGCCGCCGGCCAGAACGGCGGTACGCCGAGCGGGGAGAGCGCGGCGAACGCCGTGAGCATCCCTGCGACGGTGGCCAGCGGGACCATCAGTGGGGCGTGAGTCGCCGACTCGTCGGATGCCGCCTGGGCCGCGCCCGCCGGGGTCTCCTGAATCGACTGACGACGGAGCTCGTTGCCGAAGAGGAGTCGCAGGCCGACGTACTCGATCAGCAGGGTGACCCCGAAGGGCAGCACCATCCGGGCGGCGAAGCCAGCGAAGCCCAGGCCGAGGTGATGGGCCGCCAGCAGGTTCGTGAGGTTCGAGACGGGCAGCAGCAGCGACCCGGAGTTGGCCATCCTGAGGCAGGCGTACGCCGCTGGCCGGGGCGAGGTGCCGAGGTGGCGTGCCGCGACCAGGACGACCGGGGTGAGGAGGACGACCGTCGCGTCCAGGCTGAGCACCGTCGTCACCAGGGCTGCGAGCAGGAAGACGCCGAGAAGGAGCAGCTCGGGGCGGCCACGGCTGTGATGCTCGACGTAGCGCGCCGCGGTGGCGAACGCCCCGGCCCGGGCACAGACCTCGGCCACCACGAGGATCGCGACCAGGAAGCCCACCACCGGGAGTAGCGGCTGCAATGCAGTCCAGGCCGGGCCCGGACCGATGAGGCCGGTAGCCAGGACCAGCCCGCCGGCAAGTATGGCGGCCAGCGCCTCGACGGCGGGCCGCGGATGGCGGTGGGCGATGAGGAGAAGACCGGAGAGAGCGACCACCCCGGCGACGTCCTGGAACAGGTCCGGGGTGGCGTGGGGGAGCGGCACCAGCCCATTGTCGGGCTCACCTCGGCCGGATGGGACGATAGGGCGCGTGAGTGAGCAGGGCAGTCGGCGCTATCCGCGTACCTTCGGAGGACTCATCGGCTCCCTGATCGTGCTGCTGGCTGTGGTCGTCCCGATCGCCGTCCTCACCCACTGGTGGGGAGACACCAACCGTGCGCAGGCCGACAAGGAGCTCGGCGTCAGCAAGAGCGCCGACTGGCAGGGCACCGTCCGCACCATCCAGAGCGCCCGCGGCCAGGCGGGCACTGACCTCGCCATCGTCTATCCGCGACGCCTCCCCAAGGGGTGGTACGCCAACACCGAACCCTCCTTCGCACCCGGGACCCACCCCGCCTGGGCGATGAACTTCGTCAAGGGAGAGACGTCGTACGTCGGGCTGGCCCAGGCCCACGACAGCGCCCGCCACCTCGCCGCGCAGTACGTCGACGCGCACCCGAGACAAGGCGCCACCGTCACTGTCGCCACCCAGGTGGCCACGCGCTGGACCACCTGGTCGGACAGCGGCGCCGATCACGCCTACTCGGCGACCGTCGGGGGCGACACCCTGCTCGTGTGGGGCCCCAAAGACGCCGACCTGAAGACCTTCCTCGGTCTGCTGACGACCGAGAAGCTCTAGGGAAGCGCTGATCAATAGCGCCGTCGCGCAGCAGGCGGAACTGATCAGTGGTTCCCTAACACCGCTCAGTCTTCATCGGGCTTCATCGGGCTTCATCGGGCTTCATCGGGGTCGGCACCGATCGCGGCGTCGAGCTTCTTGCGAGCGCCGTCGAGCCACTCCTGGCACAACGTCGCGAGTCTCTCGCCCCGCTCCCACAGCGCCAGCGACTCCTCCAAGGTGGTGCCTCCCGCCTCGAGGCGGCGGACCACCTCGACCAGCTCCTCCCGGGCCTCCTCGTAGGAGAGCTTCTCCTCATCCGCCATCGGGCAGCTCCTCCGTCTCGGTCGTCGTGGCATGGACCCGTCCGTCGGCAACGCGGACGCTGATCTGGTGGCCGATGGTGGCCTCGGCCACGCTGGTGACGACGCGGCCGGCGTCGTCTTGGAGCACGGCATAGCCGCGACGCAGCGTGGCCAGTGGCGAGAGCGCGCGAGCGCGGGCGCGGTGATGGCCGATATCGTCGGCCGCGCGGTCGATCTGGTGGGAGAGGCAGCGGCGCGCGCGCTCGCGCAACGCCGTCACCTCGGCGGCCCGATCGTCGAGCAAGGAGCGTGGATCGGCGAGCGCCGGCCGCGAGCGCAGCGCGTCGAGCATCGTCTGCTCGCGCTGGAGCCAGCCGAGCAGCCCCGAGCGCATCCGATCGCGAGCGGTCGCCACCAGCCGCAGCTCCTCGGCGACATCGGGGACCACCAGTTTGGCTGCATCGGTGGGTGTGGAGGCGCGGACGTCGGCGACGAGGTCGAGCAGCGGAGTGTCGGGCTCATGGCCGATCGCCGAGACCACCGGCGTTCGGGCCTTGAAGACCTCGCGGATGAGCAGCTCGTCGGAGAACGGCAGAAGGTCCTCGACCGAGCCGCCGCCGCGAGCGATGACGATGACCTCGATCTCCGGGTCCCGGTCGAGTCGCTGGAGACCTTCGACGACCTCCGCTGCGCTCCGCTGACCCTGCATGGCGGCGTACGCCACCGTGAAGCGCGCTGCCGGCCAGCGGCGGCGCGTGTTTTCCACGACATCGCGCTCGGCTGCCGAGTTGGGCGCCGTGATCAGCCCGATCGCGGCCGGCAGGAACGGCAGGCGCCGCTTGAGCTCGGCCGCGAAGAGGCCTTCCGCCGCGAGCAGCTGACGCCGCCGCTCCAGCCGAGCGAGGAGCTCCCCAAGGCCGACCATGCGGATGTCGCGGGCATAGAGCGAGAACGTCCCGCGGTTGGCGTAATAGGAGGGTTTGGCGTGCACCACGACGCTCGCGCCCTCGACCAGCGGCGGGTTGAGCCCGTCGAAGAGGAGCCGACTGCAGGTGACCGTGACTGAGATGTCCGCGATGGTGTCACGCAGGGTCATGAAGACCGTGTTCATCCCCGGGCGGCGGTTCACCTGGGCCACCTGACCCTCGACCCACACCACGCCCAGCCGGTCGACCCAGCCGGCGACCGCGTTGGCGATCTGCCGCACCGGCGCCGGTGCCTCCGGTGACGTCTCGAGGGCCATGCCCGCGACCCTACTGGCCGCCGCCGACACCCCGCCGACTCGGCGGTCCGTAGACTCGGGAGCATGAGCACCGACCTCGGCACTCCGCGCGTCCTCTCCGATGACGAGAGGGGGGTGCTGCTCGCGTCGCCGCGTGGCTACTGCGCCGGGGTCGATCGGGCGGTCGTCACCGTCGAGCAGGCGCTCGACCTCTACGGGGCGCCCGTCTATGTCCGCAAGGAGATCGTGCACAACAAGCATGTCGTCGACGACCTCCGTGAGCGCGGCGCGATCTTCGTCGACGAACTCGCCGAGGTGCCGATCGGCGCGACGGTCGTCTTCTCCGCCCACGGCGTGTCGCCCGCAGTCCACGCCCAGGCGGCCGAGCGCGAACTCAAGACCATCGACGCCACTTGTCCGCTGGTGACCAAGGTCCACCAGGAGGCGAAGCGGTTCGCCCGGGAGGGCTACGACATCCTCCTCATCGGCCATGCCGGTCACGAGGAGGTCGAAGGCACCATGGGAGAGGCCCCCGACAACATCCACTTGGTCGACGGCCCGTCCGACGTCGAGAAGGTCGTCGTGCGGGATCCGTCGCGGGTCGCGTGGCTCTCCCAGACCACGCTCTCGGTCGATGAGACCTTGGAGACCGTCGCCGCGCTGCGGGAACGCTTCCCGCAGATGATCGACCCGCCGAGCGACGACATCTGCTACGCCACCCAGAACCGCCAGTTGGCGATCAAGGAGATCGCCAAGGACGCCGACCTCGTCATCGTCGTCGGATCCGGGAACTCCTCCAACTCGGTCCGACTGGTGGAGGTGGCCATGGAGGCCGGCGCCCGGTCGGCGTACCGGGTCGATGACGCCTCTGAGGTCCAGGAGCGATGGTTCGACGGCGTACGCCGGGTCGCGGTCACCTCGGGCGCGAGCGTCCCCGAGAAGCTCGTCGAGGGTGTCCTCACGCTGCTCTCGGAGCGCGGTTACCCCGATGTCGATGTCGTCCGGACCGCCGAGGAGTCGCTGATCTTCGCGCTGCCCAAGGAACTCCGTCGCGATCTCAAGGCGGCCGCCGCGGTCGGTCCGGTCGGCGGCTGACCATGGCTCGCTATCTCGACGTCCATCCGGTCAACCCGCAGCCGCGGCTGATCCGGCAGATCGTCGACGCGCTCAACGAGGACGCCCTGATCGCCTATCCCACGGACTCCGGCTACGCGCTCGGCTCGCGGATCGGAAACCGCGCCGGCCGCGAGCGCATCCTCGCGATCCGTGGTCTGGACGAGCGGCACCACTTCACGCTGGTCTGCAAGGACTTCGGTCAGCTAGGGCAACTGGTCCACGTCGACAACAGCGCTTTTCGGGCGATCCGGGCGGCGACCCCTGGCCCCTACACCTTCATCTTGCCGGCAACGCCGGAGGTGCCGCGCCGACTGATGCACCCCAAGAAGCGCACCGTCGGCGTCCGGATCCCTGACCACGTGGTCGTGCAGGCACTGCTCGAGGAGTTGGCCGAGCCGCTGCTCTCCTCCACCCTCATCCTGCCGGGGGAGACCGAGCCGAAGACATTCGGCTGGGACGTCAAAGAGGAGCTCGACCACCAGGTCGACATCGTCATCGAGGCTGGCGAGACCCCGGCCGAGCCGACCACGGTCGTCGACTGGTCGCAAGGCGAGCCGGTCGTTGCGCGTCAAGGCGCCGGCGACGTCTCCGGCTTCCTGGCCGAGTGACCCTCGGCGCGATTCAGACGGCCAGGCTGTCCTCGTCGCGGACCTGCGAGGGGACGGCACCCTCGCGTTGGCTGATCACATGCCGGCGCATCGCGAGGCAGCCCAGACACAGGGCATAGCCGATGAACAGGCTGATGCTGTGGTGGCCGAGCCCGGAGACGACCGCTTGGACGACGCCGTCGTCGTGGTTGGCGATCGCCTCGGGCCGGGTCAGGCCCAGGAGCAGGAAGGCCCCGACCATGAGCAGCGGCGGCAGCACGCCGACGACGAAGAAGTCCCGGGGATGCACCAACAGCGCGAGCCCCAGGCTGAGCACTGCGAAGACCAGATCGAAGATGAGCCCCACGCGGTCACTGAGGATGAGGTCGAGGGAGATTGCCGTCAGGGCGATGGCCACCCCGAGCACGACCACCCGGCGGCCGGGTTCGCGCCCCTCTTCCCAGATCGTCTGTGCATGGGTCATGGTCGTCCTCGCGTCTCCATCGCTCACGGTAGAGCCGAGATCACCTCAGGTGTCGCCGACGCGCCGGGTGTCGGCACCGCTCTGCGCGGGGGAGTCCTGATCGGGGACGTGCGCGAGCCGTTCGACGGCGCGGAGCTCTACGGGACGAGGAGCAGGGAGCTCGTCGTCGGTGACACCGAGCTCCCCGAACCGCCGGGCGGCGACTAGCACCCGCGAGTCCAGCGAGCCGACCACCTGGTTGTAGCGGGTCACCGCGGCGTTGAGCGAGCGACCGACGCCATCGAGGTGGCCAGAGAGCGTCCCGAGCCGCTGGTGGAGGTCACGGCCGAGCCGGTGGATCTCCCGCGCCTGCTCGGCGAGCGCCTCGTGGGACCAGCCGTGCGCGACCGTACGCAGCAGCGCGATGAGCGTCGTCGGGGTGGCGATCACGACGCGACGCTCGGCGGCGTACTCGATCAGAGCAGGGTCGGCCTCCAGCGCCGCGGCCAGGAATGACTCCGCCGGCACGAAGAGCACCACGAACTCGGGTGTCTCGGAAAGGGCCCGCCAATAGGCCTTCGAGGAGAGTTGGTCGACGTGGGTGCGCACCTGTCGAGCGTGGCGCTGCAGATGGGCCTCGCGCTCCTGCGAAGCCTCGGCCGCGGTCGCGTCGAGGTGGGCATCGAGCGGCACCTTCGAGTCCACGACGATCTGCTTGTCGCCGGCAAGATGGACGATCAGGTCGGGGCGCAGCCGGCCATCGGCGAGCGGAGCCTGCTCGGTGAAGTCGCAGCGGTCGACCAGACCGGCCAGCTCCACGGCTCGACGGAGGTGGAGCTCACCCCAGCGGCCGCGGACCTGTGGCTTTCGCAACGCGGACGACAACGAGACGGTCTCCCGGCGCAGCGAGTCGACCTGCTGCCGGAACTGGCCCTGCCAGGCGGCCCGCTCACGGTCGAGGTGATGCATCTGGTCGCTCAGCCGATCCAGGCCCTGCATCACCTCAGCCTGCTCGACCAGCCCGGCCGCCACCGCGCCGACACTGCGCGCACGGGCCCACAGCACGCCAACGAGCGCGCCGAGGCCGAGGCCGAGCAGAAGGCCGAGGGCAAGGGTCAGGATCTCCATGTCTGCAGGGTCTCAGGGGCCACCGACAGTCTTTCCAGAGCCGAGATGACGCCCCATCCAACGCGCTGCGGACTGCTGCCAGACGAAGCCCGCCACGCCGCCCAGCCCGAACACGAGCATGACCGCACGGCCGCCGACTCCGAGCGAGACCTGGCTCGCGGGCGCGAAGGCGCCCCAGCAGCCGACCGCCGCGATCACGGCAAAGGTCGCGACCATCAGCCAGCCGCAGATCAGCGCGAACCGTCGGAACCGGCGCGAGGCGCCCAGGAACGAGGTGGTGGTCCAGTTGCTGCCGACCTTGGTGAGCAACAGGGTGCTGCCCGCTGGCAACTCGGCCCTCAGGTAACGCTCGGCACAGGTCACCGCGCCTGCCTCACGATCCGGCCGAGGTCGTGGCCTCAGGCGATGTCGACGACCACCGGCGCATGGTCGGAAGCCCCCTTCCCGGCGCGCTCCTCGCGGTCGATGAAAGCGCCGGTGACCCGCTCGGCGAACGAGGGTGAGCCGAGGATGAAGTCGATCCGGAGACCGCGGTTCCGCTCGTACCGCTGCCGGTAGTAGTCCC
>Ga0164243_10003868_pt1 | contig 23712 bp, 32 predicted proteins | sample OricompcompostOP_FD_108781 | JGI IMG/M metagenome (GOLD analysis project Ga0164243, IMG submission 108781) | Organic Plus compost microbial communities from Emeryville, California, USA - Original compost - Organic plus compost (OP) | ecosystem: Engineered > Solid waste > Mixed feedstock >...
CTTCTTTATAGATCACATGACGAAATCCCATTTTTCTTAAGTGCACATGTTTTTCTTGAGCCTTTTTATAATCAGCATCCGTTTTGGGCTCATCAACTAGTAGCATCCCTCCTTTAGCATAAGGATAACACTTATCTACAAAACGCTGTCTAGCATGCACATCATTTGGATAAATTTTTCTAGCATCTTTATACATGTAATTTCTGAAGAAAATTTTATTTTCAGCATAATTCTCTGGAACGCTTGTAAATTGTTGTCTTAGAGCTGCTCTAGCGAGTGCTTTTTTAAGCTGAGGATCTTCCTTTTCAGAGGTAACGTCCTTTAATTCCATGCCGTGATACTTAGATTCAGGTGCAATTATTTTTCTGGCCATTTAATTTCCCTTTTTTTTATTTTCAGTTTAGTCCAAAAAGATAAACAAAAGAGGCCAAGAATGCAAAGCTCTTGACCTCTTCCCCACACACTTTCCAAAAGGGTAAAACAAGTGTGAGGCTCTTTTTAGACTGAACCGTCGTTTCCCTGCCAGCAGAACCGTGGATCAATCCAATCGGCATTACCGCGCATCGAGCATTTGAACCGAATCACATCTTGATTGAAAGACTGACCCGAGTTTGGGACTTCCTGTTCAACTTCAGCAGCCTGTCGCAACTGAGCCACAAAACATGGCTTCTTGCTATCGATGATGTACCAAGCTTTCGATGCAGTGCTGACTACACCTGTGTTGGTAAACATAAATCGGCTAATCACTGCTTTCGCAATGGATTGAATTGGGTTGTAAGCAAAAGTATTACCTACAGCTCCAGGAGTAGCCGATGGCACCGAAGGATAAGCAGAGCTATTCAGAAGAACAGCTAGGTTAAATCGATGAAATGGGGAAATCAAAATGGCATCAGGATCGACGCTCATTTTCAATCCCAACATATTAAGCTGCTCCATCAGACCGATAAATCCATTTTGAACACCGGTTTGATCCAATGTCGTAAATGAAGTTGGGCGGTTATAACCTCCACCAATGAAGGGAGCAGCAGAGGTAGTGAAAGGATAGTTTGCTTCGTTGGAAGGCTGAGTCTCAGTGTTAGGAACAAGCATGTTCGCATACTGAGCAATAGCGCCACCAGTGAATTTACCTGCAAGCTTTGCATAGCAAATCACTTCCATTGCCTGACGACAATATTCTCCTAAGAGAGAAGCCTGTTTTGCTAATTGGCCGGTTTGATCATCTTCAAGCAATTCTTTTTCAATCGCCCAAATGGTTCCATACTTACGGTTTACTAGTTTGATATCTAAACCAGCAGCATAGCTTTCACCGTAAATTTCCTTTTTACCTACTTCAGCCAAGAACGAAACACCATGCAATGGCGCATAGAGCTCAGTATCTTTAGTTGAGTTGACAGTGGTAACCCAAGCCTCATAGGTGACGGGCACTGTTAAATACATTGAGTTCACAATGCTCTGAACACCTGCGCGCAAGAGCTGAGGAAAGTTCGATCCAGAATCAGATTCTTTCATGGCTTCCCAAGCACTAGAAAAACCCTCTTTCTTCGCTACCTTATTCCAGTCAAAGTTATCGTGCATGACTGGGAATTTTTTCTGATCAGCAAAGTCGAATCCAAATCTTTTTTGAAATCGCTCTCTGAAAGATTTAATCTCTCTGTTTTCCCAAAGATTTTTTCTGGCTACGCTTTTTTGTTTTTCATTAGACTCAGTAAAAACAGTCGTTCCACCTGATGGCGCTGCTTCAGCCTGAGCCACAATTTCTTGTAAATTAAGAAGTGACATGTTTTAAAATTCCTTCCTTTAGAATTGAATACCGCCTAGGCCGTATCGAGCACCAATCAGAACATTTCCTAAAGTTCCTGTTCCAGATGGAGTAACTTCCACGCCTTGATAAATCCCAACGGAGCTACCAACGGCAGTTGTAGTCACTGTTTGTGCGTCTGCTCCAATGTACACAGGAAGTCCTGGAGTAAACGTATTTCCGGAAGTCAAGAACATCGAAAACACACATCCGTACTGAGGACCTGCTATATCAGAGATGCCTTGAGATGCATCCACCATAGTGCCCTGATAAGGAGAGGGTACTTTTCCATTCACAATCGTCTGAACAGCAACACCTACTAAATTTGCAGCTGAGCCTGTTCCAGTAACGGCGTTCAGAATGTTATTAGTGGCGTCATACATAAGCATATCGCCTTGATTCCAATTACAAGCTGAGCTCAATACAGGATAAGCGCTTTCAAATAGAGATTGAGGGTTAACTGAACGGACGAGGTTATTTCTACCGTACGTCATGATTCATTTTTCCTTTCAATGTTTAAATACAGTCCCCGTATCCTTGAGAGCCTGCCGCTCCGCTAGACTTTGAGCCCGTGGTTTTTTCAAGTACAATGCAGTCTGAGAAATCGTTCGTGACTTCCTCATCTACTCCTTCTCGTGCTGCTAAAAAGTATTTCCAATATTTATTGACTTCATCTTTTGATTTGACTGGACCTAAAGACTCTCTGAAACGTTTGGTGAGAGCTGAAGGATATTTTTTCTCAGTCATTAATTTTTCAATATGATCAGCAATTTCATATTTATTGATCGATTCTTTTAATTTCAGATTCTCAGCAGTGAGTTTTAAAATGGTTTTTCTCATTGACTCCATATTGTTACTTGCCCCTGTGGTTGCATCTGGAGCCGCATCATCTTCTTTATTGCATTCGCCTTCTTTGGGTTCAGATTCCATAGGAGCACCCTGCTTCATTCTTTTGCCAATGGAATGAGCCATTTTTAAATGGCTTCCTGCCTGCTTCATTGCGGTATCGTGATCCATCCCGTCTTCACGACAAGACTCATAAGCGTGCTTTGCCAGTTGCATCGCTTCTTCTTCATCGCTTCCATGATCAGCACCTAAATATTCAGAGACAAGCTGTTTAAAAAGAGCGGTATCTTGCTCAGCATCTGCATGATCCGGTTGAGCACCGCCAAGAGTATTTAATCCTTCTCCGCCTTCGCCTGCTTCGCCTAGAGCCTGATTATCCTTAGAATTGATCCCAGCTTCACCCAGTGTCTCATTATCTTTTGGATTAATGCCCGCTTCTTTTGTGTTTTCTCTCATCGCTTTTTTCATTGGTTTTTTCTCCTGTTCGATCATTTTGAAGATTCGTCCGCCAGCACCGGCATCTGTAACAAGATCCACTGACATGGCATCCTTGAGCGCCGATACTACGCGTATCGTGTCAATCCCTTGAGCTTGGGCCTCCTGAAGCTTCGGCATGACTGAAGGAGGTACTTGAGTCTGCTTTAAGAACTCATCCAGCGGCATATTATCCGCCTCACCGTTCGCATTAATGCTAAGACCCACGAAATCAGATTCCGTAAATTGTTGAGCGTATTGTAGAGAAGTGGCTAAAAGAGAATTTGCCCAAGATAAATTAGGATCTCCCACCGTAACAAGATCTGCAATGAGTCTTCCTCTTCCATCTTCGGCTTCGTCATATCTGACATTTTGATAGTACCCTAAAATATCTCGTGTAGATCGCTCTGGACGTATGTTCTCTTCCAGTGCGCTGGGATGATCGGCGTAGCACTTTTTTCCTTCGAAAATAGAAGGAGCTCCCTGAAGACTTTGTTTAGTATAATAAAAACAATCCTTCAGATTTCCCATTCCTTCTTGGATCAAAACAACTTCAAACTTAGATCCTTTTTGAGAAGGCGAAGTTGCCTCTTTAAAATGGGTTTTTTCCTTAAACTGGATCATTTCTTTTTTCCTCGAAGTAGTTGAGGAAAGGCTGATCCACTATCTGCCTCTACGCTTGATGATCCAGGTTTTTTGGGTGAAAGGGATCCTCCAATCATCAGACTTGGTCCTATGGGAGGCTTTTTTCCTAGATTACCAGAAGCCTCGTGGTGTATTTCCTCGGACGGTGTCTGTTGAATGGGAGTTAACGTACCTGCTTTAAAGAGAGGATAAGTCGAAATATACGGGGCGCCTGAAGCGTGAGGTAAGAGATTTTCTTTATTTTCTGAGGCGTACATTTTTAATCTTCTCCGTTCGAGTTCTAAGTCATTAAGCTGCTTTCTTTCATCCGGTGTAAGAGGGCGCTTGTCGAAGAATGCATCGTTATTAATTTTGGCAATCTCGTTATCAACTCGTAATGTGGCTGGCCGAGTCGTTGTATGAATTGCTGTCACCTGTCCAGGGCGTCTACCGCTTCCCGGCCCTCCCTCACGGATCATCGTTCGTTAAAACCTTCCCCTTAGCCTTCCATTCCCACTTAGGCCAAAACTGAACTTCAATTTCAACACGACCTGTTAAACTAGTTCCGTCCGTTAGAAACCTAATTGGACAGATTTCTAATTCATTGGCTGTGTAACCTTCATTTTTTGCAATTCTTTGAACTTCTTCGAGAGAGTCGCATTTATATTGGTCACGCCATTTATAAGTTTGGCGAACCAAATATTTTCGGCCGTCTCCTTGAAGCGACGCATCGACGGATGCAAAAATCTCTTCAAGCCCTTTTTTCCATTTATCTGGGTTCTTTCTGTATTCGTCAAATGTGGGAAACCCAAAATTACAAATCGTCTGTAAATCAATTTCATCAGGCAACGTATTCATTGTCTTTGACGTCCTTTCTATCTTGACCAGTGAAGGCAGAAGATGCGCGTTGTGTATTGTCCGGTTGTTGTCCTGTAGATGGTGGGAATTGGCCTGGAGCACTCAAAGAGCCTGCTAAGAAAGTAGGCTTTTCATTCTGAATGAGCTCTTGTTCTTTCTGATAATTATAATCATCCTTGCCGAAATCCTTAGCTGCCATTTTGGCTGCGGTTTCCTTCGAGAACCATCCATTGCTAGTCATCATGGTGAGGTCTTTTAATTTTTGAGATCGATCTTGTGTAATAATTTCTGGGAAAATAATCTGGCACTCAATACGTCCTAGACCTGCCTCCTTCATCAGACGATCCCAGCAATCAGAAATAATTCTTTTAATAACCTTGCGCCGAGCCTCCATCTTCTTTGCAACAGGTTCAGTAGCCACAAGTGCGCCCGCGCGCGTGGAGCTTCCCATTGAAAGGTGAGTACCTAAATAATTGATGGGGATCTGGATTCCGGCGCAACAAAGAGAGACGGCCCAATCGAATGCGTTCGACATATTGCCACCGGCGTTTGAATTGCCGTTATATTTTCGCTCAACAGCTTTTGAATGGACGAAATCACTTCCGGCTTCGGGAATAGTCCCTAATGCATTCATTGAATTGATATACTTATCGATATCATCCTGATTTCCATCAATCGTTGTATCGATGGACCAAGCCGAAACTTTTTGAAGAGCAATAACTGCAAAATCTACAGAATCACGAATGCGTTTAAGATAGCTTAAGATAGGGAAGAAATCTGATCTTCCGCGTTTCTCATTTGAAACAGCATTAATTTTATAGTGCATCATTTCATCAGCTGGGATTTGACGATAGATGTATTTCAAAGTGGGTTGTACCTCATCCGGCATTCCCATCGCTTTTGCATCAAACGCAGTTGTGTAGATTTGGTACTGAGTAGGCGTAAGCCAGATATAGGCAAGTTTCCTCGTAATATCTTCAGGATATGTAATAATTTCTATGATGTTAGACGGATCGATCAATCTAACTCTAGGTATAATTCCTAGTGGTATGGTGTCCGTAGGTTTGAGTTGATAAATAATTTTGGCCTCATGCTTCGGTAGCCACCAGAGCATGGTCTCGCCATAAACACCCAATTCAACACAGAGTTGATCAATTTGTTCATGTAAATTATTTACTTTCTCAAAGGCTTTCCACGTAGCCATGGCAATCTGGCCTTTTCTATCTGATTGGTTACATTGAACTTCAAACCCAGAACCAATCACAAAATCACGTGTGATTCCCATAAATGCTTTTGCTATCGGGTCATAGTGATAAGCATAAAAACACTCGCTATGCATTCGAATGTAATCGGTCCAGTAGTAAAGGTTTTTGAAGAACGGCCCTCCAAGCAGAGGTGTAAAATCTTGACCAACTAACCCGCTATTGAATCCGGGTTGTTGATATCTTCCAAAATAATCAAATTCTTTCATTTTGAACTGGCGCTTATCTCCAGCAACAAAAGACTCTCTAAAGGAGTTTGCATTCAGTTGCCGGTAGCCTAATCCATTTTCAGATGCACAAATAACTCTTGCATCAAGCTCAATCTTTGGATTCCTATCGATAGCACGCAGCATCTCAATAGTCGTGTGGCTCTCCCAAAATTTATTGGGATCAGCGTCTTTGAATGAAAAATCATAATCATATTTTTTAGGATCAAAGCATTGGTTTCTTAAATGTGCGATTCGAATAGGACTTGGCTTCTCATCTTGCATAAGTTAACCTTTTTTCTGCTATTTCTAAATATTCTTGATTCTGCTCTATTCCGATGAAATTAAAACCGTCCTTTATTGCAGCGACACCTGTGGAACCGCTTCCTGCAAATGGATCTAAGATAACTCCTTTAGGTGGAGTAATCATTGTAATGAGATATGACATGAGCTTTGTGGATTTTACTGTGGGATGGGAATTGCCTACGCCTTTATCTTTCTTAGAAGCCTTCGCGCAGTATAGAAATCGAGTTGCCCTTTCCAGGCCGAACTCGCTTTTTAGGTGAAAAAAGAAGCGTGAGGCGCCTCCAATATCTTTGGGTTGATTGTCTTTAGTCACCCTACCGCCGGAAAACATGCCTATGGATTTATGTTCTCCAAATCCTCCACCATGAGTTTTTAAAATCCCACTCTGCTTATCCAGCTCAGCGACTGCGCATCCTGGAGTACACTGACCTTCGCAATCCTCATTGTGGCTTAGGACTAAGTTTGCGGGAAAGCGGCCTGCTGGAGCATTCCAAACTTCAGTTTGAGTGTTTTGGGAAAACTTGGCTGCATTACCACCTGCGGGTTTTCCATTATATCGTGCCGACCTATTATCTAGTGCAGTAATCCTACTCGCATCAATATTAATCCCACCAGTTCCATGCTTAAGAACATTCGCCGCGACGGTCTTCTCGCTTAGAGGCTTTCTAACGAGAATCCAATGCTCGCTTGCGGGTTTAAGCGCAGTGCCCCATCCTTGCCATTGCTTGGCTGATGTTGTTGCAGGTGAAGTTTTATAGAGTTCAATGGTTTGATAGTCTTTGCCCTTGTTAAAATTGCCACCTCTCATATCAGTAGCTTTTTTCACCTTTGATGAAATCACTTCTCTCTCTGCGCCCGCCGCTTTATCGATCGCCTTAGAAATATCTACGCTCTTAGGAAATCCTGAACCGAACAAATGTGTGATCACGTCCCGGACCTCAAATCCTGCGTCCTCGAGTGCTGTAGCGGTCCAGTGAGATGTGCGGGGAATTGCCCAGACTAGACCATGAGCACCAGGCTTAAGAACACGTAAACACTCTTTCATTACTCCGGTCATCCATTCGATCCACTGTTCGCGGCCACCTTTATGGTGATCCCAGTCCTTTCCCATGAAGGAGATGCCAGCAGGAGGATCGGTAATCAAAGCATCAATAGAATCATTCTCGAATGTTTTCAGGATCTCTAAGCAATCACCATGATGAATCATGTTTCTAACCATTCGTTAAAAGATTTCCAGTCGGGGCCTTCGACTTCATCAACTGAAGCGACAGGAGCAAGATTGCATCTGCAGTTAGGATGGGCGGGAGGTGTAATTGCATCACAGAGACTCGAGTCAATTTTTCCCGAACTAAGGCCCGATTCTATTTCGCTTGTAGTTTTGCCATGTCGTTGCAAGCAGCATTCATCTGTCTTAGCGTCAATAATAGCTACCCATACAAACTCTTGAATGCCGAGTTCATTGGCTGCATCGACTTGACCTGTTCTTACTTGTTGGACGAAATCATCTGCAAGATCCTGCTCAATTTCCCAATTGTATCTTAGGTATCCTTTGTCAGGATCGTAGTGAGGCTCGCTATCAAATCGCGAAGGAGGCAGTTGTGCATCTTTGTAAGCCTGAACAGCTAGGTTCCAGTCTTCTTCAGGAACAAAATCATAATTGTAATCCAGTTTATCTTTTGGATCCTTGCCTGATTCCTGAATAGGTTTAAGTTCTCTGGGAGGGCGCTTATAGATTATCTTATTAGGGAAAGCTTGCTTTACCCGTTCGAAGATTTCTTTAGGATCATCTTCAGACACTAAAGCAGACCTAAACCGATCTAAGATACGGCTTCTGAGTTTCATTAACGAAACCCAAATTCGATTATTTAGATTTTCGTTTAATACGGTTTGAGCTTCTTCTGCCTGATTGAGTTTTTTAAGAAAATCAGAGGAGGTTTGAAGCTTCTTCTTTTGTGTCGCTCTTCCAATTGCCTCTTGCTCACTTAGATAAGAAAGAAGGTAGACCGCACGCCTCATCTGCCTGATACGGCCTACGAATTTCGGAACATACTGGCTGAATAATTGCATGGACTCTTGATCAAGGACCTGGGCTAAGGAGATAACCCGATGAGGCTCAAGAAAGAGAAGCAAATGCGCAATTTCTTTTTCAAATTGCGTTAAAAGTTCGAACAAGATGCGACTGAGATCCGTTTGAGTGTTTAGATGGACTTGTTCCAACGCTCGATCGCGATCCTGAATAAACTTTTTATATTTTGTTGAATGGAGTAATGTCCCTTGCATCCCTTGATAGAAACGTTAGGGACAGCATCTGCATTAGTCAAATATTTAGAAAAAATGGCTAAAGAGGGAGAAACTCAAACGCCCATTAAATTTTTACCCTACATTAGCCATTTTTTCAGTACGGATGATTTTATCTCATTTGTTTATTTATCTCTTCCACAATTGAAAGAAATATCGAAAAGCTTATCCATGATTTTTAAGATTGCAAATACTGAATGACTTAATGTAAGAAAAATTCATCCATTATTTACACCGTATCACGCGGTAAAGAGCATACGGCCTCATTGGTCCGACATAATCCAATGAGGCTTTCTTTTATTTTTTATTCATTGTAATTTTTTTATGCGCTTCTTACAGCTAAGACGCCCACTTCTTTCTTCAACAATTCAGAATAGTACGCAACAGGATAACCAAATGCATCGCTAGCATGGGTGGCAAGAGGATCTGTTTTATCAAAAATAGCTCCAGACGTTCCTTCTTTCCATTTCACCCGTTCTAAATCTCTTTTTAAGTATTTACACTTCTGCGGGTTGTACCATAGGTGAACTTTTCCGTCAGCTGACTTCAGCCTTCCATTGACACAGTTCACTCTATCTTTGACATGAGGATTGGATTCAGGAGTTAGATTTTTATAAGAAATGTTATTATCCTTTAGAACTTTAGTAATGATGGAGTAGTCAGTCTTACCTACAGCTGATGTCTTGTTGGCATTTCCACTTGCATCACCAATTAAAATCACTCCGGATTTATGTCCCTTCACTTTATCAACAAGAACATGCGCACATTCTTCTGTGTTTGTATTTTTGACCGCAATCTCATCCGCCCAATAAGATTGTCCTGCTCTGCATTGACCTAAGACCCAACACATGAGACCTACGTTGAAATCCAACCCAACAACAATGGGGAGGTGAGGAGAATATGTCTGAGAAGAACAAAAAGGGTTTGTGGTCGCGTGATTCCAGGTTCCATGATTCTTATAAGCTTTGCCTGCGCCCATTTCACGAAAGTCTGCCAAGATCTCCTGAGCAAACTCATCCTCGCTCATTAGCGCCTTGGCAGAAGCAACTTCAGCAGGTGTCCACCAAGGTGCTTCAGTCGAAGGCGCTTGAAAAGCTCCCCACTCGTCCTCGTGTTCTAAGGCGAAATCATAAAGATCTTTAAAGTGATCAAATCCATTAGGAGTTGATAGAATAGAGGCCCAGCCTTGCTTTGCGCTGAGCATCGGACGAATCACCATCGTCCAAAGTTCAGGTGGTTGTTGCCGGTATTCGTCTATGACCACGCCATCCAATGTCTCTATTCGTAGATCTTGATAGTTCTTTCCAGATTTAAATGAAATTTCGGGTCCATGTTGAAATCGACAAGTGAGTTCTGACTCATTGGGCTTTTTATCAAATGCTTCAGGACAGGCTCGATAAAAATTATACATGCGCTTAAACGCAACATGCGCGGCATCGTAGGTCTGCAAGATATACCAATAAATTCCATTTTTATTTCCGCGCCATGCCCGATCGGCGATACTGTTCAGTCCAAAGGTTGTTTTTCCAGACTGCCTACCAAAGCAAACAATATTAAACCTTTTCTTGGATTGGTGAACTCTCAGTTGGGTTGGAAGCGGATTGTAGAGCTGCAGGGTTCGTATTACCGAATTGGGTGTTGTAGATGACGCTCGCCTGTAATTCGGACGATACATTTTGTTCTACCTTATCTGTGTAACCAAGTATTTGTTTAGACAACCAAATTTGCATGGTGACTGACCCTTTATTACTGTCACTCATGGCAGTTTCCCACATCCTTCTTTTCAGTGATGCTTTTCCATCTTCTCTTCCTATTTTTATAATATCCGCAAAACGGCGTTCTAAAGTATCTACGGAGCATTTAACAACTGCTGCAATCTCATGCATCGTGCAATTAATTTTGGCCAATTCGAAAACTATATCTGCATCAATTTTCTTCTGAGGTCTGCCCATTAATCACAGCTCCAATAAGTCTCTTTATACTTCCGCTTATTTTTAACGCGATTACATTTCGCACAAAGCAATTTGGATGGAATGATGTTATTTGGCGATATAAATCCTCTTTTACATTCCTCGCATTGATGAGTTCTACATTTCTCGCAAAGACCACTTTTGTGCTGAGTTACCTCATCGCAATATCGATTCAAGCACCTCTCGTGGGATCCCTCCGCCAGTAACTTCTCTTTGCTCTTGGACATTGACTTGATTAATACTCCCTTGAATAATAGCTAACGCTTTCAGTCCTTGTACTTGGTCAAATGGGTTTTTTTTAACTCGTTTTCCATTCATTAGATGTTCAACTATCTGCATACGTATGTCATTGACATATTTTATGTCATAAGATTCCTTCATCGCATGAAAGGCAGATTGAATTAAATTTTGATGATCTTGTTCGCTTATTTGAAATGCTTGCTCAACAACCTCAGCAAAAGAATCTGAATTGTGTGGTGTGTAATTGAAAATTCCTTCCCGTTTCCACTCTGGAAGATCCGGCGCTACACAAATAGCACCTGCATGCATGGCTTCGATATATGCAATATTTGACTTACATCGGTTAAACAGACAATCATAAAGAGGAAAAACAAAAACCTTGGGCTTTTGTTCATAGATAAAGTTGAAATAAAGAATCACATCTGCAGCGCGTCTGAGATCAATTCTGGTCTTATCCATGCCACTCAGGAGCATCCAACTTGGATTTCCCATAAACATGGTCTTATGCTGAATCTTTTTAAATCCATCTTTCACGGACATCAAATCCCCATCATGAGTATTAGACCCTCTCCAAATAGCTAAATCTTGTCTAGGAGGAGGAGTTTCACTTCGGTAGGTAAAGATATCGCTTCGATAGGCATTAGGAACAATCACTACATTATCATTAATCTTACTATATTGATTATAAAGCTCAGCAGTAGTGACAGTTACGACGTCGGCACATGCCAACGAATGGGCCATATTTAGCTGAAATTCTTTGGAATGGTAAAGTTCAGCATGAGGGTTCCATCCAGGAATCTGAAAGAGCATATCATCATAGTCAACCCAAACGGGTTTCCCTAAATTATAAGCAATCTGCATCGCTATTTGGCTATCCCGAGTACAAGGTCTATGAAGGAATATGATATCGTATTGACTAAAATCTACCCAACTGTATTTGGACGAACATAAGGTGATTTCTATTTCCCCTTGAGATTGCTTAGCAAGATAGGTTAATGGACCCATGCAACGCCAAAATGAATTTCCATCGGCCGGATCTGGTGTAATAACGTAAATTTTGATCATACTATTTTCCTTTTTAAAACAATGAAAGTTTCGCTGGGCGTTGGCACAAAGATTTCAAATGAGAACTTGTAAATAAACCGAGCTTGAGCCCACATGAACATTTTATTTAACGTATCCAAATCCCAACAATGAAAATGTATGTCCTCATTATCTTTAATACGTTGAATTGCGATTTGATCTTTATGAACTGGATCTTTAATTCCATCTACTACTTCTAGATATTCTCTATAATGAGATAAAAGTTCTTCATATTGGTAGAGAGGCTCTTCTACAAATTGATAGTCTCTTATTAAATGATCTAAAGTTGTGATTTTTCGATTTTGATCAATTAAGTTTTTATGATCGGGAACTATACAGATTAAGTGACCGCCTGGCTTTAAAACCCGAAGTTGATTTTCAATGGCAGTTAAAGGGGAAAAACAGTGTTCAATTTGATGAGATGAGACCACAAAATCTACACTCTGATCTCGAATTTTTTCTAATGTTTGTCCGTCATCAATAATATGAACAGGTGCAATGGGGATATGAGAACCTAGGTTAGGGTCATTATCCCTCATTTCTAGTAGTTTCTCATAAGGCCATTTATCTACATAGATCATATTTTTGATATATGGATTAAGTGGAAAAGGATTGTGATAGGCACCTATTTCTAGGCCTATCCCATAGGCATATCGGTCTGATAACTTTCTTCTCATAACCGCTTTATCCCTCGGGCTATCCTTAATTCTTCAATTTCCGCTACTATTGGATCTTGAGGTCTTCTTTTAAATAGAGTCGAATGAGGAGGTGATTTCTCATGTGAGGGCCGTCCCCAAGTGTAATAATATAAAGCAATGGATTTTCGTGTCCTATCTTCAGGGCAATTGAGTGGATCGGGATGTCCATGAAAGGATTGATCAGTAGTCGAGAAAATCACAAGCCTGTTGAAGAGAGGAGATATCTTCTTCATACAGTAGGTCATTTCCGGGTCCCAGAACTCTAAATGTCCACCCCATTCCTCCTGCCAGTGTCGATTAAGGTAAAGCAGAACGTTAAGTCGTCGATCAAGCTTTGTGACTGGGTGATAATTATAGTCTGCATGAATATCGAGTTTTCCGCCTCGAGCAATCTGATGAAGCCCTCCTCCGTTTAAAAAGGGGTCCGCAATGAGCCCAGTTATTCCTGTAAGCTTCTCTAATTGGTCTATAAACGGCCTAGAGTTTAGATAGTGAATCACCTCGACAATAGGCTCAGGCATCTGTTCTATGCAATTAAAAGCGAACTTTTTTTCAAGAGGATTATCATAAATCCACCAGTCATTTCCAGGTTTAGGAAAACATTTTTCAATTTGATCAATGTGGCTAAACAAAAAAGCATCATCAATAACGACGTGAGGAGGTATATTTTTTTGATAAACCTCTGTATAATCTTCTAGTTTAATTATTAACATCTTTTTTAAATCTATCCCCCTTGGAAGTGTCCCTAGTTTTCGGATAGCATATCTTTGTCAAGAAAGGTTAACATTTTTATGACTCTTTTAGTGGGAACAGTAGCCAATATTGCGGGACAGGATTATACAGATTTTGTTTTAATTGCTCAGCCTGTGTCTAGTTTTTACAGTGCTACAGGGGGTAGGTTTTTGATTCATATTTTTTCTCCTTATTCTGGAATTGAAGGTAAATGCTGAGGTATTTGAATCAAATAAGATCCATCCTGTAAAGTGTATATCTCTCCGTTAGGTTCAAAGCGATACTCAATCACATGCGGATAAGTCTGAGTCGGGTAACTCATCTGATAATTCACCGATTGATTCTGATGATATTGCTGGTGCGTTGACCATAAGACTCTCTGATGATTCTCATTAGCTTCTCGGTAGTCATTCGTGTTGACGCGATAAGTGACACGACCATTTATACTGACCATTGTATGATAGTAACCAGATGTATCAAGGTGACGATAAGTAGAAACAGCCACGTTTTCATTCCCTAAGATACGATTGAACTGAAGAAGATCGAAGGCATGAGCATACGCACTTAAAAAAAACAGACAGCTTAAAAAAGTGATTCGGATCATTGGGAATCCCTTTCAGAAAAATCAAATAAATTAAAAGGAGAAGAAGGAGCCTCACTCTGAGCAGACTGGATTTGAAGTTGATTTCTTGTATTATTGGAAGGAACGAACTCCGTTTCCATAAAATGTCGATTAAAAAATTCAGATTGTTCCTGAATTTCAGATTGAAGTTGCTCCACATAGATAGCGGTAATCCAATGAACAGCGTATTGATGCTGATATTTTACCTGGTCATGAAGGCATCTAGACAGAGACTGGTACAGAAACCTTGTTCGATCCCGAGTTGAAAAAACTTCCGTGTGATATCCATCAAAGTTTTCTCGATCACAATAGGTAACGACTTGGATCGTCTGATCTCTGACAATAGGTCTACTGACATACAAAATGGATTGCGCTGAATAAGCTTTTGAGGTGAATAAAAGGCCGATCAGCACGAAAATAAGTCTGATAATAGATTCCCCCTGTAATTTTTTGCGCGGATTAGTTTTATTTCCAACCCGCGCATCTTAGACTATCTGATTTCGGGATAGCCCAAACTGGTATCCAGTGTGCCAGCGAAGATTATTCGTTGGCAAGGATTTCCAACCGGCCCTAACTTACAGTCTCGCAAACTTTAAATTAGGCCTAGCAGGTCCATCCGTCAAGGATGGTTTATCCTTGCACCTGCTGCCTAATTATTTTTCGCTGTTCGCCCTTTCGAGAGATAGCTTTCACATAACCCAATGCAGCACGTTGAAAACTCGTGAATTTTGCAATGCGTTTTTCAAGCTCATCAAGCGAACGCAAGCTTTCATGTTTTGAATCCCCTTCTAGGGTGAGCCGGTCCTCTAGTGCTTCTTGGATCAGTTGGGAAAGTCGAATGGCATCTCGGATTAAAGGCTTGAGTCTCGGATCTTCTTGCTTTTCCTCTTGCAAGTTTAATACCACAGATTTTGCGCCTTGTTTTTTCACTCGGGCCAGCATCTCTTTCACTTCTGACACGTCGCGAGTCTTCACTAGAGGCAATAAGATATCTTGGTCTTTATGATCCAAAGTAACAAGCAAGTCTACTTTACTAGGCGAGAGGGTCCCATCTGCACGAGCTTTTTTAACCTTATCACTCGCTTTTGACGCTCGGGCCACCGCTTTCTCAATGGTTCTTCGAGATGTATTCAACCTCTTGGAAGTATCTGCTGTAAAAGCTAATTTCTTTGGCTTCTTTGAGTCATTGTCTTTTGAATGCTTTGCAACGGCACCCGCTACGTTCTTCTTTGTATCAGGGTGAATCTGTTCATAAAGTTGTTTTCGTTTGTAGAGGGCCTCATCAAATTCTACCTCATTCAAATCCTGCCTCATCAAGTTCTCGTCAATCTCGATGAGGTCTTCAAAGATTTGATCTAAATCTTTGATAATCGCTAAAACCTTTTGCCTTTTACCCGTAGTAGATTCTACTTGTTTAAGTGCTGTAAACCGTCTACGTCCAGCAATGACCTGATATTTGTTTCCTCTTTTTTTAACGGTAATAGGATTGATTTGACCTATCGCTTGAATACTCTTAACTTCAACGTCGCTCAAGTCGAGTTCGACAACGTGATTTTTCATTTTTGGGCTCCGTTTTTCTTTTTTCCCGAAATCAGAGCCATTAAATAATAGAATCAGGTAGGATCGCAATATAAAAGCGAACTAAAGGAATTACCTCATCAACTATAGTCAAACTACAAGATTTTGATCCCCAACTATAAAAAAGCCGCGCAGGCAGGGCGCTACTCCTGCTATGTTATCAGTCCGCCTCTAGTCCCCTCCCATTTCTGGGCGATTTGATTGTGCCGATAACCGGAACTTCATGTACGCTTGTTCCCGTACTTCCCGCGTGTCTCCAGTGGGTTCTAGCACCTCTTTTTTCATCCGGGCTTGGCTAGTAGTCACCGGCATCAGGGTCAACTTCCACCTGCTTTCCACGCCGCTGCGCATCTCATCAATAAGAACTAAAATCTATGTCTATAGGTGCATGAATAATATGTGGCATTTTTTCAATTTTTGCGACACATTTTGTTTATTTGTTGTCGTTGGCAACATGTACTATTCATTTACCCCCATATTTTTTCACCTCAACATATTCAGGAACTTCCTGCCACTCTGCTCCAATGATCCGATTTAAGACGACGCGAACTTTCCCTGTATTTGGCCTCTTGACTTCGAAAGTTTGAGGCAATTCAACTTCGCGGCCATTATCTAGTTCATATTCTTGAACGTGGACAACTTGAACTAGGCCGTCAGAGTACCGAATGAGTGCTTTCACTTTTTCTCTCAGGCGTCAGATTTTTTTATTTCCTTTAATCCCCTCTATAATATGCTAAACTCGATTCTAACTCATTTATTTTTTGTTGAAGATCTTTCACCTGTTTATCTGGCAATCTCTTCGCAATTTCTCCAAGAATAAAATTCATAGTTATTAAAGACATCACAATAAGAAACTTATCGTCAAAAAATAGCTTTTTTGCTTTTTTCAATAATTCCTTATTTAAGTCACTTAACCACTCATCAATTTCTTCATTTGTCATTTCTTAAGCCTCCCGCATATCTTTATTGATTTAATGATGTCTTTGATTTTTTGATGTAGTTTCACCAGAAATAACCTCTAAATCAGTTCTACGATTTAATTCGATGAGTTTGATTTTACTTTTTTGAACAGTTGCAAGATCTTTAGCTATTGGTCTTAATGATTCAAGTATTTCTTTATTAGCTGCAACCATTGGCATCCAACCAAAGGAGGCTGTATGAAAAGCGCAAATCCCCTCATCGCCATCTTTATCCTCCGATATAAATACATAAACAGAATTTATTTTATTTCCCATTTACTCTCTTCTTTCTAAACTCCAAATAAATAACAACCCATGAAATAGTGTTCATAAAACAAACAAAGTAAAACGCTATGGTTAACCACTCTTCTTTTGTCATAAGGAATCTAATTTCTCTAGAAATAACTCAATATTCTCTCTACAATCCTCAAATGTTCTCCAGATATCTGGGCCATGTATTTTTGACATATCTAATTTTTCTAAAATAAAAGAAATATTTCTATATTCTGAGCATAGAAGAATTACTCGAAGCGCCGAAGGATAACCTTGACTAATCTCTAGGGTCTTTTTTAGGATCAATTTTCTTTTAAATTTCTTATCTCGCAAATGAAACATCGGCATATTTTTATTTCAAACAAAATGAGAAGTTTTTTTATCTTCTGGACCCAAGTGCATCAGAAATTCCTTTTAAAAGTCCATCTATATCATCCATTTTAAATCTCTCAGTATCACCGTCTTTTGCTGGGTAAATCTCCCAATAGGGGATGGCATCTTCCTTAAGGCTATAAATTCCTAACTTATTATAACAATCTAAATAAACAGAAACTTCATCCCCTTTTTTAAATCCTGCTTTTTTGACTCTAAATCTTATTACTGCCCCCAAAAGAGGAGGAGCTATTTGAATTAGCCAATCTTGTGGAAATTGAATATAAGGAATTTGGACTGACCATTTTCTCCACTCGTACTTTTCTTCCATCAAAATTTCTGGAGGCTCTTTATAAAAATTCATAAAGCTAATCCTATCTCTTCTTCCTCTTCTTGAAATCCATGCATCTCAAGAGGATTTTTAATTACATTCTCTTCGTCATAAAAGTCGATCGCCCATTGAATGGCATCTTGATGTCTTTTAAAAGCTTCATCCCGACTTAAAGAAAACATCTTCAATAAAACTAAATTGGGCTCATTTTCATCAAATACATAGGTATGAAAAATGAATCGATAAACACCTTGTTTTCTGGTTCTTCCCACATAATGCGTCGCTACAACTACAGAGGGGTAATTCGTAACTGGTCTATCAAAGGCAATCTTTTGTCCGTTGAAATCGGGAAGCTGCAAAAATATCTTCAATAAAAGTAAAGTCTTAAAAATGATCATAAAAGAGCCTTCTATTATTGTAGGGGATATGAATTTGAAGTCCCTTTACGATCCTCGATAGCTTGCTTGATCCTTTGAAGACTTTCCTTCAACTCTTTTTCAAATTCTGGAAGGTCTTTTAAAACTTTTTCTAGGGCAAATTGATATCGATAAAGGCCTTCAAGATCGTAGTCAGGGATAATGCTTGAGGAAATGAGGCCTAGGATCGTTAATCCTACTTTTTGAGGGGCTCTCTCCACGAACTCTATAACGCTTCTTTTCATTTCTTCTTCTTCTAATTTGCTTTTCATACTAATTTTTTTCCATATTCATTTTCTAAGGATAGAAATAAACTCCAATGGGAGTTTGGACCTTTTTTCGCCTCACTTAGAGGTAATAAAGGGACATTTCTCCAGAAGGGGTCTAATGGACCAATAAAGTACAGTTATTTGTACATGGCAGTTACGTGAATAGAGTGAATAGAAAATTGATCGCACCTCAATCACACCCTTTTAGGTAAAAGATAGGGATCAACAGTAATTATTAGTAACTAAGAGAAGTTTTGAGTAAGATATTATAATAACTTGAAATAACTGAAGATTTACTGGAAATGAGGACTAGGAAATGGTTGGCTCGACTGGGATTGAACCAGCGACCCCCACCGTGTCAAGTTTGTTACTTAACAAATCAATCTAATCCAATTTCTCGGTAAAATCTCAAAACTTCTATTAATTGCAAACTTCTAATCACACCTTAATCACACTTTTTAATAAATACTTACCGCATTTGAAACATCTACTGTTTGCGACGACCTCCTTTTTAGATAAACTCTTTCGATAGTCTTCATCGAAACGCCTGCGTACGCTGAGACCAAGATAGGGAGACGAATCATTTTTCGTCTCTCTTCAGCAGATACGTCAGGATCCCCCAATAACATCCAAGTAAGACCAGTATGTCTTAAGTCATGCCACCGGCATCGACCTTTAATTCCTACTTTTTGTTTTGCTGTCTTCCAAGCTGTTTTAGTTGATTTTATTGGTTTATTAAAATCTTTAGGGCTAGGAAATATCCATGGACTTCTTTTATCTCGTTGCTTGTATCGTTCCCTCAAACGAGTCAGCGCATTCGGACTTACAATAAAGCTTCGCCCTTTTCCCGTTTTCGAACCAGTCTTTACTCGATCTTCGGAAAGAATCCACTCTCCGGTTTTTAGATTAATTTCTGACCAAGATGCGCATATTGCTTCTCTCAGTCGCATAACGCACTCCAATGCTAGGACATATTGATCTCGGGTATCTTCATTCATAGCCCCCCATAAAGCTATAACCTCATTGCGACTCAACAAGCGCCCAGTCTCTTTCTTTTTGTCTGGGTTTTTAAATTTTAGATGATGAGTTGCCCATTTGTTTTGATAAGCATATCGCATTACTAGATTAAGGTTTTTGGCGTAATCCATAAAAGTCTGACGGACTGGTAGGGCCTTGACTGTTATTGAAAATCTCTTTTTCCTTTTGACAGCTTCAATCGCTTCTTTCAGTGAATCTGAATTGATTGAATTAATATCTCGATCACCTAAAATTTCGACCAATTGAGAAATATAGGTTCTATGGTTGATTTGTGTACCGGCTCGTTGTTCAGGTGTGTGATTTTTTAGAACCCATTCAGCAACTTCTCTAAAGCTCTTATAGGAACGGTGACCAAATACTTTAGAATCGTCAATGCCTAGATACTTATTTTTATGCTTTTGAATTTCTATTTCAACTTTTGTCCTAGCTCGTCCTAATGTCTTCTCTCCAGTACTGAATTCAAGTATAGGAATTCGGAGCTTTTTAAAAGTTTTCCTAAAATAGAGAATCCCTGTTTTTTTATGACGTTTAAAATAAGGTACCTTTTTTCCATTAGAGTCTAAAACTAGGTCATATTGAGATTCTTTATTTGGCAAAATTGAAATAACATTATTAGCTAATGGCTTTACGTAATTCATGCGATTTCATCCAAACCATAAGTTCTTTTTTAGGGTAAAAAACTTTTTTGCCTATTTTAATAAAAGGCGGATGGTTTTTACCATGACAGCGATTCTTAGTAAGAGTTTTAGGTGAGTAATGAATAATTTCTGCAACCTCAATCTCTGTTAATAAATCCTTTTCAAATAAATTTTGCATATACGACCTTCCTTTCAAAACTAAGGTGCGGGGACTTTCTAGGTAGGATTTGTTACCCCGCACCTCTTTCCGTGTGACGGAAAGACTGAGAACCTTCAAAGTCACTAAATCCTAATTGATGCAATGAAAGTAATATTGAATAAATATGCACTTTTTCTTTTTTTTTAAGCTGTAACTTATCCATCAGCATTGGGTTATTGATGAGTAAGTTTGCATGATAAAATGCGTTCATAAATGAACTCACACAGGAATCGAGTTGTTTATCGAGATGTTTTTCAATTCTTTCTCTTTGTTCTTTGACAATATCCATTTACTTCACCATCTTTGGATCGTTCACCAATTCTTGCTCCCAGGGGGCCATCTCTGATTTTACTTCCTCTTTTTGAGGAACTGTCCATTCACTTAACCACGTAATAAAAATCTTTAGCTGCTCTTCATTTAAGAGTTTTGAAGATTCAACACTGAATTTTTCTTTCAAGTAGTGTTTTACTTCTTCTGGAGGGATTCCCTTTTGATTTACCAGTTCCACCATTTGCTTTTGCAATTTTATTTTTTCAAACTGACTTGAAGTATTATCCTCTTGTTTATTTCCATCGGATTGATTGGGACTGACATCGATTACCTTTCCAGTCTCAAGATCAATTTTATGAATTTTGGCACCTCTTACGCTGCCTACTTCTGACTCATCAATCCATCCTAATCCCATGATCGAAAGAGTAACTCGACGCTTTGCTTTTGTAACAGCTTTTAGTTTTGCATTTGCAAGGGCATCCCCGCGAAGATTTCCGCAAGGAACGATCCCCATGTCTTCATCTGTTCGACCATTAGGGAGCTTTGCTCGTGCCGTAACTTCATAACACTGAGTTTCCTTATCAAACTCTTGCTTGATAATTTGAATATCAACATTTCCAATCTTTCTGAGTTGATCCCCTCCGGCACGGTTTGGATATAGAACCATCTTGCTGTTCAACGTGATCAAATCAAAAGGCTTGGTCATTGGATTCATCCCAAGAGATTCACAAGTCTTAAGATAATAGTTAATTCTCTCCTTAGGCTCCATCTTTGCCAGATCTCCAGCAAGGAGTACCTTTTCCATAACTTGATTAATATCAGTAGTGGCAACTGCTACTTGTTTTGTTTCATTCATATTTTAATTTCCTTTATTTAAATAAACTCTCAGCTGATGTGATTCTTCTAGATGTGCTCCGGGCAACTGATTCCCTGATTCCAAAGAATCTCTGACTCGCTCTTTATCAATCTCGTATGTTGTTTTGATGATTTTGAAGTTTTCCGGAATTTGCTCTGGATCAATGACTAACCTTTTAGTGCCATTTGACAATTTAAAGCGATAGGTAGTTCCTGTAAGGGAATCTGATCCCATGGCAAGCATTACCATTTTGATTCGTTCATTCAGAGCATCACGAATTCTGTCAATGGATCGTGCAGCGTTATAAAGCGACTGTGCCTCTTGGCGAATCCGTTCAGATTCTGCTTTGAGTTCGTCCAGGCAAAATTTATAGGAATCTACTTTGGTTAGAAGATTTGTTTCAACTTCTGTAAGCCATGCTTCAAGGGTTGCATCCAGCTCACCCTCGTTTTGCTCAATCAATTGCCAGAGTGCGATTTTGTCTTCTGCTCTCTGTAGGAGAGTAGGGTTCTTACTCATACCGACCTCATTTGCGCATTGCCGAGACTTGGGCTATGAAAGGGAAAAAATAAAGCGGCCTGCCAGGAGATTCGCACTCCCCTAGCAAGCCTATCCACACAAGCTAAGGAGCAGCTCATATGGAATTCTTGAAAATTGTATCTTGGGTCGGACATGTATCCCGAATTAACCGAATTTGGAGTTGGATCAGAATGTGGTTTAGCATGCCAAATAAAATTAAGTTGATTGATGAAAGATCTGAACGAATTGAAACCAAACTTGAAAATCCAACCAAAAGTGATTTTGCTGAATTTTGTCCGAGTGGATGTGGAGTTCAGATGTATGTCATAAGGGCTCTTTCTAGGATTGAGTGGATCTATGGATGTCCACGTTGCAAAAGTTCTTTTCCTATTCCGATTGAGAAAAGGGTTCGAAACAAATGATAGGAGGGATTTATTTTTATTTTGGAATTTCATACTGCGTACCCCTTCTCTAATTTCCATTTCTCAAAGGGAATCTTTCCATCTGTCTCATCCAAATATTTTTTCTGAATTTTAAATTTCTGATGATTCTCTTCAATTATTTCTCTTTCTGGTTTTTCTGATTTTTGTCCGAAAAAATTTTTAAAGTTTTTCCCTCTAAAAGACTCTAAATAAACTCTAGAAGACTCTAAGACGATTTTTTGCTCAATGTTTTCAACTACTTGAGGTTGAGTTTGGTACAACTTTTGTACTTGGTTAGTACAACTTCTGTACTTGTTTGGTACAACTTCTGTACTAACTTGGTACAAATTCTGTACTTGGCCTTTAGAGTTATCCACAGAGTTTTGCGAATTATCCACAGCCAGATGAAGCTGGTTTTTGACTTCTTTTTCATGGTATTTATCGATCAAAATCTGACCAAAAACTTCAGGGTTCAGACCTAATATTTCCAACTTTTTAAATTGCGTCTGTTCTCGAACAATGAATTTTTTTAAATAAGCAGACTTTAAATGATTATAAAGATGATTTAATGAAATTCCCATTTGGGATGCTAGATAATCAAGATCGAATGGAGCTTTTGAGCAGATTTGTTTTTTCTTATTTGCTGCGGCAATTGTTCCTAACTCGATTTCATCAATCAAATAATATTCAGATGGAGTTATCAGTTTTTTTGCTGCTAACTCTCGTTTCTTCAGTGCTACGTTCATTCTGACGGCCATAAACTCCAGCCCTCCTAAAATCCTTTCAACTTCCTCGTTCTCATCAGACATCTTTTCTTTTCTCTCTCATGGAAAAAAACATGGTGTTAATGCGTGGTGTTAAATCTTAAAAAAGACGTGTTACGATTTTTTTTGACTTAATTCATAACCCTCCCTGCGATAAGAGAATCAAAGCAACATAGGTGAGAGAGTGGGCCATTTGATCAGCACCTAAAGCCCACCAAAAATAACTCTCTGTAGGCTTAAACCTCCCACCCAGTAATGGGCTTGCCTTGATTCGATCGATTAGAAAGTGGGCTATGAAGTCAATGACTGCCAAGAAAAGGGCGTGGTGAGGCTTATAGAAGAGAAAAATGGCAAACGTGAAGGCCGCATGGGCTCCAGCATGAGCAGCCAGTGGTAAAATCCAGCTTACTCCTTTTTTCCCTTTTCCAAGCATGTAAGGGGTCTGCAATGGAAAATCTGCGAGGAAATGTTTAATAATCAGAAAAATCATGAGTTGAATTGACTGATTCATAATCCCTCCTTTTGGGTACACGTATCCCTCTCCATTCAAAATGGTTCTTGACTCCTTTGGTCATTGTTTATAAAAACTTGTATTTTATATTATATGTTATGCTATTAACTGGCGGGTTTTAGCCCTCCTAATTCAGGTAGATACAAACCATTGGGAAACTCCTCTTTGACGCCGAGCAGCTTTGTCATGAGGTCCTCCCCTGGGATGAAACTGCCTGCTTTCATCTGCATGAGGGTGTGTCGTGCTATGGGCGCGTTTTTGATGAGCAATGCCTCTCGGA
>Ga0164243_10003870_pt1 | contig 23710 bp, 24 predicted proteins | sample OricompcompostOP_FD_108781 | JGI IMG/M metagenome (GOLD analysis project Ga0164243, IMG submission 108781) | Organic Plus compost microbial communities from Emeryville, California, USA - Original compost - Organic plus compost (OP) | ecosystem: Engineered > Solid waste > Mixed feedstock >...
CCTCCACGACCGCTTCGGCTCGGCGTTCACCGTCGACCTGCCGGTCTTCGGACCGTCCGTGGTCATCTCCGACGCCACGCTGGCGCGCGAGCTGTTCACCGCCGGCGACAAGGTCATCAACGTCCAGCCGAACCTGGGCCGCATCCTCGGGGCCGGTTCGATCTTCTCGCTCGAGGGACGCGAGCACCGGGCGCGCCGCAAGCTGCTGACCCCGCCGCTGCACGGGAAACGGATGAAGACCTACGAGCAGATCGTGGAGGAAGAGGTCCGGGCCGAGACCTCCACCTGGCCGACGGAGACCGAGTTCGCCTCCATGGAGCCGATGATGCGGATCACGCTCAACGTGATCCTGCGCGCCGTGTTCGGCGCCGTCGGCAAGGACCTCGACCACCTGCACCGCCTGATCCCGCCCACCGTCGTCGCCGGCTCACGCGCGGCGACCGTCCCCGAACTCCCCCGCGTGCTGGGCAGGGTCGACCCCAACCGGCGATACGCACGCCTGCACGCCGAGTGCATGGAGTACCTCGCCGACCTGATCACCAGGTCTCGCAACGATCCCGCGCTCGAGGAGCGCGACGACATCCTCGCACTGATGCTGCGCAGTCGCTACGACGACGGAACCCCGATGAGCGACGCCGAGATCGCCGACGAGCTGGTGACCATGCTCGCCGCCGGGCACGAGACGACGGGGACGACCCTCGCGTGGGCGTTCGAGCGCATCCGTCGCCACCCCGACATCCTCGCCCGCCTGGTCGCCGAGGTCGACGCGGGCGGCAGCGAGTACCGGCACGCGACCATCCTGGAGACGCAGCGCAGCCGGCCGGTGATCGACTTCGCCGCGCGCCACGTGGTCGCCGAACACCTCGAGCTCGGCCCGTGGCGGATTCCGCGCGGATACAACGTCATGGTCTCGATCGCGCTGCTCCATGACGACAGCCGCGAATTCGCCGACCCGGACCGCTTCGACCCGGACCGGTTCCTCGGCACCACCCCGTCGCCGGCGTGGCTCCCCTTCGGCGGCGGCACCCGGCGCTGCATCGGGGCCGCGTTCGCGACGATGGAGATGGACGTGGTGCTGCGGACCGTGCTGAGCGAGTTCGAGGTGCTCCCCACCGACGCCCGCCCGGAGCGCTTCTTCTCCCGCGGGGTCGCCTACGCCCCGTCCCGCGGCGGGCGCCTCGCCGTGCGTCGGCGCACCTAGCACCTTTCGCAACCCGGAGAGCGTGATCCACCGCACTACCTGCGTGTGACCTTGGTCATCGAACGCGCTCGAACATGCCGCGACGCCGGTTGTAGGGGAATTGCGCCATGCGCTGGGCATTCACCGCAAAGCTAACGCCGTTATCACGGCGTGATCGTAACTCCGCAGGTCACGGCGTCGACGTGACCTGACCGTTACCAACCCGTATGGTCGGCCACGGTCCAGATCAACCACCTTTCCGACCCCGGGTGGTGAAGGAGGAACAAAGACCATGCGTATGACCAAGACCCACATGACCAAGCTCGTCACCCGTGCCGCAGTCGTCGGCGCCCTGACCGCCGCCCCGCTGACCATGCTGGCGTCCAACGCCTCGGCCGACTCGGGCAACTGGGACGCCGTCGCCCAGTGCGAGAGCGGTGGCAACTGGGCCATCGACACCGGCAACGGCTACTACGGCGGCCTGCAGTTCTCCCAGAGCACCTGGGAGGCCAACGGCGGCTCGGGCAACCCGGCCAACGCCTCGCGCGAGGAGCAGATCCGCGTCGCCGAGAACGTGCTGGCCACCCAGGGCCCGGGCGCCTGGCCGACCTGCGGCGCCTACCTCTGATCTTTCCGGCGCCCCGCGTGCCGTGAGCCAGATGCACACGAGGCCGGTGAGTCCATCGACGGACTCACCGGCCTCTGTCGTGTCCGGCCGTGTGGCCGGACTCAGTCGCTCTTCTCCTCGGCACCCTTCTCCTCGGCGCCGGGATCGCCGTCGGAGGACTCGTCGAGTGCGCTGACCGCGATCCCGTAGGGCAGGAACCGGACCTTGCGCCGCGGGTCGGTGTTGTTCTTGTTGGCGCGCAGGGCGTCGAGCTCGGTCGCGAAGACCTGCTCCACGCGTGCACCGCCGTCGTCGTCGACGTAGAAGACCGCCCACACGCCGGCACCCGCCTCGCCGGTGGTCTCCGGGCGCGGCTGGGTCCTGGTGCGGCCCCGCGCCGCGTCGTCGAAGAACATCGAGAAGGCCCCGGCGCCCGGCTGGCCCTCGAAGAGCTTGCCGAACACCTCGCGGAGTCCGTCTCCGGCCTCACGCGCGAATCGGTCGAAGTCCTCGGGGCCGAAGTTGAAGGCTCCGCCCCCGAATCCACTGTTGTCGGACATGGCGTTCCCATCTGGCGAGCTGTGCGGCCGACCGTGCGGCCGGCGCCGCTTCCAGTCTCCTCAGATTGCGCGTGACGCGCCACCACGAGGTCGGGCGTCAGCCCGAAGCGCCGCTCGACTCCGACCTCTCGGCCTCCTCCAGCCGCCGATGCAGACGCTCGCGGACGTCGTCGGCGGTGTACGCCCTCCGCCGGCGCTGATCCCTCGCCACCAGCACGCCGCCGGTCGCGACGCCCACCGCACCCGCCAGACCGAACCACTTCCACACACTCCCCATGCGGGCAGCTTAGGCCCGTCGGCGGCCTGGTGGCCGACGCCCGTCCCGGGCTCTAGTCTTCGGACATGCCCCGCAGCCACCGACGCCCGCCCACCGATTTCTCCGGGCGCCCGGGCGGGGTCTCTCTGACGTCCGCGCTCGACGCGACGAGAACCGGGGACATCTGGCTGTTCCGCGGACACTCCGGACCCGACCGCGCCATCCGCACCCTGACCAATGCGCCGGTGAACCACGTCGCCATGGCCGTCTGCATCGACGACCTGCCGCCCCTGCTCTGGCACGCCGAGCTCGGCGACACACTGGCCGACGTGTGGACCGGCTCGCGGCACCGCGGGGTCCAGCTGCACGACGCGCGCGAGGCCGTCGAACAGTGGATGGTGCGCTACGAGCAGGCGTGCTGGCTCCGCCAGCTCACCCCGGAGGTCACCCGTCCCCACGAGGACAGACTCCTGCAGGTGATCGCCCGGCTGGACGGCACGCCCTTCCCCACCACCGCCCGCCTCGCCGGCCGGTGGTTCCGCGGACGCGTCCCGAACTCGGCCGACCTCGTCCGCGGAATCCCCTACCTCGAACGCAAGGTCGGCCGGCGGCGGTCCCGGCGGGATGGCGATCCCGCCGCCGAGCGGACCGGCCTGGAGACCGCCTACTGCGCCGAGGTCGTCGGTATCACCTACCGCGACATGGGGATTCTCGACACCACCAAGGATGCCAACTGGTTCGACCCGGGACGATTCTGGAGCGGGGACCGGCTCCCGTTGCATCCGCCGTACTCGCTGGGCGAGGAGGTCGCCGTGCACCTCGATCGATGAACAGCCGAGATGCCGCTGCGCATAAAACGATTGACGCCGCCGCCGGCGGTGCGATGAACTGACCGGCCGGTGCGGGCCACGAACCGGCACCGATCAGATCCGTCATCCGAGGGGGAACACCATGCCCGAGATGATCGCACCGAGGGTACTCAACTTCGCGTCGATCCTCGACGACACGACAAGGGCTCAGGCACAGGAGATCTCGTCGCTTCCGTTCATCCACCCGCACGTCGCGCTGATGCCCGACGCCCACGCCGGCAAGGGATCGGCGGTCGGCACGGTCATCCCGACCGTCGACGCCGTGATCCCGGCCGCGGTCGGCGTCGACATCGGTTGCGGGATGATCGGCGTGCAGACGTCTGTCGCCGCCGAGGACATCGCCGGCTTCGACCTCGCCGATCTGCGGCACCGGGTCGAGGCGACGATCCCGTTGTCACCGGGCAACTACAACACGACGCTGCGGTACTCGCACACGCGGGCCCGCATCGACTCGCTCGAGGAGATGGCGTCGGCCGAGGGCGTCGACCTGTCGCATTCGCCGAAGTGGCGAGAGCAGTTGGGTTCGCTCGGGGGCGGCAACCACTTCATCGAGTTGTGCGAGCAGGTATCCGGCGACGGCACGGGCAGCGTCTGGCTGTTCCTCCACTCCGGCAGCCGCGGTGTGGGAAACAAGATCGCGCAGAAGCACATCCGGATCGCGCAGAAGCTGTGCCGCCGGTGGCACATCCCCCTGGCTCATCCCGATCTCGCGTACCTGGCCTCGGGCACGGACGAGTTCGGCGCCTATATCCGCGAGTTGCGCTGGGCGCAGGCCTTCGCCTACGAGAACCGCGCCGAGATGATGGACCGGTTCGTCACCGTGTTCGGCGAGTGGTTGGCCGACAACTCGTTCCGGCCTCGAAAGAGGCTCGAGGAGCGCCGCATCAACTGCCACCACAACTACACCGAGAAGGTCGAGATCGCCGGCGCGAAGGTGTGGCTGACCCGCAAGGGCGCGATCGACGCGAGCGTCGGCACCCACGGTCTCATCCCGGGATCGATGGGCACGGCGTCCTACGTCGTGCGCGGCAAGGGCAACGAGTCGGGGCTGTTCTCCGCACCGCATGGTGCGGGCCGTGCCTTCTCGCGGTCCGCCGCGCGCAAGAGGTTCACGCTCGACGATCTCGCCGAGGCGATGACCGGCATCGAGTACCGGCACGGCGAGGAGTGGATCGACGAGATCCCGGCGGCCTACAAGCCGATCGACCAGATCCTGGCCGACGCCGCCGAGCTCGTCGAGGTCGAGGCGGTGTTGCGTCAGCTGATGAACGTGAAGGGCGTGTGAGGCCGGCGGCGCGCCTAGATCGTCATCGTCTCCCGGACGGCGGCCTCGGCGCCGGCACCACCGGCACCCGACGAGGTGACACGGCCGCTCTCGAGCACGTAATACTGTTGCGCCGCTTGGAGGGCGAAGCCGATGTGCTGCTCCACGAGCAGCACGCCGAGGCCTCCGCGCCGGGTGAGCGCGGTGATGGTCTGCTCGATCTCGGCGACCACCGAGGGCTGGATGCCCTCGGTGGGTTCGTCGAGGATCAGCATGCGCGGTTCGGTGATGAGCGCCCGCGCGATGGCGAGCTGCTGGCGCTGGCCGCCCGACAGCAGGCCGGCGCGTCGTCCCAGCAGCTCCTTCAGCGCCGGGAACATCTCCAGCATCTCCTCGATCAGTTCCTTGCCGCGCTTCCGGCCGTCCGCGACGACCTGCAGGTTCTCCGCGGTCGTGAGGTGCGGAAAGCTCTGTTGGCCCTGTGGGACATAGGCGATGCCCTGCTTCACCCGCGCGCTCGGCCGTGCCCTGGTGATGTCGACGCCGTCGAAGGTGACCGCGCCCCTGGTGGTCTTGACGAGCCCGACCACCGCACGGAGCAGCGTGGTCTTGCCGGCGCCGTTGTGGCCCATGACCGCGACGACGCCGTCGGCCGGGACCTCGATGTCCACGCCGTGGATGACCTCGGTCCGGCCGTACCCGGCGCAGACCCCCGACAGTTTCAGCATCGCCGTCAGCCCTTCTTCTCGATCGACGCCGATTCGACGCCCGCGGCGTCCTCGGTCTCGGCGGCGATCTCCTCGAGTTCCTCGCCGCCGGCGGCGGTTCCGAGGTAGACCTCCTGGACCTTCGGGTTGGCCTGCACCTGAGCGACCGTGCCCTCGGCGATCACCTGGCCGCGGGCGAGCACGGTCACCGACGTCGCGAACGCCCGCATGAAGTCCATGTCGTGTTCGACGACGACCACGGTCCGCTCACCGCCGATGCGGCGCAGCAGGTTCCCGGTCTCCTCCCGCTCCTCGTGGCTCATGCCGGCGACCGGCTCGTCGAGCAGCAGCACCGAGGCGTTCTGCACGAGCAGCATGCCGATCTCCAGCCACTGCTTCTGTCCGTGCGCGAGGACGCCGGCCGGGGCGTCCCGCAGGTCCTGCAGGCCGATCGTCTCGAGCGCCTCGGCGATGGAGTCCGGGATCTGCGACGGCCGTCGACGGAGCATGGTCCACACCGATCGCCCGGCGCCGGCGGCGATGTCGAGGTTCTGCAGGACGCTGAGCTCTTCGAAGACGCTGGCGGTCTGGAAGGTCCGGCCCACGCCGAGTCGGGCGATCTGGTGGACCTTCTTGCCGATGAGCTCGACACCGGACTTCTGGATCGAGCCGGTCGCCTTCACCAGACCGGTGATCGCGTCGATGATGGTGGTCTTGCCGGCGCCGTTCGGGCCGATCAGGAACCGCAGGTCGCCCTGCATCAGCGTCAGGTCCACCCCGGACACGGCCTTGAACCCGTCGAACTCGATGGTGAGATCACGCACCTGCAGGTAGTCGCTGTCCATTCCGGCATTTCCGCCGGCGACGGGTTCGACGACGCCGGTCGTCTCGGTTCCGCTCACGAGGACGCTCCTACCTTGGTCGTGGACACCTCGTCGATGTCACCCGTGGGTGCCGGATCGGACGGTTTCCGGCGGCGCCACCTGAACAGCGCCCCGAGTCCGGCAAGGCCGGCCGGGAAGAAGCCGACCACGACGATGAACAGGATGCCCTGCGCATAGGTCCATCCGGACGGGAAGTTCTCCGACAGGCTCGTCTGCGCCCATGCGACCGCGATCGCGCCCAGCACCGGACCGAGCAGCGTGGTGCGACCGCCGATCGCGACGCCGATCAGGAACGCGATCGACGGGACGATGCCGACGTCGGCGGGCGAGATGATGCCCACGATCGGCACGAACAGCGCGCCGGCGATGCTCGCGAAGAGGGCTGCGACCGCGTAGGCGACGACCTTCACGTTGGCCGGGTCGTAGCCGAGGAAGCGGACCCGCTCCTCCTGGTCGCGGACGGCGACCAGGAGTTCGCCGTAACGGCTGTACATCAACTGCCGGGTGAGGGCGACCACGATCAGCAGCGTCGCGGCGGCGATGTAGAACAGCAGGTGCCGGTTGACCGGGTCGTTGAGCGCGAGCCCGAAGAAGCTGCGGAAACGGTTGAGCCCGTTGCTGCCGCCGGTGGTCTGCTGACCGATCAGCAGGATCGCGAAGGCGGCGGCCAGCGCCTGCGACAGGATCGCGAAGTAGGCGCCCTTGACCTTGCGCTTGAACACGCCGAAGCCGAGCAGGACCGCGATCAGGGTGGGCACGAACAGGATTCCGAGGATCGTCACCACCGGCGAGGCGAACGGCCTCCAGTAGCCCGGCAGTTCGCGGATGCCGGCGATCTGCATGAAGTCGGGGACGTCGTCGCCGCGGAGTTCGGCGTCGGAGATCTTCAGGTGCATCGCCATGATGTAGGCGCCGAGACCGAAGTAGACGCCCTGCCCGAGGGTGAGCATGCCGCCTCGGCCCCACGCCAGGCCGATGCCGACGGCGACGATGCCGAAGCAGAGGAACTTGCCGAGCAGGTTGAGGCGGAAGTCCGAGAGCATCGCGGGCGCGACGCCGAACAGGAGTGCCGCCGCGACGGCGAAGCCGGCGTACACCTTCCAGTGGTCGGAGAGATGGTCCTTCACACGAGACTCCTCGTCTGGACCGTGAACAGGCCCTGGGGGCGGATCTGCAGGAAGATCACGATGATCACGAAGACGGCGACCTTCGCCACCGAAGCGGTCGTGCTGTATTCGATGAAGGAATTGAGGATGCCGAGGGCGATCGCGGCGATGACCGCACCCTTGATCTGACCGAGACCGCCGATGACGACGACCAGGAACGCGTCGATCAGGTAGGTCATGCCGGTGTTGGAGCTGGTCGAGCCGATGAGGGTCAACGCCACGCCGGCGACGCCGGCGAGGCCGGACCCGATGAAGAAGGTCGTGATGTCGGTTGCCCGGCTGTCGATTCCGCTCGTCTCGGCGAGGTCGCGGTGCTGCACGACGGCGCGGATGCGGCGGCCCATCGGGGTGTACCTCATGACCACCGAGATCGCCACGACCGCGATGACGGCCAGCAGCATGATGAACAGCCGGGTCTTGGGCACCACCGCGCCGAGGACGTCGACGCCGCCCGACAGCCACGACGGGGCGGTGACGTCGACGGCGGGCGCACCGAAGATGTCACGCGCGAGCTGCTGCAGGATGAGGCCGACGCCGAACGTCACCAGCAGGGTGTCGAGCGGACGGTCGTACATCCGTTTGATCAGGGCGACCTCGAGGGTCACCCCCATCAGGCCGCCGACGAGGAACCCGATGACCAGCGAGACGAGGAGGGACACATCGGCATTCGAGACCAGGTACTCCTGCACCGAGTACGCGGTGTAGGAGCCGGCCATGATGAATGCGCCGTGGGCCATGTTGATCACGCCCATCTGACCGAAGGTCAACGACAGGCCGAGCGCTGCGAGCAACAGGATCGAGCCGAGACTCAATCCCGTGAAGAGCTGTCCGATAACGGTTTCCACGTCACCATCCGTTCGCTGTGGGTGTGCGTCGCCGGGCGCCGGCACCGGGACACGCAGGTGACCCGCCCCGCGCCAGCGCGAGACGGGTCACCGGATGATCAGTTGCCCAGGCCCTTCGCCCACGGGTAGTTCTCGAGGTACGGGTCCGGCTCGATCGGCTGGCCCGAATCCCACACCGTGTAGATCAGGCCGTCGGGACGGATCTCGCCGATGCGTGCGGTCTTCGTGATGTGATGGTTGTCGCCGTCGAGGGTGACCGTGCCCTCAGGAGCGTCGAAAGTGACTCCGCCGGAAGCCTTCTTGACCTCCTCGACGTCGAACGAGTTGGCCTTCTCCACGGTGTTCTTCCACAGGTACACCGACGTGTAGGCCGCCTCCATCGGGTCCGAGGTGGGCTTGTTGGCGCCGTAGGCGTCCTTGTAGTCTTGGACGAAGGACTTGTTCTGCGGGTTGTCGACGGTCTGGTAGTAGTTCCACGCGACCAGCTGTCCGGCGATGTTCTCCACCCCGATGCCGCCGACCTCCTCCTCCGCGATCGACACCGACACGACCGGCATCTGCTGCGGGGTCAGGCCGACGTTCTTGTACTCGCGGAAGAAGGCGACGTTGGAGTCGCCGTTGAGGGTGTTGAACACGGCGTCGGCGTCGGCGGCGCGGACCTTGTTGACGATGGTCGAGAAGTCCGTCGAACCGAGCGGGGTGTAGTCCTCGCCCTTGATCTCGATGCCGTTGGCGTCCGCGTAGGCCCTGATGATGCGGTTGGCGGTCTGCGGGAAGACATAATCGCTGCCGACCAGGTAGAGGGACTTGACGCCCTTCTCCTTCAGGTACTCCAGGGCCGGGACGATCTGCTGGTTGGTGGTGGCGCCCGTGTAGAAGATGTTGGGCGAGGACTCGAGACCCTCGTACTGCACCGGGTAGTAGAGCAGGGCGTTGTTGTCCTCGAAGACCGGCAGCATCGCCTTGCGGCTCGACGACGTCCAGCCGCCGAACACCGCGGCGACGCAGTCGCTGGAGATGAGCTTCTCGGCCTTCTCCGCGAACACCGTCGGCTCCGACGCGCCGTCCTCGCCGATCAGCTGGATCTGCTTGCCGAGGACGCCGCCGTTGTCGTTGATCTGCTCGACCGCGAGTTTGATCGAGTCACGCACCGTGACCTCGGAGATCGCCATCGTGCCCGACAGCGAGTTCAGCGAACCGACCTTGATGGTGTCCCCGTCGGTCTTGACGCACGAGGTCCCGCCCGAGGCCGATTCGTCGCTCGCGGAACTGCCGCACGCGCTCAGCGCGAGGGCCACGGCGGACAGTGCTGCGGGGATCATGATGCCGTACCGCCGACGGCGTGTGGGGGTGACGGCGGACGGCAAGGAACTGAACGGCATCCGGTGGCCTTTCTCAATACGTCTCGGAATCGGCTCGGTCGGGCCCAGAGAGACCGGTGCACCTTCGCACCGAACGACCCCCCGATCGGATACGCGATGCCACGAACCCGGCGAAGTCGCGTATGGGAGGTAAACGTATTGATGGTTTGTTACGCCGCGATGACCCGAGGTGAATTCCCCGTTTCCGCTTCACGGGGCCTCACGTCGGATTCACGCCATCGAATCTTGTTGTGGTCAGGGGCATTTCGGACAGATCTCCCACGGGACGATCAGGATGCCCCGCCGTGGACGCTCAGTGGGAGAAGGCCGCCTCGACCTCGTCGCGACTCATCTCGGGGTCGGTCCCGAGCTCGTATCGCGGAAGGGTGTGCGGCACATCGGTGCCGCCGGCGACGCGGCGCTTCGCGGCCCGGAACTCCGGAACCTCCCCCATCGTCAGGTGGGCGGTGTTGATGATGCTCCAGACCAGAGCGCGTCGGGCCCGACGCTCCACCGGGTTCGGCGGCCGGTAGGAGATGAGCTGCTGCGCCCAGCGGGGCTGGATGTCGCGGATCGCCCAATCCACCGCCGCCTGCGCGCGGTTGCGCAGATTCACCCCCGTCGCCATCGCGTTGCCGTGTGTCAACGCGAGGCGCGGGAGGTATGACCGGAGGCATTCGAGGGCCTCCGCCTTGGTCGCCGGCAGATCCGTTCCTCCGAGCGCATGCCCGACTCGCACGAATTCGCCGTAGTACCGGTCGATCTCGGCGCCGCGCAGGGGACGCGGATGGTAGATCTCGTGGGCCGTCGCGATGCCCCAGACGACCGTCGCGTAGTTCCACCGCAGCCACTCCGGGTCGTCGGCGTCGTAGACCGCGCCGTCGGGCCGCACCCCCTTGATGGTGTGGTGCATCGCCCGGACCGTTCGGGCGAGTCGTTCGGCGGTCTCGGTCGATCCGTATGCCGTGCCCATGAAGAAGGCCAGCGAGTGCCCGAGTCGGGTCGTCGCGCCGTCGGGGTCGATGGACGTCGTGGGCGTCCCGTCCTCCTTGCGCCGGACCAGGCGCGAATGATGCATGCCCATCCAGTAGATGGACGGGTCGAGTCGTTCGATGTATGACGCGGCCTGCAGGCCGAAGATCAGCGCCGGGGTGTGCGAGTGGACGTACCAGGTGGCGCTGTCGGGCCCGAACCATCCGGGGTCGCCCGTCGGATTCTCGAAGTCCATGCCCCGGAAGAACTTCGCGCGGACGTTCTCGTCGAACTTCCCGTTCAGCCACGAACCGACGACCTCGTGCGGCAGCGCGAGCGGCACCCGCCCGGGCGAGGGGAGCTTGACCGACGGGATTCTCACCTGCGGCAGATCTGCCGTCGCGGGCGCGTTCATGGGTCGTCCTCTCCGTGTGCGCCGATCCCCGTCCGAGCACGTCCCGAACCCATCGGCGACACATTGTGGTCACGGCTGTACCCAGATTAACCCTTTGGGCACACCCGTGACCAGACCTTGCCGGCGACGGCCTCCCGCCGTCTATGGTGGAACGATGTCGAGTCCGACCCGATGGGCCGGCGTCCCGCTCGCGGATCGCCGCGCCGAGCGCCGTGCGAGCCTGATCTCCGCGGCCTTCGACATCTTCGGCGGAACCGGCCCCGAGGCGGAGCTCTCGGTGCGGTCCGTCTGCCGTCACTGCGGCTTCAACACGCGCTACTTCTACGAGAGCTTCACCGACACCGACGAACTCCTCGGCGCTGTCTACGACGCCACGGCCGCCGAGCTCGCCGAGGTGGTCGCGGACGCGATGGCGGCCGCCGGGCCGTCGGTGCGGGCACGCACGCGTGCCGGTATCCGGGCGGTCCTCGGGCACGCGTCGCAGGACCCACGACGCGGCCGCATCCTCTTCACCGAGGGCCGCAGCAACCCGGTCCTCGTCGAGCGACGGGCCGCCACGCAGGACATGTTGTTCCAACTCGCGTTCGCCGAGTCGGATCCCCGAGAGCCCGATCCCCTGCCCGCCAAGGTCCGGGCGGCGATGTTCACCGGCGCGATGGCCGAACTGGCCCAGCAGTACCTGGCCGGCAACCTGGGCGACGACCTGGACCGGGTCGTCGACGAGGTGGTGGAGACGCTGCTGCCCTCGCGCCGCGCTTCTGCATGAGGCCTCACCCCGCCGGCCGCGACCCCGTCCGAGCCAGGGCCCGCACCGGCGCCGGCCCCATGCCCCGGTCGAGCGCCGCGATCATCATCACGACGCCGATCCCCGACAGGATCAACGACGTGCCGAAGAGGGTCGGGAACCCGAACAGGTCGCCGATGATGCCCGCGGAGAATCCGGCCGCCCCCTGGACGCCGACCACCGCGCATGCGTAGAGCGTGTAATCGCTTCCCTCGTGCCCCTTTTCGCAGGCGTCCATCATGAGCGTGAACACGGCCACCGTCGCGGCGCCGCCGAGGACGTGTTCGGCGAGACTCGCGGTCACCACGATCCAGAAGCCGCCGGCGCCGAGCGCGGCGACGAGGTAGAAGGCCAGGCTCAGGGTCTGGGTGACGCCGCCGAAGAGAAGCGCCGAGCGCCGCCCGAACCGGAACGCCAGCCAGCCGCCGAGCGCCGCACCGGCCAGCGCCCCCGCCGAGGACAGCGCCCCCTCGATGAGGGCGATCTGTCCGAGCGAGAGCCCGATGTCGGACATGAACGGCCCGACGAGCGCCGAGCCCATCGAGTTCCCGAACTTGTACGCCCCGACGACCACGATGAACACGATGACCCCGGGGCGCCGGAGCCGCTGGAGCCATCCGGTGACCAACAGCGCCGGTGACGGACGGCGTTCGCGGGCGACGGCGTCGGCGTCTCGGCCGGGTCGCGAGCGTCCGACGAGGAACCAGACGGGCACGGTCACCGCGAACAACATGACCGACATGGCCACGAAGAGCGTGCGCCACCCCGCGATCGAGAAGAGCCAGAGCAACCCGCCGCCACCGACGATCATGCCGATCCGGTAGGCGCCGACCTGGATTCCGTTGCCGAGACCGCGTTGTCGCGGTCCGAGCGTCGCGACGGCGAGGCCGTCGGTCGCGATGTCCTGCGTCGCGGACGCCAGGTTGATCACCGCGATGCCGATGAGCATCCAGACGAGGGTTCCGGACAGGTCCAGACATGCGAGAACGAGCGCGACGGCAGCCGAGGTGAGCTGCGTCGCCAGCAGCCAGCGTCGTCGCGTGGCGTACCGGTCGACGTACGGCGCCCACAGGAACTTCAGTCCCCACGGAGCGAACAGGAGTCCGTACACGCTGATCTGGGTGAGCGAGTAGCCCTCCTCGCGGAGGATGACCGGGACGGCCTGGCTGAAGAATCCGTAGGGCAGACCCTGCGCGAAGTAGAGGGCGGTGAGCAGCAGCAAGGTGCTGCCGGCCAGCGCGCCCGTGCGCGACGGAGTCGACATGGCAGACATCATGCCTCAGCCGGGGTGGGCGCTCAGCGGTCGAGTTCCGCGTGCGCGAACACATGCGGCACCGGGCGAGCCGCCATGGTGGGATCGGCGGTCAGGCCGCCATCGCCGGGAACGCCAGGGACACCAGCATGAGGGCGAGCAGGAAGATCCCCGCACCCTGCCACGTCGGCCAGGTACCGCCGCGGCGGTAGACCCGGTACCCGTTGACCAGCGCGCCGACGCCACCGAGGAAGAAGGCCGCCGGAACCAGCGAACCGACGACCATGCTGTCACGCGCGGTCGCGAGGAAGATCGCGCACACGACGGCGGCCACGACGACGACCGCCAGCACGTAGAGCACCGCGGAGCGATACGCAGCCGGGTCCTGCCAGCGCTTCTCCACATCGGCACGTCCGCGATCGATGGGATTGTGTGCATCAGTCATGACCAGGGCGTACCCGCATGGGGCGACCCCTGAAACCATGACCGCGACCACCCCCGACAGCGGCACGGCCGGGAAGTCCCCACCCGCTCTGGGTAGGACTACTCATGACCCCGGCGCGCCCCGGGGACCATGGTCGGTACATGACCACACCCAGCAGCATGTTCGGCGGTGCACCGGGCGCCGCGACGCTTGCCCGGATCTCCGCCGAGTTCGACGCCATCGCCCAGCAGATGTCCTCCGTGTCCGCCGACTTCGACGAGCTCAAACGCCTGGTCGAACGCTCCGAGACCCCCGTCGCGGAACCCGGCGCGACGCCCGTCCCCTCGCCGACCGTCGAGCCCGGGGACGCCGCGTCGCCACCGATCGCCCAGCGGGCCGAGACCCCGGACGTCGCGCCGGCGCCCGGGCACCAGCCGACGCCCCCGCTCATCCCGCCGACGACCGCCGCCCGCCCTGATCAAAGGCCTCCGACCTCCGCGGTTCCGCAGCCGTCCCCACCGCAGCGACCGGCGTCGCCGCAACCGTCGTCTCCGTCGCCCAAGGGCCCGTGGACGCCCGACTGGGCCGCCATCGGCCGACAGCAGCCGCCGCATCCGGCCTACGCGCCGCAGCCGCAGCGTCCGTTCACCCCGCAGGCACCGTTCAGCCCACAGCCTCCGTTCATCCCGCAGCACCCGTTCACCCCGCAACCCGGACGCCCGCCTGCTCCCCCGGTTTCCGACCGCATCTCCGACGCCGTCGAACGCGGCCTCATCGGCAAGGTCCTCGCGGTCGCCGGCGTCGGCGTGACCCTCGTCGGCGTCGTCCTGCTGCTGGTTCTGGCCGCGCAGGCGGGCATCCTGCGTCCCGAATTCCGGGTGGCCGGTGGCGCGGTCCTCTCCGCAGCGCTCGTCGGCGCGGGGATCTGGCTGCAGCGCAAGCGAGATGGCCGCATCGGGGCGATCGCCCTGGCCGCGACCGGGCTCGCCGCCGGCTACCTGGACGTCCTGGCCGCGACCAAGATCTACGAGTGGCTGCCGGTCGCCGCGGGACTGACCACCGCAGGCGTGATCGCCGCGGCCGGACTTGTCCTCGCATACCGGTGGGACAGTGAACATCTCGGGATTCTCGTGGTCGTTCCCCTCATCGCGCTGGCACCGGTGCTGACCGGCGGCCTCGACATGACGCTCATCGCGTTCATGGTGATGCTCGCGATCGCGTCGTCGTGGGTCCAGGTCGGCCACGACTGGATCTGGCTGCACGCGCTGCGACTCGCCGCCCCGACGATCCCGCTGACCTTGGTGGGCGCGTCTGCTCTGAGCGGCCCGAGCGGCGACCTGGCCGGCCTCGGCCTCGAGTTCTCCGCCGCGACGCTGATCGTCGTCGTCCTCGGTCTGGCCGGTGCGCTGGTCGCCATGCCGACGACCCGGTTCCGCGAGGTCACTGCCGGACTCGCGGCCGCGACGACGTTCCCGGTCCTGTTCGCCGGCGCGGTGATGGACACCGTGGGCGCGGTGTCGCTGCAGGCGGCCACCGCAGTCCTCGTGATCGGCACGACCGTCGTCTGCTCGCTGGTCAGGTCCGCGCGGTTCGGGCCGCTGCCCGACGTGGTCGCCCAGATCTGGTCGGCGACCGCACTGGTCATCACGTTCGTCGCGCTCCTCGTCTCCTTCGACGGCAGCGTCGCGGTGTCGGCGATCCTCGGCCTGGCCCTCGTCACGGCCCTTGTCGCCCGCGCCTGGTCGTCGACGTCGGTCGTCCTGCTGGTGGGCGGCACCATCGTCTGGACGATCGGCTTCGGGATGCTCCTCTCCGATCTGGCGCCCTACGTGCTGGCGGACGCCGCACGCATGGAGACCCACGCGTCGCTCGCGGTCGTGTTCGCCGCGCTGCTGGCGGTGGCGGGCGCGGTCATCCTCGCCGACAACTGGATTCGCCTGACCGACCGCGACGTCGTCGGCCTCGCCTACACCGTGCTCGGCGTCGTCGCCGTGTACACGGCCACCGCGATCTGCGTGACCTCCGGCGTGCTGCTGGCCGGCGCGGACGGATTCCTCGGCGGTCAGGTCGCCGCCACCACCTGCTGGGTCGTCATGGCCGGCGGGTTGCTCGCCCACGCGCGCCGACGCCGTGGCGGCCGGCGGACCGCAGCCGTCACCGGAGGGCTGGTGCTGGTGGCCGCGGCGATGGCCAAGCTGTTCCTCTTCGACCTCGCCACGCTCGACGGCATCTTCCGCGTGATCGTGTTCATGGTGACCGGCCTGCTCCTGCTCGGGCTCGGCGCCTGGTACGCGCGGGCCCTGCACGACGACGGCGACCCGGGGCAGCAGCAGCCGAATCCCCCGGCGCCCATGCCCCCGGCCCCGATGCCCCAGCCGGGTACTCCGGCCGGCCACTGACGGTCTCGGAGAGTCGCCGCGACGCCGTTTCCCATCCGCCACTCGGATCCCCTGAGCGCGTGGGGAGACAGCGTCGCGCGGACAACTGTGACATTCGCCCGCCACCCTGCCGCGATCGTTCGCAGACCTTACTGTTCGTCGGGTGACCAGCGATCAACGTGCAGCGGAGCGGGTTCCGGCGGCCGTGTACATCATGGCGTGTTGCACGTTCCTGATGTCGACCAGCGAGTTCATCATCGCCGGGCTGCTCCCCGACCTGGCCGCCGACTTCGGGATCTCCGAGGCCCGCGCCGGGTTGACGGTCACGGTGTTCGCGTTCGGGATGATCGGCGGCGCACCGTTGATGGCGCTGCTGACCGCACGCGTCCAGCGCAAGGTGACACTGGCGTCGTCGTTGGTGGTGTTCTCCGGCGGCATGCTGGTGTCGGTGCTCACCGACGACTTCTGGGTGCTGATCGCGGCAAGGTTCGTCGCCTCGGTGGCGACGAGTGGGTTCTGGACGGTCGGCGGCCTCGTCGCGGCCGATCTGGCCGGACCCGCGCGCCGGGCCGGCGCGATAGCGATCGTGCAGGGCGGCGGGATGATGGCCAACGTCGTAGGCGTCCCCCTCGGGTCGTTCGCCGGCCAGATGTTCGGTTGGCGCACCGCGTTCTGGGCGCTCGCGGCCCTCGCCGTGGTCGCCGCGGCGGTCGTGGTCACGACGGTCCCGCGCGACCGCCACGAACGCCCGAGACTGTCGCTGCGACAGGAGGTCTCGGGTGTGCGCTCACAGCGGCTGTGGCTGGTGCTGGCGACCTGCGTCGCGGTCGCGGGCGGGACGCTGTCGGTGTTCGCCTTCGCCTCGCCGATGCTGACCGGAGTCGCCGGGCTCGACGCGTCGCTCGTGCCGGTCGCGTTGGGCGTCTTCGGTGTCGGTGCCACCGTCGGCCAGATCACCGGCGGCCGGCTCGGCAACGCGCGCCCGCACCGCACCGCCGCGATCGCCATGGTCGCCACCGCGGTCGTCACCGGCTCGCTGCTCGCGTTCTGCGGTCACTCCTGGGCCGCGGTGGCGTTGCTCGGGCTGCTCGGGTTCACCGGCATGGCGGCCTTTCCCGTCCTGGTCTCGCTGTCGATGCATCACGGCAGCGAGGCGCCACTGCTCGCCGCGGCACTGCCGATCGCGTTCGTCAACGTCGGGATCACCGCGGGCAGCTTCCTCGCCGGTGTCGCCCTGGAGTCACAACTGGCCGCCCGCGGGCCTCTCGTCGTCGGTCTCGCCGCGAGCCTGCTCGCGCTGATCCCGTTCGCGGCGCTGCTGATCATGAACGCTCGCCATCGCCCCGACACCCGGATGGTCGACGCCACGCACACCCCCGGCACCATCGCCTCGTAGGGACATCGGCGCGCGCAGCCGGGCCGCCTCCCGGCCCGGCGGTTGTCGTCGGGACGATCCCGGGGCACCCTCGTCACATGACCCCGAACCTGCACCCCCGCACCGGCCTCGACCTCCGCACGCTGCTCGACGTCGCCTACGAGCAGGCACGCATCGGACTCGACGAGGGCGGCATCCCGATCGGCGCCGCCCTGTTCGCCGCGGACGGCACGCTCCTCGGAGCCGGGCACAACCGCCGGATCCAGGACGACGATCCGTCCGCCCACGGGGAGACCGACGCCTTCCGGGCGGCCGGCCGCCAGCGCGACTACTCGTCGACGATCATGGTCACCACGCTCTCCCCGTGCTGGTACTGCTCGGGGCTGATCAGGCAGTTCGGCATCGGGACCGTGGTGATCGGCGAGAACCGCACCTTCTACGGCGGCGAGGACTGGCTGCGCGAGAACGGGATCGAGGTGATCGTGCTCGACGACCAGCGCTGCGTCGAGATGATGTCGGACTACATCACCACCCATCCCCAGGTGTGGAACGAGGACATCGGCGTGGCCGACGACGCGGATTCTGCCGAATAACCGCAGCGCTCCGGCGATTCAGCTCACCTCGTAACTCAGTCGATAGACCGCCCTGCCCTTGGCGAACTCGAGGATTCCCTTCTTCGCTCCCGGGGTCAGCTTCTCGGTCCCGAGGTTGTCGTGGGGGTTGTCCGGCGGGTTGTCGCTTTCGGTGACGTTGACCAGCGCGTTGCCCGTGAACTGGACGGTGGCGTCGATCGCGCGCTGCTTGCCCTGCTTGAGCTTCAGATCCTTCAGGCACTTGTCGTCGCTGCCCTTGACGCAGATCGGGGCGCCCTCGACGCTCACGACGATCTCGTCCTCCTTGTCGGTGTCGGTCAGCTTCTTCGCCTGCAGGGTGCCCAGTTTCAGCGTGCCGCCGGGAACGGAGGTCACATCCTCGAGCTTGGCGATGTGGGCGCCGCGGATGATGTTGCGCGCCGGGTCTCCTGACCGATCGTCGAACTTGTGGGAGCCCGACTCGTAGTTGAGGAACAAGCGGTTTCGCGCGGCGTCGATCGCGATGCCCTGGGACATGCCGGGACCGCGGAAGCAGCGTGGCCTCGCCTTGTCGAGGTTCGTCTCCCCTGCGTCGGTCGCATAGAAGTTGCTCCGCACATTGCGACCCAGCGAAGTGCTGAAGAACATCGTGTTCCCGGCCTTCGCGACTCCCTGGGTTCCCTTCGGGACCTCGTACCGCATCTTGCCGTTGCCGCCGGGCTTCGGGTCGGTCTCCAGCCTCCCGTCGTCCTTGATCGTGTATCGGTACATCCAGTCCCGGGACCCGAGGTTGAACCTGCCCGCGTACAGCTTGTTGCCGTCGACCGTCATGAACGACTGGCCGTACACCTTGCGGTCGGCGCCCTTCGGGCTGATCGAGCCCTTCTGCTGCAAGGCGTTTCGGACGTCGGCGAGTGCGTAGTGGCGGATCGAGTCCGATTCCTGCGGCCCGCCCAGGAAGAGGTGCCCGCCGCCGATCGCCATTCCGCCCGCGTGCGTCGGCATTTCACCGGCCGAGCGTTTGTCGACCATGACCCAGCCGAGGAGCCGGTGCGGGGTGTTCGCGTCGACGGCGATGATCTTCGCGCGGTCGTCGGCGCCGCCCGAGACGTAGGTGGCGATGAGGAGCGCGTCCCGGCCGTTGTCGTCCCAGTCCTTCCAGTACGCGATGGCCTGAGGGGTGTATCGGCCCAGCTGTTCCTTGGAGAGAATCGGTCCCTCACGGAACCGGCGGTCGTACAGGTACGACGCCGACTCTCCGTGATACCAGCCGCCCGGTGGCGGCTTGCCGCTGCTGTCGGACTCGCAGCGGACGGTGGTGGTCGCGTTCGGCGGAGCCGCCGACGCGCTCGGCGCGCCCGGTGCCACCATGGCCCCACCCCCTACGAGGACGGCGGCTCCGGTGGCGATGATCGAGCGAAAGCGGCGGCGGATCACGTCGTCTCCTTCAACGGCTCGTCGGCGAATGGGGCGTCGGCGAATGGGGCGATGACCCGTCCACTCTTTCCAGGTCCCCGATGACGTTTCCATCCCCCCAGATGAGGGGATGGCGGTTGACGGCACCTGGTTCGAGGGCGACGGTGGAGGCGTGGGCCCGGACAGATCGCCGGCGGTCGTACGACGGCGCAAGGACGAGTTGATGCGGCGCGCCGGGTCCGCCTCCACCGTGCGCGAGGTGTTCGACCTGCTGACGACCCGCCTGCCGGGAATCGTTCCGTACAGCAGTGCCGTGTGGACCGCCGCGGACCCGGATTCCGGCCTGCCCAGCTCGCCGACACTCTGGGAGGCCGGCACCTCGGGGAACCGCCGCAGGTGGCGGCAGGACGTCGCTCGCGTCGTGGTCGGCGATTACGTGGCCCTGGGCCGGATCGCCCGTTCCACCAGGGCGCGTCGTGCCCGGCCGCGAGAGCTGCGCACAGTCCTGGCCTGCGAGAACTCGCCCTGGGCGCTGGGTCGCTACGACGCGAAGCCGACGAACGCCCCTTCACGGCGGCCGACGAACAACTCGTGGCGGGACTCAGCGAGCCGCTCGGACGACAGGTACGACGTCTCGTGCGCGCCGGTCTGCGCCGCGCACCGGACGGTCGGTTGCCGGCACATCCCGGGCTCCTCGTCTTCGACACGCGCCTGGACCTCGTGGCGACCGGCGACGACGTCGCTCCGTGGCTGTCGTCGCTCGGCGACGAAACCCACGTGGCGAGCGCTTTCGGCCTGCCGGTCCCGATGTGGGTCGTCGCCGCGGCAGCACGGGCCCTGCAGTCGGCGCAGGAGGGCGGCCACGGTCGCGTCGGGGTGCGGGCGGCCACGATGAGCGAGCAGTGGCTGTTCGCCCAGGCGTCGGTCACCCGCGGTCCCGACGGACGCCCGGACCGCGTCGTCGTGGCGCTCGACGCCGCCCGGCCGTCGGCGATTGCGCCGGTCATCGCTGCGGCACACGGGATCTCGGTCCGCGAACGAGAGGTCATCGGTCATCTCGTCACCGGAACCGGTACGTCCGCGATCGCCGATTCGCTGGGGATCTCCGCACACACCGTCCGCGACCACGTGAAATCGATCCTGCACAAGTTCGGCGCGTCGAGCCGGGCCGAACCGACGGCCCTGCTGCTCGGTACGCACCGGCCACTCTGACCGGACCACGTGCATCGGCGCCGCGGTCGGCGAAGGCCGCTCAGCTCCCCGGCGAACCCTGGTGGACCGGCTCGCGTGGATCGGCCGCGTCCGGTTGCCGTCGACGCCGGTGCACGACGATCCCGATCGACACGATGACCACCGCCGACAGCACGGACAGACCGATGGCCTCACGTTGCTCGTCGTCGAACGCCATCAGCACCAGGACGCCGACGATGAAGGCCATCACCACGACGGTCAGGTACGGGAACAGCCACATGCGCACGGGCGGCCGCTCGCCTCGCGCGCGCAGGGCACGGCCGAGCACGAGCTGGCTCGCGGACACGCTCAGGTACACGAACAGCGCGACGGCGCCGCTGGTGGCGAGGAGATAGCCGAAGATCTTGTCGGGCAACACGTAGTTGCCGATGACCGCGAGAAATCCGACGATCATCGACGCGAGCACCGCCACCCACGGCACCCCGTTGCCGGTCAGCGACCTGACCGCCTGCGGCGCGTCGCGACGGCTCCCGAGCGAGTAGAGCATGCGGGAGGCCGTGTACAGGGCGGAGTTCAGGCACGACGCGACGGCCGTGAGGATGACGAGGTCCATGATGAGCGCCGACCCCGGCAGGCCGATCGCCTCGAGCACGGACTGGTACGAGCCGTCGTCGAGCCGGTCGTAGGGCATGAGCGCGACCACCACGAAGATCGAGCCCAGATAGAACAAGGAGATCCGCCAGATGACGGAGTTCACGGCCTTGGTGATGCCGCGCTTCGGGTCCGGTGATTCGGCGGCCGCGATCGTCACGATCTCGGTCCCCATGAACGAGAACATCGTCACCAGGAGGCCGGCGATGACCGCGCCGAAACCATTGGGCATGAAGCCATCCGGCTCCCACAGATGGTGCAGACCGCTCACCCTCGAATCCGGGATCAGCCCGCAGATGGCGAGGATTCCGACGATGATGAACGCCACGATGGCGAGGACCTTGATTGAGCGCGAACCAGAACTCGAACTCGCCGTAGTTGCCGACGCTGACGAGGTTGGTGACCGTGAGTGCGATCGTCACGGCCAATGCCCAGATCCATTGGGCCCCACCGATCAGATCGGTGAGGATCGCGGCCGCCGCCGTCGCCTCCACCGGGATGACGAGCACCCAGAACCACCAGTACAACCAGCCGACGGAGAAGCCTGCCCACCGCCCGAGCGCGCGGTCGGCGTAGACGGAGAACGAGCCGGTGTCGGGGTCGGCGGTCGCCATCTCCCCCAACATCCGCATGACCAGCACCACGAGAGTGCCGGCCATCGCGTAGGAGATGAGGACGGCCGGACCGGCCTTCTCGATCGCGTTCGCCGATCCGACGAACAGGCCCGCGCCGATGACCCCGGCGATCGAGATCATGGTGATGTGCCGGGGCTTGAGGCTCGAACCGAGGCGATCCGCGGACTGCGCCGCATCGCCCCGTCGTGACGACGAGTTGCTCACCGCGGATAGGTGCCCGGGCTGATGCCGGCCGAAACCTCCCCGACCCGGGCTCGACTCCATGACCCGAGATCGCGCCGAGCGCGGCCTCCGGCTATGGACTCGGCCGCTCGGCCACCAGGGCCAGGTGCAGGAGCGGGTACGGGCGCCCCGCCTCGTCGCAGTCACTGCGGCCGATCACCTCGAAGCCGCGTCGGAGATAGAACCGCACCGCCTGGTCGTTCTGCTCGTTCACGTCCACCGCGCGGATACCCGCGGCGTCCACGGCGTGCGCGAGCAGGGTGGTGCCGACGCCGGCCCCGCGGACGTCGGCCCGGACGAACAGCATCTCCAGTCGCGGCCCCGACACGCCTGCGAATCCGACCGGCGTGCCGTCGGCGTCGGCGATGGTCAGCTCGACCTGCGGAAGGTACACCGTCGCCATCTGGCCCTCGATCTCGTCGCGGTCAGCCTCGGCGAGAAAGTCATGAGTGGCGTCGACCGCGCTGCGCCAGACTCCCACCAGCGCCGGGAATTCAGCCGGTCCGAGACAAGGGCGAAGGCGGGTCGAGGTGTCCATCGGTACGGTTCTACCAGGACGCAACGGCCCTGACGCGCCTGAGCGCGGCGATTTCCAGTGCCGCGTCGGTGGTCAGTACGGCTGGGAACCCGGCGTCGACTTCGTCAGATCCTGCGCCAGCATCACGATGATGCCACTCGGACCCCGGAGGTAGGTGAGCTTGTAGACGTCCTCGTACTCGGCGACCCCGCGCAACGGATGACACCCGTGCCGCGCAGCGATTTCCAGTGCCGCGTCGAGATCGTCGACGGAGAAGGCGACGCGATGCATCCCGATCTCGTTGGGCAGCGTCGGATTCGTCTCGATCGCGTCGGGATGGATGTACTCGAACAACTCCAGCCGCCCATGTCCGTCCGATGTCTGGAGCATCGCGATCTTGGCATGGTTGCCGTCGAGACCGACTGCGGTGGAGGCCCATTCACCGCTCACCTCCTGTCTGCCCACGACGGTGAGACCGAGGTCGGTGAAGAAGGCGATCGCCTCCTCGATGTCGCGGACCGCTATGCCGACGTTCTCGAGTGCGATGGCCATGGGTCCCACGCTAGACCCGTTCGCCGCTGGGCACCCCGACAACGCGGAGAGCGCGGGTCTTGTCGCGAATGTCCGCCATACGACGAAGATCCCGTTGCGTCGTGGCCCGACAACCGGGCCGGAACGCAACGGGATCATCAGATGATCGGGTTCGCCCGAACTCAGACTGCCTTCTTGACGACGCTCGACTTGAGCTGCATCTTGCCGAAGCCGGGCACCGCCGCGTCGATGTCGTGATCACCGACGCCGTCCGAGATCAGGCGGATGCCACGGACTTTCGTGCCGATCTTGATGGTGCCGCCACCGCCGCCCTTGACCTTGACGGTCTTGACGATGGTGACGGTGTCACCGTCGGCGAGGACGTTGCCGACCGAGTCCTTGACCACCGCGTCGGCAGCGGCCTGGGCCGCGTCGGACGCCGACCACTCGTGACCGCACATCGGGCACACCAGCAGGGCACCCTGCTCATAGGTGAACTCCTGCGAGCACTCCGGGCAGGGCGGCAGCTGATCAGACATTGAACCGGAACTCGACCGAGTTCCGGCACGGACGAACATCTGGCACACCTGCCTCGCAATCCGATACACTCGTATCGATTAGGAGGTGCCAGTGAGCCGAGGTGTGGGGCGGGACCACGAGACAGTGCGCGGCGCTA
>Ga0164243_10003871_pt1 | contig 23707 bp, 19 predicted proteins | sample OricompcompostOP_FD_108781 | JGI IMG/M metagenome (GOLD analysis project Ga0164243, IMG submission 108781) | Organic Plus compost microbial communities from Emeryville, California, USA - Original compost - Organic plus compost (OP) | ecosystem: Engineered > Solid waste > Mixed feedstock >...
GGGCATCAGGTCTCCTACGGCGCTGACGCCTACACCGCGCGACTGCAGGATGTCCTTGTTGATCATTTCGGACCGGGCGTGCAGGGCTTCGGTGTGTTCAACGGCACAGGCGCGAATGTCGTCGGCCTGCAGGCGATGCTGCCGCATTGGGGCGCGGTGATCTGCGCAGAGTCGGCGCACATCAACACCGACGAGAACGGCGCCCCGGAACGGGTCGCCGGGATCAAGTTGCTCACCGTTCCGACCCCCGACGGCAAGCTCCGCCCGGCCGACCTTGATCGTTTTCCGCGGGTGCCCGCTGACGTACATCATCCGCTGCCCGAGGTCGTCTCGATCACCGAGTCGACCGAACTGGGGACGGCCTACTCGCCCGACGAGATCGCGGCCGTTGCGTCGCGGGCCCACGAACTCGGCCTGACGGTGCATATGGACGGCTCCCGACTGGCCAATGCGGCCGCCGGTCTGGGCGTCCCGCTGCGCTCGCTCACCAGTGATGTCGGCGTCGACGTCCTCTCGCTGGGCGGCACCAAGAACGGCCTGCTGTTCGGCGAACTGGTGCTGGCGATCAACCCCGGCGCCGTGACCGGTCTTGCCTACTTGCAGAAACTGAACATGCAGCTGGCGTCGAAGATGCGGTTCCTGTCCGCCCAGTTCATCGCCTTGCTGGACGGCGATCTCTGGCAGCGGTCGGCCGGACACGCCAATGCCATGGCCAGGAGGCTGCGTACCACCCTGGAGGACAAGATCACCGCCGGTGTGATCCAGGGGATCGGCTTCACCCAGGCAACCGACGCCAACAGCATTTTCGCGGTCCTGCCCGACGGCGTGGCCGACCGGCTGCGACAGAAGTTCGCGTTCTACGACTGGAACGCCGCCGCACGCGAAGTGCGCTGGGTGTGCTCCTTCGACACCACCGAGGACGATGTGGACGGCTTCGCTGCGGCGATCGAGGCCGAGCTCAGCCGCCCGGGCCAACCGCAGCAGGCATCCTCGGACGAGGACGAATGATCAGCGGCGACGTGTACTTGATCTTCTGACGATGCGGTGCGGCAGGGTCACGCTCATGATCGGTCGGTCCCGATCGGCGATCCGCTCGGTCAGCACAGTGATCGCCGTTTCGGCGAACTGCTGTTTGTCGAAGTCGATGGTGGTCAGCGGCGGCACCGCAGTTGCCGCGTCGGCGATGTTGTCATAGCCGACAACCGACACGTCCTCCGGAACAGACAGACCGCGCCGGTAGAGGGCGTTGATCACGCCGAGTGCCAGGGTGTCGGTCATGCCCACCACCGCATCGGGCGGATCGTGGTGATCGAGGAACTCCGTGAAGCTTTCCCCGGCGGTGTCGGCATGCCAGTCGGTGCACGGGATCTCCAGATCCGGATCACGCTTGATCCCGGCAGACCGGAGTGCCTTGCGATAGCCGGACAGTCGCAGTTGTGCACTGGCCATCGGCCCGGCGCCGACAATGGCGATCCGTCGGTGCCCCTCGCTGATCAGCAGTTCGGTGATCTCCCGGCTGGCAGCCACGTTGTCGATCCAGACATGATCGACGATCGGCTGGTCCACCTCGCCGATCAGGACGACCGGCGGCAACGCGACACCGCGCTGCACGGCTGTGCTCTCCAACAGCACCGGGTTGAGGATCAGCCCGTCCACCAGCTGCGCGCGTGCCCGGGACATCAACTCGCTCTCGCGCTCGCTACTCGTCCCGGTCTCCTCGATCTGCACATGCAGCCCGCGTTCGGCCGCCGCCTCGACGAAATGGTGCAACATCTCACCGGAGTACGGCATCCGCAGATCAGGCAGGGCAACGGCGATCATCCCGGTCCGGCCGTTGCGCAGGCCGCGGGCCGACAGATTGGGAACGTAGTCAAGGGCGGCCATCGCCTGCTCCACCTTGGCCCGGGTCTCCGGCGTCACCGGAAAGGTTCCGTTCAACACGTTGGAGACGGTCTTGGGCGAGACACCGGCCAGGGCTGCCACATCGCGTACGGTCGCGCGCATGCGTGTCAATGTACTTGACCCCGGAGCCACTTCGGCCCGGCGTCAGCCGTTGGCCAGCGCTGCCGGGCCCTCGTCGCGGCGGATGTCCACCACATGCCCGGTCTGCCCGGACAGCAACACGCTCAGCGACTTCCTGGCCACATCGGTCGAGGCCAACAATGTGCCCGGCGGCTCCTCACCGAAGGCCTTGGTACGCATCGGCGTCGCCGTCCGTTCGGGATTGACGCAGTTCACCCGGACTCCGCTGCCGGCCCATTCGTCGGCCAGCGCCTGAGTGAGATTGACGACGGCTGCCTTCGCCGAGGAGTAGAGCGAATAGCCGGACCGTCCCCGGGTGTAGGACGACGACGTGAACAGAAGCAGCGACCCGTGTGATTCGGCCAGATGCGGATAGAACTCCTGGGCGATGAAGACCGGTGCCAGGTAGTTGACTTCGGTCGCCTCGTAGACGGTCTCCTCCGACGTTCCGGCAAGCTCACCGCGGGGCAGCACCCCGGCGGTGTTGACCACGTAGTCCACCCGACCGCTCTGGGCGACCACCGCCCTGGCCGCCTCGCTGATGTCTGCCCGGCGGTCGACATGGGTGCCGGTCGAGGAGCGGGAGAACGTGTGCACGGTGGCGCCATGGCTGCCGGCCAGATCGGCGATGTCGCTGCCGATCCCGTACGATCCGCCGAAGATCACCAGCACCTTGCCGGCCAACGCTGTCCGCAACTGATCGTCGTCGAGATCGGCGGGCCGATCCGCCGACGTCAACTGGAACAGCTTGTCTGCCAGGTAGACGTCGATCGGCTCGGTGACCTTCATGTTCCGCTCGTGGCCGTTCACCACCGCGATCGGAACGTCCGGCAGATAGCGCAGCACGACCGTACAGTCATCGGTCGCCGTGAAGTCCGGATCCTGGGCCGCGTACTCGTACGCCTTCCTGATCACCGAGAGCCGGAACGACTGCGGCGTCTGACCGCGGCGGAGCAACGCCCTGGGCAGGACGTCGGCGATCACCGGCTGGTCGCCGCCGACCCGCAGACCGTGTTCGAGTTTGCCGTCCACCTGGACGATGGTGTCGGCCGACGGGATGGCGGTGTCCACGGCCCGGAAGTCACGCAGGGCGGCGACATTGGCTTCAATGATCGTCTGGGACACCAGCGGCCGGACGGCGTCATGCAGGATGACATTGCATTCCTGGTCACCCAGCGCGTCCAGGGCGAGGCGGGTGGAGTCGTTGCGGGTGCCCTCCGGCCCCGCGCCCTCGAGCACCTTCGTCACCTTGCGATACCCGCCGGCCTTGACGACGGCATTGACCGGGTCGAGGTAGCCCGGGGTCATCATGATGATGATCTCGTCGATCAACGTCGACTGGCTGAGCGCGATGATGGTGTGCTCGATGATCGGCTTGCCGGCGATCTTGATCAGCTGCTTGGGGATGTCCAACCCGATGCGCGTACCGGTGCCACCGGCCAGGATGACCGCGACGTTCCTCAAGCTGTCCACCGCTCGACTCTATCGGGTCGAGATGTTCGGACGGGCGGATCCGAGCCTGCCTTACCCTTGTGTCGTCCACAGGTCGACAAGCCTGTTCACGACCAGGCACAGTGCACCCGGCAGCTGACGAGGAGGGGGCTTGGCAGACGATTCAGCCGCCTTGCCGGTACGGCTGGTGCGCACCGGGATCAGATGGCTGCAGACGCTCGTCGACCGCGCTGCCGGCCGCCTTCGGCCGCGGGTGCAGGGCTACCTCGGCCGGCGCACCGGACCCGAACGAAGGCACACGGCCGGCGCGCCGGATCGGCCATCCCGCGTGTCGACAGCCACGGGCCCGGTCGTTGAGGCGTTGACCAGCCGGCTGGCCAGGCTCGCCTGGCTGGAGTCCGACGGTACGACCCGGCTCCGCATCGAAGGCTCGGCGTGGCGGCGCGGCGGTGAGCAGACGGGTTCACAGATCACCGCCGTCGAGTGGCAGGTGAACGGACGGCAGGTCGCCTTCGACCTGCAATCGCTGAAGTCGCCGGCGTTCAACGATCACTCACTCGTTCCGACACAGGATCGCAGTGGCGCCGGCTTCGTCGCGACGCTGCCGATCGACCGGCTGCTCGAGCTGGCGCCGTCCGACGACCTGTTCGAACTGCGCGGGCCGGTGTTGATCACCGTAGACGACAACCGCGGTCGGCTGACAGCACCGTTCACCCAACGTGACGCGAGTGGCTCGGCCGGACAGCTGATCAGCCGCGGGCTCGGCAACGACTGCCTCGCGCAACTCGGCTGGCGGGCCGAACGCGGCCTGCTGCTCACCCTGACCCGGCGACCGGTCGTGGCTCGACGCGTTGCAATCAGCGGAACCGTTCTGCAGGCCGATGTCACCGTCCGGGGAGGGTTCGAACCGGTTGCAGCACACCTTGCCGGCGTCGGTCGGACCACGACGAGTCGCCCGCTGGCCTTCGACCGAGAGGCGGATCCGCTACGGATCACCGGCGACCTCGCCGACCAGCTGACGACCGACCAGGCGACGTCGACCGACTTCTGCCTCGCCCTGGCCGACGCCGGTGGCCGACAGCGCCGGGTCCATTGGACCGGGTCGACCGACGAGCTGACCCGGGGCTCCGACCAGGCTGAGCCCGGACTGCGCCTCCGCTCCGGGCCGGGCGCCGCGGTCCAGGTCGAAATTGCGCCGGTCCGGGTCGAGGTCACCGCCGTCGACGTCGTCCGCTCCGGCACCGGGACTCCGCGTCTCGTGATCACCGGCCGCTGCGCCGGCGTGCCGGACGACCCGAAGAACTGGCAGCTCCAGGGAGCACGCCGTCGGATGCCGGCCCACGCCGTTCGGGTCGACGGCGCCGGCTGTCAGGCCGAATTCGACCTGCTCGGCACACCGGAATGGAGTGATCAACTCCGACCTTTGCCGAGCGCCGGATATCGGATCCTGGTCGACGACCAGCACGGATCGACGGTGACCGTCACACCGGATCGCGGCCTGACCGCCGAACTGCCGCAGGAGCTGACCACGCCCGAGCACCGGGTGACGATCGGGCGAACGGGGTCGGGTGAACTGGAGATCGTCCTGGGCCCACCGCAGCCCGGCGGCGCCCGCAGCAGGTTCCGCAGGTACGAACTCGGCGAGCGGTACAGCACAGCCCCGACGGCACTGACCGACGCGGTCCTGTTCACCAGCTTCGACGGCACCGCAGCCAACGACAATCCGCGGGCGATCGAGCAGGAGTTCGTGCGCCGCGGAACAGGACTGCGCCGATTGTGGACCGTGACCGACCTGTCGGTGCCGGTCCCCGACGGCAGTGAACCGGTGTTGATGTGGACCGAGGAATGGTGGCAGGCGCTGACCTCCGCCCGGTTCGTGGTCAGCAATTGCTGGATGCCGGCCCGCTTCCGGCGGCGTGCGGGCCAACATGTACTGCAGACCTGGCACGGCACACCGCTCAAACTGCTCGGGTACGACCGACTCGGCGTGAAGCGCGGCAATGACTATCGCAGCAAGACGGCGCAGGAAGTCGCCCAATGGACGTTCCTGATCGCCCAGAACCACTTCAGCCGGACGGCGTTCCGGTCCGCCTACGACTACCGCGGCGAGATCCTGGAGATCGGCTACCCGCGCAATGACGTGCTGCGGACCGCGACCGACGATCAGCGGACGGCGGTACGCCGCCGACTCGGAATCGACGACGCGGAGTTCGTCGTGCTCTACACCCCGACGTGGCGGGAAGGCCTGCGGACGATCTTCGCCGGTCTCGACCTGCAGGCGACCCGCGCGGCGATCGGTGATCGGGCCCGGATCCTGGTGCGCGGCCACACCAACACGGTCAAGCATTCCGGCTCACTGACCGGCCCCGGAATGCTGGACGTGACGATGTATCCGGAGGTGTCGGATCTCTATCTGATCAGCGATCTGATGATCACCGACTACTCCTCGACGATGTTCGACTTCAGCATCACCGGGAAGCCGATGATCTTCTTCGCGCCCGATCTCGACGACTACACCGGCCGGCGACGGGGGACCTATTTCGATCTTGCCGCCGAGGCGCCCGGACCGGTGGTGCGCACCACTGACGAGCTGATCCGCGCGCTCGACGAGCCGGACGACCTGACGGCGCAGTACGCCGACCGCTACGCCGCCTGGCAGCACAAGTACAACTCCCACGACGACGGGCATGCATCACTGCGCGCGGTGGACGCTCTGCTGGAGCTGGGCTGAGCCGGGATCGCGCCGGCTGTCGCCACAACGCCATCTACGCCTCACCGGAGTGTCGACGTGCCGGGCATCGCAGCCGGGCTACCGCCTGCCCACGCGTCACCTCATCGGCATGGCATCGGCTTGCGTGGCCGATGTCGCCGCAGAATCGGCTGGTGCGGGGTTCCGCGGCGGGTCGGTCGGGTCAACCGCGATCGGACCGGCCAGCACCGAACACGGCCCCGACCAGCCGTTCGGTGGCGTGGCCGTCGTCAAGATCCAGATAGTCCTCGCGGAACGCGGCGTACGCCTCCGCATGATCCGACCGCACCCGATCAAGGTCACGCAGGGCGTCGACCACCTGGTCCGTTGTTTCCAGCAGCGGACCGGGAGCGGTCGGTTCGTACGCCCACAAAGAGCCTCGCGCCTCGGTCTGGTACTGGACCAGATCGGGCACCATGAAGATCATCGGTTTGCCGGTCAGTCCGTAGTCGAAGCGCAGCGAGGAGTAGTCGAGGATGGCCGCGTCCGAGGCCAGACAGAGCTCGGCGACGTCGGGATAGTCGGTGACATCGATGATCGTTCCGCGGCTGCCGATCCGCTCGCCCAGCCGGGCGTTGAACGCGTGGCCCCGGACCATGATCACGAACTGCTCGCCGAGGCTGTGGGCCAGCCGGTCGACGTCCAGGAAGTCGACCATCGCCGCAGTGTTGTCGTCGATGCTCATCGTGTCGCGGAAGGTCGGGCCGTACAGCACGGCGATCTGTCCGGGCCGGATCCCCAGCCGGTCGCGCACCTCGGCAGTGATCTTGTCGGCGCCGGGGGAGAGCAGCAGGTCGTTGCGTGGATAGCCGATCTCCAACACCGTGTTGGGAAAACCGAACTCCCGGGCCAGCGCCTCGGAGCCGTAGCTAGCCGGCGAGACCAGGTAGTCCCAATCGGCGGCCCGTTCCAGGTACGAGCGGACGTGGACGACGTCGCGTTGCTGTACGGCCCAATGGGAACGGCCCATCTGCTTGAACGGATAGCCGTGGAAGGTCTGGATCTGGATCTGGTGGGCGGGCTTCCTGTGGTAGATCGGCTGGTGCATGTTGTCCATGTAGTACTGCGCGTCGTGCAGCAACCGGTACCACTCGGCACTGTCGTGGATCACGCCGGTCGCACCGTCGGGCACCCGGACCGAATGATCCTTGATCGCGAAGTAGCTGGTGTACGGCCCGCCCGGCAGTTGATCACCGTTTTGATGATCATGGAGATAACGGTGCAGCGCTGCCGGATTGCAACCGCAGATCTCGCCGTAGTAGGAGCGCAAGAGCACCGCACCGGGCTCGTACCCGGGATCGGACTGACGCTGCTGCAGTGCCTCCTGCAGCCGCTGCTGGTGCCGCGCCCCGCGCTCGTCGTCGGCCAACGGCGGCTCCAGTCTGAGACCGAGCCGGTTGGGTTTGATCAACTGGATCCGGCCGAGCAGCCGCGGGGTGCGGAAGGTGATCGGCAGGGTGGGGATCAACCCGTCGGTCGCGCGGACCGGGACCGCGTCGTCGTCGCCCAGCTGTGCAGTGACGGTGTAATCGCCGCTGGCCAGTGGCAGCGGCCCGAATCCCCAAGGGCCGGCCTCCAGCGGCAGCTTCACGGTGAAATGGCCGGGGTCGGTCATGGTTGCCGTCGCCGCTGTCTGCAGTTTGGGGCTGAACAGCCGGAGCGTCAGTTCGGCGGGCTGACGGGACGTCCCCTCCGGACCGTCGGGACCCGTACTGGTCCTGATGTCGGTCCACGTGTCGATTCCCGTGTCGATTCCCGTGTCGATTCCCGTGTCGATTCCGGTGTCAATTCCGGTGTCGATCACCGCTCCGGTCAGCACCAGGCCGCTGCCGGTGATGGCCGCGGAGTCGATCCGCACCGCTGTGGGTTCGTCGACGATGCCGAGATTGCCGTACGGGGTGCGGATCGGATGCGGGTTGGCCCGCTCGAGTTCCGGATGGCTGACCTCCGGCGGCCAGGCGACCGGGCTCCGCGTTCCGTCATGCGACACCACCCGGACGGTCCAAGTCTCGGACCGGAGCTGATCGCCCGACACCGGGTCGACGCCGGGCGGCGGAATCGTCAGCCGCGCCCGATTGCTGCCGGCGGATTGCAGCGAGGTCCGCAGCACCCGGTTGGTGCGGCCCGCGGTCAGCTCCAGTTCGCGGGGCTGGAAGCCGTGGCCGCCGCTGACCACAACGGTCAGCTCCCGGCCGGCCACCCGGACCTCGCGCAGCACGCAGGGCGGCCGGCGGGCGGACAGCAACAGCCCGGTTCTGCCTGCGTAGGTGACCTCGACCACCCGGCCGTCGGGCAGGAAATCGGCCACCGGCCTCCCCGGCGACCCGCCCTGATCGGGCCCGGTCAGCGGACCGGTTCGTTCGATCCCGGCCGCGCTGACCGTGACCCGAAGGCTCCAGTCCGACCGCTCGGGATCCGGGCGATCGGAACCCCGGTGATCTGGATGCCGGCGGAGTCCGGCCAGGGCGGCCGGCAGGTCGAGGACGGCGTGGAAACCCGACCGTTCGAAGTCGGCGTACCGGTGCTTGCTGACCGCGGTGACTTCGAGCGTCGGCCTCAGTTCGACCTCGAGCGGGACCTCGATGCCCGACTCCCGGTCCACGGCCGTGACCACAATTCGCAGGGCTGCCGCGTCACCGGGATCGGTCGGAACCTGGGCCAGGTCGAGGTTGTCGATGTAGGCCCATCCCCGCACGTGGAAGCGGTGACCGGCGTCCCACCAGACCCGGCGGATCGCCGAGACCAGGCCGAGTTGATGCTCGGCGAGTGCGAGCAGCGGATCGTTCGGAGCGAGGCCGAGCACCGTCCGCACCGGGGGATCGAGATAGACCTGGCCGTCACCCACCCGGACCGGGATGTTCTTGGGATTGTTGTGGCCGAGCCCAACGAAGTCGACCGCCGCTGCGCGGTGGCCCCGAGTGACCAGCATGATCGCGAGCCGGTGCTGGGCCGACACCTTCGCCCAGACCTCGTCAGTTGCCCGGGAGGTGAGCCGCCGCAGGCCCTGGCGGAGTTGGTCCCAGAAGTCGGCATCGGCATGCTGGGCCGTTTTGATCGACAGCGGGAAGTCGTTGCTGAGGTACTGCGCCAGCCGGGTGGCGTACACGTGCTCCAGTCCGGGGCGGTCCAGTTCGGCGAGCGAGTTCTCCGCGGCCTGCAACCGGGCGCGCAGATCGGTGAGCATCGTCGCCTGCTGGGTGATCGAGGTCCGGTCCTCCCGCACCCGCCAGCCGTAGGTGACGGTGGACAGGATGTCGAAGGACCTCGCCTCGGCATAGGCCCGTGCCGACAGCGCCTGGTCCTCGTACAGCACTCCCTCGGGGAAGGCGAAGCCGTGATGGTCCCAGAACCTGCGCCGGTAGAACTTGCTCCAGGCGACGGCATTGACGACGGCATCGGGCGATTCGGCGATCGTGGTGCCCAACCGGGAGAACCGATGTGTCGAACGGATCCACCAGGCGGCCGGCCAGCGCCGGTTGGCGTCCATCCGGTCGTAGCAGCCGACGACGAAATCCGAGCCGGTCCGCCGGATGCTCCGCAGATAGGTGAGGATCGCGTCCTCGCGCAGTACGTCATCGGCGTCGACGAACATCAGATAGCGGCCCCTGGCGCGCTGCGCACCGGTGTTCCGGGCGGCTCCCAGGCCGGCATTGGTCTGCCGGATGATCTCGATCCGGCGGTCCTGTGCCGCATAGCGGCGGATGACGTCGATCGACCCGTCCGGCGAACCGTCGTCCACCAGGATCACCTGCAGGTGCGGGTATGACTGGGACAGCACGCTGTCCAGACACTCGGGCAGGTAGCGCTCGACGTTGTAGACCGGGATCACGACGCTGACCAGCGGGGCGACCGGCCTGGAGTCGGTTCTGGGCGAATTGCTTGGCAGCGATCCGCTCGCGGACCAGCGTCCCGGGGTCGCCCGCTATTACCTGGGTGAGCAGCCCGGCGACGACCGGCCGTTCCTGGACGCCGTCCGGGCGCTCATCGGCCATCCCGAGCCGGCGCGTTGACTGCCACCCGCCCCAGGGTCAGCCCAGCGCGGCGAGTACCCGGTCGGCGCTGCCGCCCAGGCCAAGCGTCTCGGTCAACTCGGCGAACCGTTCCGGGTCGGCCGCAGCCGACGGCAGTCGGAGATCGTCCAGGGTGACGCCGAGATCAAGATCGTCGCGGACCCCGACGACCTCCGGTGCGACGGCCAGATAGTCGATGGCGGCCGTCAGCTTGGCCCGTACGCCCGGCGCGATCGGGGAGTCCGGGGCTGCGACGGCCTGGATGATGCCGTCCAGGTTGCCGTACTTGGTGATCAGATTGGCGGCAGTCTTCTCACCGACCCCGGCGACGCCCGGTAGGCCATCGGACGGATCGCCTTTCAGCGTTGCGAAATCCCGGTAACCCGCGGCCGGTACGCCGAACCGTTTCTGCAACCAGGCATCATCCACCTGGTCATGGTTCCCGACACCGCGGGCAGTGTAGAGGACGCGGATCCGGCGATCGTCGTCGACCAGTTGGAAGAGGTCACGATCACCGGTGACCACGTCGACGGGGATCCCGGCCGTCCTGGCCAGGGTGCCGACCACATCATCAGCCTCGTAACCGTCCTTGCCGACGATCGCCAGGCCGAGGGCGGAGAGGGTGTCGATGATCATCGGCACCTGCGCCGCGAGGTCTGCGGGCGACTCCTCGACGGCGGTTGCGTTCGAGTGCGACATCTCGGCGATCCCGGTCTGGCCGGCAGCGGCCACCCGGTGTGCCTTGTAGCCGGGAATCAGTTCCACCCGCCAGGCAGGCCGCCAATCGTTGTCCCAACAGCAGGCGAGATGGGTGGGCCGGTACTCGGTCAGCAGCCGGGCGATGAAGTCCAGCAGTCCGCGTACGGCATTGACGGGACGGCCGTCCGGTGTCCGCATGCTGTCCGGCACCCCGAAGAACGCACGGAAGTACAGCGACGCGGTGTCCAACAACAGCAATCGGGCTTCGGTGGGATTTTGGTGCGACACGAGAGGAAATTCTGGCACGCTTGGCCCCATGGAGAAGCTCGACCGACAAATCCTCTCGCTGCTCGCGCGCGACGGCCGAATGTCCTACACCGACATCGGCAAGGCGACAGGGCTTTCCACCTCGGCCGCCCAGCAGCGGGTTCGAAAGCTCGAGCAGCGTGGTGTGATCACCGGCTACAAGGCGGTCATCGCCCCGGAACAGCTGGGGCTGATGCTCACCGCCTTCGTCGAGGTCAAGCCGTTCTTCGCCGAACAGCCGGACGACACACCGGAACTGCTCCGCGACATCGAGCAGATCGTCTCCTGTTACTCGGTGGCCGGTGAGGCCAACTACCTGCTCAAGGTGCAGGTCGGCAGTGCCGCGGATCTGGAGGATCTGTTGGCCGTCATCCGCAGCAAAGGCAAGGTGTCCACGCACACCACCGTCGTGTTGTCGGTGCCGTACGAAGATCGCCCGGTCGTCTGAACCGCAGGTACCCTCGGGTGGTGCTCGAACGTGAGGTGCTGACCGCTCCGGTGGCCGGTGAATCCCCGGCCGGTCCGACGGTGTCGGGCGACGACACCGGGCCCGGACCCGCAATCGGTCGGCAGAGCAGTGGTGGCACCATCCGGATGCCGCTGCCGTTCCGGCTGTTGGCGGCCGTCCTGGCCGGTCTGTGTGTCGGTTTCGCATTCCAGCCGTACGCCCTCTGGCCGCTGACGTTCGTCGGAGTGGCGGCGTTGACGGTGGTCAGCCACGGCACCCGGCCGCGGCGGGCGTTCCTGGTCGGCTACGTCTTCGGTCTGGCGATGCTCACCGTCGCCATCGGCTGGGTGCGGGTGATCGTCGGTGGCGGTGCCGTGGCCTATCTCGGCGTGATCGGACTGGTCGGCTTCGAGGCGTTGGCCTTCGGGCTGCTCTCGGTGGCGATCACGCTGGTCGGTCGGCTGCCGGGTTGGCCGGTGATGGCGGCGGCCGCCTGGACCGGTGTTGAGTACGTCTACTCCCGGTACCCGTTCGGCGGATTCGGCTGGACCCGGATCGCCTACACCGCAGTCGGTACGCCGTTCGACGGCCTGTTGCCGATGATCGGTGTTGCTGGCCTCTCCTTCACGGTCGCACTGCTGGCCCAAACGGTCGCCTGGCTGGTGCTGCGGCTGATCGCCGCGCGGACCCTGTCGGCACCCCGGACCGGCGGCCCGGTGCTGAGGCTGCTCGTCGCGCCGCTGGCGCTGTGGGTCGGACTGGTTGGGGCCGGCTTCGGCCTGCGCCAGTGGAACCCGGATCCGCAGGGCGGTACCGGCGAGACCGCCCATGTCGGGATCGTCCAGGGCAATGTGCCGGGCAAGGGCATCGACGCCATGGGGCGGATGCGGACGGTGACCGCCAATCACGTTGCGGAGACCGAGAAACTCATCGGACAGGTCGACGAGGGCCGGTATGCAAAACCGGACTTCATCCTGTGGCCGGAGAACTCCACCGACATCGACCCGACGGCCGATCCGATAACTGCCGATCAGGTCGAGACGGCAGCGGTCGCGGCCGGCAAGCCGATCTTCGTCGGTGCCGTGATGAACGGCCCCGGCCCGGACGAGCGGCAGACCAGCGGCCTGTGGTGGGATCCGAAGCGCGGGATCATCGCCCGTTACGACAAGCGCAACCTGGTGCCGTTCGGTGAATGGATCCCGTTCCGCAAGCAACTGCTGCCGCACTTCCCGATCCTGCAACTGGTCGGGCCGCAGTCGGTTCCGGGCACCAAACCGGGCGCGATCAAGGTGCCGATCACCCTCGGGTCCGACGCCGTCCACCAGGTGGTTGTCGGCGACGCGATCTGTTTCGAACTCGCCTACGACGACACCATCTACGACGTGATCAACTCCGGCGCCGAGCTGTTCATGGTGCAGAGCAACAACGCCACGTACACCGGCACCGGCCAGGTCGCCCAGCAGTTCGCCATCACCCGAGCGCGGGCGATGGAGACCCGACGGGAGATCGCGGTCGCGACCACCAACGGCGTGTCGGGCTTCATCGGTCGCGACGGGCGCGTCGAGTGGCAGACCAAGGAGCGTACGGCCGCGGCAACGGTGGTGAACATGCCGCTCCGGACCGCCATCACGCCGGCGGTCCGCGTCGCCCCGTGGCTGGATCGCGGGCTTGCCGCAGCAGCATTGGTCTGCTGTGTCGCGGGAGTGATCGTCGGTCGCCGCCGGCGGCGGGCGGCGTTCGCCGATTTGTCCCGGCGAGAGACACTCGGAGCATGATGCGGCGAGGGGTGGACCGATGATCCGGGTCGGGCGACGGTGGCTGGCGATCCTCGCCGCCCTGTTCGTGGTGCTGCCGATCATCGACATCTGGCTGCTGGTGCTCATCGGCCACCGGGTGGGCGCCCTTCCGGTGGTGTTGTTGCTGATCCTCGAAGCGGCCTTGGGCGGCTGGCTGATCCGACGGCGCTGGCGATCGTTCTGGCGTACGGTGTCGGCCTCGGCCGCCGGATCGGTCGACGTGCTGCGCCCCGGCGAGTCGATCGGCCAGGTCGTCGACACCGTGCTGGTCGTCATCGGCGGGATCTCGCTGATCGTCCCCGGGTTGATCACCGACCTGATCGGAGTGATCTGCCTGGTCCCGTTCACCCGGAGGCTTCCGGCGGCGCTGCTGAGTCGGGCGATCGAGCGTCGGGTTCCCGGTCTTGGCGATCTGGCCGGCCCCGGCGTACGACGCTCCGGCTACGGCGATGTGATCGAGGGCGAGGTCGTCGACGAGGGGTCGCCGAACAGGTCAAAGCACGATCCCGATCAGCCTGTCGTCATCCGCGGCGAGGTCACCGACCGCTGACCGTCCGGGTCGCCCTGTTCGCCGGATCAATCGTCGCCGCCCGCAGATCGGTCGTTCTCGCACCGGTTCGTCGCGGCCGCACCAGTTCCTCGTTCTCGCACCCGATGCAGCCGGTGCGCCGCCGACAAAAGGGTGCGCCGCCGAGTAAAGGGTGCGCCGCCGAGTAAAGGGTGCGCCGCCGAGTAGAGGGTGCGCCGCCGAGTAGAGGGTGCGCCGCCGAGTGATCGTGCGGCCGTTCCCCCGTACCAGTTGCTCGCGGCCGCACCAGTTCGTCGCGGTCGCACCAGTTCGTCGCGGTCGCACCAGTTCCTCGTTCTCGCACCCGATGCAGCCGGTGCGCCGCCGAGTAAAGGGTGCGCCGCCGAGTAAAGGGTGCGCCGCCGAGGAAAGGGTGCGCCGTCGATCAGGGTGTACGGCGCCTTCCGGCCGGTGCGCGCACGCAAAGGGCGTCGACAACCGGATGGTTGTCGACGCCCGTCAAGCTTTCGTGACTCAGGCGCTCTTGCGAGACTTGCTGCTGCTTGCCGTTGCCGCGTAGTTCGGTCCCAGCTCGCCGCTGCGGAGCAGATCGAGCCGCTCGGCCAGCAACTCCTCCAACTCGGGGATCGAGCGACGTTCGCGGAGCATGTCCCAGTGCGTACGCGCCGGCTTCTCCTCCTTGGCCTCGGGCCGCGTGCCGTCGAGACGAAGCGACTCGGCGCCGCACCGCGGGCATTCCCAGACCGCTGGGATCTCGGCTTCCACGGCGAAGGTCAACGAGAATTCGTGCTTGTTGCTGCAGACGTAGCCCACCTCTTGGCGGGCCGCGAACTCGACGCCGGTCTCATCTTCGAAGCTCTTGGAGCCGAGACCCGTGCCGCGCAGAGAACGATCAGCCATGGTTTACCTCCCGATGTGTTCGCCTGTCCCAACGTCCGGGTCGATTCAGATGTTCCCTTCTGGAAGGGCCGGTACCCGCAATGTGGCCGAAGGCACACCGTAAGAATCGGCTTAGAAATCCGCTCTGGCCCGCGCAGCGGGAGATTTCACCAGCACCAGCGCCACAGCCCCGCCGAGGAGAACCAGGATGATGCCCACAATACCGATCCGGTCGCCGAACAGGCCGGAGAACACGGCGAACAGGGCGGGCGCGATGAAGGACGCGGCACGGCCGGTGGTGGCGTACAGGCCGAACAGCTCACCCTCCCGCTGCGGCGGGGCGATCTGGGCCAGGAACGATCGCGAGCTGGCCTGGGCCGGCCCGACCCAGAGCACCATGATCAACGCGAAGATCCAGAACAGCGTGGTGATGTTCGCCGGATGGATCAGGGCGACCACCAACAGGGTGACGGCCATGGTGACCAGGCCGGCGAGTGAGATCAGGATCACCCGCTTCGGTCCGATCCGGTCCTCGAACCGGCCCATCACGACGGCGCCGACCGCCGCCGACACATTCGCCACGACGCCGAAGATCAGTACGGTGCTGGCCGCCATGCCGTACACGCTGACAGCCAGGATGGCGCCGAAGGAGAACACCGCCGCCAGGCCGTCCCGGTACAGCGCGCTGGCCAGCAGGAAGTACACCGCATGCCGGTCGGCGCGGAAGAGTTTCTTGATGTCGAGGACCAGTTGCCGGTACGCGTCCACCACACCGCCGCCCAGCCGCACCTTGTTCGCGGCCCGGATCTCCGGTACGGCGATCAGCACCGGGATCGCGAAGATGGCGAACCACAGCGCCGACATCAAGGCGATGGCGCGGTAGCGCAGGCCACCCTCGTCGCCCACGCCGAACCAGCCGGTGTGCGGGGCGATGAATCCGACGTAGCAGATGAGCAGCAGGAAGATGCCGCCGAAGTAGCCCATCGCCCAGCCGAACCCGGAGACCCGGCCCATGGTCTGTTTGGTCGACACCTGCGGCAGCATCGAGTTGTACGAGACCGCGGCGAATTCTGCGAAGACGTTACCGGCAGCCATCAGTGCCAGGCCGAGCCAGAGATAGCTGACGTCGTTGCGCACCCAGAACAGCCCGACCATGGCCACCAGGACCAGCGCCGACCAGAGCCCGAGGTTGCGGCGCCGGTGTCCGCCGGCGTCGGCACGTTTGCCGCTGATCGGGGCGATCAGCCCGATGCAGACACCGGCGACTGCGGTGGAGATGCCCATCCAGGTGTCACCGGACAAGCCGCCCGGCCGGGCGTCACCGACCACGCCCTGGACGATGTAGGGGCCGAAGACGAAGGTGGTGACCACGGCGTTCTGGGCCGCCGACGCCCAGTCCCACAGCGCCCAGGCGAGCACCGTCCGGCGTTTGATCCGGGCGGGCAATGCGGGGGAGGCAGGCGTCCCGGGCCGGGGCGATCCGGGTGGGGCCGGCTGCGCGCCGGCGACGGCGTCCGGACCCGCCGGGACGCCACTGTCTGCGGTCATGGTGCAGACCATAGGCCCCGAGCGGACAGTACGTCTTTCAACGTGTCGATCCGGTCGGTGAAGATTCCGTCGACGCCGAAGTCGATCAGCCGATTCATCTCCTCGGCGTCGTCGATGGTCCAGGCGTGCACCTGTCGGCCCGCCCGGTGAGCCGCCTCGACCAGGCGGGGAGTGATCACGGTGATCCTGCGGCCGAACACCGAGGTGCTGACCGGCAACTGCAGCGCGACGCCGGGGGAGTCGATGAGGTCCTTGATCAGCGGAATCCGGGACAGGAAAGGTGCGAACCGAAGTTGCACGATGGCCCGGGAACTCACCGCCGTCGGCACCTCGGGCAGGAGGAGCCGCAACCGCCGCAGCCGCTGGACGCTGAACGAACTGACACAGACCCGGTCGGCGACCTGGCGCTCGACGATCTCCCGGGCGAGCAACCCCACCGCGTTGTCGGCCTTGCAGTCGATGTTGAACCGGACGGCCGGGAAGGCGTCCAGCAACTCGGCCAGGGTCGGGATCGACCGGTCACCGCCGACCCGGGCAGCCCGGACTTCGTCGAAGGTCAGCTCGGCGATCGCACCGATCCGGTCGGTCACCCGGTCCAGCCGATCATCGTGGAAGGCCACCAGCGGGCCGTCCCGGGTCGCGTGAACGTCGGTCTCCAGGTAGCGGTAGCCGAGGTCGACCGCGGCCTGGAACGCCTCCAGGGTGTTCTCGTGGCCGCGATTGGGTCCGTACGCCGCCCCGCCGCGGTGGGCGAAGGCCAGGAACGGGGCGTCGAAGAACGGGTATTCGTCGGCATGGCGGCGTACCGCGGTGGAGGGTCGCAGCGTCATGATCATCCGACCCCGGGCAGTCGGCCGAGCCAGTCGGCGAGGGTCTGCGGCACCCAGACGGGGATGCCGAGGATCAGCAGGTCGGCGTACCCGATCGCTGCCAGGCAGGCGAAGAAGATCAACCAGGCCAGCACCTGCTTTGAGCGACTCCAGCCGCGGAACCGGTGCAACAGTCTCTTGAACCAGCCCATCAGCCGTTGGGCCCATTCGAATTCACTCGCCCAGACGGCCAGGCCGAGCAGCACCAGCGGGATTCCGCCGGGGCCGGGCAGTGGTCCGGTCGCGGCTCCGAGCAGGACGAGCAGCACCCCGAGCGCGGCGATCAGCACCCGGTAGATCCGTGCCTTCCTCGGATCGGCGCGGATCTTCCGCCGCCATTCCCACCGATCGTCGGTCTTGTCCACCAGGATCGGGATGTCGCCGGGTTGGCGCAGCCGGTGCCGTCCGGATGCGGTCGGCTCCGGGTCGACGTCGCCCCGACGACGGTCGTTCTCGATACGACGGCTGGGAGCATCCCGGGTCGCCATGGCCCCAACTCTAGGTGCGCGGACAGCACTGTCCGGAGTGCTGAAGGTCCCTCTGGGGAAACTTTCAGTCACCGGCGGATCCGGACCGGCGGTCCCATACGGTGGCAGCCAGTCGCTGGATCAGCCCGTGGGCCCGTTCGTTGGGCCAGACCCCGCTGATCGCCACGCTGAAGGCGAACTGCCCGCCCGGATCGTCACCGCCCCCGGGCCGGACCAACGCGGCATCGAGAACGCCGTCGCTGACCCAGCCGTTCTTGTGCGCCACCCAGGTGCCGGTCGGCAACCCCGGCCGGATGTCGGTGTCCACCTCGTTGTCGGCCAGGATGCCGAGGATCTCGGTGCAGGTTCCGGGAGCTGCGACGGTTCCGGCGGCCAACGCCAGCAGGATCTTGTTCAACCCGCTGACGGTGACCATGTTTGAGATGCCCGCTCGCTGCGCTGCGTAGTCCTCGATGCCCCGGACGACCTCGACGCCGGTCGCATCGCAATCGGCGATCACCTCGGCGACCGCGTCGAATCCGACCGCCTCGGCGACCAGGTTGGTGGCCAGATTGGAGGACCGGATGATGCTGCGACGACACAGCCAGTGCAGCGGCACCGCGCTGCCCATGGCGGCCCACACCTCGTCGTCGGAGTCCTCGTCCGGATCGATGCTGAACGGATCGCCGGTGCGAGAGGTGAAGCTGTTGTGCACGGTTACCGTCGAGTCCAGGTCGAGGGTCCCGCTGTCGCGCAGTCGGTAGGCGGCGATGACCAGCGGAAGTTTCATGGTGCTTGCGGCGTAATGCCGGCTGGTCGGATCGAGTGCGGCCACCACACCGTCCGGCGTGGCCAGCTCGTAGGAGATCCGCAGATGCGGCCCGTCGCGGACCTCGTCGGCGACCAGTGCGGTCAGCACGTCCTGCAGATCTTCGGTCCAGGGGAGGCCCGCCGGGGAGGGCTCGAGAGACGTCTCTGGCTTGAACACGCAGCACAGTCTGGCGGATCAGCCGCAAGAATGCCTCCGTGACCTCTGCTCCAGCACCCAATCCGCCCCGGATCCTGTCCGTCCAGTCCTCGGTGGCGTACGGCCACGTTGGCAACAGCGCCGCAACCTTCCCGCTGATGCGTCGCGGCATCGAGGTCTGGCCGGTCTACACCGTTCACTTCTCCAACAACACCGGTTACGAGTCGTGGCGCGGACCGCTGCTCACCGCTGCCGACATCCTCGAGGTGATCCGCGGGATCGCTGACCGCGGTGTGCTGGACACCTGCAATGCGGTGCTGTCGGGCTACCAGGGCGGTGAGGACGTCGGCGCGGCAATCCTGGAGGCGGTCGACCTGGTGAAGTCGGCGAATCCGGCAGCCATCTACTGCTGTGATCCGGTGATGGGCGATACCGATCGCGGCGTGTACGTCCGGCCGGGGATCCCGGAGTTCATGCGGTCCAAGGTCGTTCCGGCAGCTGACGTGATCACACCCAACCAGTTCGAGCTGGCCTTGTTGACCGGGCTGCCCACCGGCTCGCACGAGGAGGTGTTGCGGGCGGCAGCCGCCGCCCGTGATCTTGGTCCGGAGACGGTGCTGGTCACCAGTGTCACCAGCCCCGAGCAGCCGGGCCAGGTGTCCATGATGTTGGTCAACGACTCCGGTGCCTGGCTCGTCTCCACGCCGCTGATCTCCCAGACCTTCACCGGAGCCGGCGATCTCACCACGGCGGTCTTCCTCGGCGGCCTGCTGCAGCACGGCGGCGAGGCGGGGGCGGTGCGGGCGCTGGCCGAGACGGCCGCGGTGTCCTACGGCGTCCTGCGGATCACCCGGGAACGCGGTGCACGGGAATTGCAACTGGTCGCCGCACAGGAGGAGATCGCCCGGCCCAGCCGGACCTTCGAGGTCGTCCGGCTCCGCTGACCCGCTGGACCGTCTGAGCTCGCGATCGGGGATGGTTGAAAACTAACTGGAATGCTTCCGATCTGGTCACAGCGCGGTGTTTCGCGCCGGAATGACCCGGTCGGCGGCGATAGCGTACGAGCGTTGTCCGCCCGTCGACCGACCCCCATGTGGCGGCTCAGGAGGAAAGTATGAAGGGCTTCAAGAATTTCTTGATGCGCGGCGACGTCATCGTGATCGCTGTCGGACTGGTGGTTGCCACCGCCTTCAGCACGTTGATCAAGTCGTTCACCGATTCGGTGATCAACCCCATCGTGGCCAGGTTCGCCGGCGGTCAGGCGGTCAGCCTGGGCATTCCGCTGGGTGAGAAGGGCAATCACGCAACGACGATCGACGTTGGCGCGTTCATCTCCGCGATCATCTACTTCGTCATCTTCATGGCGGTGATCTACTTCCTGATCGTCGTTCCCTACAAGCACGTACAGGCCCGTCGTGGCGTCACGGTGTTCGGCGATCCGGCGCCGGCCAAGACCTGCCCGGCGTGCCTGTCGGATGATCTTCCGGTGGGCGCGACCAAGTGCAAGTACTGCACCTCTGATCTCCCGGCCGCCTGACGGGCGACCGAAGGCAACCGGCCCGCGGTGACAACGGCGTCACCGCGGGCTTTTGCGCGCCCGGTTGACGGGTATCGGGGACAATGTGACCGGGTGGTGTGAGAGGAGAACCGATGGCGCGCTCGATGTGGACCGGTGCCTTGTCGTTCGGGCTGGTCAGTATTCCGATCTCGCTGTATCCGGCGACCCAGGAACATGAGGTCCGCTTCCACCAGTTCGAGGAGGGCACCAACTCGCGGATCCGCTACAAGCGGGTCAACCAGGACACCGGCGACGAGGTGGACTATTCCGACATCGTCAAGGGCACGGAGCTGTCCAACGGCGAATACGTCGTGCTGAGCGACAAGGAACTGGAAGAGGTGGCGCCGCAACAGACGAAGGCGATCGAGATCAGCGACTTCGTCGAGTTGGACTCGATCGATCCGGTGTATTACCAGAAGAGCTACTTCATCGGTCCGCGCGACGACAGCGCGGCCAAGCCGTACGCCTTGCTGACCGCCGCCATCGAGAAGTCAGGGCGGGCAGCGGTGGCCTCCTTCGTGCTGCGCAACAAGGAGCATCTTGCGGTGATCCGGCCGTACGAGGGCGTGTTGATCTTGGAGACGATGTTCTTCGCCGACGAGGTGAAGCAGGTCGACAAGGTCCTGGACAGCCAACCGGACCGGCGGTCGCTGCGGAAGCAGGACCTTGACATGGCGATGAACCTGATCGAGTCGATGAGCACCGAGTGGGATCCGAAGCGTTACCACGACAGCTACACCGAACGGGTCAACGAGCTGGTCGAGGCCAAGAGCCGGGATGAGAAGTTCGAGGCACCCGAGGAGGAGCCGAGCGCCAAGGTGATCGATCTGACCGCAGCGTTGCAGGCCTCGATCGACCGGGTCCGGGGTGGCGGATCTGCGAAGAAGGGCTCCGGTCAGAAGAGCTCCGGCTCCAAGGGTTCGAGCCGGAAGGATTCCGGTCAGCAGGCTTCCGGCAAGAGCGGGTCGCAGGAACAGGACGTCAGCGCCTTGTCGAAGACGGAACTGTACGAACTCGCCCAGCAGTTGAAGATCAGCGGCCGCTCGTCGATGAGCCGCAAACAGCTGGAGAAGGCGGTCGTCGAGGCTGGTGCACAGCAAGCCTCCTGACGTTACCGTGACGGGTATGGCGCGATCACCGCAGGGTCGACGACGCAAGGCCACGGTCGAGGACGTGCACGAGTTCGCGCTGGCCATGCCGCACGTCACGGTGGTGCACGGCGGCAAGGGCAACCCGGTGTATCAGGTGGGCGGCAAGTCGTTCGTCTTCTTCCGCACCGTCCGGCCGGATGCGTACGACCCGGAAACCGGTGAGCGGTACGACGATGTGATCGTCTTCTGGGTCGAGGACGAGATCGCCAAGACTGCGCTCGTCGAGGACGCGTCCACACCGTTCTTCACCACACCGCATTTCAACGGGCACCCCTCGGTGCTGGTCCGCGGGTCACGGCTCGGTGCCCTGACCCGCGACGAGCTCCGCGAGATCGTCCAGGACGCCTGGCTGTCCAGGGCGTCGGCCACCCGGCGGCGGACCTGGCTGGCCGAACACGGGCTCGGGTGACCCGGAGACCCATTGCAGCGAGCTGAGAGACCGGCCCGTCGGCCGGCTGGAACGATCGCATCGCGACGTAGCCTTGGCACGCTATGGGACGGTCGACAGCGCATCCGGCGCCTCTTCCCGCGAGGATCCGCCCGATTGTCCGGCGGATCCTGCAAGATGTACGGCGGCGCGCCTCTGCTCATGGTGATTCCGACCTGATCCGTACGGTGTTGACCGGTGAGCTCGGCGGCCTCCCGACGCCGGTGGTCGCGGTCATCGATGATCACGGCGGGTTGGCTGACGGTGGTTCGGGTGCGGACGTGCTCGCGGTCCGCCCGGAAGCCGTGGTCCATCGGCTGGCGACCGATCAGGGCGATTCAATGCTTCACGTGGCGCTGGCCGCGATCGGGCCGGTCGACCTGCTAATCGATGCCGCCCGCGGCGCCGGGCGGATGCGCAGGGCCCGGCAGTACGTCTTCGCGGTCCGCCCCGGCGGTGTGGTGATCATGGTGCAGTTGTGCCGCCCCGACCTCAATGAGCGACAGTGCAGCGAGCTGGGCCGGCTGCTGAACGATGCCGACGTCCAGGCGAGTCGGCCCGACGGCGAACAGCCTGCCGGGGACAGACTCCGGTTCCGCGGAGCCGTCAGATCGGCACGTCTGCAGGGAAACAGCCTGGTGCTGGTCGGCGCGCGGGCACTCGACCTCAGCCTCCGCGTCTATAACGATGTGCTGACGGCGCCCGGGCAGGTGGTGACCACCGGATCGATCATCCTGCCCGAGACCTGCCGACACGGGGCCCGGACGAGACTGCACAACCAGCACGTGACCGACCTTGCCCCGACTTCGCCGATGCGACGCGACCGGCCTGGTTCGCCGAGCAGCCGGACGACGGAGTGATCGAGACGCTGCCGGGTGCGTACTTCTACCTGGACAACGAGGTTCGCGGCCACTTCGGCCACATGATGACCGAGGTGGTGTCCCGGCTCTGGGCCTGGCACGAGGTCCGGCTGGCCGATCCGGGCACCAAGGCGATCATGCACTTCAACAAGCGCCGGGATCTGGCCGGATGGGAAGTGGAACTCCTCGGGGCCGCAGGCGTGCCCGCCGAGGACATCGTCTTCAGCCGTCGGCCCGTACGCGTCGAACACCTGGTCTCGGCCACGCCGATGCTGTCCAATCCCGACTACGTCCACCCCGGGATCGCCGATGTGTGGCGTCGGATCGGGGACAACCTGGCGTCCCGATCGACGGCCGACGACACCCCGCGGCGGATCTTCGTCGGCCGGCGGATTCGCAAAAGGCCCTGTCGCAATGCCGCCGACGTCGAGCGATTCTTCGAATCCTTCGGCTTCACGGTGGTGTATCCCGAAGATCACGCCCTGCCCGATCAGGTGCGATTGTTCCGCCGGGCCGAGTTGATCGCCGGATTCGTCGGCAGTGGCATGTTCAACCTGATGTTCACGCCCGAACCCAAGAAGACGATCCTGGTGTCCTCGGAGTCCTACACCGGCCGGAACGAGGTGCTGATGGCCGGGGTCTGGGGCACGAACTCGATATCGCCTGGTGCCGATCGGAGGCGGAATGGCGCGGTGACCGGTTCGGCGGGGGCTACCAGGCCGGGTTCATCTTCGACTTCGACCGGGAGGGCCGGTCGGTCCGGGAGTGGGTTGCCGAGGCGGGAGGACGATGACCTCGACGCTCCGGATCCACCGAACCGTGCCGGCACCTGGCTGCGCGGTCAGGACAGCACGTCGACAGGTCGAACGCCGTCAAGGAACTCGACCGGCGTTCGCACCGCGTCGCAGGGCAGCTGATCACCGGGGCAGTTGATCACCCGGGGCACCTGATCACCCGGGGCACCTGATCA
>Ga0164243_10003873_pt1 | contig 23703 bp, 18 predicted proteins | sample OricompcompostOP_FD_108781 | JGI IMG/M metagenome (GOLD analysis project Ga0164243, IMG submission 108781) | Organic Plus compost microbial communities from Emeryville, California, USA - Original compost - Organic plus compost (OP) | ecosystem: Engineered > Solid waste > Mixed feedstock >...
CAACTACTAGTACAAGTTCTTCTACTACGACTAGTACAAGTTCTACTACATCTACTACAAGTAGCACAACGACAACAAGTAGTTCTACAACAAGTACTACAAGTAGTTCTACTACTTCTAGCACAACAACTTCTACTTCTACATCAAGTACAACAACTTCATCAACAACAAGTACTACTTCTACGACTACTACTAGTTCAACTACTAGTACAACCAGTAGCACTACATCTAGCACTACTACTACCACAACAACTGAACCTATATAATAAAATAATAGGTTTTAAATATTATGAAAAGGCAGCAAAAAAGCTGCCTTTTTGTTTTTTGTTGAAAAATAATTATATTTAAAATATTAAGAGTATAATAGTTAAATTTTTTCTTAAAAATATTAATGGATAAAAAGAAAGATGGATTTTTCCAAAACGTAAATAAATTCTTTAAAAGAGTAGATAATCAAGATTTGATTTCTTTAGGTGGTGGGAATAAAATAAATATATACAATTCCCCCCAATCAAGGGATGATATGAAGCGTAGGCAAGAATTGCAAGTGTTTAGACAATTTTTAACAAATAAAAATTGGAATCCTAGACATATTGAATTTTTTGATGAATATAGAAGGATGGATGCCACTTTCCCTATTATTAATGCTGCTTTAAGATTATATGCACAAGAAGTTTGTATTTCTGGTGATTCAGTTGTTACATTACCAAATGGTAATTTTACAGTAAAATATCTTTATGAAAAACATAAAGATAAAAATGTATTATTATATATTCAAAGTTATGATCATAAAAATAATAGAGTATTTTATGCAGAATGTAATGGTATTGTTAATAATGGTATTAAAGATGTATATGAAGTAACTGTTCAAAGAATTTTAAATGAAGAAACTAAGCATTTAGATAATGTATTAGAAGCAAAATTTAAGTGTACTGACAATCATTTAATTTTATTACCAAGTAATGAATATAAACAATTAAAAGATTTAAAAATAGGTGATACTATTTTTTCATTAGCTAAAAATGTTGACCCCTCTTGTGGTTGTCCATTAGACACATTTATACCAACAATTATAACTAATATAGAACATAAAGGACAAGAAGAAGTATTTGATTTATTGAATGTGGCTCCTTACCATAATTTTTCTTTAAAATTAACAGATAGATTTTATGTATTTGTTCATAATTGTAATAAAGATGCCGATGGAGATATTTTTAAAATAATTACTGATAGTAGAGAAGTTAAGAAAAGTTTACATGAATGTTATTATGATAATTTAAAATTAGATAGTAGGTCTTATCTTTATGTAAGGTCTATGTTACAATTTGGTAATCTTTTTGGTTCTTTACAAACTAGAAGGGGTGTAGGTGTAACTGATTTAATCCCATTACCTCCTGAATCAATTAGAGTAATGTTACAGCCAAATGCTTATAGATTAGATCAATTTAAATATAATTGGTTTGGTTATGGCGGCAGCATTGATTTTGACCCGTGGGAAATAGTGCATTGGAAAGTAATTGAAAATATTGAACATGAACCATATGGTCAATCAATTTTAAGAAGTATAGTAGATACATGGAGAAGAATTGTATTAATGCGTGAAGCATTAGTTATTTATCGTATTACTCGTGCGCCACAAAGATTCTTATTTAAAATTGATACTACTGGTTTAGGCCCTGATGAAGCATTAAGACATGCAGATATGATGAAAAAGAATTTGCACAAAAAATCATTAATTAATCCAGTAACAGGTGAAATTGATGCTAAGTTTAATGCTACTTCTATTCTTGAAGATTTCTATATGCCTACTTATGAAGGTGATGTATCTGATGTTAGAGTATTAGAAGGTGCTTCTAATCTTGACGCAGTAGAGGATTATAAAATTATTAAAGATGATCTATTTGCTGGTTTATTAATTCCTAAATCATTTTTAACATTTGAAGAAGATTTATCAAATAAAGCTGCATTATGTTTAAGGCATGATACTATAGTTAAAACTACAGAAGGTTTAATTACTATTAAAGAATTAGCTGATATTTTTGCTTCTGATAAAAGTAAAAAAGTATATGTTGTTTCTTGCAATGATTATGGTTTAATAACGGATGGTAAAGTTCTTTGGTGTAAACACACCAAAAAAGTTGAGCAATTGTATAGAATACATCTAACCACTGGAAAATATCATGATGTTACTGATAATCATCCATTTTTATTAGAAACTATGATTTATAGAAGGGCAGATGAATTAAAAGTTGGTGATTCTATAAAAAATTTATACGAAAAAGATATTAAGATAGCTAAAATTGAAATTATTGATTTAGATTTTCCTGAATATGTATATGATTTAGAAGTTGAAAGCTATCATAATTTTGCATTAGATTCTGGAATTTTTGTTCATAATTCACAAGAAGATTTACGTTTCAATAATGCAGTTAAACAATATCAAAGTTATTATATTGAAGGATTATTGCATATTGCATTAGTTCATTTATATATGAATGGATATAGTAAAGATGAATTAGAATCATTCCATATTGAAATGAATGGTTCATCTACCCTAGCCGAAAAAGCTAAAAATGAACTTTTACAACAAAGAATTGATCTAGCTAAATCAATTTTAGATACAGGTGATGGAATTTCTTTAATGAGTTATACACAAGTTTTAAAAGATATTTTAAAATTTACTGATGATGAAATTGCGAAAACATTTAATGACCAATTAATAGAAAATAAATTAATTTGGAGATTGAATCAAATAAAAGAAAATGGATTTGTTGATGAACCTGATCAAGAAAAGAAAAAAGCTAAAATGAGGGGATTAGAACAAGAAATTGATGTTTTTAAAGAATTACAGTTTGAATCTGTTTCAGATACAATGCCTAGACTTGAATCTATAATTACTAAGAAAGTGGATGAAGAAATAAAAGCATTGACAAAAGGAGCAAAAAAAGCACCGACTAAACAAATGATTGAAAATGTAATAAGTTTGAATGAAAGTAAAGTAAGAAAAAATATCAAAAAAACATTCATTGATTTGGGTATGAAAAATACAGAAGATTAATATTTAAAAGTGTAAACATATTTATTAGCAAATGTATTTATTGGCTACACTTTTAACAGTAGGTAATTTTATTGATACTTTAGGTGATCAAATAGTTATAGCTTTGGTAAGTTGTGTAATTTGTTTAGTTTCAGCTTATTTTTATACAAAAGAAAAAATTCTTGAAAATAAATTAAAAACTGAACAAATTACAAGTTATATAGATAGTAATATAAGACTGTTAGATGCTAAAATTATAGAAATTCAGCAACAAATAATTGAATTTAAGGAAGTCAATAAAGAAACTTCAAGATCACTCGCAGAAAATACCGCAGCAATAAGAGAATTAAAAACTGTACTTAATATGCTGAAAGAGCAATTGAATCATGAAAGGTCTTTAAGAAATAGGAGATCGCATGATGAATATGAAGATTAAAACAAAGAAATTTTTAAATGGCTGATTCAGGATTTAATACTTTCAATAGAGATTATTATTCAGAAAATTGGATTGATAATAACAGTTGGGAGAAAAGAAAAATATATGACAATACGCCTTTCTTGGTTATGCCTAGTAAAAAATTTAATATTAAATTAAATAATTTACTACCAAATTTCTATTGTTATGTACGTGTAAGTGCAGAACAGTTTGGTGATCGTGTTGCTTTCCCATTATCAGGATTTAGAATAAATTTCTATTTATATGATAATAATTCTAATTTAGTTTTTAGAGATATTGCAGTAATAAATAATCTTTCTTTGGGAGAAATAAAGTATGAATGGAAACCACTTGATATTCAAAGTGAAGGTAATTATTATTGTGAATTAGAATTTGTTGATGAAGCAAGTGGGAAATCTTTTACTTTACCAGATAATAAAAATAGACTTGAAATAATAGTAAGTAAATAATTAATGGCAGATATATCAAATACATGGAGTGATGGTAATATAAAATGGGGTGCCAAAAAATCTTTTCAACAAAATAATATACCTTTACCCCCGCCTAGTACAAATGTTATTAGTGGTTTAAAATCAACTGATATTTTAACAGATGTTCAGTATATTTCAATTAAAATAGTTAAATCAAATAATGTAGTAGGTCAAGTAGCTATTTCTGGTTATGCATCACATGATATTAGTGGGAATATAATCATAGTATATACAAGTGATGAATTACCATTAGTATTAGAATTTATATCTGTAGCTGAAGCCTTAGCAGGCGATACTAGATTTACATCATGCCTTAATGGTGGAATGGTAGTATAATATTCTAAAAATTTTATAATTAAGGTATAATTTCTTATATTTAAAATAAGAAAAAAAGTCTTAATTATAAATGTCATATTTTCGCTTATATCCAAATAAAAATAATACAGTTTTCCGTTATGTAGATGAAGGTCATGCAACAAATTCATGGCCTAGTAATATTTCTATTAATAATTCTACAACTAATGCTGCATGGAGCATAAATACTAATACAGGTGCTAATCCAATTATGGAATTGCAAGATGGTAAAAGCGAAAGTGTTTTATTATTTGGGTTTGAATTGCCTTCTTGGTTAAGAGAAAAATTACAAACTGTTTCTTTTAAATGTAATTTAAAATTATTTGATGCAGGAACTTTATTTGAACCTGCTATTAAATTAAAAAATTTACATTTAAAATATTTTGAAGATGATTTTTCAGAAGGTGATGGATATTCATTTTTAAGAAACGCTGCTTTACAAGGCGTTTCTAATTACCTTAAAAGAGATTCAATTAATTTATGGACTTCCACTACATTTACATTTGTTGATGATTATCATTTGAATAGAATAAATGAAGATTTATTATTTGATGTAACTAATAGTTTAATTCATGCATCCTCTTTGCAAAATGTAAATCCTAAATTCTGTTTATCTATAGAAAATAGAGAAACAGAATATACTAGTACCTATACTAAATTTATTCATAGTAGACATACTAAAACAGCTTTTAAGCCTTATCTTGAATTTTTTATTGATGATACAATTAGTGATAAAACATTCAATTGTATAGCAAATGAAGTAAATAGAATTTACTTATTAAATGAAAGAAATAAAGATTTTGTTGGCAATGTTGTGGCAAAAGTTAGAGATAACTCTAATAATGAAACAACTCCATTAGTAATTAAACCCAATACTGGCGTTTATTATATCGAAATTACCCCTAATATGCCATCATCTTTAAAATCTGAATATATTACAGTTGTTTGGAATATTGGTGGTATTGATTTATATAAACAAACAATAAAAGTAGAAAACCCAAATCTTGTTAATCAAAAATATGATTTAAGAAATTTATTTTTCTATCCTTCTACTCCTTATAGTCATAATATTGTTAGACAAGGTGATATAATTCCATTCGAAGTTGTAAGTGAAATTAGGGGTATAGGAAATATTTTGAATTTAAATTATGAATATAAGGTTGTAACAATGGGTGAATTTGAAATGGTTCCGTGGACACCAGTTTCTATTTATAGGGATAGAATGTTTTTTATGTTAGATACTGATTTCTTTTATCCAGAACAACAATATGAAGTTTTTATAAGAAATAAAACAGAAGATTATAGTATTACTTCAAATTTAACTTATAAATTCAAATTAGTACAAGATGCACAATCACATTTAAGAAATATGAGTGCTTCCCCTTATTACAGTAGAGAATATTTCTTTGCAAAATAAAAAAAAGAAACTAAAAAAGATTTATAAAAAAAGAAACAATAAATGAGTTCTCAAATTATAAAATATGATTTATTTGATAATACAGTTGAAAAATTTGTTACAGTAAATCCAACTAAACAACAATTAGCTTTTTTTCCTAAAGAAGAAAGCCAAATGTTTCAGGGAAAATCTTATGATAATACTGGAAATAGACAAATTGGATGGGAAAATAACCCATTAACTGAAACAGAAAATAATGATACTCGTGCATTCATGAATAATATTAAAGTCACTGATATTGACCCTGATGGTACTTCAAACAATGCTTTTTTTGAAGTATCTAAAATAAATTTTACTGGTGACCCTACTACCGTAAATAATTTAGTTCAAGGATATAAATATGGTAATGGTGATGTAAATTCTTCACATACCGCTACAGATTATATTGGCGCGGTTGCCTTAAATGTTCCATTTTTAATAAATGAAACATTTGCTGATTTTAGATTCGTAACTGAAAATAGCAGCGATTTTGTAGAGTTATATAGTGAAGATGATACAAGCCAAAAAGTTGTAACATTAATAAATGGAGTTCAAAGATTAAGAATACCAATTAATATTTTTAATACTGTATTAACAGATTCAGAAGAAATAGAAAATAATGGAGGTGATGATATTGTTAGAAATTATGGTAAATATTTTATTGCAATAACACCTAAATATGTAGAAAGTCAGGTTATTTCAATAGAAAAAAAACAACACTTTCCATACAGGCATATGAACCAAAATGCTAATGATGTTAGCACTTATAGTGATAATGAATTACATATTGAACCAGAAAATAAAAGAAGAACTATCTATAAATTAGATAAAGAAGATTTTGTTAATACAATTTGGAATTTTGAATCTAGTCCTAGACAAAGTGGTAGATTATATGGTTCTATTGTAGAAGTTTGGGATTCTACTAGAACTGTATTAAAACAAATAAAAATAATGACTGAAAATGAATTTAATTTTTTAGATGTGAATAAAAATTTTGAATGCGTTTTACAGCCTGATATTTTCGGTTATGATGTAGATACACAGGATATTGGACAAGGTGATATATTAAGAATTTTTCCTAGAGAAACACATTTTAATGATTTATTGATTGATGTTAGTTATAAGAATGAAGAATTAGAAGTTAATAATTTAATTTCATTTTTAGTTAATGATACAGTAAGAGATATGACTACTGGTATTTTTGAAGTTTATGATGATAAAGGGTTTGAGATTGATGAAGAAGGTAATTTTAATGGAAATGTTAAAAGAAGATACCAAATATTTACAAAAGATAAATTTGAAGTAAGAAAAGTATTAAAAAGATAATGGCAGATATAGTAAATTTAAATAGTCCGGGTGAAGATGCTTTAAAAGGTGGTGTTTTTTTCGGTAGTAGTTTAGTGCCAACTGGTTCATTTTCTAACACTCCTAATTTTTATACTTTTAATCCAACTGAAGATACTAAAGTTAAAATAGAATTAACTTTAAAAAAAATTACAGATTCTTTAAAACAACAATTAAAGGATGAATATAATTATACTTCAGAAGAATTAGAAGCAGATAATGCAACTGTAGAAAGATATTTATATGATTTAACTACGTTGCTTATTGATTATAGGGATTTAAGAAATTTTGTTTTCTTTGGTTCTGCTCATACAGAAGTAGCATATGATATTAAACATATTATTGAAACTTATCCATATAAAACATTAATTGCTGATTTAACTACTTCATTTGATGAAATTATTATGGTGAACGATAATGCAAATAATCAAACATCAATAATTTTTTCCGAAAATGCAATAAGAGATATTGGTAATTTTAAATTTTTTGATTCAAATAATTCATTTGTTTGGAGTAATTATGATCTTGTTGATAAAAACAATAAAAGATATGAAATTATAAGTGCAATTGCACCTTATAGTAGTGTATCTATTCCATTTATTTCAAATATCCAAAATGGAGGTACTAGTATTAAAATTACTACTGCTGGTAATCATGGGTTTTTAAATGGTCAAAGTATTGAAATATTTGAAGTTAATGGTACATTATTTTCAAATGAAACAAGAATAAATGCAAATGGTAAATTTGATGTTATTAATGTAACTCCCAATAGTTTTGAAATAATTGATATGTTTACTAAAGAGCCATTGACCATGAACTTTAGTTATACATCTGGTGGTAAAGCTAGAATGTTGCCATTAGATATTAATCAACGTCCTTATGGATTTAAAATTATTGTTAATGGTATTATAACATTCGATGAATTATTAACATATACTGATGAAATAGATCAAAATGGATATTCTGGTTTTATTATTTCTCCCAAACAAGGTATATTAAATGATTTTGAACTTAATTTATCACCTGTAGAAAGCCAATTATTAGCGCCTGCGCCGTTAAATGTTACTCCGTGGCCGCGTAGACAAATAACTAATAATATTGAAAATAGAATCAATGAAGAAAACCCTAATGACAACGATATAAATTTTGTTAACTGGTTATCTAATCCATCATTAATGTATGTTAAAGATGGAGGCCCCTATGATGATGATATAGCTTATTCAGATGTATATTCTGAATATAATATATTAAGAGCGCAAGCCTTAGATGAAAGTGCCACAAATCAATTAATAAGACGTTGTATTCCATATGATGCTATTAGTGAATTAAATGATGCTGATGATGGATATTTTCAAAGGTTTATTTTAATTGCGGGTTGGTTTTTCGATCAATTCTATCTTTATATTAAATTCATAAAATATGTTCACACTTTAAATTATGGAGAATTTAATCAATTATCGCCTGAATATTATAAATATTATGCAGATCATTATGGGTTTGAATTATTTAGTGATGATAGTATTGATTTTTCTAAATTAGTTGTAAAAACTGAACCGGGTTTATTTTTTAATGTAGATTCAACTGATACTAATAGTAAATATTTTAGAAATACAATAGAAAAATTACAGTATGAAAGGCAAAAAAGATTATTGCTTTCTTTATTTTATTTGTATAGAATTAAAGGAACGCAAGCATGTATTAAAACATTAGTTTCGCTATTAGGCGCACCAGAAGGTTTATTATTACTGCAAGAATTTGCTTACAAATTTACAAATGTTGATAATTTAGACTATTATAGTGATGTAACTAAAACATTAATTGTAGATAATGAAAAAGTACATGTTCCTGAATATCACTTTGAAATAGACCCTGATTATTTAGTTGATAAAACTAATATCAATAATAATTCAAATGAGCCTTATGTTTATAGAATGAGATTACATAATGAATCTACTATAAATTTAAGACAATTAGGTATTTCAACAGACCCAACACAAGCTATAGACAATCAAATTAAAACAGTTTTTGGTAATACAAAATATGATTTTGTTAAGTTTAATAATGGAGAATTTGCTAATCTTCAAAATGAAAATAAAAATCATTTCTTACTTCCATTAACTATTCCTGATAAATTTTTTGGATTGTCAGTTAATTATATGATTAATAGGGATGGATTTGTTAAAGGTGTTGGTAATAATCTTGAAGAAGCTGCTGTTCATATTGGTTCATTAATATTATTAGGGGCAACAACATTTAAACAAAGCAGTGTAATAAATAATATTGTTCTTTCTAATGGTAATACTGTAGCTACAATTACTACAAGTGGTAATCATAGTTTTTTATTAAATGAAAGAATTAATATTAGTGGCGTAAACGGTATAACTAATTTAGAAGGTAGTTATGTTGTAACAGGAGTTCCATCTAATAATTCTATTCAAATTATTGGCGTTTTTGGTGGAAATTATACGTCAGGAGGTGTAATTGAACATGCTATACCAAATAAAATAAATAATGGATTTAATACAACTTATTGCCTACCTGAAGTGTTTTCAAATTATGATGAAGATACTATTTTAAATCCTAATGGCAGGAATTCAATAACTGATTTTAATTTATTATTTAAACATTATCCAGATTCTAATTTCATGCCATTTGATAATTTTCAATATATATTTACTAGATTGGAAGGTAATGATTTAGTTATTAGATTAAAACTTTCAAGTGAATATAAACCAATAGTGGTAGAAAGAGTTGCTATTTTTAAAGACATTTTTGAAAATGATGGTTTATATCATAGTTTAAGAATGATTTATAGGGCAGAAGGTGTTGAAATTTATAAAGACTATGAATATGTTGGATTAGCTACATGGAAATTACCAACTACTAGTGATAGTGGTATTCCTTATTTAGCGTTTGAAATACCTAAAAAAGATATTTTAACTTGTACAGATCAAATAATACCGATTGATGATTTGACAGCGTTAAGAACAAATAAAGGAAATGATAAACCAAAATGGTGGGATTTATTTATTGGACTTCCTCAAAATGTAGAGTTCTTTTTCAATAAAGTTGAATATTTTGAAAATGCTGGTATAGATGACTTTAATATTGGAGATAAAATAGTTGATAATAATAATTCTAATGCTGATTCATATGTTTTTGATTTTAAACAATATGAGTTAAATGGAAATAGTGTATCAATTAGTTGTCAATATTTAAAAGCGAATCCAGTTAATAAAGCAATTGATTATAGTAGTGTATTACCAACTTATGTAAATCAAAATAATGTTGTAGTTATTGATGGATTAACTTTAACAACAAAAAGTTTTAGTCCAGATGGTAATTTAAAAAAAATATACCCACAAATAAAACAAGATTTTTTTGCAGATTCTAATGTTTTTGAAAGATATGGTTGGCAAAGTGATATTCACAAAGTGTATAAATATAAAAATTTTGGTGGTAAAGTTTTTAAACTAAATAATCTTTATTCACCACAAGTTTTAACATATGAAGCATTGTTAGAGTTTTTAAATTTAATTGAGAATAAATTTAAAAAAACAATTCAACAATTTATACCTATTGTAATTAATATTTCTGAATTTGGCAGATTAATAAAACCTAGTGAATTTAATCAACCAAAGGTTAGATATGTAGGTATTCATAAATATTGTAAAGGAGAAAAGATAACTAGCAATTCTAGTATTCAAAGTAAAATATTTGATGAACCTTCTCAACCAGTTGTAATAGAATGGCAAGGTATTGAACCGTATTGTTTACAAGCTAGTTCTACTACAACTAGTACAACAACATCAACTACTAGTACAAGCACTACATCGACTACCACTACTAGTACAAGTACTACAAGCACTACAACTAGTACAACTACTACCACAACAACAATTCCTATAGTAAAAGTTGCTTTAAGAATGGTATTAGAACCTTCTCCTTCTGGATTAAAAAGAATGAGATTATATGCTGATAGTATTAACGGGCCATTTACAAGTGTATTTTCATTTAGATTTGGTCAATGTACTGATGGTAGTAATGGTACATTCTGTAATGGTTATCCTTCTGCTCCATATAATCAAAATTCATATGGAATTATAAATGGTCAAATTGGTGCTACTACAACAAATGCTTATGCTGGTGCTAATGCTGGTTTAGATGGTTATATTGTGTCTGTTACAGTTCATGGATTAAATAATATTACACCTTCTCAAATTACAAAAGCTGCTGGTGAAACATGGCAATTGTATTTTGAATAATTTTTTTTAAATTTTAAAAAATGTGGAATACAGGATATAAAGGATATAGTAAACGAAGAAGGGTGATAAATGGAATACCCGATGGATATATTGAAGATAACATTTTAGGAATTGGGATTGGGCCTTATATTGAGCCTATAATTGATTATGTTTCATGCCCAACGACTAGTACATCAACAACTACTACATCAACAACTACTACTTCAACAACTACTACTTCAACAACTACTACTTCAACAACTAGTACATCAACAACTACTAGCACATCTACTAGTTCAACAACTAGCACAAGTACCAGTACAAGTACGTCAACAACAAGTACAACATCAACAACAAGTACAACAACAACGACTACATTAGCACCATTATATGTTTGTCCTTCATTTCCAAATTCATATAATGCTTCAATGCTTGTAGTTAATTATTCATTTAATATACCAAATGAAGTTTTAAATAATCCGGGTTTAACTAAATTAAGGGTAATTATTTATGATACAAACAACATTGAAATAGGAAGTCAATTATTTAATCTACCAAACATTCCAAATCCTAATGAATTTAATGGTTCTATTTCAAACATACATACTGCTAATTATGTTTTTGGAATAGAATATTTAGGTTCATCTAATCAAATATTATCTAAACCTTGTGATCTACCTGTAATTGTTAATGAAATAATTAATTTAGGTTCTCCTGATAAATTATTTTATAATTCACATGATAATTTAATTTATTTTTTAGAAGCTGATAGTGTTGCAGCGGTTCCGGGATTAAATACAAGAAATGGAGCAATAGGATATTTTAACCCATTAACAGCAACTAGTATAAATGATATAACATATCCTATTGCTAGTTATGATGCTGGCGCACAAACTGGTATTTTTAATTTTAATAATAATAAAATATATGCGCAAGGTTTTAATTCAATTGGATTGGTAATTTTTGATTGTACCAGTAAAAGTATAGTTAAAAGAATTAATTACGGTACGGCAAATTCTACTCAAATGGGTTCTGTTTATTTGATAGGAGATAAAGTTTATGCTAATTTTACTGCTATAAATGGATTTAAAGTTATTGATACTATTACTGATAATGAATTACCTGATTTTATTCCTAGTGGTGGTGAAGGACATACTCAATTTTTCTTATTAGAAACAGGAAATTTTGTGTGGGTTTTTTATACTGGTTCCTTTACTAATAGATCCAAAGTAGTAATTTTTAATCAAAATGATTTAACTACACCTATTCATACAATTAATAATTTAGATGATTTAGTAGCTGGAAATAGCAGATATACTATTACTGAACCAATTATTGATTTTAGTGGAAATAAAATATGGTATAGTGGTGTTGGAGAAAGTCATATTTATTCAATTGATATTAATAATAGAATAATTGTTGATAATATTGCTTTACCTAAAAATGGTTTTAATTATGTTGCAGTTAGAGGTTTAAGACATGAAAAATCTCAAATAGTATATTATAGTGGAAATTATCAAAATACTCCATTTGATGTTGATAATCCAGTTACATTTAGAATTGATACTGATTTAGGTCAAATAATTCAAACATATAATGTTTCATTTTCTAATTTTGAATTTAGCCCAATTAATAATAGAACTTATGGTGCGTCACCGGGTAGACATTATTATAATTCTCCAAATACAGGATATGATTCAGATGGGAAAATAATAGTTTATAATTAAAAAACACTTTAATGTGGAATACAGGATAAAGGCTTTAATAAAAGAAGAAGAACAATAAACGGCATACCGGATGGTTATGTTGAAGATAATGATCAATATGGTGTAGGCCCATATATAGCACCTATAATTGATTATGTTTCTTTTCCAACTACTAGTACTACAACATGTCCTGTAGTTGCTGCAACTGCTGCTGGTAATTCTATACTTTTTGAATTTTCATTGGATAATACAGTTGTAAACAATCCAAATATTAAAACAGTTAGAATAAATGCTAAAATTGGCTCAATAAATATTAGTAATAATGATTTTGTATTACCAAATTCAACACCTATTTTTTTTAATGGTTCTTTAATAGGGTTAAGTTCTGGAACATATACTTTAACAGTTGATTATATAAATGCAAAGCAATGCAATAATTGCTTTATGTAATAATTTAGGTAATATTACTACTTAAAATTAAAATAATTTGAATGGCTTTAAAACAAGGAGTTTCATATACAATGCTTATAAGGAAAGCTAATGGAGATACGTTAGTTGGTCCTATAACTGTTGATTGGAAAGGAAGTAAAATAAATACTTTGGCTGAATTTAGAAATGCTTTAAGTAATTATAGTAATAATATTTATTTCCCTAAAATAAAACCTAGTATTTTAACAGGAATTTTTAGAGTTGAAATTGATTATAAATATTTTATTGATAATAACTTAGGTGACCCTAATACTTTCAAGTTCTTAGTTACTGATGGTGAAGAATATATTGAATTGCCTTTTGAGCATGGAGAATATGGATATGACCCATCAACTTATCCTCCCGGACAAGTACCATGTTTTACTATTGGTGTTCAAGTTCCTCAACCCGGTATTATTCCACCTGTTTATATTTACTATGCAGAAGAAGAAACACAGGAAGTTTATACTTACTATGATTCTGAAAATAATACAAAAACTTATATTGAATAATAAAAACACTTATTTTTTATGTTAATTAAAAAGTGATATATTTATATTATAATAAATGAAAAATTTAAATTTAGGATATGGTGGTCATCCATTAAAAAATGATGATTTTAATTTGCTTCAAAGTGCGTATTCTGAATCATTTAAAGCAATTATTTCAGTTTTTGACCCTTCACTTAATATTATTTTAAGTGGATTTATAATTACTGAAACTTCAACTACTATTACATGTACTGAAGGATATGTATCATGGTTAGGAGAAATTTATAAAATTGATTCTGTAAGTTTTGCTAAACAGAATGGAGGACAATTATATTTACAACTAGATGAAGTTGTAATGCCTCCTTCACCTGTCACATATAAAGATCAAACTTTGCAAAATGTGCATTTAAATAGAAAATTAAAATTTAAATATTATGCAGCAGGTGATACAGGAGAATATTTAGCGGCATTTACTAGAGCAAGTTCATTAGGTTTTAAAAGAGGTATGATACTTGATTTTATTGGTAATACTTCTACTAATTTTGATCAAAGAGGTCTAGGAATTAATGATTTATCTGGTTTTGCTGTATGTAATGGTAATACATTCACAATTTCAGGAGGTATTCAGTACACTGTTCCTGATTTAAGAGGTAGAGGAAGAATAGGTGCTTCAAATGTACCTAGTCAAGATGCACCAACTTATGATGCAGCTACGTTAAGTAATCCTTCTATAACTCAAACTGGTGGAAGTGCATTTTTCCATATAACACAAGGAAATTTACCTAATTATAATTTGCCTGTTAATACTACTGGATTTAGAGTTGGTATTAATGTTTGGCAAAAATGGACTAGATTCCAAGATAGTAATAATAGTAGAATTTATTCATATGGCCCTAATGCTTCTGGTGGTGATGCTTTTCAAACTACACTTTATTCAGATGTTATTAGTGGTTCAATTACTGTTAATTCAGGTGGTAATGGTGATATAATTGATAGACGTGGTGCATGGTGGGCTGGTATTCCTATTATAAAATTATAATTAAAAACAAAAAATGATTTTAAATTCTAATCAAATACAAGTAGAAATCAAAGTTGCTGATAGGTATAGAAATCTTTTATCTAAATTAAATTCTAACACACAATTATCTTGTGTTATGTTAGGAGATTCTGATATTGATTATGAAAATACTCAAAATATAAATAAAGTAAGAATTTTAAACGCTCCATTTAACGCAGAAGCTATAAAATATCCATTAATTTATAATGGATTAGGAAATGGCATAAAAGGTACAATTACATCTTTTATAAGATTTGTAGATGCAGATGGAAATGTTTCAAGTTATTATGAATATCCATTAAATGAAAATTTATCAATTGGAAGAATCCCTCCTACTTTAAAAAATGGAGTTGATAAAGATTCATTGCCATTTACTAATAATAGAATGGGAATAATAGTTTTTTTCCAAACATTAATGGATTATTATAAAACAGAAGAAGGCGTTCAGCAAAGATTAAAAGAAACATATGAAATAAAAATTTTTTTTAATGGAGTAGAAACTATTCCTAATGGATGGCAATTAATAAATGATTTTGATAACGGTTCTTTATTATTAGCAAAAGATAATATTTCTTTACAAGATGGCGGTGGTGCTATTTTGAATGGATTAATTAAGGTAAAGGGAAATACTAGTAATATAGAAAAAAATATAACTTTTAACATATAAAAAAAATGGCAAGACCAACAAATTTAGTAGATAGAGTACATGATTTTGGCCCTAATGGGGATATTCCTTTATATTTGCCAATTGAAAGTAGTGCATTCTCTTCAAAAATGACTACACAAGAAGGTGCAAGAACTGCTATTGCTCATTATGTTTTTCAAGGTACACCTACTTTGCCGAAATTACAAAATGCTTCAGGTCAAGACGTTCCTCCGGGTAGTCCTGTAGTAATAAAAGAAGCATTACCGGGAAATAATAATTTTACTAATACTAATGTAACTATAAAAGATTTAACACCTTCCAATACTCCTAGTTTTCAGTGTAGAATTGATTCACCTTATCGATGGGAAAGTGATTTTGCATTTTATATTACCCCATTTTTTTTCGGTCAAGATACTTATGTAAATATGCAACAACCGGAATACTATATTTATAAAGTATTCCAAAAATCAATTGCTATTATTGAAGATGTTTCAAGTTCACCAATAATTGTAAATGGACAAACTTCTAATGTTTCATTAAATGCATTAGTAAGAGTAAACAAGGGTAAAAGTAGAGGAAAAGAAGTAGGTAGCAATTGGGTTGTTCAAGTGAAAGATAGCAGTGGTAATTTTATAAATGCTGTTCAAGGAACTGATTATTCTATTACATTTGGTTCTTTAGGTTCAGATATTATGGAAATAAAAGTAACTCAACCAAAAATATTTAGAATAATTAATAATGTTTTTGGATATACAACTGCTAATAATAATTTTCCGGGAACTGGATATGGTAGTGTAAATGTAAATGAAGATTCTACATTTTATATTTTGAATGTTCAAGGTGTTGTTGAAAACAATCAAGATATTATTACATTACCAAAAATTAACGCTGAAGTTACAATCCAAAATCAAATCAGTTCTACACCTGTTCAAACTGGATATTCTGGTGCTAATATTTCTGTTAAAGGAATAATTGATAATTCTTCTGGAAATTATTCTATAAAAGATTTGAATACTGGAATTATTACAAATGTTCCTATGACTGAAGCACAATGGATTCAGGAATTTAATACCAGAACCAATATTACATTAGAAATTAAAAGAAAAGGTAGTAATGAAGTTATTATTACTAAAGATGGTTTAGGCCCTCATACAAATATAAATACTCCCGTTGGAGATTTTATTATCCAATTTAAAACAATTTTAAAATAACAATATTATAAATGGCTTTACCAATAGTAAATGTACCAGTAAATCCGGCTGTTGAAATAAAAATGTTAGATGCACCAGTTCCTAATGCAACTGATTTAGTTTATAAAGGTGGTGGTGGTAGCATATTAGCTAATTTGAAAGATGATTTAGTTCAAGGTGGATATTTATATCATGGTGGGAACCCATTGATAAATTTAGATTATGCTGTAAAAGGATGTACAAATATGTCTGTAAATAGTATTCCAGTAAAAACAGAAAGCAATGCAGTTGACAAGGGTTTAATATATTATAATGCAGCAAGCAATAAATATTATTGGAGCGAAGTATATACTACTCCTTTAGGATATTATAAGGCGGTAGGTGGTACACCAAATGCAAATAATTTCGAATTTTCTACTTCAAGTCCAATAGCCACACCCGGTAATCAATTAATTGTATCTATTAAAGATATGAATGTTCAACCAAAGGTAGGGGATTATATTGTTATACAAAAAGTAAGTGATTCAATTCCTAATTCAAATGATTCATACACTGATGATATTGAAAGTTTTCCTGTTGATGTAAATTCAGAATTATATCAATTTAAAATAACACAAGTATTAATTGATTCAGGTAGTGGAACTGCTGTATTATTTAGATTATATTTAGATAAATCAATTTCCTTAATTCAAAATGGTTCTTATTCATTGGTTTTATTAAATAGAGAAAATACAGGAATACAAAAAGAATTATTTTATGATACATTTGAACAAATAGAAATTCATAGAAATCAATTGTTAGGTGACCCTTATAACAATATAAATAACTTTGCTTTGCCTATGGGAAGAAAAAATTATTTAAATTATAATGGTAGTTCTTATTTAGGTTTAGCAACTTTATTAAAAAATATAATTGTTGACGAAAAAACACCTTTCATAGTTTTTGATTTAAATGATGAAATTAGGGATAGGTTTAAAGTTCAAGAAAATTCATTAGAATTTTTATTGCCATTTGTTATGTCACAAGATGATAGTAGAATTGGTACTGCTATTAATGCACCCAATAAATTAATAAATTCTGGCTCTAATCAATTTGAAGAAAATGGTGTTGGTAATTATTGTGGATTATATTTTAATTGGGATTTAAATAAAGTTAAAAGAGTTGGTTGGGTGTTTTATGATTTAAGAATTGTGGTTATTGATGATTCTGAATTAGCAACTGCTTTAGGATATAATTCTAACAGAAATTATACTTTACCTGCTGGACAATTATTGGCTGGTGTTGGTAATGATATTCAAAATCCCGGTGGAGGTGTTGAATTAGCTATTGATAATTTAGAAGTTATTAATAATAATCAAGTGGTAGTTAAAACGAGTGCATTGCATAATTTATTAAATGGAACACAAGTGTTTATTTATAATGCTTATGTTTTAAATTCAAATAATAATATAATTCCTGCTAGTGCAAATGGAACTAGATATGTTAAACTATTAAATCCAAATGACCCATATAAATTTCAAATTTTCGCTGATGCGGCATTGACTATTCCTATTGTTACAAATGGAACTTATACTTTAAACAATGGAGTAGCTGGTAATGTTAAAGGTACTTTGCCAAAATATAAATATTTTTATACTTATAGATTAATTGGTAAACATTATAAATCTATATTACCATATTCTAAAACAACTGATTTTAATTTTGCTAAAAACGGCGCAGTTGATAATATTTCAACTGATGCTCAATTGAATATTGCTTTACCTAAAATTAAATGGTTAGTAGATTCAGTTAATTTAAAAGGATTTGAAGCTGATGATTTGGAAATAATAATAGGAACTTATTTAAATGATGACCCTGTTAATCCACAAAAAATAACAGGTATTGGTGATGTTGTTGTTATTCCTATTACTGAACTTATAAATAGTAGAAGTCTTAAAACAGGTGGAGTTCAAACAGATTTTAGTAATTTCAACAATTCAATAAAAATATTTAAACAAGATTTAGATGTTTTTATTTCTAAAATTGGAGGAAGTGGAGCGTATAATAAAGCAACTAATCCAAATGGTGACCCATCATATAATATATTGAATAATTATAATCATTATACTTATACAAATGGTGACCCTGTTCCTGCTGATCTAGTTGTAGGCAAAGGTAAATGGACTTTAGGAAATATTAAATTTAGAGCGCAAGCAGAACAATATAGAAGTACAATTCAAGTAATTGTTCCTGCTGAAAAATGGAATGATACAACCAATCCTACTTATGACCCTACAAATCCATTTATTAAAGATAGGTATATTTCAGAAATAGCTATTGTTCTTCAAGATGTTAATACAAAAACTGAAAAACCTATGATATATGCTAAAATAGCACCAGCCATTAAAAAGACTAGTGATTTAGATATTTTAATTAATTTAACTTTAGATTGGTAATTTAATCAAACAATAATTTTTCAATTTTATTATTCAATAGGTTCTCCCAATGAGAACCTATTTTTTTTTCAAAATTAAATGTTTCTAAATTTATATTGGTTGCCTCAATGAAAGATGGAGTATAAATATCTTGATAGATATATCTGTATAATGTTTCGTAAGTCTCAAACTTAAAATTTTTTATTCCCGTAGTTTTTATTGTTATTTTATTATGATCAACTAAAGGAATATTAAAAATTATGTTTGTTTTATTTTCAAATAGTTTATTGATTAACATTAGAAAATTATTTTTAATTTTTTCATTGCATTGTATCTTCAAGCAATAATTAAAATATTTTTCTTTATATTCAGTTAATAAATCATCAATTTGTTTGTTAATATTTTTTATTAAATTGTCTTTGTAAGGGTATAATTTAATATCAGATATATTCATATATTCCTTGCAATAAAATAATGAATATAATTTATTGAAAAATAGTTTTGGGCTTTCCCAATAAAATTGATCATTTTCAGTTTTTATAGTAATAAATTCCTGATCTTCTATTATTTTTTTTCTATAATACTCAAATGTATCTATTGGAATTAAATTTATTTTTTCATTGCTAAGTGAAATTGTGATTTCTGAAGGCTGCTTTTGTTTATAATCTTCCCTCTTTGTAATTACATAACCTTTGTTGCTTTGATACATTGGTTCCTTAATGATATAGTCTATATCGTGATTGGCAATTAGCACTTCTTTTTCTCCTGTTGTATCATATTGATTTAGTAATTTTATAAGGTCTTTTGTTTTCATATTATAAAATTTTATTTTTTAAATAATATTGTTTTAATTAAAAAAAATCGTATATTTGCATTATAATAATGGTCTGAAACAGTATTTTTAATACAAAATCCACACAAATGACTGATTTTCAACATATTTTAGACAAAAATTTCATGCAAAGCATCACTTCAGTAGGTGGTGAAGTTTATTTTGTTGGTGGTTGTGTAAGAGATGCACTTTTGGGGAAAGAACCAAAAGATATTGATATTATTGTTAGAAAATTGAGTTATGAAGTATTAGTTGCTGAACTTAAAAAATTTGGCAAGGTTGATGTTGTAGGTGAAAGTTTTGGAGTTATTAAATTTAAGGAATTTCAAACGAATTTTGAAATTGAAATTGCCCTTCCTAGAGTAGATTCAAAAGATAATAATTCTACTGGTCATAAATCTATTATTGCTCAATCAAATCCTTTTCTTAGTATTGAAGAAGATTTATTTAGAAGGGATTTTACTATTAATTCCATTGCCTTAGATAGCAATTTGAAATATTGCGACCCTTATAATGGAATTGAAGATTTAATGAATGGTAAAATTAATGCTACTAATAAAGATGCATTTAAGGATGACCCTCTTAGAATGTTAAGAGCATTGCAATTTGCTGCTAGATTTGATTTTGATATTGAAGAACAAACATTGTTAATGATTAGTGAACAAAGAGATTCTATTAAAGAAATTTCTCCTGAAAGAATTTTAATGGAATTTGAAAAAGTGTTTTCTAAGAATGGTAATATTAGAAAATTCAATTCAATCTTAAAAAGCACTAAATTATTTGATTCAATTTATGGGTTTGCACCTTATATTTTTGATGGTGGGGTAAATACAGCAAGTAATTTAGGGGAATTTTTATTTTTCACTTGTGCTAATCAATTAGAATTTAAAAATGTTCATTTGTTTTTGCAAGAAAAATTTAAAATTGATAATAGTACAGTGAAAATTGTAAGGGCTTTGGAAAAGTTTTATTCTGAACTTATCTATGATAAGCCACTTATTTCTGAAATGGATGATTTGTTTGTAAATCAAGTTTTATTTGATGTTTTGCAAATTTATCCATTGGCTTATCAATTGTATTCCTTGCAAATTGATTTTGAATTTTTTATTGAACAAAAATATCCAAAATCATTAGCTGAATTGGCCTTAACAGGTGAAGATATGGTTACAAAGTTGGGATTTAAACAAGGCCCTAAGATTGGTGAAATCCGTAGAGCCTTGTTAAATGAAATTTTGTGTGATAAATTGCAAAATACTTATGAAGATTGTGTTGGTTTCGTAGAATTGAATTTTGCAGTCGAATAATTTACTGGTTCATATATAGGATGATCGGGTAATTTATTTGTATCTAATTCATATCTTTCAACATTAATAATACTACTAGAGGATTCTGTATTTACAGAATCCTTTACATTTATATCCAATTGGAATTTGTTTGGTCTTTCTCTTTTTTGCATGTTAGAAACATCCCTTGTATATGCCCACATTCTTAAAGTATAAGTAGTCATATATAAAGTACGCTGATCTATTGTTTCTCTATTTATTATTTCAACTTCTCCTAAAGTATCTGAACTGGCTGGCCCTATTACAAATCTTTCGCCATTAAAAAGAATCATATTCCTTTTATTTCTGAAATAATAAGCCATTTGTTCTTCCATTTCATTAGTCGATTGCCTATAGTTTGTAATAAGTTTAAGTTCGTATAATAATTCATACTCTATAGGTGCTTCAGTAATGTATTCTTCAATTACAATTCCATTAGCTTTTTTAACAGGAATTGCATAAGCTACCATTTTATTAGTTGGATTTGTTTTACGAATACGGGTAGTTTTAGTTCTGAACATAGTTAAGAATGGTAAATTAAGAAATCCTTTATCTTGATCGAATTGTTCATAATTTTGATTCATTAAAGAAGAAACTTCTGCATCTAATAAAAGTACAGGCATTTCTTTTTCACCTATACGGAATCTTTTATTAAATTCAGTATAAACAGCCATATCCAAATCTTCCAACGTAATAGATGTTAGATTGTAGTTAGTATGAATATCTTCCTTATGTGAATAGTTATTAATGCCACTGGTATTATAGTTAGTTTTTAAATGTTCATAATCACTATATCCTTTTTGTGCATTAATGCTACGCTTTTTTATAGCCATTTTAAAGTATTTATTTTTTAAATATTTTGAAAAATAAGGTAATTTTTGTATATTTGCATATTAAAATTATTTAATATTACTTTTATGGTAAAGATTAATACATACACATATCCTGTAGTGGATTTATATTCACCAGAAGGGCAGTTTTTAGGCGTTTAAGCAACCCTGTAGAATTTGCTGATATACGCCTTCAAATAGCTAAAAATGGTGTAAAAGGGTATTGTTTTACCTTTAATGAAGAACGAATTAATATTAATGAATATGGCGTTTTTGATTGGAATAAATTTGATGGTTTTGATGATGAAATGAAGTTGATAGCTCAATTATTTTAGAGCGCAAAAGGCTTTAAAAGAAAAAAGTTTAAAAAAGTTGGTTATATTGAAAATAAGATGTATCTTTGTTATGTAATCAAAAGTTAATCACACAAAACTAATTTAACCATGAACACTATTACTAAAAATCAAGCTGCTGAATTTATTTTAAATTCTCATTTTAATGTTAATCGTCCTTCTGTAGAAACTGTTTTTGCCAAATATATTGCAAGAGTATATGCAGAAGGTAAAAATATTTTTACTTTTTTGACAGAAGTAAAAGAAAAATTAGATAAGAATAAAAGAAACGAATTTAATACATATTATGGTATTAAAGGATTTAATTATCATAAAAATGATATTGATTCATTGATTGATGAAAAAGAATCTTATGCTGATTTTATTTTACGTTGTGCTGAAATTCTAGGGGATGATGATTTTGAGTATTTAAGTAAGGTCGCAAAAAAATATTGTAGTAAATTAGTTTGGAATAATTTTGAAATTCTTAATGAACATGCTATTAATTTCGTTTTTACAGATTTTGATAGTGATTTTAGAGGTAAAATTGTAAGAGTACATTATTTTGGTGGTATCGATTCTTCTTTGAAACAACATATAATTATTCAAACTAAAAGAGAGGGAGAAACTAATTTTTACTTTATAGAAGAAACTCAATATGGCCCTCGTTTAAACAGCGCAGTATTTGATACATATCAAAGTATTGTATGTTATTTATTATCACCTACATTTTATTCTTCAATTTTAAAACTTATTCAATAATGACAAACATACTTATACAATTAGCTAATTCATTACCATTGTCTGATTTAAAAGAAATGGCAAAGGAACTGGTTGAATTTAGAAATACATCTATACTCCCTAATGCAAAAATTAGGGAGTTTTCTAAAGAAGTACATCAAATATTGGGTACTGATGTGAAATATAGTGAAGCATTTGGTGTAGCAATAGAATTAATTAAAGACGAAATTATTGATCGTTTTGCACAATAATTATAACTATGGCTAAGAAACAAGGCATTCTTTTTAAATCCTATAAAGATTTTAAAATAGGTGATAGAGTAATAAAAAAAAA
>Ga0164243_10003876_pt1 | contig 23694 bp, 22 predicted proteins | sample OricompcompostOP_FD_108781 | JGI IMG/M metagenome (GOLD analysis project Ga0164243, IMG submission 108781) | Organic Plus compost microbial communities from Emeryville, California, USA - Original compost - Organic plus compost (OP) | ecosystem: Engineered > Solid waste > Mixed feedstock >...
CATCTGCGGGCTTCATCTCGACGCGGCGTACCCCTTTCTCGCCATGTATACCCAGCCCGTATTCGATTTCGGTGTCGCCCAGCGAAAAGCTGGGTGTACCAGCAGAAGGTACCGTGCAGGCACCCAGACCAACGCCCATGGACCCTACAGCCGCTGCAGCACGTGCGGCGACGGCTGCCACTTTTTCCAAGGGCCAGCCTTTGGCGGCGGCTGCTCCCGCGATCTTGTGCACGAATACGGTGCCAGCAATACCGCGACGGCGATCGGTGGGAACCATGTCGCGCAACGATACGTCATCGGCTACCAGGACGATTTCGACCGGAATGCCTTTTTCTCGCGCGAGTTCAGCGGCCAAACCAAAGTTCAGCCTGTCTCCGGTGTAGTTCTTGACGACCAGCAAGGCACCAGCGGGCCCGGCGACAGAGACGATCGCCGCCAGTACCGCGTCCACGCTCGGAGAGGTGAATACGTCACCCGCAATCGCCGCGGTGAGCATGCCTATTCCGACATATCCGGCGTGAGCAGGCTCGTGGCCACTGCCGCCACCAGAGAGTACCGCTACGGGGCGAGCGGCGAGCCCGGGCAAGTCGCGCTGTACGACGATGTTCTCGCCTTCAATCAGTGCGAGATGGTCTGTCGTATCAACTAATCCCTCGAGGGCTTCTCGTACGATGTGGCGAGGATTGTTGATCAGCTTTTTCATCCATTGCTCCGAGAGTCTGTGTACTCACACAGGGGGAAGACGGGGGCGGCCGTCAGCCTCAGTGCAGCGCCTATCTGACGGTCTAATGGAATATTATGCTTGTTCTGCATGGGAATGCAGAAAGACCGCACAAAACTGCGCCAGCCATAGGGCGTGGTGGCTGCGCCGGTCCCCGAATCCCGGCTCGGAGCAGAGCCCTTAATGATCCAGCCAGTTCTTTATTCGCAGGCTCAACGTTTCCCGGCTGATGCCATAGCGGTCATGCAGAGTCGGCAGTGCGCCCGCATCGAGAAATGCATCGGGCAGTCCAGCCAATTGGAAGCCCGCCGGTTGTACGCGATGACGCAATAGTGCACTGGCGACCGCCTCTCCGAGGCCCCCGATGACAGAGTGATTCTCCGCCACTACCACCAGGCGGTGCTTATAGCGTACGGCCTCAACCAGCGTGGCTTCGTCCAATGGTTTGATGGTGGGTGAATGCATCACCGCCACACTCACATTGTCTTTTGCCAGATCCTGAGCGGCCTCCAGCGCGCGCATGGTCAGAATGCCGCTGGAAATAATGAGAACGTCGGTGCCGTCGCGCAGCAGCTTCGCCTTGCCTAGTTCGAATTGATATCCTTCGATTTCATCCAATACCAGGGGTACCTGGCCACGCAGTAAACGCATGTACACAGGTCCGTTATGAGCGGCGATCTGCGGCACGGCCTGTTCGATATCCAATGCGTCGCATGGATCGACAATCGTCATGCCCGGGATGCCGCGCATCATTGCGAGGTCTTCTGTGGCCTGGTGGCTGGGGCCATAGCCGGTCGTCAGTCCGGGCAACGCGCAGCAGATCTTCACATTCAGATTTTCTTCCGCGATGATCTGATGAACGAAATCGTAGGCGCGACGCGTGCCAAAGACGGCATAGGTCGTGGCGAACGGGACGAACCCCTCTTTCGCCATGCCGCCTGCCGCGCCCATCAATAGCTGCTCGGCCATTCCCATCTGGAAAAATCGTTCAGGATAAGCTTTGGCAAATAAGTGCAGGTCCGTGTATTTGGCCAGATCGGCTGTCAATCCGACGACTTGGGGATGTGAGGCGGCGTATTCGACCAGGGCCTTGCCGAAAGGGGCTGCATGCACACGTTGCCCTTCCGACGCGATAGAGGCAATCATGGCCGAGGTGGTCAGGCGCGGTTTTTTTTCCAATGCGGTGCTGCTCATGCCATGGCTCCTTCGGTGTAGGCGGTCGGGCGAGTTTGGTCCAGAATGTCCAGAGCTTGCTGCCATTCGGGCGGATCGACACGGATAAAGTGATTCTTTTCGCGTTGTTCGAGAAAGGGCACGCCTTTGCCCATCAAAGTATCGAAAAGAATGACGCGAGGCTGAGGCGACGCAAGGCCGCGTGCCTGATCGAATGCGTGCAGTACCGCGGGCAGATCATTTCCCGCGACACGTTGAGTATGCCAACCGAAGGCAGTCCATTTTTCAGCGAGAGGCTCGAATCCCAGCACTTTGCTTGATGGACCATCCGCCTGCTGGTTATTGATATCGACAAGGCAGATGAGGTTGTCCAGGCCATGGTGTGCGGCAGCCATGACGGCTTCCCAGGTGGAGCCTTCGTCGAGTTCGCCGTCAGACATCGAGTTGTAGACAAAGGCGGGATTGCGCTTTTGTTTCAACGCCAATGCAATGCCTACACCTATCGATAGGCCCTGGCCGAGAGACCCTCCAGAGATTTCCATGCCGGGCGTGTATGCAGCCATTCCCGACATCGGCAAACGGCTGTCATCGCTGCCGTAGGTTTCCAGCTCGCTTTCGGGGATGATGCCGGCTTCAATCAGGGCGGAGTAATGAGCAATGGCGTAGTGACCATGTGACAGGAGAAACCGGTCACGGTCCTCCCATTTGGGATCGTCCGCCTTGAGCTTCAATGCGTGGCCATAGGCGACAGCCAATACGTCAGCCCAGCCCAGGGCTTGTCCAATATAGCCTTGCCCCTGCACTTCGCCCATGCGTACTGCATTACGGCGGATGCGCCATGCGGCGCTGGCCAGGTGGTTCAACAATGCAGAATTTTCCGTCATCGCGACGTTCCTTGTTTGCTGGTTAATGAGTGTCAGTGCAAGATGCTCGCGGGCACATACGAGACCAACGCGAGCACGGCAAAAGCGACCAGATAGAACGGGCCGAGTTCGCGAACGGTCTGGCCCACTTTGACTTTGGCGAGCGCGCTGGTGATGAAGAGCGTCGTTCCCACTGGCGGGGTGTACAGGCCTATTGCCAGATTCACCACCATCATGACGCCCAGCTGCGTGAGCTCCATGCCGATGCTCTGTGCCAGCGGCACGAATACGGGCGTCAATAACAGAACCGCAGCCGGCAGATCGATGAACATGCCTAGGAACAGCATGATGAGATTCATCAGCAGAATGACCAACCATTTGATGTGTACGTTGTCTTGTACCCATTGAGCCAGGCCTTGCGGCGTTTGATCAAAGGTCAACAGCCAGCCGATGGCGGCCGAAGCCATGATGACCAGCAAGACCACACCCGTGGCCAAACCGGCATGTACGATGGCATCGCCGAGCCGTTTCCAGCTGAGATCGCGGTACATCACCGCCGACACTAATCCCGCATACAGCGTGGACAACACTGCTACCTCGGTCGGGGTTGCGATGCCAAAGCGCAGGAATACGAGAATGAGCACCGGGAGCACGACCGCAGGCGACGCGTAGGCCAGATGACGCCGAAAGGCCGCCACGTCAAAAGGTGTCTTGTCCCTGGGAAAGTTGCGGCGGCGTCCGACCCACCAGCATGCCAGCATGAATCCGCCGCACAGCAGTAATCCGGGTAGTACCCCTGCGATAAACAGTGAGGCAATGGACGCATTGGCCGTCAATGCATACAGAATAAGCGGGATAGAAGGCGGTATCAGGATGTCGATTGTGGCTGCGGCCGCCAATGTCGCAGCTGAAAAGGCCGCCGGGTAGCCGAGCCGCTTGTGCCAGGGAATCAGTAGTGACCCAATGGCGGACGCATCGGCGACGGCCGAACCGGACACCCCGCCGAAGAGAGTTGACGACAGTACGCCTACCTGGGCCGGACCTCCGTGAAATCGGCCTATGAGTGTGGACAATACGCCGACTAATGCTTCCCCAAGTTTGCCCCCCATCATGAGCGAACCCGTCAGCATGAAGAATGGGATGGCGATCAATGGAAAGCTTTGTACTTGCGCCACCATCTGCTGGACGAGGAGGTCAAGGGGGACACGGTCTGTGCTGGCAACCGCCGTCAGGGCGGCAACCAGCAGGGCGTGGGCAATGGGCATCGCGATGACCGCGGCTCCCATGAACACGACCAGAATCATTGCACTCATCACAGTTCCTTTTGGTTCTCAGGCGTTCTACCAGTGGGCGGCGGGCGTTTGGTGTGTCATTTTTTTTTCTTCTGCCACCGGCATTCGCCATGATTCGTACGCCGACTGAATTGCCAGTACCGCCAGCATCAACATGCCGCCCATGACGCAGGCATAGGTGATAGAGCCTGGTATCTGCAGGATGGGCGATTTCTCGTCATGCACAATCTCGAGCATTTGGAAAGTTGCCCACGACAGCGTGGCGTAAAGCGCGGCCACGATCAACCATGCTGCGCCCGTCAGTACGCGCCGAGTTTTGGCCGGTAGGGCATCCATCAGGAACGTGGTGGCGATGTGTGCGTTCTGTAGAGCAGCAAGCACGACGCCTGCCATGACCAGCCATGGGAAAAGCAGCTCGGGGATTTCATTGGCCCATTTCAGGCTGGACCCTGTGGCGTAACGTAGGATGGTGTTGGCGACCAGAATGCCGAATATCACCGTCGTGGACAGCCATAGCACCAAACGGCATATGCTGCCGATAGCCCGCCCGACCAGTCCATGTTGACCAGTTTGCATGATTGTCTCCTGCCTTGTCGTCAGCGACCCACCGTGCGTGGCCTACCTGGCGCCAGCGCGCGGCGGGTGGTTAATCGGCTTACTTGTTGCGTGCGGCTGCCAGCACTTTCTTCACATAAGGACCAATGGGACTGGCAAGCCATTTCTCATCAACCGGCTCTGTCGCTTTGGCAAAGGCCGCGGTGTTGGGCGTCGTGACCTCTACGCCTTTAGATTTGAGCTCGGCAAGTAATTTTTCGTCCGCCTTGCGAGACAGCTCCCGCTGCAGGGCTGAGGCTTCATCTGCCGCTTCCTGAATGGCTTTTCGATCGGCTTCATCCAACTTTTCCCACGTGCGCTTGCTCATCAAAAAGGGCGTCATCTGGAACTGATGGTTGGTCATGGCCAGATATTTCTGGACTTCGTAGAGTTTGCTCGCCTCGAAATTGACCAGCGGATTTTCCTGTCCATCGACCACGCCTTGTTGCAGCGCGACGTATAGCTCTGCAAACTTGATCTGCTGCGATTCCGCACCGAGGGCCTGCATGATGTCGACCAGGGTCGCGTCAGGCGGAACGCGCATTTTCAGCCCTTTCATGTCTTGCACAGTATTGATCGGGTGTTTGCTGTTGGTCATTTGGCGTATGCCGTTGTCCCACGTGCCTAGCAGGATCATTCCTTTTTTTTCTGACGCTTGGGCCAACTCTTTACCCAATGGGCCGTCGAGCAGTTTGAACGCAGCAGCGGCGTCGGAGAACAGAAATGGCATTCCAAATGCCGCGTATTCGGGAACGGCCGCTGAGACAGCGCCTTGGGAGTTCGCGCTGAGGTCCAAAGCACCAGTGCGCAGCGCAGTCACCATCGCCGCATCGTCGCCGAGCTGGGCTGCTGGGGCGACTTGCACTTCGATGCGGCCGTTTGTCTTGGCTTTGAGGGTCTCAGCGAATTTGACGGATGCCTCATGCCGAGGATTGCCTATTGCAGCACCATGTCCAAGTGTCAGCTTAATGTTCTGCGCGTGGCCGGTCAGAGGGAGTAATGCCATCCATACGATCGCACATGTGGCACCAAGTAAATTCACGCTCTTCATAGTTTTATGTCTCCTCGATTTATAGAGTGGGTACTGCGGTCAGTGAATCAGCATTCCTCCGTTTACGTCCAGCGTGATGCCGGTGCAATAGGCGGACAGATCGCTCGCCAGAAAGACGCAGGCCCCAGCGACATCATCAGCTTTGCCGAGACGTGCCAATGGAATGCCTTCGGCGATTTCCATTTTTTTATCGGGTGTGAGTTTGCCTTGTGTGATGTCGGTCTCGATCAACCCCGGCGTGATGCAATTGACTCGGACACCCTCGGCGCCAAATTCACGCGCCATGGCTCGCGCCAATCCCAGCACACCTGCTTTGGCGGCAGAATAGTGCGGACCGCCAAAGATGCCCCCGCCGCGTTGGGCAGACACCGACGAAATGCAGACGATTGCGCCCGAGCGTCGCTCGCGCATGATGGGCAGCGTGGCCTGAGACATGTATAGCGTGCCTCGCAAGCTGACATCGAGCACACGGTCATAGTCTGCACCGGTAATGTCCAACGTTTTTACCGGTTGCGTGATTCCCGCATTGTTGATCAGGACATCAATTCGCCCATAGCGCTCGACGATGGCCGATACTGCTGCCTCGCAGGCGGCTTTGTCAGTCACATCGGCGACCAGGCCTGCATGGCCTTCGCCCAGCCGCTTTGCCGCGATTTCGGGCTCTGCCCGCGCCAGATCCAGAATTACAACCCGGGCGCCATGACTTGCCATCTGGCGAGCGGTTGCAAAACCGAGTCCGTTGATGCCCGCGCCACCTGTAATGACAGCAACCTTATCCTTGAGCAACATACTGTCGTTCTCCGTTCACGTGTGGGAAAAGGGATGGAACGACGGAGCCCGCACACAGGCCGCGAGGGTGCTTCGTGCGCGGTGCCCTTTGGGTTGCCGCGTGTCTCCGTTGTTCCTTTTTTTGCCATCTTCGGCGCGAGCTAACATTAAGACAAGCGAAGTATTATCAGTCTAAGATGATGGTTCTTCATCTTACGTGGGGGACAACCCGATGCCCGCTATCCCGCCTATCGCAAATCTGGTGGCGTTTGAGGCGGTTGCGCGCAGGCGCAGCTTTGCCATTGCGGCGACAGAGCTGCATCTGACGGCGTCGGCAATCAGCCACCAAGTGGCCCGTCTGGAAAGCGATCTGGGCCTTCGCCTATTCGAGCGTAATGCGCACGGTGTGCGCCTGAGTAACGCGGGCGAGCAATACCTGGCTCGCATTTCAGGTGCCTTATCGGCAATCACCGCCGCGACAGAAGATATGCGCCAGGGGGTCAGCAACAGTCTGTATGTTCATTCGTCGCCCAGTCTCGCCAGTTTGTGGCTGATGCCGCGGCTGCGCCGATTTGCCCAGGCATATCCGGATATCGCGCTCAATCTTTCGGCCGCGCATACCCACAGTGACTTCGCGCTCGGACAGTCTGATCTCGATATCCGTTACGGTGTGCCGCAATGGAACGATGTCGTGGTGGAACCGCTTTTTGAAGAGCGCATCGTGCCGTTGGCCAGCCCTGCGTTCATTCGAGAGTACCGTCTCAAGCGTATAGACCAGTTGCTCAATGTGCCGCTGATCCAAAGCAATGTCAGCGTGATCCAATGGGCAGATTGGTTCAAAAGATATTCCGACAAGAGGGCACCCGATCACTTCACCATTCGTTTTGATCGCGCGCAGATGTCACTGGATGGGGCGGCCCAAGGGCTCGGGGTTGCGTTGGAAAGCGCAACCATGGCCGGCCTGCATCTTGCCGAAGGCAAGCTCGTGCCTATATTTGGCCTGGACAAGGCGGTTCTTGTGAAGGCGCATTTCTTTGTCTATCCCGCAAGGCATAGCAAGCGTCCCGCTGTAGACGCTTTTCTTTCGTGGGTTCGTGCTGAGGCGGCCAGGACTGCATAAGGCCCGTTGTATGCGTACACGTTATCAGCGCCGTTACGCATTGTTCGCACTACCAGCTGTGACGGGCGTCTTCGGGGAACGTCCCGTCTTTGACTGCGCGAACATAAGCAGAAAACGCCGCATGAACGCTGTCTGTCTCGTCCATAAAGTTGCGAACGAATTTTGGCATGCGACCGATATTGATCCCCAGCATGTCATGCATCACCAGCACCTGACCTGCCGTCCCAGATCCTGCGCCTATGCCGATCGTCGCGCAGGTCTGCATCTGACTGGTGAGATCTGCCGCAAGTTTTGCCGGAATCATTTCCAGCACCAACAACGATGCGCCAGCGGCCTCCAACGCTTTCGCGTCACGCACCAGCTTTGCCGCACCATCGTCGTCCTTGCCCTGCACACGAAAACCGCCCAATGCTGATACGGTCTGAGGTGTCAGGCCCAGATGCCCGCACACTGGTACGCCACGCTCGACGAGAAACTGAACCACCTCGGTTGTCCAGCCTCCGCCTTCAAGCTTGATCATCTGCGCGCCTGCTTCCATCAGGCGTACGGACGATGCCATCGCTTGATCTCGTGACTGATGGTACGATCCGAAGGGGAGATCGGCGACGAGCAGTGCAGCACCATCGGCTTTTTCCAGGCCCTTAGCCACACACCGAGTGTGATACGCCATTTCATCGAGCGAGACGCCCACGGTGCTGTTCTTGCCTTGACAGACCATGCCCAGTGAGTCGCCCACCAGGATGCAATCCACACCCGCCGCGTCTTCGATCGCGGCAAAGGTAGCGTCGTAGGCCGTCAGCATGGCGATTTTCTCGCCCTGACGGCGCATGTCGGCAAGCCGTACCGTCGTTACTTTCTTTCGCTTTGGTATGTCGGCTGAGCGGCTCTGGATTCCATAGGGCGCGGTTGTCTCTGTTCCAGCTGCCGGAGTCTCTTTCTTATCTGATGTCGTCATTGCGCGTGGAGTAATGGTAAGGACACTGAGAGACTCCAGTGTGCCATAGGCCCGGACCCCCCGCGCTGATTACCCCGTTATCAGAACCGGTAGCCGATTCCCAGGCTGCCGAAAACATTGGTCTTGCGTTCGGTCAGCGGGCTATCGCGCGCATCGCCCAGTACGGTACTGACGCCTAATGTGCTCATTACCGTCCAGTCTTTATTCAACTGGTAGTTCCAGTTGGCGAACAGCGCTGCATACTTAAATCCGGACGAAGCCGAGTAGGGAGACAGGTGCTCCCGGCTGTTCGCGGCGTCAGATGTGCTGACCCCGTACCAGGTCTGCATGTCGCTGCTATTGGCCCATTGCGTACTGACGCCCAAGCGCAATTGCTGTCGTTCGGTTTGTACCACCGCATAGGAAGTGCGTAGCTCCAACGTGCCGCCGTATCCGGATTTCGCAGCTTGGCGATAGGCGGCGCCGAGCGAGTAGCGGCCAGGTGTCCATTCCAGAAAGGCGCCGTATGCGCCGTGGAAATCGATATCGTCCAGACCGCGGGTGCGATCCGAATCATCCGAATCTCGGCCCAGGCCCAGACCGACGAACACCCCGCCTTCGAGGTCGGGGGCAAGGTCATAGCTCAGCCCCATCGCAGGCAAGCCTGCCCGAGGGGTGATGAAAAAATGTCCGGATCGGTAGTTGATCAGCGGGGTAGGGACGGCTCGATACTCGTCAGAGCCGGCATAGATGGGCACCACGCCCACGCCTATACCAATCAGGTTGGTGCCCTCCGCGACCGCCGACCCAGTTCCTGCAGTCAAGGCCAAGGCGGCTGCGCAACGTGTCATCGTGATTGCTTTCATGGTTTTTCCCGGAATCCGAATTCAGCTGCCGCATAACAGGCGGTCAGATTTCAGCCGCTATACTGCCTCGACAGTTTTAGGAATTCTTTAAGCCTCGTATGGGTCTTAAACCGGATTTAATCCGTTGGCGTAACAATGTCACGCGATGATGAGGACGGATCCAATGCGCACACTATTAGTCGAGGACGACGCCATGCTGGCCGAGGCGCTCCAGTTGGCGCTGCGCCGTGAAGGCGCGAGCGTCGATATTGCGACCGATGCGAGGTTGGCGCAGACAGCGCTGGTCGACCATGACTACGAGTTGATATTGCTGGATCTGGGTTTGCCTGGCGGGTCCGGGATGGGGATTCTGGCGCAATTGCGTGCTCGTTATGACACGACACCCGTGATTATCATGACGGCCAGGGATCGTTTGAGCGAGCGTATCGCAGGGCTGGATGCGGGGGCTGATGATTATCTGGTCAAACCGTTTCAGATCGATGAGCTGCTTGCGCGGGCTCGCGCGACTGTCCGGCGCAGCAAGGGCCGCGTCGCTCCCGTTCTGATGGCGGGCGACGTAACCGTGGACCCTGCCAACCAAGCCGTTTTTCTCGCGGGCACCGCCGTTGCACTCAGTTTGTTGGAATACCGCACCTTGCTTGCATTGGTAGAGCGGGGGGGCAGAGCAGTCTCTCGCGCCGCGCTCGAAAGCGCCGTCTACGGTGACAGCGGCGCCACAGGGAGCAATACCGTGGCCGTTTACATTCACCAGCTACGCCGCAAGCTGGGTGACGATCTCATTGAAACGGTGCATGGCTACGGCTACCGTGTAAAAGGGATGTAGCTCATGATTCGTATTCCTTCGCATCGGTCGTTACGATGGCGTCTGCTGATCGGCATGCTGGTGACGGTGATGGTGGCTTGGCTGATCTTGCTCATCTGGTACCAACGTGATCAGACGCTCGAGCGCACGGGAGATTGGGATCGCAGTCTGGAGCGTGCCGGACAGATCGCCTTGCGGACGCTGCCACAGGGGTTGGAAGCCATCGCATTGCCGCAAGGCTATCAACTGGCGACTCAAGCCGTATCGAAAGATAACGAGGCGGAACTGGTGTTGCAGGTCTACTCGCTCGTCAACGGCCGGTTGCTGCTGCGTTCTCCAAATGCCCCAGCAGAGCCCTTCACTGTCTCACGCCAGGATGGATTCGCGACCAGTATGGCCGGCGGACAGGCGTGGCGTACGTATGCCATTTCCGATGAAGATGGCCGCATTCAAGTTCAAGTCGGAAAGGCGTTAAGCGACCTGAAGCAGGAATTGCATCACAAGATGCGCAATGCGTTGATTTTCATGGCCGCGCTGTTTTTCCCGCTGGCGGCGGTAGCGTGGGCAGTCACCTACACGACCTTCCGGCCTGTTTTGCGGCTGTCGACATTGTTACGCCGGCGTCATCCCCTTGACCTGGATCCCTTGGCAACCCGGGATCTGCCTGACGAGATCAAGCCCTTAGTCGAATCGTTTAATCAACAATTGACCAGAGTCGAAGCAGCAGTAGAGAACGAGCGCCGTTTTCTGCAGGATGCCGCCCATGAACTACGCACGCCTTTGGCAGTGCTGTCGTTGCAGGCCGACAATGCGTTGCGCAGCCAGGATATCGACGAGGTTCATCATTCCGTTCGGCAGATACATCAGGCTACGCAGCGCAGTGCCCGCATTTCCGAGCAATTGCTGGACATGGCGATATTGGAGTCGACAGGGCTGCAGGAAGCCGCCGCGCGCATTGATCTGGGCGCTGTCGCGCGTGCCGTCGTCCAGGATTATCGACAGCGAGCACAGGCGCGCGAGCAGAATCTCACAGAGGATATTGAGTCATGCTTTGTGCAGGGACACGTAGATAGCCTGGGTATCCTGTTGCGTAATCTGCTGGATAACGCCACACGCTATAGTGGACATGGCAGCAATATTCGTATCGTATGCCGGCCAGACGATGTCGAGGGAAGAATCCGATTATCGGTGCAGGATGATGGCCCGGGTGTGCCGAAAGAATATCGTGAACGAATTCTGGATCGATTCTTTCGAATGCCCGAGGCACAGGGGCATGGCAGTGGCATCGGCCTGTCGCTGGTCGAGCGTATTGCGCGCTTGCATGATGCGAGTATTGAGATTGGCTCGAGCTCAGATGAGAAAGGCCTGTGGATTACGTTGCGCTTTCCTGCCGCGCCGTAGTGGCCGTGGCTCGTCAGCCTGGTTTATCTCGGCGCAATCGGTTAATAAAACGGCCGGCGCTACATCAGTGCGCCGGCCATTCTTTTACCCGCATTTCCACGCCATGTGCTAGGCAGTCTGCAACTGCTCAGAATTGCCCTTGTTTTTCTTTTTCCCACGTCGCAGGAATGCCCACACCTGGACCAGGATCAGCAGTGCGCTGGCGCCGATGAACCAGGCGCTGATGGGATGCTCGATGAACACCGCCATATCACCTCGAGACAGCAGCAATGCACGCCGGAAATTTTCTTCTACCATCGGTCCCAGCACGAAACCCAGCAAAATAGGCGCCACGGAAAACTCCAGCGTCATCAAGAGCGCGCCTATCAGGCCGAATGCCAGGACCTCCCAGATCTGAAATAGGTTGTTCTGCGTGCTGAACACCCCGACCGCGATAAAAAAGAGTGCCGATGGAAAGAGATAACGGTACGGCACTTGAAGAAGCTTTACCCACACGCCAATGAGCGGCACGTTCAATACCATCAGCAGTACGTTGCCCACCCAGAAGCTTGCGATCAGCCCCCAGAAAATGTCCGGATGCTCGGTAATGAGTTGCGGCCCAGGCTGGATCCCTTGAATGAGCAGGGCGCCGAGGATCAATGCCATCACTGCATCGCCTGGAATTCCGAGGCTCATCGTCGGAATAAAGTCCACCTGTGTTTTGGAGTGAGACGAAGCCTCGGGCGAGGCGACACCTGCGATCATGCCGGTGCCGAATTTCTCTGGTGTTTTGGAGAGCTTGCGCTCCAATGCATACGAGATGAACGTCGTGATGGTTGGACCCGTGCCGGGCATGGCGCCAAACAGTGTGCCTACCAGCGTTCCGCGGACCATGGGCATGAAGGCTGTCTTCATTTCCGCTTTGGATGGACGCATATCGCGCAGTTTCAGCTTGGCGCCGCTGCCGATGATGCTCATGCGGTTGACGCTCATGAGGAAATCGGCAACCCCGAACAAGCCCATCGAAATGGCGACTAGCTCCAAACCATCTGACAGATCCAGCAAGCCAAAAGAAAGGCGGATGGTGCCCGTGTTGACGTCCGTTCCAACCACGCCGCAGAGCAAACCGAAGAGGGTCATTGCCACGCCTTTGAGCGCCGAACCGCGAGACATCGTGGCGCCTGCCAGCAAGCCGAGCAACATGATGGAGAAGATCTCTGTAGGTCCGAACTTGAATGCAACCTCAACCAGCAGCGGCGAGGCAAAGATCATGACGATAATGCCCACCGATGCGGCAAAGAACGAACAGATCATCGTGATGCCCAGGGCTGTTCCTCCCTTGCCCTGTTTGGTCAGGGGATAGCCATCCAGGCAGGTCACCGCGTGAGGCGGATGCGACGGTAGATTCAGCAGAATTGCGCCGATTGCGCCGCCATACTGCGAACCATAGAAGATCCCCGCCAACATGAGAATGGCGGGCACCGGCGACATGACATAGGTCAGCGGCAACAGAATCGAAATCGCCGACAGCGCGCCCATTCCGGGCAATACGCCGATGAGGTTACCCACCAGCACGCCAAAAAACGACCAGGCGAGGTTATGCCATTGAAAGGCAACGCCAAAGCCGTACCAAAGGTCCATCAAAGATTGTGAAATCATGGTGGATTAACCCCAACGAAAGAGGGGAAGCTGCAATTGCAGCGCCCACCAGAACACGACGATCGCTACCAGTGACATCAGTACCGACAGTATGAGGGCTTGTTTGACTGTATTTTTGCGATCGCCCAGCGCAGAGATGAATACGATGGCGAATGTGGCTGGCAGCAGGCCGCCGTATTCCCCCAATAACAAAAACGCCAGGATGCCGAGCACGATGCAGACGCCGCCACGCAGATCCGGCAGCCCATGGCCGTGCCCTTCGCCAGGCACGCTTTCACTGGGTTGGCCGGAGCGCGCGGAGAGCGCGATGAGCAGCCCCGTGATGGCCAGCAATCCTCCCAAGGCCGCAGGAAAAAATCCCGGCCCCATATGGCTGAGAGACCCGACGTGATAATCGGTCCCCGCGTATATCGCTCCTAATCCGACCAGCACCATCAAGGCGCCGCCGTAATAGTCCTTTCTATTTATTGCCTTCTGCACTCTATCCTCCAGAAAACCGCGTCGTATCGACCTCGACGTTGCGTTCGAAACGGACGCAGCTTGGGCTTTAATGACGGTTCGGCGCACAGATTACGGAGGCAAGCTGTTGATCCGCTTTCTGTGCGCTGTCGGTTTCCTGAATTCCAGGGTATTCCCTGACGGGGCTGCAGGGGCAGACTGGCCGGAAGCGGCCGGTCAGTTGTCTGCTGACTTGACGGCGGAGAGCATGTATCCCAGGCCACGCACGGTGACGATGCACACATCGCTGCCGGCCAGTTTTTTGCGCAGGCGGTGCAGAATCACTTCGATGGCATCAGGGCTGGCATCGCTGTCGTGAGAAAAGACTTTCTCGAACAACTGATTTTTTTCGACCGGATATCCGACGCGTATCAAGAGCGCGGCCAGAGTTGCGTGCTCTCGCGGTGTGAGCATCAGCATTGAACCGTCCAGCGTAAAGAGATGGCTTTCGCTGTCGTAGCTGAGCGAACCGCACTGTAGCCTCGGATGATCGCGGCCGCGGCTGCGCCGTACCAGTGCGGTCAAGCGGGCTTCCAGTTCCTCGAGGGCAAAAGGCTTTGTCAGGAAATCGTCAGCGCCCATATTCAGGCCGCGCACTCGATCTTGCAGCGACCCTTGTGCGGTCAGCACCAACACCGGTGTACGGTCGTCGCGCTCACGCATGTCGCGCAGCACGTTCAACCCGTGTTTGTCAGGCAAACGTAAGTCCAGAACAACGGCATCGTATTCACTGCCCACCATATAGCCTTCGGCGTTACGGGCATCGGCAGCGTGATCGGAAACAAAACCGCTCTGTGCGAGAGCGCGACGCAGCCAGAGGGCCATGTCGACTTCATCTTCAACTAGCAAAATGCGCATGGTATTCAGAATCACCAAGCAGGTATTAAGCATGACACCGTCACCATAGAACGGGGCATTGTCATGTGTTCACGGGAGTCGCGAGCCCTGTGAGCAGCGCAGAATGTATGGCTAAACCTGGAGGTGTGTCAAACGCCGATCTGTCTTACTTGCCAGCCTGCGCTGAACTACTGCGTTGATCTCGCGGCAGGCACACGAGTACGAGCAGTGAACACGCGCCAGCACAAATGAACGCATAGTCATAGCGTCCGCTGACGGCAACAAATGCTGCAAAAAGCGTGGGCGCCACCATGTTCATCAAGTTCACCAGAATGCTGGAGCCGGCTGACGTTTCCGAGATCATGTGTGGTGGCGAGCGTCGTGCGACTTCAGCGATTTGTACGCCATTCCAACTGGCCGCCGAGCACCCTGCGACAAACGCCAAGGCAATCACGGACCATAGCGGCCAGTCAGCACTGGTCAATCCCAGTAGCGCGGTGGTCACTGCGGAAAAAACTGCCGCAATCGTCAAGGTGATATTGGCCGAGCGCAAGTAATCCGATAGCCAGCCCAGTACGATGCGGCCGATGACGCCGCCTGCCTGCATGACGGCAAAGACCATGCCGGCCAAGGCTAGCGGATAGCCGAGCTGGTCTACAAGATAAATGACGGTGAACGTGAACCAACAGCTCTGAGCGATGGCAAACAGGCTGCCCACCACGGATATTTTCATCAGGCCGCGGTTGTGCCGTAACGAGGCCAGCGGCACGGTGAGCGTACGCAGAGAGTCCAGCGTCGGGAAATGAAAGAAGTGATCCTTCTTGTCCGGTGTCTCGTCCAGACTGGCGCTCAAGCGCCAGGTCATCAGGGTCGGCAGCAGTACGATGAGTGCGCAAAAGAAGAGAGCAATGCGCCAACCTGTCAGCACAACCAGCAGTGGCACGAGCAGGCCCGCGATCACGCCGCCTAGAGGGACTCCAGCCTGTTTGATGGAGAACATCAGGTTTCGTTTGCCGGGGGGAGAATATTTTTGCAGGACTTCGCTGCCTGCGGGATTGGCGGCGCCACCGCTCAATCCCATGAACAGGCATGCCACCAGCGCGATGGCAAGACTAGGGATCAATAGCCATGCCATACACGCGGCCCCGATCAGCAAAGTCAGTTGCAGCGTACGCATGCCGCCGATCTGTTTGAGCATGGCGGACCCTGCGACCAGGATCGCCAGGCCTCCAAGTGAATTGCTGGCAGTCAGATAACCGATTGTGCTGCCGCTCCAGCCAAAGTCCTCGGACATGGCCGGGGCAAGGATGGGAATGAGCCGATTCAAAAACGCCGAGATGGTTTGTAGCGTGAAAATTGCCACGATGGGCATTAGCCATGTCGGTGCTGCTCGATTCATTGCGTCTACTGAGTTGTTTTTCTGAGGCTGTGGCAGGGCGAGCATAGTCGCCGCCATCGGCGGGATGCCTTCTCCTTCCCCTTGATGATACTCCCACTCGCTGGCGGCTGCAGACGCGGTGTGTAGGGATGCGCCTCTGCAGCCGTGTGCGATGATCGGCCTTTGGCGTGGATTTATTCCAGATCCGGATGTCGGTCTGTCAGCCGTTGGCGTCGTGCTTTCAGCTTTTCGATTTGCTGCTCCAGCACCTCGATTTCTGCGTCGACGTCTTGCACCGTTTGCTCGATATGGTCGAGGGCCTGTTGCAACAGGGCTTTGGCTTCGCGCCGATTGGATGCGTTGGGTGTGTCACCGCGCAATGGCCGGTTGGCCGTCTCTGGCAGATAGAGTGAGGTGATCAAACCGATCACCGAGGCGATCATCAGATAGACCGCGGGCACCATCAGATTGCCCGTTGTCTCTACCAGCCAGGCTGCGACGGTCGGCGTCAAGCCAGCAATGATGATCGCGATGTTGAACGAACTGGCCAATGCGCTGTATCGGATACGGGTGGGAAATAGCGCGGGCAACGTCGACGCCATCACGCCAATCATGCAGTTGAGAAATATCGCGATCAGCAACAGGCCGAGGAAAATCAGGCCGATGTTGTCGCTGCCAATGAGATGGAAGGCCGGCAGTGCAATCACAAACAGCCCCAGGCTGCCGACGAGCAAAAATGGCTTGCGGCCGATTTTGTCGCTAAAGAATCCCACCACAGGCTGTACGAACAGCATCCCTATCATGACCACGACGATGATGAGTACGCCATGGTCCTCGGAGTAGCCCAGACTGCTGGACAAATAGGTCGGCATATAGGTCAGCAGCATGTAATAGGTGATGTTGGTGACCAGCACCATGCCGATGCACACCAGCAATGCTTTACGATATTTGGAGAAGATTTCGCGAAAAGAGATGGTCGGCTTCTCTTTCACCGCATCGCGATCTTCTTGCTCCATTTTTTCCAGTTGTTGGGTGAACGCGGGCGTTTCTTCTGCGGCATGGCGCAGATATAGGCCAAGCAGCCCCAAAGGACCTGCGATGAAGAAAGGCACGCGCCAACCCCATTCCAGGAACGTCGCATCGCCCAGAATTGTCTGCAGCAGCACAACGAGGCCCGCGCCTAATACAAAGCCTGCGATCGAACCGAAGTCCAGCCAGCTGCCCAGGAATCCGCGTCGCCGGTCCGGCGCATACTCGGCCACAAAGACTGCAGCGCCTGTGTATTCGCCGCCGACGGAAAATCCCTGAGCGAGCTTGCACAGCAGCAGCAGGATGGGCGCCCACAGGCCGATGCTCGCGTAGGATGGGATCAATCCAATGCAGAACGTGCTGATCGCCATGATGATGATGGTGAGCGAGAGCACTTTTTGCCGCCCGAACCGGTCTCCCATCACGCCGAAGAAAACGCCGCCTAAAGGCCGCACCAGAAACGGCACGGAAAACGTGCCAAGAGCGGCGATAGTCTGCACCGCGGGTGATGCGTCAGGGAAAAATACCTTACCCAATGCAAACGCGACAAAACCATAGACGCCAAAATCGAACCACTCCATGGCATTGCCCAGAGCAGCAGCCGTAACGGCCTTTTTAAGCTTGCTATCGTCGATGACGGTGATGTCGTCGATCTGGAGGGGCCGGACTTCTGGTGACGCAGGGACGGTTTGAGTCATTTCTGCTTCCTGTGCTGGCTAGGGATAGCGATGTGTGCGTGCTTGCCTTACTCAACGTAAAAATTCTACTTCCGATACTGTGCCCTGAGCGGAGAATTCGCGCTGTTGCGTTATTTTCAGCCGACGCGGCCCGATAATTGGCTGGCGGCGCGCCGTACCGCTGTCACATGAGCGGGGTTGTAGCGATGGACAGGAACGGTCAATGTCACGGCGGCAGCGATGGCGCCTGCCGCTGAAAACACAGGCGCGGATATGCCCGCGACCTCGGAGAGGCGATCGCCTATCGCGGCAAAATAGCCGTCGCTGCGGATCTTTCGGTACAGCTCCTGGTCCGGGCCGGGAGCGTTGCCTAGAATGTCGTCGAAGGCCGTCAGGATGCGGCCGCCGCTGCCCCGGTCCAGAGGCAGTAAATCCCCCGCACGAATGTGATCCCGCACAGGGTGAGGGGAGTCGACGCGATACAGGCATAACCGTGCATCGCCTTGGCGCACGTGATAGGCGGCGCTTTCGCCGGTAGCGGCGACCAGCTCGCGTAGCACGGGGATGACAACACGCTCCAGCGAGAAGGACGCCGAGTACACCCCGTGCAATCTCGCAACCTCGGGACCGAGCGCGTACCGTCCGTCTTCGAGGCGTTGAATCCAGCGCGCATGCTCCAACGAGGCCAGGAGCCTCAAGACGGTACTTTTGTATAGCCGGGTCCGCTCTGCGAGCTCGCGCAGCGACAGGGCATGGTCGCTGCTGGTGAACACCGACATCAGGCTGAGCGCACGATCAACCGCAGCGACGCCTCCTTGGGCTGCATCAGCGTCGGCGATGGATTCGGTCACAGCTTTGCGGGGCATTTTGTGTTCCATCAACTAAAGGTTCAGAGATTCTATCTTATAGAACGCTTCTGATCTGGGTTCGGATCGATCGGCGTCTCTCTGGGCGTTTTCCCTTGGAAAAACAAGGATGACTCCGGTTGACACGCGAGTAGGCTTGTATTTTAATTTCGTTCAAGAGAATGATGTTCTATCTATTAGAATTTTACAAGAGAGACGTATATGCCGAGTCTGTCCCCTCAGCCCGAGGTTTTGATTAGCGAAGTCGGCCCGCGTGACGGATTGCAGTCGGTAAAGGCCACCATGCCGACGGCAGACAAGTTCAAGTGGATCGACGCACTGGTGGCGGCTGGCATTCGGGAGATCGAGGTAGCTTCGTTTGTGCCTGCCCGGTTGCTGCCTCAAATGGCGGACGCAGCCGAGGTAGTGAAATACGCGACCACGGCGCACCCGGGTGTCACCATCATGGCGTTGGTGCCGAACCTGCGCGGCGCACAAGCCGCGTTGGAGGCAGGCGTGCACAAGCTGACCATGCCCGTATCGGCGAGCCATGCTCACTCGCTCGCGAATGTGCGCAAGACACCGCAGGAAATGGTGCAAGAGGTGCAAGCCATCGCACAGTTACGCGATGAGCTCGCGCCGTCCGTCAAACTCGAGGCCGGCATATCCACCGCGTTCGGATGCACATTACAGGGTGAAGTGCCAGAGGATGATGTCATCAAGCTCGCGGTCATGTGTGTACAGGCGGGGGCGGACGAGTCGGGGTTGTCGGACACCGTGGGTTATGCGAATCCCGCGCAGGTACGCCGTCTGTTTCGGCGGTTGCGGCAAGAGCTGGGCGAGCACGCTGGCGCCGCACACATGCACAACACTCGGGGACTGGGGTTGGCGAACTGCCTCGCCGCATGGGACGAGGGCGTGCGTACGTTCGATAGCTCACTGGGTGGACTGGGCGGTTGCCCTTATGCACCCGGCGCCTCTGGCAATGTGGTGACCGAAGATCTCGTCTTCATGTTCGAGGCGATGGGCGTTTCAACTGGCGTCGATATCGAGAAGCTCGTCGCCGCCCGCGTCCCCCTCGCTGCCGGGCTGCCGGGCGAGGCGCTGTATGGAATGACGCCGGACGCCGGTTTGCCGAAAGGCTTTACTCAACACGCCTAGCATCGGCGGGATTGTCAGGCCCTTTTCTCAACATAGGTTGCAAACCCATGTCTAACAACACCGCGTCCCGTCTTCCGTACGAAGGCATCCGCGTTATCGAATTCACCCATATGGTCATGGGGCCCACCTGCGGCATGTTGCTGGCGGATCTCGGGGCCGAGGTGATCAAGGTCGAACCGCTGGGCGGCGATTCCACGCGCAGGCTGCTGGGGTCGGGCGCAGGCTTCTTTCCGATGTTCAACCGGAACAAGAAAAGCATTGTGCTGGACCTCAAACAACCCGAAGGCAAAGAGGCGGCATTGCGTTTGATTGATTCCGCAGACATCGTCAGCGAGAACTTCAAATCGGGCGTCATGGACAAACTTGGTTTGGGATATACCGCCCTGAAGGCGCGAAACCCGAAAATCATCTACGTCAGTCATAAAGGTTTCTTGCCCGGTCCCTATGAACATCGCACTGCATTGGACGAGGTCGTGCAGATGATGGGAGGTCTGGCCTATATGACAGGGCGTGCGGGCGACCCCTTACGCGCCGGCACGAGCGTCAACGACATCATGGGCGGCATGTTTGGTGCGATGGGGGCCATGGCGGCGTTGGCTCAACGCGCAGTCACCGGCGAGGGCATGGAAGTGCAGACCTCGCTATTCGAGAACAACGTCTTTCTCGTCGGACAGCACATGATGCAGTACGCCGTGACGGGACGTGCGGCTGCTCCCATGCCCAGCCGAATCTCCGCCTGGGCGATCTACGACGTGTTTACTGTCAAGAACGGTGAGCAGATTTTTCTGGCCGTCGTCAGCGACAAGCAGTGGGAAATATTCTGCAGAGCCTTTGGCCTATCCGAATGGTTTGCGGACCCGCGGCTCAAGACAAACAATGATCGCGTTCAGGCCAGGGATTGGCTGATGCCTATGCTGCGGGCTCATCTCGCAGATACGCCTGCGGCAGAATTGGCTGCGGTCTTTGAAAAAGAGGGTTTGCCGTACGCGCCTATCACCCGCCCGGAGCAATTGTTTGACGATCCCCATCTGCTGGCGACCGGGGGGCTGGCTCCGATCACGTTGCCTGGCGGGAAACCCTCGCACGTTCCGCTGACGCCGGTGGCATTCAATGGGGTACAGCCGCCGTTGCGTACGCAGCCGCCCGAGGTCGGCGAGCATACCGACGCGCTATTGCGCGAAGCCGGATACTCCGACGAAGAGATTCAAAGTTTGAAGGCCAGGAATATCACGCAAGGGTGTCGTCCGCAGTGAGCTGCCGGGCCTTTTACAAAAGCGCTTGAACAAGCGTTGAATAAAGAGACAGGAAAATGAATTATCGCTTGAAAACTTCGATCATCTGCCGCCGAGCATTGTCACGCGGATTGTTTGTGTTATCGCTCGGCCTGTTGTCCGGTCATGCCCATGCGGCCGATAGCGCGGCGGATTGGCCATCGGTACCGGTTCGGCTTGTTGTGCCCTATGCTCCCGGAGGCACCACTGACTATGCCGCCAGACAAGTCGCACAGAAACTATCCGAGGCTACGGGAAAGACTTTCATCGTCGAAAACAAGTCCGGCGCATCCGGGACTATTGCCACTCAGGATGTGGTTCGCTCCAAGCCGGATGGCAGTTCTTTTTTGGTGACCGATACGACATATGCCATGTTGCCGTTGTCGTTTGCAAAGCTCCCTTGGGACTACGAGCACGATTTGATCCACGTGGCCGAGATCATCGAGACCCCGCTGGTATTGGTCGTTCCGGAAAAATCGCCGTTCAAGACCCTGGCTGATCTGATTGCGTATGCCAAGAACAATCCGGGCGCACTGAATTTCGGATCCGGCGGGCCGGCGAGTTCCACGCATCTTGCAGCGGAGATGTTTGCTTCCGAAGCCAGTATCAAGATGTCCCATATCCCGTACCGTGGCGCTGGTGCGGCCTTGGCTGATGTGATGGCTGGTCAGATCGACCTCCTGGTGACGGCTGCGCCGACCGCTATCCCTCCGGTACAGGGCGGCCGTGTGCGGGCTCTGGCGGTCAGTGGCGATCAGCGTCTGGAGTCTTTGCCTGAAGTTCCGACATTCGCGCAAGCGGGACTGCCGTCGTATCAGGTCATCAATTGGTTTGGCCTGGCCGCGCCAAAGGGTACGCCTGAACCGATCGTCGAGAAGATGAATAGCCTCGTTAATGAAGTAATGGGTGATGCAAAGATGCAGCAATTGATGGCTCGCCAAGGAGCCGGACATCGCTCGGTGGCGGTCAAGCCGTTCGGCGAGTATGTTCGGCAGCAAGTGACTTTCTGGACAGACATCGGGCGGCGTGTCGGCATCAAGCCCGAGTGAGGAGACAGCCATGTGGAATCTTTCTTTTTCTCCGCCGATTGTCATTGAGGCCAAAGTCATCGGCTCTGTGCCGCAGGAGCTGCGTTTGCAGCGCCGCAGTGCGTGGGCAGACGCGAACAAGGCCGGACATATTGTCGACTGCTTTCTCGAGGGGCCAGTCTTTGACAAGGCCGGAGCGCTATATGTGACCGATATCCCTCATGGCCGCATATTCCGGGTCGACGATGGGGATCGATGGCATGTTGTTGCTGAAACGGGCGGATGGCCGAATGGCCTGGCGCTGCACGACGATGGCAGCTTGTGGGTGGCAGACTACCGCAAAGGCATTCTGCGTTGCGATCCCACGACCGGATCTGTGACGACAGTGCTGGGCCACCGCAATAGCGAGTCGTTCAAGGGTGTCAACGACTTGGTGTTTGATCGCGAGGGACGCCTGTACTTTACTGATCAAGGACAGACCGGATTGCACGATCCCCACGGCCGAGTCTATCGATACGACGAGCGTAGCGGACGGCTGGATCTCTTGCTCAGTAATGCGCCCAGCCCTAATGGCATCGCATTGGACGCCGCACAAAAGGTCTTGTTCGTCGCCGTGACGCGTGCCAATCAGGTGTGGCGGGCGCCGATCCTGGATGACGGATCGATCAGCAAAATGGGCGCCTTCCAGACATTCTTCGGCACCAGCGGACCGGACGGGCTAGCGACATTGCGAAGCGGTGAATTGCTGGTCGCACATGCAAGTCTAGGCGGTGTGTTTGTCCTGAACTCGCGTGGCGAGGTGACGCATTATCTGAAAAGCCCTATCGATGGCAGCACCGTGACTAACGTTGCCGTGTGTCCCGACGGCAAGCATGTGGTGTTCACGGAATCAGCCTCGGGTTCGATCCTGCAGGCTGAGTTGCCATAGGACAACATCGTTGCTCCTTCCTTCCCAGTACGACTGTCCGAGGAGGGGATGCAAACGCCGGGCCACTGGCTCGGCTCGCAGCGCAGGGTCAATAGCCAATATCGCGGCGTTTGGAAGACTAAGGCGCAAATCGCGTAAATACATAGTCTCGATCCTTGGCGGCCCGTGCTTCGTGGCAGGCGAAGCAGGTCTGATGTTGCGCGGCGTCTGTTGGGACGCCGCCGATGAACCGTCCAAATCCCCAACCGCCCGTCGATGCATAGCGTTTCGAGTCTTTCACCATGATCTGAACCGTCGTCGCCTGACCGGGGACAGTGGCTGAGGCGAACTCGGGAGATTGCTTGCGTTTGTAGGCGAGCTTGACCAATATCGCACCGTCGGGAAACGGACCCTTCAGGTCTTGAATGGCTTTGACTGCCGCCGGATTGCCCAGCACGACGCGCAACTCATCCAGTGGCGCGGCCTCCTCTGCAGGGGCGATGAGTTGCCAACTACGATAACCTTCTGGAATAGACACACCGAAGATCGGTGAAACCGCCCGTGGCGTGGACTCCGCCGCCGATGCCGAGCCTGCAGCGGCGCACAGCATGAGTGCAGCCGACAAGAATACTCGTGCACGATGAACGTGTTGCATGTCGTGATCCTTGTTCTAGGCGTCTCACAGACGGGTAACGTCGATGATCGCTTGGGCAAAGTCTTTGGGGGCTTCTTGGGGCAGGTTGTGTCCAATGCCGCCATTGACGTTGCGATGCTGGTATTTGCCGGCGAATTTTTTCGCGTAGGCTGCCGGCTGGGGATGCGGCGCGCCGTTGGCGTCGC